>Ga0209573_1004539_pt1 | contig 13561 bp, 7 predicted proteins | sample TNRBio252014_DNA_FD_185870 | JGI IMG/M metagenome (GOLD analysis project Ga0209573, IMG submission 185870) | Wastewater treatment Type I Accumulibacter community from EBPR Bioreactor in Madison, WI, USA - TNR Reactor_6/25/2014_ DNA (SPAdes)... | ecosystem: Engineered > Bioreactor > EBPR >...
TACGCACCAGTTCACCTTGATTGAGTTGCCGGATCAGGTATACGTTGCTGATGACACGATAATACTGACCATCGGCGCCGAGTAAACTGAATTCCGATTTCCATGTCTGTTTACCGGTCTTATTTACTTCCGCATACTCACGCCGTAGCCGCTCAATATCATCCGGGTGTATTCGGGCCATATTCTTTTCTATAAAAAGGGCCGCTTCTGTTTCGTTACCGGGTATGAAAAATTTCATTTTGGAATTACAACTCGCTTTTTTCTCGGCAAAATCCACTTCAAAAAATCCTTCCCGGGCTGCATCATTCAACGCCTGGTATTTTTTTTGAAGTTGTTCGTTTTGCTGATTGGAGATGGCGATACCCAGGTATAGTTTACGGCTGATCAGGTAAAGCAGAATAGCAGACAAACCGACAAAGAATAAGCCTTTGAGCGATTGAATTTTTTCAAAAAGTTGTTTATTGTTTCCGGCAAGTTCGGCAGCAAGCAGATCACTGAGTAAAATCCAGGTAATACTGAAAATAAGGTAATAGAATGTCAGCCAACCCGCATGCGTCAGTTTAAAGGGGAATAACCCCGGAAAGGTGGGTGATTGAATCTTCATGGTGGTTTACTTACAGTGGTAAATCTGGTTACTTCCGGAAATTCATTTTATGATCTGAATTTTCCGGATATTGATTTCCCTCATTTCCTAAGATACAAAATTATAAGTGTAAACACTGGTATTTTAATGAGAATTTAACCTGAATTGTTCACTGAGTGGAATTCCGGCTATTTTACATTGATTTTCAAGTATTCATGGGAGTTAATTTCAGTGCCGGCCATTTCCTTATTTTGAACCAGCATTTCTGAGTTTTATTCAGTTTAAAATTTATATATTAGATTTTCATTTATTATAAACCAAAACCATCGTATGCGTAAACACCTTCGTTTATTCTCCTTTATCCTTATTGGCTTCAGCTACCAACTGTCGGCCCAGGTAGAAAGGGTTCAGGAGCAAGGTCCGGGTATTTCTGCCCGTCTCGAACATGAAATTAATATGACCAAGGACCCGGCGCTTGGCTTTGTACCAAAAAACCGGTTGGTACAGGCATATACCGCCCGTCAGCAGCGCCTGCAAAATCTTGCCAATCGTGCCACTGCTTTTACCTGGGTTGAACGTGGGCCAAACAGTGATGTAACGGGGCCGAGTAATGGCAATACCCGCGCGGGCAATGGCATTACATCCGGACGTGTAAGAGCAGTATGGGAAGATTTGGGTGATGCTACAGGTAAAACTGTTTGGGTTGGCGGTATTGATGGCGGTTTGTGGAAAACAACAGATATTACAGCAACGCCGACTGTATGGACACCGATCAATGATTTTTTTGGAAACCTGGCTGTAGGTAGTATCTGCCAGGATCCTACGGATGTAAACATCATGTATTTCGGAACGGGGGAAAAAGCGATCAACGCTGATGCGGTACGGGGTGCCGGTCTCTGGATCAGTACGGATCATGGTGTAAACTGGGCACCAATGCCGGCTACACAAAACTTATGGAATGTAAGTAAAGTTCTCTGCGATGCCAGTGGAAATTTGTATGTCAGCTGTAATTCGATTTCAAATACCCAGGGTGTGCAACGCTACACGAAATCTACGGGTACCTGGACCAATATCACACCGTCCGGACTGGATACACGTGTGCCGGATATGGAAATCAGCAGTACAGGCCGTCTGCATATCGTTTGTGGCTATTATAATACGGCAGCCGCCAGTTCGGGTTACCGGTATACAGATAATCCGGCTACGGTAACTGCAGGTACCTGGACCAGCAGCACGTCTCAGCCATTTACAGCACAGTACAATGTGGAACTTGCCGTTAGCGGGAATACCGTTTTTGCATTGCCTTCCAATTCCTCCTGGGGAGTAACAACTATATATAAATCCACCAATGGTGGAGCCAGTTGGACCGCAACCGGTACCACACCGGCATTTACCAGCGGTCAGGCCTGGTATTGTATGGCAGCAGCCATTGATCCCAACAACGCGAATAATGTAATTGTAGGTAGTCTGGATTGTTATAAAACCACCAACGGTGGTACCAGCTGGACTAAAATTTCCGAATGGGTGGGTACTACCGGTCAATATGTACACGCGGATCAGCAGATCATTACCTGGAACAGTAATAATCAGGTGCTGGTAGGTTGCGACGGTGGAGTTCACTATTCAGGTAATGGTGGTACCACGTTCCAGGATAAGAACACGGGTCTTCGCATTAAGCAGTTTTATTCGGTTGCCATCAATCCCACCAGTACCAATTATTTTCTGGCTGGTGCACAGGACAATGGTGTGCATCAGCTGAACGGAGCGGGACTGACCAGTTCGGTGGAAGTTACAGGAGGAGACGGGGCTTTTGTTCATATTGATCAGAACCAGCCACAATACCAATGGGGGTCTTATGTGTACAATCAGTATCGCCGCAGTACCACCAGCGGATCTTCCTGGAGTTCGGTAAATTACTCCAGCAGTGCCGGCCGGTTTATCAATCCCACGGACTATGATGATGTGAACAATATCATGTATTGCAGTGGTGCAGCCAATACGTTTGTCCGCTGGAGTAATCCGCAATCCGGCTCCACTTTTTCCGCAGTCAGTATGACCGGATTGAGTTCAACCACCGTATCGGCTGTGAAAGTTTCGCCGTATACAAATCATACGGTTTATTTTGGAGGCGGTGGCAGTGGTTTGCTGCCCAGGCTGATCAAAGCTACCAATGCCAATGCCACTCCCACATTTACATCAATCATTGGCGCTTCCATGCAAACCAGCGGAACCAATATCTCCTGCGTGGAACTTGGTACGGATGAGAACAATATCATCGTTTCCTTTTCCAATTACGGGGTCAACAATGTATGGGTAACGAATAACGGTGGTACTACCTGGACAGCGATAGACGGCAACCTGCCGGATATGCCGGTACGCTGGGTAATGTTCTACCCCGGTGACAATACCCGTGCGATTATAGCCACTGAAACCGGAGTATGGCAGACAGAACTGATCAATGGCGCTTCCACCATCTGGGATCCGGAAACCGGTTTCCCGAACGTGAGAACCGACATGTTGCAATACCGGGCCAGTGATAACCTGCTCGCGGCCGCCACCCATGGCCGTGGTTTATTCACCACCACACTAACGGCAACGCCTACCTGTGGAACCGTCAGCGGACTGGCCGCTTCCTCCATCACTGCAACATCCGCTACGATAAGCTGGACCGCCTTGAGTGGTGCATTTAATTATGACGTGGAGTATAAATTGTCCGCTTCTTCTACCTGGACAACAGCAGCCACGGCCACTACGGCTACATCCGTCAGTCTTTCCGGTCTTGCGGAACTGAGTTTATATGACTGGAGAGTGAGGGCCAACTGTACCGGTGCCACCGGCGCTTATGCGACGGCACAATTCACCACGCTTTCTTCTGCACCCACATGTGGAACTGTCAGTGGTTTGGCTGCTTCCGCCATCACTACTTCTTCCGCAACAGTGAGCTGGACGGCATTGAGTGGCGCGTTGAATTATGATGTGGATTATAAAGCAAACAGTTCAGCCACCTGGATTAATGCGGCTACCGCCACAGCCGGTACATCGGTAAATCTCAGCGGACTGTCAGCCGGCACCTTATACGATTGGAGAGTAAGGGCCAATTGCACCGGTGCTACGGGTGCTTATACAACTGCCCAGTTTACAACAACGGCGGTTGTAACCTGTCCGGGTATATATGATGTATCTACTAATGGTACGATTAGTGGTGCGGCTGTTATTCCGGCAAATACGGATGTTAAAGGTTTGATCAACCCAAGCGGGGATAATGATTATTATCGTTTTGTCATAACAACAGGGGGTACCGCCACATTAACCCTCACTACATTGCCTGCAAACTATAATCTTCGTTTGTATAACAGCAGTGGGTCTTTATTGCAGTCATCCACCAGTTCCGGGACTAACCCGGAAACAATTACCCGCACATTTACTGCCGGTACCTATTATGCCCGGGTAAATGGAAATAACAGTAATGCGTTTAATGCCACCAATTGTTATACACTTCGGGTGGCATTAGGTACGGCTACCAGTGCGGAAGGGGGAATCATGGAACCTGTAACGGATAAACCGGTACTGGCCCTGTTCCCGAACCCGGCCCGACAGCAGCTGAGCCTGTATGTGGCTAATTATGACAAACAAAAAATGATTGAGATTTATACCATCAATGGACAGCGGGTACTGCAACTCACTGAAATGAGTAACAGCCTGAATCTTGATGTAAGTAAACTGAAAGCCGGTGTGTATGTACTGCGTGTACGCGGTACTGATGGCACACTGGTAAGCCAGGAGAAATTTGTAAAAGAGTAGACTAAACATTTATTTAACAGCCCCGTTCCGGAAAGAACGGGGCTTTTTTATGGAAAAAACTTTTTGCGGACTCATACTGGCATGCGTCTGCTTTCTTTGCTTTTCCCCGTTTTATTTATTGTTGCCTGTCAGTCTCCGCAGCCCGGGCAGCTTCGCCTGACTAATCCGGCATCGACAGTAATGCCGGCCAGTTTGTCGGAAATTCAGACACCAGAAGGGTATACCCGCGTACCAGGCCATCCGGGATCTTTTACCAACTGGTTACGGTCTGTGAAGTGTAAAAAAGATAAGACAGTCTTTTTGTATGATGGCCGGATCAAGGCCAATCAGCGGGCGCAGTTTGCCGTGCTGGATATAGGGCCGGTAAGTCCTTTGGAGCAATGCGCGGATGTGGTGATGCGTCTGCGGGCTGAATATCTTTTTGCCACTAAGCAATATGAGGCAATCCTGTTTACTGATTTCGAACAAGGGCAATATATCTGGAAGGGGGGCAATGACCGGTTGGGGTTTGACCGTTATCTGCAACAGGTATTCGGGATGTGTGGAACCGCTTCGCTGGAAAAGCAGATGCACCCGGTAGCGCCATTTTCAGCACTTCAACCCGGGGATGTGCTGGTACAAGGCGGTTTTCCTGGTCATGCGGTACTGGTAGCGGATATGGCGATCAACAAGAAAGGGGAAAAAATATTCTTATTAGTCCAGGGTTATATGCCGGCACAGGATATCCATATACTGGTCAATCCGCTCGATCCGGAACACGGGCCCTGGTTTCCCATACCAGCCACTGATACCCTGTACACTCCGGAATGGCGTTTTCATCAACAGGCTTTGCACCGCTGGTGATTTTTTTTGGGATGGGTGCTAATCATAAAGTCGCTTCATTTTTTGGAATAACTTACGGTAACAATGGATTCGATCACGCATTTAGCTATCGGTGCAGTTATCGGGGAAGCCTTTGCCGGAAATAAACTGGGAAAGAAGGCTCTCCTATGGGGTGCGCTGGCACAGAGTGTACCTGATATTGACTTTATTGCGGGCTTGTGGACCAATACATCAGAAGGGTTACTGGCGCATCGGGGCTTTACGCATTCTTTCCTGTTTGCCGCAATTATTACACCATTGCTGGCACTGGCAGCGGAAAAATGGCATCGTCCGCACAATATTCCTTTAAAAAAATGGGTGCCCTTTTTCGGCGCACAGATACTGATTCACCTGTTGCTTGATGGGATGAACGTGTATGGGGCCGGTTGGTTTGAACCATTCAATCATGCGCGCATTTCTTATAACTGGATATTTGTTGCCGATCCGTTCTTTTCCATTTGGGCAGGTTGTAGTGCAATTGCTTTACTGCTGTTGCGGAGAAAGAGCCGGTGGCGACCGGTATGGATCCGTATCGGGTTGGGCATGAGTCTGATTTACCTGCTGTATTGCGGACTTAACAAATTTAAAATTGATCGTGAAGTAAAAAATGCGCTTGCCAATCAATCCATTCCCTATACAGACTATTTTTCTACTCCCACGCCGCTGAATAACTGGTTGTGGTATGTGGTGGCAGCCACCGATTCGGGATACCAGGTGGGTTACCGGTCCGTATTTGATAAAACGGAAAGCATCCGGTTTCATTATATTTCCAAAAATGATCCGTTGCTGCAACCGCAAAAAGAACATACCGATGTACAGCTCCTGATGCGCTTTGCCAAGGGGTATTATGCGATAGAAAAGAGACAAGACACGCTTGTCTTTAATGATCTGCGTTTTGGTCAGCAAATCGGCTGGCGTAATCCGGAGGCGCAATTTGTGTTTTATTATTACCTGCAACACCCGGATGCCAATAAAATGCTGGTACAAAGAGGCCGGTTTGCCGGATGGGACCGTACTGCTTTTACTTCATTGATCAACAGGATAAAAGGGGAGTGAACTATTCCTGCCGGAAATAAAAAGTAAACAATTTCAGAACGGTGTTGACAAACCAATAGCAGATCCGTTGCCAGAGCCGTTGCAGAAAATGGGTGGATGACCGGTAGTTTTCATTGGTGATTTCTTTGCAATGGTCATTAATAATGCGGTGAATCATCCGGCTGCTGTCCTGCGCAAATGGTTTACTACGTATATCCAGGTTCAGTTCCAGGCTGGCATACGCACTGATATTATTTACATTGTAAGAACCAACAGTGGTCAGCCTGTCATCGGACGTAGCCACTTTAGCGTGCAGAACGGTATCCTGGTATTCATAAATGGCAATTTTATTTTTCAGCATCCAGTTGTACAGAAAACGTTCCGCCTGTTTGGCGACCCCCACATCAGAAATGCCGGCCAGTACTACTTTTATTTCCACTCCTTTCTTTCGGGCCTGAACCAGTTTGCGTCTGTACAATATACCCGGCAAAAAATAACTGCACATGATCAGCAGTTCTTTTTCCGTTTTATTAAATAACTCCAGGTAGGTACGCCATATCTGTACTTTGCGTTTCACCCAGTCATTTTGCCTGACCCGGACATCTGTTCTCTCTTTTTCCGGAATTTCTTCGGCAGCATCATCGATTTCTTTCCAGGCTATTGCCGGCTGTGTGATATCTTCTCCCCACATTCTGCGGCAGATATGATAGACGATATAGGAAGCCTCGCCTTCACAACCAACGGCAATATCCAGCCAGGCGGGATCACCTGGTAAATCATTGTACCGGTTGCAAATATTAATGCCGCCAACAATTGAACAGAGGCCATCCGCTACAACTACTTTATGATGCAATCGCCTGCCGAAATAGAAATGCCGGCTTTTAAACAATGGTTCAAACCATTTAACCTGTACCCCCGCTGCACGTAATTCATCCACTGATTGTTGTGGCAGGTCACGGGAAGCATAGGCGTCCAGTTGCAGGTAAACAGCCACCCCACGGGCAGCGGCTTCCTGTAAGGCGCGCTTAACCGGGCCACCGGTATCGTCATCCTGGAAAATATAAAACTGCAGGTGAAGCGAGTGTTTTGCCTGGCTGATCAATTGCTGCAGCCGGTCGAAGTAAGCACGGCCTCCCCGGAGCAATACTACCCGGTTCCGGTTAGTATATCCCTGGTGTATCAGTTTTTTCAGACGACTCATAGATTGGGTGTAGCAACATTACTGCAATTGCAAAAGTACCGTTCTGTGTTGAATCAATCCGTTGTTTGATACAACTCATATAACCGCCTCCATTTTTATACTACCTTACTGAAAACAATGTAAAATGATTGCGATTATCCCGCCGGAATTACTCCTTCCGGATCGGGTTGCATGGATACTGGCGCTTGCATTCTTTGCAGCCTTGTCCGGAATTGTCAGGAAAAACGCTTCTGGCATACTTTATCTTTTTTACCGGTTTTTTATCCGGGATGCAAAATGACCGGACCGGATCAGGATGTCAAAATTCCCTGTATGAACAAGTTCTGCTATACGGCAGGAATTGTATTCCTGTGTACACTTTTTACCTGTCACCTGGCTGGCCAGGAGGGGGACCGGGTCTCTCTTTTTGACCCTTCTCTGGTTGATCGTTTTTATGAACGTACAGGGGACAGTCTTTTCTGGTATGCTATAGGGGATGTGTTTACGGAAAAGAGGAAACAGCTGAAAGAGGCCGTGGATACATTCAGTTATTTTGGATTGATTGCCCGCCGTTATCATGGTGCTCAACTGGATCAGTGGATGGACAATTCTGAAAAAGATACAGTGTTGCTTCGTAAACAGGATCGGGTTTATACGGATGCCGCCATTGCACTATTCAAAGACCTGCAGCGCGGTTACATACAATCTCCCTGGCTGATGTCCGATCCGGTTTCCGATAAACTGGCAGCGGGCGATAACACGGTTCTGCTTTTTGCTTTGTCCAATGCCCGTTCAGGTGAGTCGCTGGCACTACTGATACAATCATTGGAGCCTCAGGACAGGTTTTACCGGCTGCTGAGACAGGAACTGTTCCGGCAGGTACGGCTGCATCACCGCGATACGGTACAACGACTTACACTTTCCCTTAATTATTACCGCCGGGTTCATCATTTTGCATTTACGCAACTTATGGTGATTAACCTGGCAGCTGCCAGATTGTACTATTATGAGCAGGGACAACAGGTATTGAATATGAAAACAGTAGTAGGCAAATACAGCACACAGACGCCCCGCTTTTCTGCCTGGTGTGATCAGGCTATCTTGTATCCGTACTGGTATGTTCCCCGCAGCATAGTATTCAATGAATACCTTCCAATAATAAAGCAGAACCCTTCCTGGCTGGATGCGAAAAATATGCAGGTAACAGATGCCGGAGGAAAAGTATTGAATCATCACGCGCTGAACTGGTCGTCTTTTCACAGTGGTTATTTCCCGTATACCATCCGGCAATCCACCGGCTGTGACAATGCGTTGGGTGTCATAAAATTTAATATCAATACACCGTATGGGGTATACCTGCATGATACCAATAATAAGTCGGCTTTTTTTTCAGCATCAAGGTATTTCAGTCATGGTTGTATACGGCTGGAAGAACCGTTTAAACTCGGGTTTCATTTACTGGGGCATGAACTGGATACGGTATTCCTGCAGTCCTGTTTTAAAAAACAGGCGCCGGTATATGAGCAACTACCCGCCGCAGTACCTGTTTTTGTAGTGTATATGCCGGTGGAGGCAAGCGCATCAGGCAAACTGATTTATTACAAGGATACATACCGGTTGTTGAAATAGCAACCGGTACACTTTTAGAAGCTATATCCTTCCGAAAACCCGCAGGCAGCTTCAGCCGCTTTTCTACGCAAAGGAGTTGCTGTTTTTCCTCACGTTTAAAAATGACAGCATGAAAAAGTTAAGGAAGCCGGAACGGAAAGCCGGTGTCTGGCTGGATCAGGAAAATGCCATTATCGTGCATATCACCGGAGCAAAAGTGGAAAAAGTGGAAGGGCTGGTTTCTGACGTGGAGTCGAGAGTACGTATTGCCGGTGAAGGAAAAGTATATGCGCGTTTTGGTCATGCTTTTCTGGATAACCAGGAAACATTACAACATCGCCAGCAACATCAGCGTCAGGCGTTTTTTAAAGACATCGTCGGTCACCTGGCCGGCGTTGATTACCTGTATCTTTTCGGTCCGGGCAGAGCCAGGTATGGCTTAAAGCGCCAGTTGGAAAAAAATGAAGCGTTGCAGGGGCCTGTGGTTAAAATGGAAGCGGCGGATAAAATGAACAAACGTCAGGCCATGGGAGTGGCAATTGCCTTTTTCAATGGAGAAGAGTTCAGGCAATTTAAAAAAGACAGGAAAAAGATACCAAGCGCTTCTTTGTAAAAGCAAGCGTGTTAATGCGTATAATTCGTGGATTCCTGCTGCAAAGAGAGTAAATTTGAACAGGAATAAGGAGAACGATTATGCAAGAACAACTGGCCCGCCTGCAACATTCACTGGAAGGATTATTATTTTATGACAGGAGTGCCCTGCACCAGGCACAACTGATGGCTTATTCCACGGATGCGTCTGTGTACCAGGAGCGCCCGCTTGCTGTAGCTATACCTGTTTCCGAAAAAGATATACAGCAACTGATTCTGTTTGCCAGAGAACAGCAGGTAACCCTGATTCCCCGCGCAGCAGGGACCTCCCTCGCCGGTCAGGTAGTGGGTGCGGGACTTGTAGTGGATATTTCGAAATACTTTACCCGGATTCTGGAAGTCAATCAAACTGAAAAATGGGTATGGGTGCAACCCGGGGTGATCCGGGATGACCTGAACCATTATCTGAAACCATTGGGGCTGATGTACGGACCGGAGACTTCCACAGCCAGCAGGGCTATGATCGGGGGGATGCTGGGGAATAATTCATGCGGATTGCATAGTATAGTATGGGGCAGTGCACGTGAACATGTACTGGAAGTGAATGCCCTTTTGAGTGATGGTTCTGCAGCAGTGTTTTCCCCGGAAAACATCACAACTGTTTCCGGGAATAAAGAGAAGGACCGGATTTATCAGGAACTGCAGACACTGCTGGCCGACCCGCATCACCAGGAACTGATCCGGACAAAGTTTCCCGCCGCTACGGTACATCGTCGCAATACCGGCTACGCATTGGATACGTTGCTGGCCATGCAACCCTGGACTAACGGCGGTCCTGCATTCAATCTGTGTAAATTACTGGCCGGTTCTGAAGGTACATTGGCCTTTGTTACCGCCATTAAACTACGGCTCATAGACCTGCCGCCGGCACAAACCTCACTGGTATGTATACACTGTAATTCCATCGTGGAAGCCATGCATGCTAATAAACTGGCATTGACCAGGCTGCCAATGGCGGCTGAACTCGTAGATAAGTTCATCATGGATTTCACAATTGGGCATCCGGAATACGGAAAGAATCGTTTTTTTATAGAAGGCGATCCGGCAGCCATCCTGATGGTGGAATTTATGGAAGACACACATGAAGCTGCCGTACAACGGGCTGCTGACCTTGTACAGCTGCTAAAGGATGCCGGACTTGGTTTTGCCTGGCCGGTTTTGTATAACGAACAAACCCGCTATGCCTGGGATGTGCGCAAAGCCGGACTCGGGTTACTCCGCAATCTGCGCGGAGATGCGCAACCGGTAAACCTGATTGAAGACTGTGCGGTCAGCACGGATGACTTACCGGACTACATTACCGATCTGCAGGCCTTACTGGATGGTCATGGAGTTCAGGCTTCTTATTATGCACATGCCGGTGCCGGAGAGATACATGTTGAACCCATCATTAATTTAAAATCCCCGGAAGGCTTAAAAACATTCCGGAGCATTCTGGCCGGTACGGTGGAACTGGTAAAAAAATATAAAGGGTCCTTATCCGGAGAACACGGAGATGGACGCTTGCGGGGAGAATATATACCGGCCGTGGTAGGGCAGGAGACGTATGCGCTATTTGAAAAAGTGAAAAAAATATTTGATCCGCTGCAGGTATTTAATGCGGGAAAGATTACCGGTACCCCGGCCATGGATACGCATCTCCGTGTACAGCAAAAGCCGGAAACAAGAATGCTGCAAACGCATTTTGACTTTTCAGGAAATGATGGGATACTTCGGCTGGCGGAAAAATGTTCAGGTTCCGGTGACTGTCGTAAAATGCCGGCCACCGGTGGTGTAATGTGTCCGAGTTATATGGCTACGCGGCTGGAGAAAGATACAACCCGTGCAAGGGCCAACCTTTTGCGCCAGTTCCTGGCAAACGAACTGGATGAACGGCCGTTTGATCATGAAGAGATAAAAGAGATAATGGATCTCTGCCTGAGTTGCAAAGGTTGTAAAACGGAATGCCCTTCGGGTGTGGATGTGGCTAAAATGAAGGCGGAGTTCCTGCAACATTACTATGACCGGCACGGGGTTCCTGTACGGGCAAAGCTGATTGCCAATTTCAGTAAACTGATGAAACTGGCCGCTACTGTATCCGGTTTGTACAATTCATTTTACCGGGTACCTTTTTTCCGCAGAATGGCCAACCGGCTCGCCGGCTTTCATCCGGATCGTACTATGCCGGCACTGGCCGGGGTAACACTCAGAAAATGGTATGCGGCTTATCAGAAGGCAAAAAATAAAAATAGTAATAGCGGGAAGCGGGAGGCAGGAAATGTACTGCCACTGCGGAGTGTATATTTATTTTGCGATGAGTTTACCAATTACAATGATGCGGAAACCGGAAAGAAAGCCGTGTTACTACTGGAAGCATTGGGCTATGAAGTGCTCCTGCCGGCACATGCAGATAGCGGGCGAACTTATTTATCCAAAGGGCTGGTGCGCCAGGCAAAGGAACTGGCCAACCGGAATATTGGATTCCTTTCCGGAATCGTATCAACAGAAAAGCCACTGATCGGGATTGAGCCTTCAGCCATTCTCAGTTTCCGGGATGAGTATATCGACCTGGCTCTGCCTGAAAATAAGGACGCCGCTAAAAAGCTGGCTGGTGCAGCTTTTACCATTGAAGAGTTTATAGCAGCAGAATATAAAGCCGGACGGATAGACCGTAACCTGTTTACCCGTTCAGAAAGGAAAATTAAAGTGCATGGCCACTGTTATCAGAAAGCATTATCTTCTCAGTCATACACACAAACCTGCCTGGAAATACCTGTTAATTACAGGACAGAGCTGATACCTTCCGGCTGCTGCGGAATGGCTGGTGCATTCGGATATGAAAAAGAGCATTATGCCGTATCACAACAAGTAGGTGAGCTCGTGTTATTTCCTGCCGTTCGCGCAGCGGCACCGGATACTATTATTGCAGCGGCAGGTACATCCTGCCGGCACCAGGTAAAAGACGGTACAGGAAGGTTAAGTCAGCATCCGGTTGAAATTTTGTACGAGGCGTTGGAGGAAAAGTGAAGAGCCGGTTCTGCTGGCCGTAACAATTCAATTCATGAGGAGAATCCATAGTATTACTATATACAGATTGCTGGTTGTCTGGGTGCTGCTGTCTGCCGGTGTAGTTCCTGCTGCTGCGCAGGAACAAACAACTGTCAAACGGTTGAGTATTGCCAACGGACTTTCCAATAATTCAGTTCGATGTATATACCAGGATAAGCGGGGATTTATCTGGTTTGCCACCTATGACGGACTCAACCGGTATGATGGCCGGGAATTCCGGGTATACCGGAACAAAATCGGCGACAGCACTTCATTGCCGCATAATTATATATATACCTTGTTTGAAGACAGGGATGAACAATTATGGGTGGGAACCGGCAGAGGGTTGGCAATTTTTAATCATTCCCTGCAGCGGTTTTCTCCTGTATACTTTTACAGGTACAACAGTCGCCAGCCTGAAAAAATTAATATCAGTCTGAATTCAATTGGCAGTGACCTGGCCGGGAATATTTTTATCGGAACATCCGGGTGGGGCTTACTGAACCGGCGCGTAGGCGAAACGGTATGCCGTACAATTCCATTTGTAAATGGGGCGGCTACGACCGGGGATTATACTGTTTCCGGGATGTTTACGGAAAAGAATAATATCTGGGTATTTGTATCCGGGCACGGGTTGTCATTGTTTGATGAAAAAACGCAAACCCTTAAACCGGTCAGCCGTGAAGTACGCTATGCTAATTGTCTCTACAGTGATTCGGCCGGATTGATACGGGTGGGAACGGAGAACGGTTTGTATAGTTACGCTGTTGCCGGAAAAAAATATGTCCGGCATTTTACAGAACGTGCCGGGGAAT
>Ga0209573_1004540_pt1 | contig 13559 bp, 8 predicted proteins | sample TNRBio252014_DNA_FD_185870 | JGI IMG/M metagenome (GOLD analysis project Ga0209573, IMG submission 185870) | Wastewater treatment Type I Accumulibacter community from EBPR Bioreactor in Madison, WI, USA - TNR Reactor_6/25/2014_ DNA (SPAdes)... | ecosystem: Engineered > Bioreactor > EBPR >...
CCTGACCACTGCTCGTTTCTGATATTTCCCTGAAATGGCTGAATACTTCCACTGCGATGGTATTGATTCCTGATTTCAAAAATTCATTGACGTTGTGTGTAGTATAAAACCGGTGCTCAGGTGGTACACCATCAAAATAATCATTCCCCGTATCAGGTGGGCCTTGTGCAACAAAAATTCCATTTATATAAAACCTGAAAGCAATGTCAGCTGTGAGACTGAGGTATGACCTATCTGGCACTTCTGTTAGCTCAAAACTTTTTCTGAATAATGCCTTATACTGCCTTTTATATTCGGGATTATGTCTCCATTCAGTTTGAGTTGACTGATAATCAATATATTCCGTTTGATTTAACCAGATCCATTCTCCTTCCCATGTGTTTTTTGGAAGTAATTCTTCAATATTAAAATTATGATCTTTTGAATGGAATCCTGATGAGTCAGCAATGATATGATATCCATCATCATTGGAATAATACTCATGCTGGCTATGAACATTTGATACCAATGAGAGCATAAAGAATATCCCGAGGGACAGTTTTAATTTCTTTAATATTTCCATGATCCTATTATTTGAGAGGATTGCTTTTGCTATTTTTCCAAAGCGGTCATATATCAAAATGTGTCATCGTGCAAATCACTTCAGATTTTAGCAGCTGATACACGTCAGCTTTGATTTTTTATAAATTCTTAATTCAATCAGGCCGTGAATTATTAAAAAAACCTTCATCTTAGTTTTTTTGGTCAGCTATCAACGGTTAACATCAGACTTATAGGCATTGAGATACTTTTGCTTGGAAGCTGCATCCAATTTTTCTATTGCGTACCGTAAACACTTTCTATTCATGATCGGTGCGAATTTGTCAAGAAAATTGATTAATTGAGAAATATCTTTTTTACCTGCTTCCCTGATCCAACTCCCAACTGCCATTTGCACATATTCATCTTTGTCATACACCAGGATTTCTGCTAAATTAAAAGTTTCCTGGATTTCATTTTTTCTGATAAAATAATAAGTACTTACGATCGCTGTTCTTCTTTCCATGGGATTAGCAGAATTTGCTAAAACATACAGTGGGTTTCTATCCTTATCGTATAAATATCCGCCAACTACATAAGGCGCAGCTCTGTCGACAAGTCCCCAATCATCTATCCATTTATGGTTTTGAATATAGGCGTTGAAGATTTCCTCTTTCTCCTGATCGGTTACTTTTTTATCTCTTGCTTTCCAGTCAAGTATGGCTACAGCACCTACCCTTAAGTCATGATCACTATTTGTTAATAGTTCAATGACCTCTGCTGTGCTCATGTTTTTATAAGTCTTTGACAGGTTAAAAATCTGCTTTTTACCAAAATGAGCATCATTGTTTCTCAAAAAATTCAGTTCATCGATGTATTTAGAAGATGTCATCATAGCTATGGATTATTTTCATCAATGGCAATTGCCTGGTTAATATAATATTCCATTACTTCGTCATTATAATCATCAATACTCGAAATCCTCAAATTTAAAGATTTATTCCCGACACCTTCCAGGAGTCCATATGTATCTTCAAATTGCTTTCCTTCAGAAAATGAAAATGTAATCCCTTTTTGTGTTGGACTTACAGTAATGATGATCCTCTTATGCCTGTAAACTGGAACTCCGTAATATTTCTCAGTTCCGCCTCTCATTTCTTCTTTCAAAAATGGAAATTTTTCCTTGATCAAAGCTTTGAATTTGAAAAAAACGGGTTGATTATTGGATTTGATTTTGTTTTTTATAAAGTCATCTATTTTATTCATGGCGCTCTTTATATTTTGGTTATTTATGGTCGATGCGATTTTTAAAGTTTACAAACATTAGGTGGTCAAACTTAATCTTTAAATAAATTTGTTGGAATTATTTAGGTTATTAGCTAAAAAGTCTTTTAACCAGTTAGCTTGTAATCTGTTAGACTCCTGGAATTGAGCGCGTACATCGGGCAAAAGAAATTAAATTTGTCCCGGAAATAGAGGTTTTGACTTTTGAAATTAAGCATCGACTAAAAGATTATCCAGCTAAACAATTACAATTTGTTTTAAGCTTGTTTTGTTGGCAAAATTGGATCTCTATAAAAATTTATAAACATGCAATTGTATTTCAGTATTTTTTAATATGCAGTCAATTCATGATGGTTTCATATCAAATGACTTGAAGGCAATTGTATAAATTGTCTTTAAAACCTGATCCAGTCCGGAAATTCAGATATCCAATACGTCTAACAAATGGCTGCATTCTATGCTTTCTATAACTTAATTATTTTTTGCATTTTACTTTGGTGATTTCCCCGATGCATCGTTTTAACAAAATACAAGCCGGCGGGAAATGACGAAGTATCAATTGTACGGGAAGTTCCGTCAGATTCAATCCTAATAAGCAGTCGACCAAAGGAATCATATACTTCTATCTGGTATAAACTCAGGTTTCCTTTGATCGTCAGCTCATTACGAACCGGTACGGGAAACGCTTTTATCCATTGATCATCAGCAAATTGAGCTTCTTCAGAAGAACTTATATCAGGATCATAGAAACCAAAATCTATGGTATTATTACCACTCGCATCGTAATCAAAATAACAATTGTATGGATCGCCATCATGCAATGGCTCTTCACCCGAGGTAAGCGTCACTATCCCTGACATGATATCAGAAAATGGTTCGCCAAAACCATTATTATCCAGATCTACATTATTGTCAGCATCCGGCTCAAAACCATTGGTGGATATGAAGTTTTCCAGTGGTTCACCGGGTCCCCAATTATTGACCTGCCATACGAAAACCACATAATTTCCAGGCTTGAGACCTGAGAAACTGTAATATCCTTGCTCATCCGTCACCCGGACACCGCCAAAGCCTTGCCAGTCAGGAATATCATCTCCATCAGAATCCTCCCAGATCACCAGAGATACGCCCGGAATGCCCGGTTCTTCGGGGTCATTGATGCCATTTCGGTTGAGGTCGTTCCATACCCTGTTGCCAATCGATACGATACCTGGTGAAACGGGATTGTCACAGTCTTTATAGCAAAATGACATGTCATTGATCGCCTGGATCATTTCATCACCCATAGATTTTCCAATGTTCAGATAAGTAAGTGCATTGTTATTGAAATGGTGAATGGCATCTTCCGGCGATGCTGAAAGATCCAGGTAAAAAGGTTTGGTGTCCACAAAGCCAACTCTCCCGCCAAACATGGTATCATTGCATCCGACATTTTCCTGGGCTACCGATATAATATTTTGCATGCTTTGCACCCAAAGATCATTTGTTTGTTCAAACCCACCCTGTCCTGAACTGGCGATGATCACTGGCAGTTCAGGTACCTCCAGGTCATTTCTTACATCCCGGATCAGATGAAACAGATTGCTTTCATATTCATTTAAGAAATCGTCTGTTGCGCCATCATTCCAACCCTGGAACCAGACAAATCCTGAAATCTCATAATCAGTTATGCCAATATCAGGAAACTCTGTTCCCAAATTCTGGCTGACGTCCTTCACCGTTTGGATCATGGTTGTATAAAATTCACCCGTTATCCCACCGGCTGATGGCGGACGAAAATCTTCCGCCAGGCTCTTTCCTCCCCAGGCAGTTTTGATGATCAGGACAGGATCTTCAAAGTATTCATCCAATTGATGTGCAAACATCAATTCCGGTCCGATCAAATCTGCATAAGCTCCCTGCCCGACGGTTACATTGGATCGTATCGTTTCACCATTTCGTTCAAAATACAAATAGGCATTTTCAAGGGTTTTCCACTGGTCAGGTTTGCCGATTACTGACCACTTTCCCTCAACATCTTTTTGAATAACGTCTGTCAGACTACCGGGATCATTTTCCTGATCATTGATGGTGCCATATCCCTGCATATTCGATTGACCGGCTAAAACAAAGACCCTCACTTTAGCCCCGGACCTTTCCTGTCTCGTCACGATCGGAACATACCCGATCTCCAGTCCGGCAGGTGGATGAACAATGGCTGCCGGATCAATGGTAGCAATTTGCCCGACAGTTGGTGGTGTCAGATATTCATCGGTATGATGCCAATTGGCATGAATGAGCTCAATCCTGTTTTGTAATTTGGCTCGAATATCTTCAGGAAGGTTCGCGTGGATTATGGCTGGTTGATCCACAAAGCGATACCAATAATAAGTAACAGTAGTTCCGTCGCCAAGTTCAGCTTTAAAGGGTCCTGCTGTCGGGCCCGGGTTGTTCCACGGCCCATTCGGATCCTGCCAGTGACAATCCGGATCCAATGGTGTCAAATAAGGGATGTCAGATCCCTGAGAAGACGGAATGGCGGTATTCAGCAATTGAGTAGAGGCGGGCACATCGTCTTCTTCAACCGGGCGCCAACGGTTATCCGGATCGAGTTTGAAATATTCCGGCAATATGAAATTCTTTTCACCTTTCTCTACAGTATTCAGATCATATTTAAAACCCATGATATCGGCATTTTGCTGAACATTATCTATGTAGTGCAAATCGATGTCATGTTTTAAGCCGTTTTGGGTGTTTTCAGAGATCTCAGCTGCCATGGCGCCACCATTATTGACAAAGGGAACACGATGCGTCCCGGTCTCGTTGATCGGAGGAAGGACTGCGGGACCACCATTGAACCAGGCTTGCAGATCATTCCATAAAGCATGTTGAGAATAAACTGAAATGTGACTCAGGATCATTGAATTGTCTTCATTGCTAAGCGGAAATTGCAATCTTTTCAATTTAGCATACGGATTTCCATTGCTATCCCGGGAAATGAGCGCGGGAGAACCGGCATGTTCAATACCGAAACCAACATTCGGATCAGAAGGCCTTGAGTCAAGAAACAATCCTTCCAGATCAGGATCTTGCAAAACCGGATCTGTCCAGAAAGTCGGCAAAAAGAAGGTTGCAGGCCCTTTGAAGTTAGTGGTATTCAGAAACAAGGTCCAGCATTGATCACCGGTAGTGATATCCGTTCCGTTCGTATTTGTAATCGGATCAGTCAATGGCAAAGGAATGTATCCATATCCGAGCATTTCGCCATTCAAACTCTGCGCCATATTCAAGCCATCGGGAGCCCAAAGGAGTTTATTTGACAATTGAGCGACACCATATTTTCCACCGGGAGTACTCCAGTCTCTTTGGCCGTCGGGTAATATGTCACTTCTGCCGGCACCCGGACCATTCGCCCATGCAAAGAAATTATATGAAACACCGCCCATGATAAACTTAGGTATTTTAGTGCCGAAACGTGTGTCGTGCCACCAGCCTAAACCGCCTTCGATGGTCGTATAAAATTCCTCCGGTTCATTACCTGTTCGTTGCGTGCTCAGCCAACTGCTGCTCAATCCAGTCTGGAAGCGCTCAGGTCCGGGATATTGTTTAAATATTGGCCAGGCCGCGCTGTACATGGTATAACCTGAACCAAAATTCTGGTCAGCAACATGTTCTGTGGATATCCAGGTGAATCCACTGTGATGCGCACTGACAATTTGTGCGTTGGCTTGCTTTATTGAAGCTGAAAAAATAATCAGTAAAATGATCACCGAAATCGGAAAAAATCCAATTTGATGGTTTCCGGATAAGCATTTAAAATGGTTCATTTTTTGGTTTTTATTGTTTTAATTCGACCCTGTAACTTTAGGTCACTAAGGTAAGGGAATTTATTGTACCTTAGGAGGAATGAATGGTGAGTTTGTAAATCAATTTTGTCTGAATCAGGATTTTCAGGATTTGAGGATTTTCAGGATTTTATTTTTATTTTGTAGTTATTCAGGTGGTCAGCTAATTAGTCAGTTAGTTTGTCAGTCGCTTTGAATTGAGCGTGTACATTGAGCAAAATACACAAAGTTTGTCCTGGAATCAGAGATTTATCACTAGTGTCGTGTCAACACTACTTTAGACGACCCAAGTCTTGATCTTTTTCCTCATATATTCAAAATAAATCCTTTACGTAGCAACGGCTATTCGCAGAATTTCTTTTTCGATCTGAGAAAAAATCCCTGCGACTTAACCGTCACAGTAGCATTGACATGATACTTGTTATGATTCATTAGCTAATAGACTATAGACAAAAAGACTATTGAGCTATACAATTACTTTGTTTTTATTTTAGAAGGATTTTTTTTATATAGAAGGGAGTGATTTTCCATTTGCGGGAAGGCAATATCCATTTGCGGGAAGGCAATATCCATTTGCGGGAAGGCAATATCCATTTGCGGGAAGGCAGTATCCATTTGCGGGAAGGCAATATCCATTTGCGGGAAGGCAATATCCATTTGCAGGAATGCAATATCCATTTGCAGGAATGCAATATCCATTTGCAGGAAGGCAATATCCATTTGCAGGAAGGCAATATCTATTTGCGGGAAGGCAATATCCATTTGCAGGAAGGCAATATCTATTTGCGGGAAGGCAATATCCATTTGCAGGAAGGTAATATCCATTTGCGGGAAGGCAATATCCATTTGCGGGAAGGCAATATCCATTTGCGGGAAGGCAATATCTATTTGCGGGATGGCAATATCCATTTGCGGGAAGGCAATATCCATTTGCAAAAGACCTATAGAAGAATGCAGTATTTCTTATTCTTAAAGAAGGCAGCTTTTCTCCAAATGCAATGTGTTTATTTTAAAATAGTATATCCATTGACCATTTATCATGAACCATTATCCCTTACTTCCTCAATTTCTCCCGTCAGCCTGACTTCAAATTTTACCTTTGATTCTTTTTCCGCCTTATCAAAAACACAGTCAAATTGGATCGAATGGACCCCTTCACCCAACAAAAAGTCTTTTGGGTCAACCGGCAAAGTTTGCTGTAGTTGCCAGTCTGAACTGTAAACTTCAACCCGGACGCCACCTGCATATCTGAGTGTCTGACCTGCTTTCAACGCTACCGGAAGTTGGATGGTTTTATAATTGTCAATCTCAAAAAAAACCTGGTTGATATCGCATTCAGAGGCAGTTATCACGAATTGCATGATCTGTTCCCTGCCTTGATTATCGAAATTAAAAGTTGAAAATAAAGGTTCACCCGGCTGCCTGAACTTCTGAGTATGTACAAATTTGAAAGATAAAACCTCAGACCAGTTCCAGGAACCATCCCGAACCCGCTCAATGGTAAATTCCTTCGAATTATTTCTCATTTTCTCCTTTTGCCCGGCGTTGAATGAATTGGAAAGTCTCAACTGTTCCCAGTCACCGATCTGTTGCAGGATTTTTTCAGAAAAACCGTTTTGGGCAATGCTTTCCATATCAGCCACCAGGGCATATCCAGCCTCATATCCCGCGGATTTTGCCAGCATCCATTCTATATCCTCTATGCTCGTTTCGGATGTCATCCTGAACCAACCCAGCATGCCGGGCATGAAATTCCTTTTGAAATAGGCCTGATTGTTGAACCGATATTCTGTCTGACTTTCCCTGAATCCGGCATACCAGGGTTCACCCCAATTCATCCGCGTATAGATATGCCAGAAAAAATGTGTGGTCCGGCTTGCATCTATGATGAGATGATCTTTCAGTTCAGCAGTCAGTTCATTGTACCATGTATAAGGCATCAGTGACTCGCCGTAAGTTCCCAGGCCCGTGGACCGGTTGCCCTCCAGACCATCAAATGAGATCTGCCGTAAGCCCGTTTTGTTGTACAATTCTGCCAATTTCCGGGACATTTCAATCGTCAGCTCTGCTTCTGTCAAAAACACCTTGTACCCATGGTCCAAAAGTTTTGAAATGGCAGTTCCGGCTTTGTGTGGAGTCGCCCTGGTTCCAAACGCGCCTCGCTGGCAATCCATCAATCTCCAGGGCGTTTCTTTCGACACACTGCCATAACGGATCAGTTCATCACCGATCATCACCGTTTTCAGGTGGTTGTTTTTCATTTGGTTAAAATATTCCGGCGATTCAATTAGTATTTCAGTGGCTGTCGGATCGAGGTCACAAGTGATGACTGAACTTCCGACTTTGGCCAGTCTTTTGTCAGGTATCGGGGTGACATAAGGATCATTGGGGGTGATGAAGTTGGATAAACAGTGGGTGCCCATTTTTATACCCTGCGCTTCAGCTTTTTCCACACATTTTTTCAGACCCGCGACGCCATTGGGGAATTCACCTTTGTACAGGTCAAAATGTCCCCAGTTCTCAAAGGTCTTACCATAGTGATACAAATATTTCAGTCCTGCCTTTTTGGTTAAAGCGATCGCCTGGTCCACCGTTTTCTCTGTAAAGGCAGTGATCAGGTAAGCGGCATTTGCCTGTGCTGAAGTTTTAGCCCACTTACCGTCAATTAAAGGATGCGGCAGCCCTTCAGCGAGCTCTATCGTTCCGATCGTTTCCAGTGAAAGGTCTACAGGACAACCGAATACGGCTATTTTTGAACCCGTCACGCCTCCGTCATCATAAGCCGGGGCAATGAGGCGATCATGATCGAAATCTTCCACGATCCGTTCCTTGAACCTGTTCCTGCAATAAGCCTGCAAACTGCTGCCCTGAAGGGTAGGTTTTGCCGCTTCTATGCGGTACAAAACACTTCCGTCGGTTTCGGGATGCATGTTTTGGTCATTACCTTGCCGGAAAATATCAAACTCAGGCATCCGGTCGCTTTCATTCCACGGATAACCACCCAGTGTTTTGATATTCAGCGACTGAATGCCCAAGGCAAAGTCTTCTCCGCGAACCACGCCTGCCGTTTCTCCGATGATTTTATTTATTTTGGTAAAATACGGACCCCAGATAACCAGATCAAGGGCTTCCGGGTGCGTGATGGAGACCAATTCAAAGGTCATGTGTGTATGTTTTGTTTCCAGGCGGATGTGCGCTTCAATATTTCGGGCAAATTTCAGGACTAAAACATTATCCTTAAACACTGCAGACAATGGTCTTTCTATTTGTTTGTTGAGCCTGACAGACAGGAGCGTAGAAACGGAATCCTTATCGATATAATTGATACCGTTTCGCAGATCAGTTAAGGCAGTCAACACGCCTTTATCATCTATGCTGATCTTAAGGTGACTGTTTTTTAATTCAGCGATGATCGGCGTTTTAATTTGGGCATGGAGGCCAAACAAGGTCCAGCTCAGGATAATGATGGACAATACTTTCTTCATAAGTCGCAGAAAAGTCAATTTTTTTTATTGTGTGGGTAAAGATAAATAAAGCATTGTAAATATAAATGTTTGGGTAGGGTAGAGTCATACAGATCAGCCAGGATGATTGGTCCTGATCACCTCAGAAAATTGTGACCTTGCGAAATAAATAGTGCCAAATCCTGGCTTAACATTGTGTAACCCTTATTGATGGAATCATTTGATCGTGGATCATATCCTGTTTTCCTTCATCCTTTTCTGAATTTCCATATCGAAACTTACCGGTTCATAATCGAACAGTGATCTTAGCAATCGGTGCTGGTTGGGTACATCTACGGCAAGGTCTTCAGGAAAATGATTGAGCATTTTAAGACTTTTGTAAAGGTAACGAACAAACGGGGCAAAAGGGATCAGGATAATGGAAATGATATTGACCATAAACAGCGGAATGGCAATGTGTCTGATCTTTTTCCCCGTCAGCTGACTCATTCGTTTTGCTGCTTCGGGAAAACTTAACGCTTCCGGCCCTGTCAGCTTGCTCCGTTTGCCGCCCAGGTCATTGCGCATGGCAATCTGAGCCGTGATCTCGCCTACATCCTCTGCAGAAATGGTTGGAACCGGACGGAATCCACCACCCGGAACGGTCATTTTGCCTTTGTTAGTCAATCTAAAAAACAGTTCGAAGGCCGGAGCATCTCCCAAAATCGTCCAGTTGAATGCGGATTGTGTGATCCTGGATTCAATCTCTATTTTGATGGCTCCAAATTCGGGAATGTTCAACTCATCCAGCAATTGAGCCCGCATCTCATAGCCTGACATGTAAATAAGCCGGGAAATTTGTGCTTTTTCAGCTTCCTCCATGATGTTCAGTACAGCATCCCGCTCTATCGCCTTCATCTTTCGGATGAGTTTATTGGTCATGGCGGAAAGACAGATCACGATGCATTTTGCATTTTTGAGAGATCCAATGATCGTGGAACGGTTGGTCACATCGCCCTCATAAATATCCACTTTGTCACCTAAAATTATTTTAGCTGCTTCGGAATTTCTGCTTACGACTCTGACGGACTGTCTTTTTTGGATCAATTTTTCGACTACTTTTCGTCCGTAGTAACCGGTTCCACCGAATACAACTATGTATTTGGACTTTTCATTCATTTTCGAAAATTTTGAGGATCAAATTATTGCTTAAATCACATTTGCTTTCAGAAATACAGGCCAACCGAATCTTCTGGTACGTTCACTCAGCAGGTTGACTTTATACGGAAAATGTAGCCAGATTTTCCACGTTTTCTTTCACAATTTTAAACGGGCAGTACCCAAAAAGAGCAGGCTGTCCCACTTCTTTTTTCCCCGCTAAAATTACAACACATTTATAAAATACTATAATTTATCATTAACCATTTACCATTAACCATTAACCATTTATCATTCCCCATTAACCATTCCCCATTTACCATTTACCATTAACCATTAACCATTAATCATTAATCATTAACCATTAACCATTTACCATTTACCATTAACCATTAACCATTAACCATTAACCATTAACCATTAACCATTAACCATTAACCATTTACCATTAACCATTTACCATTAACCATTTACCATTAACCATTAACCATTTACCATTTACCATTAACCATTAACCATTTACCATTAACCATTAACCATTAACCATTTACCATTAATCATTCCCCCTTCTTTCTCACTCCGTTTTAACGATTTTACCAGTGTATCGCTTTCCTTCCGAACTGATCTCGATGAAATATATACCGCATGCTTCATCTGACAAATCAATCTGATCCGTGTTTTTAATACTTTGTTTTTTTTGCCCAAATGCATTATAAATAAATATTTCAAAATCATGAAGATCTTGCGGCAGATCCAGATAGATTTTTCCCGGGGTCGGATTGGGAAAAAATGTCAACATTTCTTTATCAGGCTGAGATTCAACACCAACGGAAGAGGTACATCTTGTATATCCGATAACCTTATCCCAAAAGTCAGATTTAGCAGTTCTCAGACCACATTGGTTTCCATCAGGTTCAGCTTTGATTTCGAGGTAACAATCTTCGGAACTTTGGTATTGAGGCCAGTTTTCCAATCCGGTTCCATTTGGATTGCCGGTGCGGGCAAAGTTGGTCCAATATTGAAGCATCGCTTGCTGAACGGCATCATCCGCAGGTTTGAACAGGAATCCTTGGCCCAAAGTGGTGTTTTCCCAGGTGTTGAACACATAGAATAATTCCATGCCATGGTAAGATCCGTACACCGCCAACTGTGGGATCGTGTGTTTGTGTGTAAAGAAATATCTCCAGACAGGTTCAGTCTGATTCAAACTGACACATTGCGCAGTTCTTCTGTTCGTAACGGTAAACTGGCCATCTGTCAATATGCCAACATAAGACATCCTCGCTTCTTCGCTGGTACTTCCCGAAGGATACAGTGCATGAGCTTCTGCACGCAGGGATAGCGGAACAGACAGGTTTATCAGGGCATCCACCATATACGGGAGTACGGTAACGGGTGCAGATAAACTCATTTCTTCGGAATTTGAACCGATCATCAAAGGTACCTGGTTGAAATTTCCTGATTGGAATACTGCTTCAGGATGGGCGGTAAAAATATTTCCATCTACTACAGGCTTCCAGGCAGATTGCACGATGCCTTCTGAAATGGGGCTGTTCATTTTGACAGAAAAACTATCGGGGTGAACAGACCGCATATAGGAAATTTTTTCGGCGTCCGTTCCAGTTGTAACAAATTCATTCACAAAATCGATGCCTTTTGATTTGGCATCCTGATAGGTGTTGATCACCGGAACAGCGCTTTGAATGATCGCTTTGTGAAACAAGCCCGCTGCTAAAGGTGAGGTAATTAAATTACCGGTATTCACACCGCCGGCGCTTTCTCCAAAAACTGTTACATTGGATGCATCCCCACCAAATCCTGCGATATTGTCCCGGATCCACTGAAGCGCAAACAGCTGATCCATTACTGCATAGTTGCCTGATTTTCCATACGAACTTTCGGATTCCAGGCCCGGATGTACCAAAAAACCCAATGCACCCAGGCGATATTGAATGGTCACCACGACAACCTGACCTCTTTCAGCGAGATTTTTCCCGTGATAGATATAAGTGCCTCCGGTCAACTGGCTGGCAGATCCCTGTTGATTGCCTCCCCCGTGGATAAATACCATCACAGGCAGGTTGGCTGAAATGTCGGGACTCCAGATATTCAGATAAAGACAATCTTCATCACCTTCGAGTGTGAAAACAGAATCGGGTTTTCCTTGTTCAAAGCTTTTTTGCGGACAAACCGGTGCATAGTTATCTGCCATTAACGGGGAAGTCCATGACGCCGGAGCAGTTGGGGGTTTCCACCGAAAATTGTTGGTGGGTGGCGATGCATAAGGTATGCCTAAAAACTCAAAAACATTTTCATTTAAATGACCGGATACGGGTCCATATTGGGTGGAGACTGTCTGAGCGTTTAGGGAAAAAATGAAAGTCAGGAAGAAGATCAGAGAATACAATAGCTGTTGCATGGTTTAATTTTTGACAGGTATTAAATCTTTAATTCATGAGGTTAAAACCAACTGATGAACGGTTTCAACCACATTCCAGAATAAGTCATATTTGTTAGTATGACAAATCTATTTGTTTTTGGTTTAATGGCTTTCGTTTTTCTTTATATTGGGAATGAATAATTCAGGTGCTGCCGTTATTTCCGAATTGTTAAAGAAAAATTGAAACAGTTGAAGTTTTTGGAATGAAAAAACACATCAAAGGTTAATCAGTTGGAGGATCTTTTCGAGCCAACCGGCATCCACAACTGAAAATGCAGCTTTTTCCTTACTGTCTATGTCCAAAACACCCAAAATTTCACCTTCCTTGTTTTTAAAAGGAACCACAATTTCCGAGTTGGACCGGGAATCGCATGCAATATGTCCCGGAAATTGATGAACATCCTCAACCACCACAGTTTCCTGACGATTGTATGCTGCCCAGCAAACACCTTTATTTTTCTCCAGGATCTGACAGGCAACCGGCCCCTGATAGACATTCACCGTCATTTCACCCTGATCGATCAGATAAAATCCTGTCCAGAAATAATGATCCATTTTATGGTGCAAAACCGCCACTACCGTAGCCATTCTCGCCTGTTGATTGTTACTTTTTTTGACCAGTACAGCGAGTTGGTCATAAATTCGGCTGTAACGTTTTTCTTTTTTGTGTTCTTCCATGTTTTTGCACATTTTTAATGAGAATGGGCAATTGCCTGTCCGACAAGAATAAAATCGGCTCTATGTTGAATTGTGTGGATTTTTATTTAATATGATCAACAAGGGTCTTTGATACGATGATTTTTTGATTACTTTAAAGTAAATTGATTTTTTTGAAAATTCCACGAAAAGCACGAAGCAGACACGAAAAGCACGAAGTTTTTATTTTTTGAA
>Ga0209573_1004541_pt1 | contig 13547 bp, 11 predicted proteins | sample TNRBio252014_DNA_FD_185870 | JGI IMG/M metagenome (GOLD analysis project Ga0209573, IMG submission 185870) | Wastewater treatment Type I Accumulibacter community from EBPR Bioreactor in Madison, WI, USA - TNR Reactor_6/25/2014_ DNA (SPAdes)... | ecosystem: Engineered > Bioreactor > EBPR >...
GACGCGGAACTCTGTTTGCGCCTCGCCTGTGGTGATGCCGACATTGAACTCGATGGTGGCCTTGCCCTGTTTGGCCGCTTCGGCACCCGGGTGAACCCCAGCTTCCGGCTTGAAGCCGAACTGGGCCAGCGCTGGGGCTCGATCGACACCGTCGCGGGCCAGACCCCGGTGACGGACATTGACGTCGACGCCACCAGCCTCATGGCCAACGCGCTGTTCGACTTCGGCTCGGGCCGCGCCCGTCCGTTCGTCGGTGCCGGTGTCGGCTGGGGCCGCGTTACGATGGATGACGGCACGAGCTCAGTCGACGATTCCGGCCTGGCCTGGCAGCTGCTGGCGGGTCTGGCGATGGCGACCGGTCCGCGCGGCAACATCGACATCACCTACCGCTATTTCAACGTCGGTGACCTGACGTTCGATGATGGTTCGGGCGCGGTGATCAACAGCGACTATACCGATCATTCGATCACGATCGGCTATCGTCACTCGTTCGGCGCGATCGCGGCTCCGCCGCCCCCGCCGCCGCCGCCGCCGCCTCCCCCGCCGCCTCCGCCGCCTCCGCCGCCCCCGCCGCCGCCGCCGGTGTGGAATGCGCGTGAGTTCACGGTCCTGTTCGACTGGGATCGCTACGACCTCACCCCGCAAGCGACCGAAGTCGTCCGTCAGGCCGCTGCGCATGCCCGCGCCGGCGGTGCCACCCGCGTCCACGTCGTGGGCTTCACCGACACCTCGGGGTCGGCTGCCTACAACGTGCGCCTGTCGCAGCGTCGCGCCGCAACCGTCCGTGATGCCCTGATCGCTCAGGGTGTGGGCGGTGGCACCATCACGACCGAAGGCCGTGGTGAAACCGACCTGGCTCGTCCGACCGCCGACGGCGTTCGCGAGCCGCTCAACCGCCGCGCCACCATCGACATCAACCGCTAAGCGGTCCGTCGATCCAAGCGTTGGCCTAGAGCCAAAGCCTAAAGCGAACCCCCGGAAGGCAACTTCCGGGGGTTTTGCTTTTTGGACACAGGTGGCCGGGTCAGAGCGTGGGACTTCGGCATTCCCTCTTGCCAGCGGCCTTATTCGGAATATCGTCGTTCGCGTTCAGGTTCGCCGAATGGTTCGGCGAAGGGGAGTTAAGATGAAAAAGGTTCTGCTGGCCGGCGTGACCGGTCTCGCTTTAGTCGCTGCTGCGCCGGCGATGGCTGACCCAAACGGCCCTTATGTCGCAGGCGATGTCGGCTATCACTGGCCCAATACCTTTGAGACCACGGTCTGCACGGGCGTCATTGCGGTTATCTGCGGTCCGGTCGATGTGGAGCTGTCAAACGGCTGGGCCGCCTTCGGGCGCTTCGGCACGCGGGTTAACTCGAGCTTCCGCATCGAAGGGGAGCTGGGCTATCGCGACACCGGCATCGACAACGTCAACGGCATCGCCATTTCGGATGTCGACGGCAATGCCACCAGCCTGATGGCCAACGTGCTTTGGGATCTCGGATCGGGCCGGGCCCGCCCGTTCGTCGGAGCCGGTGTCGGCTGGGGCCGACTGACGCTTGAGGACCCGGCCGACTCCGTCGATGATTCGGGCCTGGCCTGGCAGCTGCTCGCTGGTCTGGCCATGTCGACCGGACCTCGCGGCAACTTCGACATCACCTATCGCTATTTCAATCTGCGTGATCTTGCTCTGGGCGACGGCACCCCGACCGGGACGATTGAAGGGGATTTCGTCGATCACTCGGTGACCATCGGCTACCGCTACAGCTTCGGCGCGATCGCGGCTCCGCCGCCCCCGCCGCCGCCGCCTCCCCCGCCGCCGCCGCCTCCCCCGCCGCCGCCGCCGCCGCCGCCGCCGGTGTGGAACGCGCGTGAGTTCACGGTCCTGTTCGACTGGGATCGCTACGACCTCACCCCGCAGGCGACCGAAGTCGTCCGTCAGGCCGCGGCTCACGCCCGCGCCGGCGGTGCCACCCGCGTCCACGTCGTGGGCTTCACCGACACCTCGGGGTCGGCCGCCTACAACGTGCGCCTGTCGCAGCGTCGTGCCGCCACCGTCCGTGACGCCCTGGTCGCCCAGGGTGTGAACGGCGGGGCCATCACCACCGAAGGCCGCGGTGAAACCGACCTGGCTCGTCCGACCGCCGACGGCGTTCGTGAGCCGCTCAACCGCCGCGCCACCATCGACATCAACCGCTAAGCGGTCCGTCGATCCAAGCGTTGGCCTAGAGCCAAAGCCTAAAGCGAACCCCCGCCGGAACCTTCCGGCGGGGGTTTTGCTTTGGGAATGACGGTCCCAAACGCTACAAGGCGATCATGGCTAGACGTTCCGGTTGCGGCATCCCCGCCCTCTTCATCCTCATCCTGCTCGCCGTCGGCGGCTGGAGTGGCTACTGGTGGTATCTGACTACCCAGATCCGCAGCAATCTGGCGGCTACCGAGACCCGGCTGGAATCCGCCGGCTGGACGATCGAGCACGCCGAGCCTCGCATCGACGGCTGGCCGTTCCGGGTCCATCTCACGCTTGAGGCCCTGACCATCACAGGCCCGTCCGGTCATGGCCTTCGGACCCAACGGCTTCAAGGCGAAGCCAATGCCTATCAGCCCGACCATTGGGTCTTCGTGGCCCCCGACGGTCTTGAACTCGGTCGCGGGACCAAGGGCTGGGTGGCGGTTCAGGGCGAGGCCTTGCGCGCCTCGGCCTCGAACCTGCTGAACCGCCCGCCCCGCATTGTCGTCGAGTTCACCCAGCCCCGCTTCACCGCGACCGAAGGCTCACAGCCCTTCCCGATCACCCAGGCCGAGCGGTTGGTGGTCAATCTGGTACCCCGTCCGGGCCAGGAAAATCAGGCGGGCCTGCTGTTTGACCTGACCCAGGCCACGCCTCGTCCAGGTGGAGTCCTGGCCCAGATGTCCGAAAACCGGGTACTGGACCTGTCGGCCGAAGCCGTGATCGACCAGACCCAGGCTCTGTCTGGCTCCACCTGGCGTCAGGCCCTGACCGGCTGGTCGCAGGGTGGCGGTGCCCTCAGCGACGTCCGCCTCGAAGCAACCGCCGGCGAGGACTTCGCCCGCGGCCAGTCTGACCGCCTCACCGTCGATGCCAATGGACGCCTGCAGGGCAGCCTGGCGGCGAACCTGCGCGGGGGCACCGCCCCTCTCGCCGGTCTGGCCCATGCGCCCGGCGTCGACCCGCGCGCCGCCGCCGCCGTGACCCTCGGAGCCCAACTGACCTCTGGCTTGCGCGGTGAGACCGAGTTGACGCTGAACTTCACCAACGGTCGGACTGTCATCGGCCCGGTCAGCCTCGGCCCGGCTCCGCGCCTGTACTAGAGATGCAGGCTGGCGATCTCGACGCCCTGATGGGCCGGCTGCGTGATGCCCTGACGGATCTGGGGCCGATGCCGCTGGCCCCCGACGTGTCGGCGCGGCTCATCCGCGACCTGGCTGAGGCCCATCCAGATCTGCCGCCTGGCCTGATCTGCTCGGTCGTCCGAGATCTGGAATCAGCGGCCAAGCCGGCCATGGTTTCGGTTTTTGGCCCGGGAGCCGAGGGCTTCGCGCGCGGTCGCTTCGGCTATCGCGCCCGCAGTGCCGTGGTGGCCGACGCCCGCTCGGCCCTCGCCTCGGTGCGCGCCGGTGCCCGGGCCGTGGTCGCCATCGAGCCGCGCGACCCCTGGTGGGCCCGCCTGCTGGCCGAGCCCGGCCTGTCGATCATTGATGACGACATCAGCGGCGACGCGGCCAAGCCCCGCCTGTTCGTCATCGCACGGCAGTGGTCCGAGCCATCCGGCGACGACCGCACCTGGTGGCTCAGCGACGCGCCCGGCAAGCCCTGGGAGATCGAAGAGGCTCTGACCCACATCGGCCTCAGTGGTCGCCACGCGATTTCTGTCGGTGGTGTCGGCCTGTACCGGCTGGACGGCTATATCCAGCGCGACGATGCCCGGCTGAGCCAGGCTCCGGGCCGCCTGGCCGGCGTCATCGGCTGCGTTCCGGTGGTCCCACGCTGATCCCGGTCACACGACCGTTGGTTTGCGTCGCGGCCCTGGTCCGCTAAAGACCCCGCATGACACGCACGCCTGCCCCCAAGACCGGAATCCTCGACATCGCCCCCTACGTCGGCGGCAAGTCCAAGATCGACGGCATCTCAGAGCCGATCAAACTGTCGTCCAACGAGAATCCGCTCGGTGCCGGCGAGAAGGCCCGCGAGGCGTTTCTCGGGGCGGTCGACTATCTGAACCTCTACCCGGAAGGCCGCGCCTCGCGCCTGCGTCGCGCGGTGGCGGAAAAGCACGCCATCGAGCCGGAGCGCCTGGTCTTCGGCAACGGCTCGGACGAGGTCTTCACCCTGCTCAACCAGGTCTATCTGACGCCCGGCGACAACATCGTCACCGGCCAGTACGGCTTTCTGGCCTACCGGATCTCGGCCAAGGCCAATCAGGCCGAGGTCCGCCTCGCGCCCGAACCGAACTTCAAGTGCGAGGTCGATGCCCTGCTGGAGCTGGTCGATGACCGGACCCGGCTGGTCTACATTTCCAATCCCGCCAATCCGACCGGCAGCTGGAATACGACCGAGGAAGTCCGCCGCCTCCACGGTGCCTTGCCCGACAACGTCCTGCTGGTGATCGACGAGGCCTATGCGGAGTACGTCGTCGAACCTGACTGGCAGAGCGCCATTGACCTGGCCCGCACCGCCACCAACATCATCGTCACCCGCACCTTCTCCAAGATCCACGGCCTGGCAGCGCTCCGCGTGGGCTGGGGCTACTGCCCGTTGCCGGTGGCTGAGGCGGTGGATCGCGTGCGCCTGCCCTTCAACAACAATATTCCGGCCCAGGAAGCCGCCTTGGCCGCCCTGTTCGACGACGAGCACGTCGAGAAGTCCCGCGCTCTGGTCCTTCAATGGCGACCGCGGCTGACCCAGGCAATTAAGGGCTTCGGCTTCGAGGTCTTTCCGTCGGCCGGCAACTTCGTGCTGGTGCGCTTTCCCGACGCGAAACGAAATGCGCAGGCGGCTGATGCCTTCCTTCACTCGCGTGGCATCATCGTGCGCCCCGTCGGCGGCTACGGTCTGACGGACTGTTTGCGCATGACGGTCGGCACCGACGACGAGAACCGCGCCCTGCTCGACGCCCTGTCGGAATTTGCCGCCAGCTAGCTCAGCTGTCCGAAAATCATCGCCCCGGCGAGCAAAGTCGTGGACATGGCGCACAGCAGGGCGGCGAACAGGGTCGCCCAGGGGTTCGACCTGGCCGTCGGCTCGGCCAGGATTTCGCGGGCTTGATCGATCGGAGACATGCCCGAATCTGGCCGGTTCATGGTTAACCAATCCTTGCCGCCTCGACGTGGGCAAATCAGGTGCCTAGAAGCGGTTCATGATCCTCGTCGTCGATAACTACGACAGCTTCACCTACAACCTCGTCCACTACCTCGCGGAGCTGGGCGCGGACACGCACGTCATTCGCAATGACGACCTGTCGGCCGCTGAGGCGCTGGCGCTCAGGCCCGAAGCTATCCTGCTCTCGCCCGGCCCCTGTTCGCCCAATGAGGCCGGCATCTGCCTGGACCTGCTGTCCACCGCCCCCGCTGACCTGCCGATCTTCGGCGTGTGTCTCGGCCATCAGGCCATGGGCCAGGCCTTCGGCGGCGAAGTGATCCGCGCCAAACAGCTGATGCACGGCAAGACCAGCCCGATCCACCATGAGGGCCGCTCGATCTTCAAGGGCCTGCCCAGTCCCTTCATCGCCACCCGCTATCACTCGCTGGCGGTGCGCCGCGAAGGCCTGCCTGACGACCTGGAGATCACCGCCTGGACCGAGGACGGCGAGATCATGGGCCTGGCTCACAAGTCGCGCCCCATCCACGGCGTCCAGTTCCACCCGGAATCCATCGCCACCGAACACGGCCACGAGATGCTGGCCAACTTCCTGGATCTGGCGGGGGTCAGGCGCAGGGCAACTGCGCGTGTCTGACACCCTCAAGCCCCTCCTCGCCCGCCTGGCCGACGGTCAGACGCTCGACCGGGATCAGGCCCGCGCCTTTCTGACGGCCTGCCTGCGCGGCGAGCCGACCTCGGCCCAGGTCGCCGCCGCCCTGACCGCGCTTCGGATGCGCGGCGAGACGGTCGAGGAGATCACCGCCTTCGCCGAGGCCCTGCGCGAGGCCGCGACCCCGCTGGATCACCCCTACGACGCCATCGACACCTGCGGCACCGGCGGTGACGGCCAGCACACCTGGAATATCTCGACCGCCGCCGCGCTGGTCATGGCCGGAGCCGGGGTCAAGGTCGCCAAGCACGGCAATCGGGCGCTCAGCTCCAAATCGGGCACCTCGGACGTGCTGTCGGTTCTCGGGGTCAATCTGGCGGCAACGCCCGCCCAGCAGCGCCGTTCGCTGGACGAGGCCAACATCGCCTTCCTGTTCGCCCCGGCCCACCATCCCGCCATGCGCCATGTGACGCCGATCCGGGCCGAACTGGGCTTTCGCACGGTGTTCAACCTGATTGGCCCCTTGTCCAATCCGGCCCGAGCCCGTCGCCAGTTGATGGGCGTCTATGATCCACGCCTGGTCGCGCCGCTGGCCGAGGCCCTGGGCGCGCTGGGGGCCACCCGCGCGTGGGTTGTCCACGGGCAGGGCCTCGACGAGCTGACCACCACGGGCGAGACCGAAGTGGCCGAATTCCAGGGCGGGACCGTTCGGCGTTATACTGTCACGCCGGAAATGGCCGGCCTGCCGCGCGCGTCCATCGAGGATCTGCGGGGCGGTTCGCCTGAGGATAACGCTGCGGCCCTGCGCGCCCTGCTCGACGGCCAGACGGGTCCCTATCGCGACATCGTCCTGCTCAATACGGCCGCCGCTCTGATCGTGGCCGACCGGGCCCAGACCCTCGGTGAGGGCGTTGCCCTGGCCGCCGCCGTCATCGATGACGGCCGCGCCGCCGAAGCCCTCGCCCGGCTCGTCACCGCCAGCCATGCGCCGGCGCCGGCATGAGCGACATTCTGGACCGCATCGCCGCCTACAAGCGCGAAGACGTCGCCACCCGCAAACAGGCGATCTCCGTGTCCGATCTGGAGGCCCGCGCCGTTTCCGCCGGGCCGCCACGCGGTTTCCGCCGGATGCTGGACCGGACCTGGGCGAAGACCGACCGCCCCGCCCTGATCGCCGAGATCAAGAAGGCCAGCCCCTCCAAGGGCCTGATCCGCGCCGACTTCGACCCGCCCGAGCTGGCGCGGGCGTACGAACGCGGCGGCGCGGCCTGCCTGTCGATCCTCACCGACGGCCCGAGTTTTCAGGGCGACGACGCCTTCCTGACCGCCGCCCGCGACGCCGTGCGCCTGCCCTGCCTGAGGAAGGACTTCCTCGTCGATCCCTGGCAGGTGGCCGAGAGCCGGGCGCTGGGTGCCGACTGCATCCTGATCATTCTGGACATGGTCGATGACGCCCTGGCCGCAGACCTGATGTCCGAGGCCCGCCGCTTTGGCATGGACGCCCTGATCGAGACCCATGACGCCACCGAAATGGCCCGCGCCGCAGCGCTGGGCGGTGACCTGATCGGCGTCAACAACCGGTCCTTGCGCACCTTCGAGGTCGATCTGGCCACCACTGAAGAGCTGGCGTCGATGGTCCCATCGACGGCCCTGTTCGTCGCCGAAAGCGGCATCTTCACGCCCGCCGATGTCGCCCGCGTCCAGGCCGCAGGTGCCCGCGCCATCCTGGTGGGCGAGAGCCTGATGCGTCAGGCTGACGTCGAGGCGGCGGCGGCAGCCCTGTTGGCCTGAAGCCGCTGCTGCACCGCCGGGTCATTGAGAAAAGCCAGGATCGACAGCAGCGATTCCGGCTCTGACAGATCTGGTGCGTGTCCCCGATCCGGGACCGTCACCAGCCGCGCCCCCAGCCTGTCGCGCACTGCCGCGGCTGTATCCGCGGCCAGCAGGTCTGACACGGCACCGCGGATCAGCAATCCCGGCACCGTCTTGAGGACCTCAAACACCGGCCACAGGTCGGGCAAGGATCCCGCCGTCGCCGCCAACGCTTCTCGCAGACGCGGGTCGTAGTCCGGCCGAAGCCCCGCCTCACCCCAGACATAGGTCCAGCGCGCGAACCGCTCCCACTGGGCGTCGGTATAGTTGGGAAAGGCCTGACCGTGGATCGCCTGCAGCCGGCGGACAGCGGCGACCCAGGTCTCCGGCGAATCCGCCTGCCCGACATAGGCCGCAATCCGGGCCAGCCCCGTCGGATCGATCACCGGCCCGGCGTCGTTCAGAACGACACCGGCGATCCGGTCGGGGGCCATCGCTGCCATCGTCACCGCCATCAGCGCACCCATGGAGGTGCCGACGATCACGCAGCGCCCGATCTTCAAATGATCGAGCAGGGCAAAGGTGTCCTGGACCTGGACAGGCAGCTGATAGGACGCGGGGTCAGCAAAGGTCGACAGCCCTCGCCCACGCTGGTCCGGCGCGATCAGCCGATAGCGCCGCCCCAGCCCCTGCGCCATCGCCGTAAAGTCCCGGCTGTTGCGCGTCAGGCCGTGAAGGCACAGCACGATTGGCGCGTCCGGGCGGTCGGCTCGCCATTGGCGCGCCGCCAGGTCCAGCCCGCCAACCCCCTTGAACCGGAAAACTTCGCCGCCGTCGGTCATGGCCTGAACGCGTCTCAGAACGCGTACTCAACCGACAGGGTGAAGGTTCGCGGCGGGCCGTAGAAGCCGATCACCGAGTCCCCGAAGATGATGGTCGAGGGTGACGACGGCACATAGGCGAAGGTGTAGGCCCCGGTCCGGTAACGCTCATCGGTCATGTTGCGGCCGTGCAGGGACACGCGCCAGTTCGAGTTGGCCGGCATCCAGATCGCGCCCACATCGATCAACGAATAGGCGGGCTGATCGACCTGCGGGAAGGGCGTCTCGAACATTGAGGTGTCCGAGCGGTACGACGCCGAGCCCAGCAAGCGAATGACGTCGCCATCGGCGAACGGCTGGTCGTAGGTAACCGTCAGGTTGCCTGTCCATTCCGGCGTATTCTGGAACTGGCGCTGGTTGGCGACATCCTGCTGGACAAAGGCCGGTGGCGCGGCCGGATTCGGCACATAGGACAGGAACTCGTTGAACTCGGCATTGACGTAGCCGACCGACAGACTGGCGTTCAGACGATCCGTCAGCCGTGCCCGGCCCTCGAACTCCCAGCCGGTGATGGTCGAGGACCCGACGTTTTCGACGAAGGACACCACGCTGGTTCCGGCCGCGTTCGGGCGTTGTGTGGTGACCTGCTGGCCCTCGTAGGCCGCATGGAACACCGCCGTCGAGAAGAAGACACGGCGGTTGAAGAGCGATCCTCGCAGGCCGATCTCGTAGGAATCCACGATCTCGGGATCATAGCCGTTGACCGTGTTGGGGGTCGCCGCCGCGTCGCCGCGCATGTCGTAGCCGCCGGATTTGAAACCCCGTCCGTAGGCCGCGTACAGGTTGATCGTGTCTGTCAGCTCATAGGTCGCACTGATCCGCGGCGTGAACTCCTCGAAGGTCCGCTCGGCCGAATAGTCGGTCAGGATGACCGCCGGCGGCACCATCCGGCCACTGATCGGGCTGCCCAGGCCGGCATAGTTGGCCTTGAACACATCGGCGGCCCGTTCGTCGCGGGTCCAGCGCCCGCCGACCGACAGGGCCAGCCGGTCGGTGACGTCGAACGAGACGTCGCCGAACACGGCAAAGCTGGAGGTGTCCACACTGCCGGTCGTGCCCTGGGTCAGGCCGGCGGCCGCCAGGATGGTATCGAACTGGCCGCGGGCATTGGCATCATAGAAGAACAGGCCGACGACACCCTGCATCCGGTCGCCTTCGTAAAGGAGCTGGAATTCCTGGGAGAACTGGTGGTCGGCATAGACATCCACCGGACGGCTCGGCGTCCCGGCCGAGATGTCCAGGATCGGGGCCGGGGTGTTGTCGAAGTCGATGCCGCCGCCGACGGTCGAGCCGTCGCGATAGGCCGTGATCGACTTGAAGGTCAGGGTGTCATTGATCAACCACTCGGCCGTCAGGGACAGGCCGGCGGTGTTCACCTCATTGCGGTCGCCCAGACCGGCGCAGGTGTCATAGACATCGGGCAGGACGCTGCGGCATGCGACCGGCGTGACCAGGGGGGCCAGCGGGGCCGGCACCGGCCGTTCGCGGTGGCCGTGGTTGGCGTTGGAATCGTCCTGCATGATGTCTCCGGCCAGGCGCAGGAACAGATTGTCGAACGGGCGCAGCTCAAGGCTGGCGCGCGCCGAGATGACATCGCGGTTGTAGGTGTCGGCCCCGGTGAAGTGGTTCTGGCCGAAGCCGTCGCGCGAGAAGCGCCCGAAGGCGGCGCTGAAGGCCGCCCGATCCCCCATCGGTACCGATCCGGACACCACCAGATCACGCTGGTCATAGCTGCCGTAGGTGCCGCGCAGACGAAGATGCGCCTCGGTCGGATCGATCCGTCGCGTCACATAGCGGACCGCGCCGCCGATGGTGTTGCGCCCGTAAAGCGAACCTTGCGGGCCGCGCAGAACTTCAATCCGGTCGACGTCGTACAGGTCCAGCACCGCACCCTGCGGGCGGGCGATATAGACGTCGTCGACATACAGGCCCACGCCCGGCTCGAAGCCCCACAGCGGGTCCTGCTGGCCGATGCCGCGGATGAAGGCCGTCAGGGTGGAGTTGGTCCCGCGCGACACCTGCAGCGTCATGTTAGGGATCACCCGTTGCAGAGCGGTGATGTCCTGGGCCCCACGCTCGGCCAGTTGTTCGCCGGTCTGGACCGAGATGGCGATCGGCACATCGGTCAGGGTTTCCTCGCGCCGCCGCGCGGTGACGACGACTTCGTCGACCTCGGTCACCTCCGGCTGAGGCGTGGCGCTTTGCGCCAGAGCCGGCGTTGCGACCATGAGGCCGATCAGGCTGACACCGGAAACCAGCGCGCGACGATAGATAGACGGACCAACCACGATATCCCCCCAAGGTCAGATGGCGACGCCAAGCTGCGCGCGGTCCGGCAACCTGTCAACATCTTTATTGGTTGACCAATCAATCTCTGAGCCACACACACGTCCGCTCATCCCCGCGAAGGCGGGGATCCAGGGCTTTCGGTGATGCGCCTGTTGATGGCCGGGAACCGCCAGACGTCCCGGCACACCGGATTCAAGATGGACAGAACCGGGCACCCGTCCGTGAATGTCGCTTGGTCCTAGCTCCGTGCGCCCAGCGGATGGCCGGCGTACAGCTGCACCATCTCCTCCAGGATCTGGGCCAGATCGTCTGAACGGCACAGGCCGCCCGACAGCCGGTCGATCCGCCCCGTGCGCGCCCACGAATGGGTGATGGCGCCGCTGAGCAGATGGTAGAACCAGTACAAGTCCGTGCGGGTCGCGGCGGGCCGGGCCTGATGCAGAAGGGCGATGAAGGCCTCGATGACGGGATCGAAGGCCGTGACCTCGACCCCGGCCATGGCGCTGGGTGGGGCGACACTGACCTGGGCGATCAGGCGCATGTAGTTCTGCTCGCTCTGGCCGCCGTCTATGGCAATCCGGAACGCGGGTTCCAGATAGGCACGCAGCACGCCTTCCAGATTCAGCCCGTCGCCGGCGGTGCGGGCATAGGCCGCCATGGAGTCCATGCGCGCCTGATTGACGCGCGGCGCATAGCGCTGGATCACGGCGGTGAACAGCCCGGCTTTGGAGCCGAAGTAATAATGGATCAGGCTGGTATCGACCTTGGCGGCCCCGGCGATGTCCTTGACGCTGACGCCGTTGAAGCCGCTCTGGGCGAACAGGGCCTCGGCCGCGTCCAGGATCCGCCCCTGGGACTCGTCGCGTCGTTCGCTGTTGGACCGCCTGGGCGCCGCCGGCATCGTCTTCCCCTGTCGTGGCCGACCGACAGAGTCCCCCGCAAACCATTGATGGGTCAACCCATGAGTTTCAGACCAGCCACCGGATGCGCGGCCACAGCGGCGCTTCGCCCAGCATCAGGGCCGTGATCGCCCAGACCAGGGCGTCGGCGCGGTCCTGTCCCTCGCCGCGACCATCGAAGTCCATCAGCGCCTCGTCCAGCGCCTCCAGCCCGGCCCCGACGTGGGCCACCCGCCCCTGTTCGTACAGCGCCGCCACCGGCTCGGCCCGCGCCCGTTTGCCGATCGACGCCCGGACCGCCTCAACCCGGGTGCGTGCGCCCACCGCCCGCAGCAGACCGGTGACCAGCTCTCCCCCCTGATTGACCTCGGCGACGATGGTGTCGGCACCATAGTCGTCGGCGGCCTGGACCACCGCCCGGCCCCAGGCGTCGGGCGACACCCCCGCCACCGTCCGATCGGCCAGCACATAGGCGCGCTCGCCGATCCGCCCGGCCACGACGATGCCGCAGGCATGGCCATGGCTGGTGACGCTGGGGTCGACCCCGACGACCACCCGCTCATACCGCCCCGGCGGCGCCCCGCGACAGGCCGCCAGCATCGGGGCTGACCACAGTGACAGGCCGCTGTCGACGACCTGGCCCTCGATCTCCTGGGCCTCCAGCCGGGTGCCGCCATAGAGCCGCCGCAAGCCCGCGACGAAGCCGTCGGCCAGGTTGGCCGCATTGGCCGCCGTGCCCGCCCGCGTGATCGCACAGCCCGGCTCGGCCATCAGCGCCTTCAACGCCCGCGTCGGACGCGGCGTCGTGGTCACCAGCAGCCTCGGCCGCCAGCCCTCGCCCCCCAGCCGCAGGCCCAGCCGCGCCATGGCCAGGGCGTCATCGCCCAACCAGGCACAGTATTCGTCGGCCCAGGCGGCGTGGAACTGGGAGCCGCGCAGGCCGTCGGCGTCCTCGGCGGAAAAGGTCTGGGCCTCACAGCCGCCCGGAAACACCAGCCGCCGCCGCGACGGATGAAAGGTCGGCCCCTTCCAGGTGCCGTCCGGCTGATGCCAGCGCGGCAGGCTCATCAGGCCGCTGGGGCCCTCGATCATCACCTCGCGCACGTCGTGCAGGGTCGCCCCGATCAGGGCCAGCCGGCCTCGGCCCTTCAGCGCCTGCGCCTGATCCGCGATCCAGCTCGCTCCCGCCAGGGTCTTGCCCGCCCCGCGCCCGCCCAGCACCAGCCAGGTCGACCAGTCGGTGCCGTCCTCGGCCTTGGCCGGAGGCGTCTGGTGCGGATGCAGGATCAGCGGCGCGGGCGGCGGCGGTGGCGGGGCCGGGTCGGGGTCGTCGCCCGTCTCGTCCCCTGCCTCGTCGCCGGGCGGCGGATCATCGCCGTCGAGACGGCCGCCCTCGTGATAACGGCGGAGCTCGGCCCCCGTGATCCCCAGCTGCTGGGCGACCATGCTGCGGATGCTCCACAGCCGTTTGACCTCGCCGTCGTTATTGTCTGCCAGATGATCCCAGATCTGGCGGTCCAACCCCACGACCGTACCCAGCCGGTCCGATGGATCTACCTCAATGCCTTGCACACGCCACGCCCCGCCCGGTTCAACGTCACAATCAGTGTGGGGGTGGTTCAGGGGGTGGGGATGGAGGGTCGGCGCGGGGGCCGTTCGTGCCCTCTCCTCCCGCCCTTTCGCGCTTCGCGAGCGAG
>Ga0209573_1004542_pt1 | contig 13547 bp, 8 predicted proteins | sample TNRBio252014_DNA_FD_185870 | JGI IMG/M metagenome (GOLD analysis project Ga0209573, IMG submission 185870) | Wastewater treatment Type I Accumulibacter community from EBPR Bioreactor in Madison, WI, USA - TNR Reactor_6/25/2014_ DNA (SPAdes)... | ecosystem: Engineered > Bioreactor > EBPR >...
GCTGAGGTTCATCGAGATTATTTGTTCGCCGGTGCGGATTGCCTGATCACCGCCAGCTACCAGGCGACCGTCGCGGGGTTCATGCAGCGCGGCTTAACGCCCGAAGCGGCGCGGGAAATGCTTCAGCGCTCAGTGCAGTTAGCTGTGGAAGCGCGGGATACATTCTGGCGGGACGAGGCGAATCACCCGGGCCGGCTTCGGCCTTTGGTCGCGGCTTCAATCGGGCCTTACGGCGCATTTCTGGCGAATGGCTCGGAATACCGGGGCGACTATTCGCTGAGCACAGCCGAATTGATGGATTTTCACCGCCCACGACTGGCGGCGCTACTGGAGGCCGGCCCCGATCTGTTGGCGTGCGAAACGCTTCCCAGTCTCACCGAAGCTCTGGCTCTGGCCCGGCTGCTGACCGAGTTCCCCAGCGCCAGCGCCTGGATCAGCTTCAGCGCCTATGATGACGCTCACATCAGCCACGGCGAACGGCTCGCCGACTGCGCCGCTGAGCTGGACGCCATTCCACAGGTCGTCGCCATGGGGGTGAACTGCACGGCGCCCCGGCATATTCCCGCGCTCATCGCCGCTGCCCGAACCGCGACCGGCAAACCGATTGTCGTCTACCCCAATTCCGGCGAAACCTACGATGCCGAGCGCCGCGCCTGGTGCGGTCCGGCCACGGTTGATGCGTTCGCCCAGGAAGCTCGGCGCTGGTATGACGCCGGAGCGCGGCTCATCGGTGGTTGTTGCCGAACGACCCCCGCTCATATCGGGCAAATCGCCGCCTGGGCGCGGCGACTTCAAACGTGACCCAGCCAGTGATGCAAGCCCTGCGCGTTCAGTTCAATGTCCGCCCGCAGCACCTCACGCCACTGCTCCCGCATCAGTCGCCAGCCTTGCCGTTTCGCCTCGACGTCCATCAGCGTCCACAGTCCCGCCAGAATCCGCGCTTCCCGGTTAGGGCCAGCCGCACGCTCCCGCTCCGCAACCGCGACATGAGCGTCGATCAACCGATGCAAGTCGCCGCCCAGCCGGGGCGCCTCACGGACGCGGGCAAAATGGGTCAGGTAGACAGCTTCCGGCTGCTGCTCCAGAATTCGGTCTACCGAGTGATGCATCGCTATGGGATCAAACTGGGTCGGAGTGGTGGTGGGAATGATCGAGGTCCGCCCAGCAACATCCAGTTCCCGGAACGACAGGCCGAAGATGTCGCCAGTGAACAGGCCGCGACTCCAGGGGTCCCACAGGCATAGATGATGGCGGGCATGACCAGGGGTATCCAGGCACACCAGAGGCCGACCGGCCAGCTCGAAGATGAACCCTTCTCCGGCGGCAATGATTCGGTCGGCGGGCACGGGCGTCGGTTCGCCATACAACCGGCCAGCTTCCTCCGCGCCGTAGACGGCCCGGACGGCGGCAAACAGCTTGGTCGGGTCAGCCATGTGCGTGGCCCCCCGTGGATGCACTACCAGCCGCGCCTCCGGGAAAGTCTGCATCAATACCCCAGCGCCGCCGGCATGATCGAGATGGATGTGCGTCAGAAACACATAGTCCACACTGGCCGGGGTCAGCTCCAGGGCGTGCAGCGCCTCCACGACCCGATGGCGTGAGGTATAACTGGCGGTATCAATGATGGCGGCGCGTCCCTGCTCGACAATGAGATGGATGGCGGCCAACCGGGGACGGAGATAACCGGAATCGAGGGCGTAAATACCGTGACCGTAGTGCAGCAAATCAAGTGGGGTTGTCTTCATGGCGGCTCGGATAAAAGCGTGGTCTGAAAGCGCGCCATGCTAACATTTTGGCTCTTGTTCGCCGCCCCCTTTCTGGCTTTCGTCACAGCATTCGCGGGCGCTGGCTGGCTTGCCCAGCCTACCGCTCGCTGGCGGTTGCTCGATCATCCCAACGCACGCTCCCTGCATCAACGCCCTATTCCACGCACCGGCGGCTGGGCGGTGCTGAGCGGTCTCATGATCGGTGGCGCCGGGCTGGCGGCGTTCCTGCCCGATCTCCGGCCCCTGCTGACACCGTTGCTGTACGGTCTTCCGCCGCTGGTCTTGGTCTCATGGCTGGATGATCGGCAAGGCGTTGCTGCACCCTGGCGGCTGATCGTACACGCCGGGGCGGCGACGAGCCTCATTCTGGCTGGCTGGACCCTGCCCTTTTTACCAGCAGCCAGTCTGCCGGAACCCCTCCTTATTTGGGCGATGAAGGGTCTTATGACCGGGCTTTTCATCCTGTGGATGATCAATCTCTACAACTTCATGGACGGCATGGATGGGTTCGCCGGCGGTATGGCGGTCATTGGTTTCGCCATGCTCGCCTGGCTAGGCCAGGCTGATCCCGGGTTTGCCGCGTTCAACCTGACGATTGCGGCGGCCAGCGCCGGCTTTCTTGCGTACAACTTTCCGCCGGCCCGCCTCTTTTTGGGAGACACCGGTTCCACTGCACTGGGTTTCCTGGCAGCGGCCAGCAGCCTGTGGGGTAGTCAGACAGGTCTGTTCCCGTTCTGGGCCGCGTTGTGGGTCTTTTCCCCCTTCATTGTTGACGCCACGGTGACGCTACTTCGCCGACTCTTGCGCGGTGAACGGGTTTGGGAGGCGCATCGCAGTCACTACTACCAGCGACTGGTGCTGTTGGGCTGGGGACACCGCCGTACTGTCTTGGTGGAATACGCTTTGATGCTCGCCTGCGCCGGTTCTGCCGGGTTGGCGGTTCGTTTTTCAACCCATGACGCTTTCCTGTTGGCCCTTGGCGTTGGGGGCGTTTACGGTGGGTTGATGATGGGAGTGAATTGGCTAGAGCGGCCGCGATCCCAATGAAAGCGTGGTGAGCGTAGCGAACTCTGGTTGGGGGGAGAGGCATGCGGAAAACAGTTTGTGGATGGCACGGTATGGCTCAAGCCCGGCCTTTATCATGCAGCTATGGAGATATTGGTCGATAAGAAAAATCCGGGGCGCCGGCAGATCCGTCCAGCGCACAGCCAGCGCAACGACAAGGGTAATATCTGCAACTTCCTGATTCATCCCTCAGCGCCGCCACACTTTCTCGAAGGCTGCGTCGCGCCCGGTTACGAAAGCGCCCGTGGACTTGAGGCGTCCAAGCAATCGCTTGAAACCATCTTTTTATCGTTAGGCGGCTTCGAGCCTGGGAAGCCGGTCTTATTCGACATCTCCGGCGTCATGCCGACAAAATGATGAAAGCCGGTCCCGATTCAGAGGCTTGGCGCTTTGCTGCGTCCCGACCTAACCTTCTTCAGCCTCCCTTTCCCTCAGCGCCGCCCGCAGACATTGCGTGAGGGCCTCCAGGGTATAGGGCTTTTGCAGGAACCCGCACTGGCGCTGGCTGGTAAAGCGCTGCACAGCCTCGTCCTCGCTATAACCACTGGTCATCACCACGCGCACCTGTGGATTAAGGCGTTGCAAGCGCTGCAACGTCTCTTCACCATCCATATACGGCATGGTCAAATCCAGCAACACCAGCACAATCTCTTTCTGACGCGCCGAGTAGAGTTCCAGAGCCTCCCGGCCATCGCTCGCCACCAGGGTCCGAAAGCCAATCCGCTCCAGCATCCGCACGCCCACAGTGCGCACCGAGTCCTCATCATCCACTAGCAACACCGTTCCCATCCCCTGCCACCCGCCGGATGGCGCAAGGGTGGGCGGCGGCGCTTGCGGGCCTTGTGGCGGAGCCGCCGGGAACAACACCTTGAACGTTGTCCCTCGCCCTGGCGCACTGGTCACTTGCAACGCGCCCTGATGCCCGCGCACGATGCCGAGCACGGCGGACAATCCCAGTCCTCGCCCAGTGAATTTAGTGGTGAAGAACGGCTCGAAAACGCGCTGCTGGGTCTCAATGTCCATTCCGCAGCCAGTGTCCGCGACCTCCAGCCAGACATACATCCCCTCTGTCAGGCGCTCTTCTCGATAGGACCCTTCCAAGTCGTCCGCACAGCATTTCATCACCCCGGTCGAAATCATGACCACTCCGCCGCGATCACCGAGCGCCTCAGAAGCGTTGATGACCAGATTCATCACGACCTGACGGATCTGGCTGGGGTCACCGCGCAACGGCAATAGGGTGTTCGCCAGGTTCAGATTCAACAGCGCCTTATTGGGCAGCGATGATTTGAATAAAGCCGCCATCTCACAGATTAGCTCGTTGAGCTGGACGGTCTCGATGATGAAGCGCCCCTGACCAGAATACGCCAGCATCTGCCGACACAGTTCCGCCGCCCGCAATGCGGTCTTTTCAATCGCCCGTAAACTGTCGCGGGCCGAGGAGATAGCCGGCAACTCATCCAGCGCCAGGCTGGCGTTGCCCAGGATGATCGTCAGCAGATTATTAAAATCATGCGCGATGCCTCCGGCCAATACACCCAAGCTTTCCAGTTTTTGAGTCTGTCGCATCTGCTGTTCCATCAGCAAACGTTGTTCTTCAGCGGCTTTGCGTGCGGTGATGTCGGTCACTGCCAGCATCAGCAACGGCGCTTCCTGTTCACGCGGCCCGCTCAGCGGCATTTCCAGGATTGCCCCTTCCAATTGCGCGTAAAACGCCGGCGCTTGAGTGCATTGGATGCGCGCCTCCAGGATCTTGCCGGCTGGACGGTGAAACAGCGCCCGATACCGGCCCAGAAACACCCCACGGTCTTCACTGTTCAGGAAATCAGCGAATGGCCGACCCATCAGCGGATGGCGGGATTGGTTGACCATCTGGCAGAAAGTTTCATTCACTTCATGAATCAAGCCCACCTCATCGAGCACGACATAGCCCATCGGCGCCCGGTGGAACAGCCGGAAAAACTGGTTTCGCGATTGCTCCAATTCGGTCATCAGTCGGCGCAATTCTTCGTTCTGAATCTCCAGCTCGATCTGATGAACCTGTAATTCATGCACCAGTCGGCGGGCGGCGTCATCCGTCAACTCCGGCATATCCGGCATATCCGGCGGCCATGACGCGGCGCTGGCCTCGGCGCGCGCCCGCAAAGTTTGGAGCCGATCCGGCAATTCTTTCATTCACGCACCTCCAACCCGCACAGCGCCTCAAACCGTTCAGTGAAGTCGTTAAAGGTCGAAAAAACCTGAAAAGGCCGGGTCTCGCCCGGATGAAATAATGGGATAGCGCTGACCCGCAACCAGCGATGTTGACCGCGTTGCGGATTGAACACGCCCATCACCACCCCGGTTACCGGTTGGCCAGTGCGCAGCGCCACTATGGCGGGGTGCTGGTCGCCAGGAAAGTCTGTACCGTCCTCATGGATCGCCTGCCAACGCGAATCGGTGGAGTTCCGGCCCGCCAGTTGGTCCAGAGTCAAGCCGAGAATGCGCTCTGCGGCAGGATTGACCGACAGCACTGCCCCGTGCGCATCCTGATACACCACACCCTCGGCCATACTTTCGAACAACTGACGATAGCGTTGCTCACTGGCCTCAGCCTGTTCAATAGCTCGCTGGCGGCTGGACAAATCCAGCACGGTGAAGGTTGTACCCTCCTGAGGGTGAGCCGGGTGCATTAGCGATGAACTGAGCAGCACCGGGAAGATGTCGCCGTTCTTGCGCCGCCATTGGGTTTCCACCGTCCCTACCCCATGTTGTTGCATCTGAGCGTACTTCTCGCGACCGACCTGAGCAAATACCTCCTCCGAGGGATACACTAGGCGCGCACTTTGGCCGATCAGCTCATCCCGGGTATAGCCCAGCATCCGGCACAGTTGGTCGTTAACTTCCAAAAACGTCCGGTTGACCACCCGGCCAATCCCTGCCGGGGTGGCTCGATACAGGCTCGTTAACAGGCTTTCCCGGTCGGACAGCGCTCGTTGCGTATTTTTGAAGGCGCTGATGTCGATAAAATTCAACACCACTCCGGACACCGCCCCCACCCCGATGTGATAGGGCAAAATACGCATCAACCACCAGGCCCCCTCCTGAGTGCAAACTTCCAGCTCCTGCTCAGCCGATCGCTCCGCCACCGCCTGGATGAGATCGAACAAATCTACATTGACCAAAGTGTGCATCAGGTGATTGACCGGGCGGCCCAAGTCGCTGTCCAGGATCTTGAAAATACGGCGAACCTCTGGGGTGAAGCGGCGCACAGTCAGATTCTCGTCGAGAAACAGCGTACCGATCCGGGTGCTAGCCATCAGGTTGTCCAGATCGTTGTTTAATTCGGTCAATTCGATGATCTTGCTTTGATACTCGGCGTTGACCGTGTGCAGCTCTTCGTTGACCGACTGCAATTCCTCGTTGGTGCTTTGCAGCTCCTCATTGCTGGCCAGCAGTTCCTCGTTGGTGGCCTGCAATTCCTCATTCGAGGTCTCCAGCTCTTCAATCGTCGCTTGCAGGTTCTCCCGCGAGAATTGCAGTTCCTGCTCCAGATCATGAATGCGCTGTTCCGCCTCCTGCGCAATATCGTAAATCTGCAAGCTGCTGCCCGCCACCGGCTCTTTCAACGGCTGCGTGGTTTCTTCGATAAACACCGCCGCCAGGGCTTCCTGACCCTTCTTGCCCGGCAGCGGCCGAATGCGAATCTGAATATTGCGAGTCTCATCGCGCCACTTCAGGCGAATGCTGGTGTATTTCAGCTCTTCACCGCTCTTGAACACTTTTTGCAATCCGGTCGCCAGCGGAATCGCCAGGTCTCTCACCGCAATCTTGGTGATATCGTTCATCAGCTTGCCCGAAGGCAGCCGGAAATAGCCGTCCGGATCACCCAGAATGTGCAGCACTTCCAGTCGTTCATTCACCACGACAGCCAGCGGCACGTAATCACCGGCCAGCGATTGTAGAAAACGATCTAACATGCGCTCTTCGTCCTGATTACGCGGCCACCCGGCGCTGGCCGCCCGGGCGCGAAGCTGCCAGGGGCGCACCTCCGGGACCGACGAGAACTCTGCCCCGCTGTTCCGGCGGCGCTTGCCCTTGCTCGCGTAAATCTTGAATTTCTGATGCAGGGTTTCATACAGATCGGCCAATTCACCCGTCGTCTCGCTGCTGCCCAGCAGCAGAATTCCCTGCGGATTCAGCGAGAAATTCATCAACTCCATCGCCTTGCGCTGCAACACTGGTTGGAGGTAGATCAACAGGTTGCGGCAGGAGACGAGTTCAATATTGGTGAATGGCGGATCTTTGATCAAGTTGTGCTGAGCGAACACCACCATCTCCCGGATGGAACGGTCGATCTGATAATGCTCCTCACGACGATGGAAATACTTGGTCAGTAGCTTGGGCGACAGATCAGCGGCGATGCTCTCAGGATACAAGCCATTGCTGGCGCGCAAAATGGCGTCGCGATCGAGGTCGGTAGCGAAAATCTTGATGTCCAGCCGCTTGCCCATCCGTTCCAGCACTTCGCGACTGAGCATCGCCAGGGAATAGGCTTCTTCTCCGGTGGAGCATCCCGCCACCCAGAACCGGATTTCCTGGCCCTCAATGCGCTCAAACAGCGCGGGCAGATACTGCGTCTCCAGTTCATCGAACACTTCGCGATCCCGGAAAAAACTGGTGACTCCGATCAATAAATCCCGGTAGAGAGTCATGACCTCGCCAGAGTAGGATTCCATGAATTTGACGTAATCGCGCAAATCATGGATCTGGTTCACGGTCATGCGCCGCTCGATGCGTCGGACCACGGTGCTGGGTTTGTAGAAGGTAAAATCAACCCGGGTACGTTCGCGCAGCAGGGCAAAAATGCGGGTCAGACGATCCTCATCGGAAAGCAGCGTTTGCGGGCGATCCACCTTGGCGGCGTAGGGATGCCGGGCGAAAGACAGTAATTTGGCCGGCATTTCATCAGGGGCCAGAATGAAATCCGCCAGTCCGGTGGCAATAGCCGCCCGAGGCATGCCATCGAACTTAGCCGATTCCTCACTTTGCACCATCACCATCCCGCCGGTTTCCTTGATGGCTCGGATGCCGCGCACACCGTCGCTACCGGTGCCGGATAGGATGACGCCAATAGCCTTTTCCGCCTGATCGTCGGCCAGCGAACGCAGGAACACGTCGATGGGCAGGTTCAATCCCCGGGAATGATCAGATTCGCTCAGCAGCAGCTTGCCATGAAAAATCGACAGGTTTTTTTTCGGTGGGATGAGATAGACTGAATTGGCCTCGACCCGCATCCCTTCCTCGGCGCGGCGCACCGGCATGGCGGTCCGCTTGGAGAGCAACTCGACCATCATGCTTTTGTAGTCGGGCGAGAGATGCTGGATGACGATGAAGGCCAGACCGCTATCGGGGGCCATGGGGGAGAAAAACGCTTCCAGCGCCTCTAAACCGCCAGCGGAAGCCCCAACCCCGACATAGTAAATCGGGGTGGATGGGTCCGGCTCGGCAGGGGGAAGAATGAGTTCGGGCATGATGTGTCGTTCAATCTGCGCCTGTGAGCAGGCGGTGTTGCTGAAAACCACAGGGCTGGCGAACGTCGTCCTTTTCGTCTGCGCGAAGCCTTGTACGAGTTACAATCATTTTACTGCTCTATCCGAATAGAGTTAATGTTAGAACGTCTTTTCAAAATCGCCAGAAAAGCCTTTGCCATTCGTTAGGCGGGGGATACCTGAAACTCCACTGCTGGAAAATTTCAAAAAAAAGTTTCTTATTTTATGATTAAAAATAATTTCTTACGAGTCCCACGCAGGGACGATGCCGCACAGACGATCCTACGTGCAACATTCCTGCTTGGCCGTGGATGAAAAAACGTCATCCTTCTTGCCCTGCGCAGCCTTACAGGTCGCAGTAGGCGAGAAGGGTTTCAACTACCTTGTTGCTCTTAATAATCCAAAATTTGGAAGCGATTTCAACGAGCGGATGAGCCACAGTAAAATCAGTTGCTACCCATGACCACCCGTTACCTCGACGCCTTCTTCAAACCTCAAACGATTGCCCTCATTGGCGGTGGCGGTGACCGGGAGGTTCTCCTGGCCCGCAACCTGATGCGGGGCGGCTTTCCGGGGCCAGTGATGCCGGTAGACGCTCAACGCTGGGCGTTGGAAGGGGCGCTGACCTACCCCGATATTGTCAGCCTGCCGCTGACCCCCACCCTGGCCGTCATTACTCGCCCGCTGCCGGAAGCCCCCCGCCTTCTTCAGGAACTGGGTGAACGCGGCGTCCAGGCTGCCCTGATCGCCAGCGAATGGCGTGGGTTATCGCCCACACAACGCACTCACCTGTCGCAGGCCATTTTGGACGCTGTGCAACCTTATGGCCTGCGGATATTGGGGCCGGGTTCCCAGGGATTCCACATTCCCGCCGCCCGACTTAATGTCAGTCTTAACCACCAGCCCTTATTGCCGGGGCAAATCGCCCTGATCAGTGAATCCGGCACCATTGCCCAGACCGCCCTTGATATGGGCAATCACTACGGTTTTGGCTTTAGCTCGCTTATTCACTTGGGCGAAAGTCTCGATGTCGATCTGGCCGACTTACTGGACTATCTGGCCGGCGATTACCATACCCGGGCGATTTTGTTGTACATCGAGCAAATTGGCGATGCGCGCAAATTCCTGTCCGCCGCCCGGCGCGCCGCCCGGCTCAAGCCGGTCATCGTTCTCAAGCCGCGCCGGTTCCCTGAAGAACCGGACGATGCGGTTTATGCCGCCGCTTTTCGCCGCGCCGGGTTGCTGCGGGTGGATGACAGCGACGAATTACTGCAAATGGTCGAGGTGCTCAAGGCCGCCAAGCGGGTGCGCAACGACCGTCTGGCTATTCTCAGCAACAGTTCCAGCATGAGCCTGCTGGCTACCGACACCTTGTACCATTTCAGCGGGCGACTGGCGCAGTTTTCCGAAGCGACCCAGCGCGGTCTGGAGCCGCTGATCGACGCGCAATCTCTGCTCAATCCGGTCGATTTGGGCGATCCAGCCAGCGCCAAGGTTTACGGGCAGGCTTTGGATCTGTTGCTGGCCGATCCAGGTGTTGATGGCGTACTGGTCATCAAAACCCCCAGCGCCTTCAGCCCGACTGAGCCAGTCGCTGAAGCGGTAATTGAGCGACTGGCTCGCAGTCCCCGCGCCCTCCTCGCCAGTTTCCCCGGCCCGATCACCGGCGCCGCCGCCCGGCGGCGCCTGTTGGAACGCCAGGCGCCGACCTACGAGACGCCCAGTGCGGCAGTGCAGGCGTTCATGCGCATGGTCCAGTACCAGCGCAACCAGGCGCTGCTGATGGAAACTCCGCCTTCATTGCCCGAGGAATTTACCCCGGACGTCGCCACGGCTCGGGCGATCCTGGCCAAGGCGCTGGCTGAGGGGCGGCGGCGGTTGGACGCCCATGAAGCCCTGCGCCTGTTAACCGCCTATGGTCTACCGGTGATTGAGACCTGGCGGGCACAGTCCCCGGACGAAGCGGCGGCGATTGCTGCGCAACAACACGGACCGCTGGTGTTGAAAATCCTCGCCCCGGAGGTTGCCCACCCAGCACTGCTAGGCGGTATGGCCAGCGTCCTGAGCACACCCGAAGCAGTGCGGCAGGCGGCGACTGACCGATTAGCGCGATTACGGGAAGTTGCTCCCGCCGCCCGTTGCCACGGGTTCATCCTGCAACCGATGACTGCCCGCGACGGTGCGTATGAACTGACTCTGGGCGTGCGCGACGGCGGGCGCTTTGGCCCGGTGATCTATTTCGGCCAAGGCGGCCCGGATGCAGTCGCCATTGATGACCTGGCCTATGGATTGCCGCCGCTGAACTTGCATCTGGCCCGCGAGATTATGGCGCAAACGCGGATTTACCAGCGATTGCGCTACAGTCTGCTGCGCCGCGCCAACCTCAACGCGCTGGCGCTGGCGCTGGTGAAAGTTTCACAAATGGTCATCGACTTGGGGGAACTGGCGACGCTGGACATCAATCCGTTGTGGAGTCATGCCCAGGGGTTGCTGGCGCTGAATGCTCAGGTCGAGGTCGCGCCGGCAGTGGGTGATCCGGCCCAGCGGTTAGCGATCCGTCCCTATCCCAAAGCTCTGGAAGAGACCTTCCGGCTACCCAACGATCAGACTTTGCTGCTGCGCCCGGTGTTACCCGAGGATGAACCGGCCCTGCATGCCCTGGTCGGGCGCGCCTCGCCGGACGATTTGCGCCGGCGCTTCTTTCAGCCGATCAGGGAACTGAGCCACGAAATGGCCGCCACTTTGACTCAAATCGATTATCACCGGGAAATGGCTCTGGTTGCGGCCGGCCCCGGTCTGCCCGGTCAAGCGGTGATTTACGGCCTGGTGAACCTCAACGTCGATCCGAACAGCGACCGGGCCGAATATTCGATCATGGTTGACCGGGCCATGATGGGCCTGGGCCTGGGCCACGGGTTGATGCGCCGGATCATCGACTACGCGCGCGCGCGCGGCGTTGGCGAGATTTACGGCGAAGTGCTGCAAGAGAACCAGCCGATGTTGCGCCTGAACCGTATGCTGGGGTTTGCGGTCCATGCCGACCCGGAAGACCCTGGTCTCAAGCACGTCGTCTTGAAGCTGCATCACATTGGCATGTCAGCAGGATGAAAGCGAAAATATGAGCGAACAGCGACTGTTAATCGTCGATGACGAGCCGGATTTTGGCCAGATGGTGGCCCAGGTAGCGGCGGATTTAGGGTACGAAACCCGGGTAACCACTCACGGGTACGAGTTCCAGACGGCCTATCCAGACTTCCAGCCGACGCTGATTGTGCTGGACATGGTGATGCCGGAGATGGACGGCAATGAACTCGTGGTGTGGCTGATGGAGCAGGGCTACGCAGCGGGTCTGATTATTATCACCGGCTACAGCCCCGAATACGCCAAGGATGCACAGATGCTGGCGGAATTCAAAGGGCTGCGCTCGGTGATTACCCTGGCCAAGCCCATCCGCATTGCGCAACTGCGTGAAGCCCTGAACCGCGCGGCGGCAGCCGGGCGGGATTGACGACGAAAAAAGACCGGTTGCCGGGTGGAAACAGTTGATGCTGTTGTGATTGGCGCGGGCGTCATTGGCTTAGCCGTCGCCCGCGCCCTCGCGCTCGCCGGCCACGAGACACTGATTTTGGAAGCGGAAGAGCGCTTTGGTACGCAGACTTCCTCGCGTAATTCCGAGGTGATTCATTCCGGCCTTTATTACCCGCCTGGTTCCTTGAAAGCCCGGCTCTGCGTCAGCGGTCGGGAATCTCTCTACCGCTATTGCGCCGAGCGTGGCGTTGCTCATCAGGCTATCGGTAAGCTGCTGATTGCCTGTGACGCTGCGGAATTACCAGCGCTGGCTGACTACGCCCGGCGGGCCGCCGCTAATGACGTCTCTGTTCACACGCTGACCGCTGCTGATATTCGTCATCTGGAACCGGCGGTTTGCGCGCTGGCCGGCCTTTATTCCCCAACAACCGGCATTTTTGACAGCCACGGATTCATGTTAGCGCTGTTGGGGGACGCCGAGCAGGCGGGAGCGGTATTGGTGACCCGGACTCCGGTTATGAGGGGGGAAATAACCGCACAGGGGATAGTCGTTAAAACGGGCGGCGCAGCGCCGTTCACGCTGCGAAGTCGCTACTTGATCAATGCGGCAGGATTATCCGCCACAGCGTTAGCACGCCGCTTTGCGGGATTTCCCATGGCAATGCTGCCACCGACTTTTTATGCCAAAGGTCACTATTTCACCCTGAGCGGTCGGGCGCCATTCCGGCATCTGGTGTATCCAATGCCTGATCACGCCGGCCTGGGCATTCATGCAACGCTCGATCTTGGCGGACAGTGCAAGTTCGGCCCGGATGTGAGCGGTTGGCCGACGAACCCGGATTATGCGTTCGAGACGGGTTTGGAAACGAAATTTTACCAAGCCATTCGCCGTTATTACCCGGCACTGGCTAACGGGGCGCTTCAGCCGGGCTATACCGGCATCCGTCCCAAGTTGACGGGGCCGACTGAAGCAGCGGGGGATTTCCTTATCCAGGGGCCGCCTGCGCATGGCGTAGCGGGATTCGTCAACCTGCTGGGCATTGAGTCGCCGGGCTTGACTGCGTCGTTGGCCATTGCTGAGGAGGTGATGCGGCAGTTGGGGATAGCCAGCGCTTCGCTTCACGCCTGAGCGGGGAGCGCATTCGTCGGGTTGCGTTCACTTTGAACAGCCCAAGATGAACTCCAGGCATTCATCTTGATCGGGTTGATTAACCTCTTCCAAATCATCGATTTTTCTTAACCTCATATTCAGACTAAATAATTCCTGGAAATTATTTTTGGCATACGGGTTGCTAAATGTTTCATCACTGATGAACAGAAAACCGCTTTGCTGATTTGAGTCGCTGGGATGAAAGTTGACTGTTGGCGATACGGTTTTAATCAGATCACACCCAACGTAAATCCGGAAGGAGATGATGATGAAACAAGCCTTATTAGCCACTCTCGCTGCCGCTGCTATCTTTGGCAGCTCGCCTGGTTTTTCAGCCAATGTTGTAGAGCGTATTAGTAGCCAAGGGATTTATCTTGACCCAGGCGCCAGTGCTCGATATCTGGAGATGATTCATGATCATCTACGCGACATGGGCATTGATCCAGAAATGTCGGGTTTTAAAGTTCGCGCAACTCAGGTGACGCTGGTGCTTTGCACGCCAGGCAA
>Ga0209573_1004543_pt1 | contig 13546 bp, 17 predicted proteins | sample TNRBio252014_DNA_FD_185870 | JGI IMG/M metagenome (GOLD analysis project Ga0209573, IMG submission 185870) | Wastewater treatment Type I Accumulibacter community from EBPR Bioreactor in Madison, WI, USA - TNR Reactor_6/25/2014_ DNA (SPAdes)... | ecosystem: Engineered > Bioreactor > EBPR >...
GACAATGCGACCCGCAGATTGGTGTTGGCCACAACGTCGCTCTTGCCTCCCCAGAACATCTCCGCCAGAACCTGGCGCGGCTGGGGTTTTCTGGTGATGAAAAGAAAGGCAAACAGCGCCTTGGCCTTGCTGGAAACAAAGCCGTCGAGCGGGCGTTGGTCGAGATGAATCTGAAAGCCACCGAAGAGCTCGAGTTGTAACATAGCAAGCGACCTGGTTTCACGGAGACACGGGACTGCCCGTTTCTGAACGATTTGTTTACGTTTGGGGCCGACAAGTGGAAACTATTAACCCGGTGTTCATTTTTTTCTAAACGTTTTCTTAGCGCTTTTCTGCTATGATAGTGGCGGACTGGGGCAATAATCTCGTGTTTCCTCGGTCTTTGGTGGCTAATTGTAAGAAAGAGCACGTTTTGGCTGTGCTCTCACCACGCTGGTTGATTGTATGGAAACTACGACATCGATGCCGGCCCTCACCAAGTCCAGCGAACCGCTCCCCAGCTATCGAGCCTACATGGTGCGCTGCTGGCAGGAGAATCGCAAGACGCCGGAAGATGAACCGATCTGGCGTTTTAGCTTAGACGCTCCCTGGTACGAGGAGCGCCGTGGCTTTGCGACCTTGCAGGCCCTGGTGGACCATTTGCAAACAGAGCTGATGAACCAAGATGCCAGCCCCTCGCAGGAGTAAAGGCTGCCATCGCTGAGAATCCGACCGTTCATACCATTTGGAGGTTTGCTGTGACAAAGAAAATCCTTGCTTGTCTGTCCGAATGGGGCTATTGGGGCGAAGAGCTCGTCGGCCCCTACGATGTCCTGATCCAGCGCGGCTACACCATCGACTTCATGACGCCCTTTGGCCGCAAGCCGCCGGCGCTGCCGCCCAGCATGGAGCCGGGCTTCCTGGACCCGCCGCTGCACAAGATCGTCACCGACGTACACTATGCCACCCGCACGCGCGAGATCCACGAGTCCAGCCTGCTGGCGAAGCCGATCAACCTGTCCGAGTGGTTCCCCCAGATGCCCTACTTCAACGGCCCGCACTTTGGCATGCAGTTGGAGGAGTACTACACCAAGCGCGACGCCTGCTGGCAGGACCTGGAGCAGTACGATGCGCTCTTGCTGCCCGGTGGCAGCGGCCCCATGGTGGACATGGTCAACAACGAGCGGCTGCACGACGTGATCCTGGGCTTCCTGCACCAGGGCAAGCTGATTGCGGCTGAGTGCTACTGCGTGACCGCGCTGGCCTTCGCCCGCGACTGGACCGAGCGCAAGAGCATCATCTGGGGCAAGCACGTCACTGGCCACGCCCGCGAGTACGACTGGAAGGACGGCACCGGCTTCGCCCAGATGTACGGCTACGACGGCGAGCCGATGAACACCAGCGCCAACTTCCGCACCCCTTTCTATCCGCTGGAATACATCCTGCGCGACGCGGTCGGCCCCGACGGCCAGTACCACGGCGGCGTTGGCCGCACCATCTCCACCATCCTGGACTATCCCTTCCTCACCGGCCGCTCCACCCAGGACTCGGCCCTGGTGGGTGAGCTGATGGTGGAAGTGCTGGAGAATGGCTTGCGGCGGTATGGCTGGTAGATTGGTAGATTGGTGAGGTGGTAGATTGGTAAGGTGGTAGATTGGTAAGGTGGTAGATTGGTCATCGGACACGCGACCAATCTACCAATCTACCAATCTACCAATCTACCAATCTACCAATCTACCTGCCCAGGACGGAGTTATGACCCAAAAACCCGGTCGTTTCAAAATCATCGAACAATTCCTCGCCGACGGGATGAACGTCATGTTCGGCAATCCGGGCACGGTGGAACAGGGCTTTCTGGACGCGCTGGCCGACTACCCGCAGATGCGCTACGTGCTGACGTTGCAGGAGTCGGTGGCGGTGCTGGCAGCCGACGGCTATGCCCGCGCCACGCAGCGGCCGACGCTGGTGCAGTTGCACAGCTCGCCGGGCATCGGCAACGCCATCGGCGCGGTCTACCAGGCCAAGCGCGGCCACTCGCCGTTGGTTATCATCGGCGGCGATGCGGGCCTGCGCTATATGAACACCGAGTCGCAGATGTACGGCGACCTGGTGGCCTTCATGGAGCCGGTGACCAAGTGGTCGACCATGGTGCTGGAGCCGGCCAACCTGCTGCGGGTGCTGCGCCGGGCCGCCAAGGTGGCCGCCACGCCGCCCATGGGGCCGGTCTACGTCTGCATCCCGGCTGACGTGCTGGATGTCATCAACCACGAGGATGTATTCCCGGCGCTGATCCCCTCGACGCGGGTGCAGCCGGAGGCGTCCTTCGTGCAGCAGGCGGCCAGCATCCTGGCGGCCGGCGCCAAGCCCATGATCTACGTCGGCGACGGCGTGGCCTACTCCGGCGCGCAGGCTGAGCTGGAGCGCGTGGCCGAGCTGCTGGGCGCGGAGGTCTGGGAGGCGGACTCGGGCGAGGTCAACATGCGCTACGACCATCCGCTGTACCAGGGCATGACCGGCCACATGTTCGGCTCCGCCAGCCTGCCGCTGATGCAGCGTGGCGACGCCAACCTGGTGGTCGGCACCTACGTGCTGCCTGAGGTCTTCCCGCACCTGGGCGACATCTGGGCGCCAGGCGCGAAGGTCGTACACATCGACCTCAACGCCTACGAGATCGGCAAGAACCACCGCGTCGATCTGGCGGTGGTGGCTGATCCCAAGTTGAGCCTGGCGCTACTGGCCGATGCGCTGGAGGCTGGCATGACCGCCGGGCAGCGCAAGACCGCCGACGCCCGCACGGCCGAGATCGGCGCGGCCAAGGCTGCCAAGCGCGCCGCCCAGATCGAGGCCGACCAGGCCGCGGCCGGCAAGACGCCGCTGAGCATGGCGCCCTTCATGGCCGAGCTGGCCAGGCACCTGCCCAGCGAGAACGTGGTCATCTTCGACGAGGCGCTGACCAGCTCGCCGGCCGTGGTGCGCTACTGGCCGCCGCAGCGCACGGGCGAGTACTTCCTGACGCGCGGCGGCTCGCTGGGCATCGGCTTCCCCGGCGCGATCGGCGCTAAGCTGGCCAACCCTGGCAAGACGGTGATCGGCTTCAGCGGCGACGGCGGCAGCATGTACACCATCCAGGCGCTGTGGACGGCCGCCCGCCACAACATCGACGTCAAGTTCGTGGTCTGCAACAACGGCTCCTACCGGCTGTTGCAGCTCAACATCGACCAGTACTGGAAGGACCAGGGCGTGCCCAAGCACGACTTCCCGCTCAGCTTCGACCTGAGCAGCCCACCGCTGCACTTCGTCGATCTGGCGCGGGGCATGAGCGTGCCCGGCCTGCGGGTCGAGACGCCGGAGCAGATCGCGCCGGCCATCCAACAGATGCTGGCTACCCCCGGCCCCTTCCTCCTCGACCTGGTGCTGGAAGGCGACACCCACCCGGAGCGCATCGGCAATACGTGTGGGCAGTAGGTTGGTAGATTGGTGAATTGGTAGATTGGTCGGGCAGGCAGGTAAACAAGTAGATAGGTAGACAAGTAGACAAGTAGACAAGTAGACAAGGAAAGAAGAGTACCGTTCATGGAAGTCACCTTGTCACCCAGTCACCCAGTCACCTTGTCATCCAGTCATCCTGGCTTCCTACTCATCGTCTGAAAGGGAACTATTATGGCAACTACTCCTGGTCAAGAATGGTATGAACAACAACTGGCCTATCTCGCCAGTCAAGACACCGATGCGCTGGTGGATGCGCACTACGCGCCGGATGGCGCGATCATCGCCTTCGACTATGTGGTTAAGGGCACAGACGCGCTAAAGCAGCATTTCCGCAACTACATGGCGATGCTGGGCTACATAAAACTGGTCTCCACTGAGAAGTTCAGGGAAACAGACGACACGATCTTCTTCGAGGCGACAGTGGAAACCAAGCTTGGCGTGGTGCAGGTGTACGACGCATTCGTGCTGGTTGACGGCAAGGCAACCCATCACTTCACCGGGCTGAAATAGCCGGAGCGATTTGCTGAACACCCGTCCATGCGCTGGGTGCACAACCGCCAATGAAAGCGTGGCGGGCTCGGTCAGGAGACCGGCCCGAGCGATGTTGAGGTTCGCGAGAACTGCATCTTCAGGAGACAATCTATGAGTGGACATAACGGAATGACGAAAGAACAGATCGACGCGTTTGTGGCTGCCTGGTACCTGGCGTTGGATCAACATGCGCCTACCGACCAGATGGCCGGGCTGGTATCCGACGACGTGCAGATGATCTTCCCGGAGAAGACGCTGCACGGCAAGAGCGACTTCCTGGCCTGGTGCATCGGCGGGACCTACTCGGACGGCGACCAGGCGCCCGGTGTGTACAACATCTTCTTCGACGAAAATCACAACGTGGTCAGTGTCGAGGCGCAGGTCTCCGGCGACGGGGCTGATCTGGATGTGGTCGTCGCCTGGCAGGCCAGCATGTTCATCCCGCCAGCCGCTAAGAGTAAGCGTGTGTCGCTAGACGCCATCCAGAAATGGACGGTCAAGGCGTCCGACCAGAACCCCTATGGCATGGTCGTCACCAGCTACAACGCCATGGCCAAGCCGTTCGTCTACACGCCGGGATTTGCCCGGCTTTGAGCGTCGTAGGGATGCTTCGGCGGCCCTCGGTAGCCCGCAAGGTGTCATCCTGAGGCTCGGCGAAGGATCCCCGGCTGCACACTGGGGATGCTTCGGCGGCCCTCAGCATGACAGTGACCGTTTCGTTCAATTCACGGTTGGTTTTCGAAAGGAGTTCCGACAATGGCTGACAACACACAGTTGGTTTTCCGCATGTACGAGTGCTTCGGCAAGGGCGACATGGACACGATTCGCAACGAGCTCTTCCACCCTGAGATGACCTGGCGCATGCCGGGCCACCACCCGCTGTCGGGCGTGATGCGCGGCGTGGACGAGGTGCTGGCCTTCTTTACCGCCCTGTTCCAGGCAGGCATCGTGGTCGACAATGCCCACTTTGGCACCCTGGACGATGGTACGGTGATCGAGAAGCACCTGGGCCACGGCAAGATCGGCGACGAGGAGTTCCTCTTCCCCACCGCCACTTCCTACGGCATCAAGGACGGCAAGATCTTCGACGTGCAAGTGCATACTGGCGACCAGCACACGGTGGACCGCTATATGTGGACCAAGTTCCAGCTCAAGGATGTGGGCCACCGCCTTGAGACCGGCGCCAAGACTACCTTCCACTATCATTAGAGATCAGTCGAGGCTTCGGGAGTCGCGGACTTTGGAGGTCTGTTACAAGCGCTGACAAGGGATAGCTCACTATGGCTGATAACACGCAATTGGTCTTTCGCATGTACGACTGTTTTGGCAAAGGCGACATGGAGACCATCCGCAAGGAAATTTTCCACCCCGACGTAACCTGGCGCATGCCGGGCCATCATCCCTTGTCGGCCACCATGCGCGGGGTCGACGAGGTGCTGGCTTTCTTCCAGGCCCTGTTCCAGGCCGGCATCGTCGTAGACAACGCCCACTTCGGCGTGCTGGACGATGGCACGGTGATCGAGAAACACTCCGGCCACGGCAAGATCGGCAGCGAAGAGTTCCTTTTCCCGACGGCCACGTCCTACGGCATCAAGGACGGCAAGATCTTCGATGTCCAGGTGCATACCGGCGACCAACACACCGTCAACCGCTACATGTGGGCCATGTTCCAGCTCAAGCCGATCCCGGATCGCCTACAACTGGAGCAGCCGGCCGCGGCCAGCGCGGCGGCTGGCAATACCCGGCTGGTGCTGCGCATGTACGAGTGCTTTGGCCAGGGCGACATGGACGCGATCCGCAACGAGGTTTTTCACCCCGAGATCACCTGGCGCATGCCCGGCCACCATCCGCTGTCGGGCGAGATGAAGGGCGTCGACGAGGTGCTGGCCTTCTTCGGCGACCTGTTCCAGGCCGGCATCAACGTCGATAACGTGCACTTCGGCGAGCTGGACGACGGTACGGTGATCGAGAAGCACCTGGGCCACGGCAAGATCGGCGACGAGGAGTTCCTCTTCCCGACCGCCACCGCCTATAGCATCAAGGATGGCAAGATCTACCAGGTGCAGGTACACACGGGCGACCAGCACACGGTCGATCGCTACATGTGGTCGATGTTCAAGCTGACGGACATCGAGCATCGCCTGGCGCGGCCGGGCGCGAAGGTGTGGCATTACCACTAATATCTGGTGACTGCTCAGCCGGCGGGCCAAACGCTGGTTGAGTAGCCTTCCGAGGCGTAACGAAACCAGCGTTTGGCCCGCCGGCGGGTGCGGGTACGTTGATTGAGTAGGCCGCCGTACACCTGCACTTGCGCCGGAGCGCAGCGCAGGTGCAAGTGTCGAAATCAACGTACCCGCACTCGCCGGCTGAGAAGTTACAATTCCTGCAAGAATCAAGGAGTTACCATGGCGCAAGTCGAAGCATCCGTGACACCGGAGCATGTGCAGAAGGCCTATGGGGCCCTCGCCTCCGGCGACGTCAAGCAGATCAGTGAGTACTGGGCCGAAGATATGGTCTGGCAGGTTCCCGGCCACAACCAGCTATCCGGCTGGTATTATGGCCGCGACGAGTTCCTGGCCTTCATGGGCCGGGTTGGCGAGCTGTCCGATCGCAGCTTCCACATGGATTTGATCGCCGGGCAGGTCCTGGTCACCGGCGAGTACTCGTGCGACCTGACCCGCAACCGCGGCCACCGGGCCGGCCAGCCCAACAAGACCATGGACATCGAGGTGGCGCACGTGCTGCGCTGGCGCAACGGCAAGGTCGTTGCCGGCAAGGGCGCCATCTTCGGCGACGGCACGACCGAGTACGACCAGTTCTGGTCACGCTCGCCAGCCGTGACGCCGCCGACCCACTGATCGGAGTCCTTGGAGCTCGGTTAGCAAGCTTAGAAGTTCAACTTCTCCGAGAAGTTGAACTTCTAGGTAGCAGTGTTATTGCCTTTCCCTTTTCGAGAACATTGTGTGACAGTAAGGAGACTATCCATGCCGATTATCACCATTCAGGCGATCCAGGGCGTCGTCCTCACCAGCCCTGAGCAGAAGCGCGAACTTTTGCAGAAGATGACGGATACGTTCATCAGCGTTGTGGGCGAAGTGGCCCGGCCCTACACCTACTGCCTGATCCAGGAAACGCCGTTGATGGAATGGTCCATCGCAGGCAAGCCGCTGCCGGACCTGCCGTTCTTGTACGGGCAAGAGTACGCCGCCATGCATGCCACCTCCAACAAGATCATGCGCGATTTCGTTGAAGGCTCGCAAGCGCCGGCCGTCGATCCCGAGAAGGCCAAGGCTGCCCAAGCCGAAACCGCCTGGGGCGGCGCGGCGACTTAGTGCAAGTAGACAAGTCAACAAGTATGCAAGTAAGCAAGTAAACAAGTATGCAAGTAGACAAGGGCGGAGCGTGGCGTAGCCTTAGCGTGCGGGCTCCCTTGTTTCCTTGTGTACTTGTCTACTTTTCCACTTGTTTACCTCCCAAAGGAGACGACTGTGGCAACTTCACATGACGCCAAGGAAGTCATTCGTCGCTGGAACAACGAGGGTTGGTCGGGCGGCAAGTATGACCTGGCTTACGAGATCATCGCGCCGGTGATGACTGTACACGGCGCCGGCGGCCAGGCAATTGGCATGGGCCCCGATGGCCTGATCGACCTGATCAGGACCTGGCGCACCGCCTTCCCCGATGGCACGATGAGCATCGACGATATCATCGTCGAGGGCGACCTGGTGGCCATCCGCAACACCTGGCACGGCACGCAGACGGCCGAGTTCTACGGCATCCCTGCCAGCGGCAAGTGGGTCGACGTGACCTCCATCGGCATCGACCGCGTGGTCAACGGCCAGGTGGCCGAGGGCTGGGGCGAGCTGGACATGGTGGGCATGATGCAGGCGTTGGGCGCGTTCCCCATGATCGGGCCCGGCGCGGTCGCCAACGGCAAATCGCCGCTGTGGGGACCAGACAGCACCGTCACCGGCGACTCGCCCACGACGCCCGAACAGAACAAGCAGATCCTGCTGCGCTTCATCGACGCGATCAGCCGCGGCGATCGCCAAGCGCTGGAGCAGGTCACCAACGTCTTCTGCTATCTCGAACACAATCCGGTATGGGGCGCCGAGACCCTGCAAGGCGGCATCCAGGTCTACAACCAGTTGCGCGCGGCCACGCCTGACCTGCACTTCGAGGTCGAGAAGGACATCATGATCGCCGAGGGCAACCAGGTAGCGGCGCACTCCATCGTCACCGGCACGCACACCGGCGCCGAGATCTTCGGCGTGGCGGCCAGTGGCAAGCAGCTCAAGTGGACGCACAGTGACTTCGTGCGGCTGGTCGAAGGCAAGATCGTCGAGCGCTGGGTGTCGGCCGACGTGATGACCTTTTTTCAGCAGCTAGGCGCTGTGCCGTCGCCAGGAGGTTGAGCCATGCGACGCGATGTGCGCTTCACCAGCCAAGGCTCGCAGTGCGTAGGCTGGCTGTATCTGCCCGACGACCTGGCCGCCGGCAGCAAGGCGCCTGGCATCGTGATGGCCAACGCCATCACCGCCACCAAAGAGATGGTGCTGCCGGCCTATGCCGAGCGGCTGGCCGCTGCCGGCTACGCCTGTCTGGCCTTCGACTTTCGCTTCCTGGGCGAGAGCGGCGGCGAGCCGCGCGGCCAAATCTTCGCCATGGAGCAGATCGAAGACCTGCGCAACGCGACAAGCTGGCTGTCTGCGCAGCCTGAGGTCGACGCCAACCGCATCGGCGCGTGGGGCGCATCGTTCGGCGGCGCGCACGTGCTCTATCTGGCGGCGTTCGACAAGCGCCTCAAGGCGGTGGTCGCGGCGATCCCCTCCATGCGCACCATCGACACCATGGTTCACTTCATCGGCCGGCAGGGGCTGGCTCAGATCCAGGGCTTTCTGGGCTGGGACCGCACCAATCGCTACCAAACTGGCGCGGTCAGCACCATGAAGACGGTCAGCGATGGCAGCGAGAACGCCATGCTGCCCAACCCCGAGGCCAATGAGTTCTACAATCGCCAGGCAGCGACCATTGCGCCCAACTGGAACCCCCAGGTGACGGTCGAGTCGCTGGAGAAGCTGCTGGAGTACGATCCTACGTATGCCATCGAGTTCATTTCGCCGACGCCGCTCCTGATGATCGTCGGCGAGAGGGATATGTCGCAGCCCGCCAACCTGACGCTCGAAGCCTTTGCGCGTGCTGGTGAGCCGAAGAAGCTCGTCATGATGTCCTCCGGCCATACCGAAATGCTGGAGAAGGACGAGCTAGTCGAGCAAAGCGCGAACGAAGCGATCGGCTGGTTCAGGCAGCATATGAGCTGAGGATAGGTGACCGGGAACCGTCCCGGAGAGATTGGGTGATTGGGTGACTTGGTTGTTTAGGTGGTTGTCGCTCAGTCTCATGGCTGGCTGCGGCAACGTGTGTCAAAGGAGATAGATCAATGTCAGTTCAAGAGAACACGGACCTGGTCCGCAGGTACTTCGATACGATCTGGAACAAGGGCCAGTTCGAGCGTGAGCCGGAGTTCGTGGCCCTGGATATTGTCGTCCATGCGCCGCCCATCCCGGGTATCCCGGACGGCATCGCCGGCCCGCTGACCATTGTGGGCACCTTTCGCGGGGCCATGCCTGACCTGCACCTGACCCAGGACCTGGTCTTTGGCGCTGAGGACAAGGTCGTGCAGATCTGGACGACGCGCGGCTTCCACACCGGCGGCGATCTGTTCGGCTTCCCGGCCTCCGGCAAGGAGATGGTGCTCACGGGCATCAACATCTTCCGCGTCGCGAACGGGCGGATTGCCGAGCGCTGGGGCACGATGGATCTGATGGGCTTGATGCAGCAACTGGGCGTGGCGCCGGCGACTCCGGACGATCTGCTCGATTTGCGCAAGGGCTGGTACATGTAGACGAATGGTAGAGTGGTGATTGGTAGCTCGATAGATTGATAGATATAGAAGGAGATATTCTATGGCAGGCGAAGAACACAAGGCCGTATACCGTCGTTTCGTCGAGGAGGTCGTCAATGGCGGCAACTTCGACATCATCGACGAGCTCTATGCACCCGATTACGTGGACCATGCTGCGCCTCCTGGCGCGCCAGGCGGCACAGCCGGCGTCAGGGCCATCATGGGCATGTTCCGCACGGCTTTCCCCGACGTTCACTTCACCATCCAGTTGATGGTGGCCGAAGGCGACACTGTCGCGACCTTCGTGTCCGGCGAGGGCACCAACGATGGTCCCTTCATGGGCCGGCCACCCTCAGGTAAACATGCCAAGTGGAACTCGACCGGCTTCTTCCGCGTGCGGGACGGCCGCATCGTCGAGCACTGGGGCATCCCCGATCTGCTGGCCATCATGACGCAAATCGGCGCTGTCGGCGGGCCGGGCGCAGGGCATTAGGCAAGTAGACAAGTAAACAGGTAGACAAGGAAACAGGTCGCGCAGTCAGTGGCCCTTGTGTACTTGTTACCTTGTATACGCGTGTACTTTCTGCAATAAGGAGATTACCATGACCCCCGAAGAAGAGAACTTGGGCAATCGCTCGCACAAGGAATGGCTGGAAGGCCACAATCCAGACGTCGTCGACGAGATCTACGCTGCGGATTGTGTGATCTACGGCAATCACATGCCTCGGGCCCAGCGCTTTGGTCGCGAGGGCTTCAAGCAATACGGCGCCGGCCTGTATACAGCGTTTCCCGACATGAAGATCCACCACGACATGGTGGTGACTGAAGAGGATGGCCAGTACCAGATGGTCTTCTGGACCTTCGAAGGCACGCACCTGGGCCCCATGGGACCCATCCCGCCCACCGGCCGCAAGGTCAGCATGAGTGGCATCGACGTGTTTCGGGTCGCGAACGGCGAGATTCAAGAACTATACCTGGCGCAGGATGCCCTGATGCTAATGCAGCAACTGGGCGTGATCCCTGCGCCGGGCCAGCATTGAGAGGATCTGACATGACAACTGCTGACGATATGCGCACGTACCCCGTTCGTTACATGGAAGAGGTTTTCAACCAGCGCCAGTTCCAGGTGCTCGACGAGCTGTTCGCGCCGGAGCTGTTGGGTCGCATCCAGCAGACCGCTGTGCCGTTTCTGAACGCCTTTCCGGACTGGCACGGCACCGTCGACGACATCATCGTCGAGGGCGACAAGGTGGTCAATCGCTGGACGGGGCACGGCACGCACACCACCGACGCGATGGGCATGCCGCCCACCGGCAAGCCGGTGACGCTGCATGGCATCACGATCTTCCGCGTCGCGCATGGGCAGGTCGTCGAGGAATGGACCCAGGCTGATCAGTTGAGCCTGATGCAGCAGTTGGGCTTCATCCCTTCCCAGTCCTAGACGCCAGTTAAAGATCGTTGGCCGAGTAGGCGCCCTGGCCTGCCCGGCCAGCGCATCACCCCAAGGAGAACCCTATATGAACCCTGAGCAAGTGACTACGATCAAGGCCAACTTGTACGACCGCATCATGGCCGGCAAGACGGCCGAGGAAATCGCCAACAAGGCGATCATCTGCCGCTACGTCGATGCCACCAACGACGGCGAGCTCGACCTGTTCGACCTGTTCGTCGACGAAAACTACGTCGAGAACGAGCCGATCCCCGGCCAGGGTCCCGGCCGCGAGGAGCTGAAGAAGGCCTATGTCGTCTTCAATGGACCGTTTCCGGACCTGGAGTACGTGTTCGAAGATCTGATTGCCGAGGGCGACCTGGTCTTCGGCCGCGGTGTGATCACCGGCACGCACAAGGGCGACTTCATGGGCGTGCCCGCGACGGGCAAGCAGATTCGCTGGACCGGCACGCGCCTCTTCCGCTTGAAGAACCTGCAGGTCACCGAAGGCTGGATCAACGTCGACATGATGGGCATGATGCAGCAGATGGGCGTGATCCCTGCGCCGCCTGCGCCCGATCCGTCCACGTTCCCGCCCAACAAGCACGTCAGCGGCGCGCCGTCGACGCGCGAGGCGAACAAGGCCCTGATGCATCGCTTCATCGAAGAGGTGTGGAACAAGGGCAACCTGGACGTGGCCGACGAGCTCTTCCATCCCGATCACGTCAGCCCCAGCGCGCCCTCGCTGCCCCCAGGCCCCGAGGGCACCAAGATGATCGCCAGCGCGTTCCGCAACGCCTTCCCCGACTACCACATGACCATCGAGCAGATCGCAGCCGAGGATGACCGGGTGGCGGCGCGCTTCCTGCAGTCCGGCACACACCTGGGCGAGCTGTGGGGCATCCCGCCCACCGGCAAGTTCGCCAAGTTCAGCGAGATCGGCATCCTGCGCATCGCCGACGGCCAGATCGTCGAGAGCTGGTACGACGTAGACATGCTGGGCATGATGGGGCAGTTGGGCGTGGGCGGCTAGGGACTCGTGATTCGATTGGTTCCCGCTCTGGCGGTCTCACATCCGAGCTAGCCCGCAACCTGATCGCTGAAATCCTTGCGAGCGGCTCGATCAGAGACCGGCCAGAGTGTGGCTCATTGAGGAAAAGGCAATGTCAAATCGCAGAGTTCTCGAAAAATACTACGAATACGCCAACGCCGGCCAGTGGACTGCCTGGTGCGATCTGTTCACCGACGATATGGTGATGGACGAGCAACTGGCTGGTCAGATTGTTGGCCTGCCCACGCTGCGGCCGATGATGGCCGGCATGGGCACAGCCTATGCCAAGTTCCAGAACGTGCCGCGCGCCATCATGATCGACGGCGATGAGGGAGCTGTCATCTCCCACATCTCGGCACTGGCCGCAAAGTATCCTGACGAGCCGATCGAGGCCGACGTCATGAACTACTTCCGCTTCCGCGATGGCAAGATCAGCTACATGCAGAACTGCCACGACTCGAAGCCCTTTGCTCCCTTCCTCAAGCAGATCGCAGGAGGCTAATGCATGAGCACGTATGACTTCATCGTCGTCGGCGCAGGCTCGGCCGGTTCGGTGGTGGCCCGCCGCCTGGCCGAACAGAAAGCCGCCAAGGTCCTGGTGCTGGAGGCAGGCGGCACGGAAATCCCGGCCAACTCGATTAATCCCTCGGTTTGGTTCATGCTGTTGGGATCGAACATCGACTGGGGCTATTTTTCGACTCCGCAGCCGGGCCTGAACGGCCGCCGGACCTACGAGCCGCGCGGCAAGGTGATCGGCGGCACCGGCCAGTTGTACATCATGATGCATATTCGCGGGCATCCTTGGGACTACGATAACTGGCAGTACAACGGCTGCCCTGGCTGGAGCTACGAGCAGGTGTTGCCCTACTTCAAAAAGATGGAGAACCAGGAGGACACCACCAGCCCCTGGGCGGGCCATGGCGGCCCCATGAGCGTGATCAACGCCGGCAAGCACCCGCATCATCCGCTGTCGCCATCCTTCATCGAGGCCTGCCTGGAGCTGGGCTATCCGCCCACCGATGACTTCAATGGGCCGGAGATGGCGGGCGTCGGCTGGCACCACATCAACGTCCAGCGCGAGGCTGACGGCAGCTACACCCGTTCCAGCCCGGCGGTGACGTATCTGGGGCCGGCGCTGGCCTGGCCCAACGTGACGCTGGAG
>Ga0209573_1004544_pt1 | contig 13528 bp, 7 predicted proteins | sample TNRBio252014_DNA_FD_185870 | JGI IMG/M metagenome (GOLD analysis project Ga0209573, IMG submission 185870) | Wastewater treatment Type I Accumulibacter community from EBPR Bioreactor in Madison, WI, USA - TNR Reactor_6/25/2014_ DNA (SPAdes)... | ecosystem: Engineered > Bioreactor > EBPR >...
GTCGCCGACCAGGCCGCTCCCGGAACGTTCTACGCCTCGGGCTCCGACGGCGTCGCGTTCTCCGCGGACGGAGGAACCACCTGGAACCACCTCGACTCCGGACTGACGAATACCGACGTCCGGGCCCTCGCGGTCGACCCGGCCGACCACACCCGCAGCTACGCGGGAACGGCCGGAGCCGGCGTCTTCACGATGAAGGTGGACTCCGGAGGCGCACCGACCCTCCGCGTCACCTCGCCGAACGGCGGCGAGGTCTGGCAGGCCGGGTCAACACAGACCATCACCTGGGCCGCCAGCGGCTCCATCGCCAGCGTGAACATCGAGTACTCGACGACCTCCCTGTGGGACGGCCAGATGGTCGACCCGCAGCCGATCGTGACGAGCACGCCAAACACGGGCTCGTACCGGTGGGTCGTCCCTCAGTCCATGTCGCCTGTCTGTCACGTGCGGGTCAGCGATGCGGCGGGGGCGACCTCGGACATCAGCGACGGAGCGTTCCAGATCGTGATGTGCGGCTTCACGGGGCTGACGCCCCCCTTCTCGCAGTCGTTCGGCGCCGCCGGGGGGCGCGCCACCATCCAGGTGACGCCCTCTTCGGGCTGCTCCTGGACAGCCGTCTCCGAGGACGCGTGGATCGTCGTCACCTCGGGCTGGAGCGGCTCCGGCCCGGGCTCGGTCGCGTACTCCGCCGCGCCGAACCTCGACTCCTTCCCTCGCTCCGGGACTCTCCGTATCGGCACCGCCTCGTTCCGCGTGGAGCAGTCGGGAGGAACGCCGGCCACCGAGGGGGTCATCTTCGTCCCGATCGTCCTCGACGTCTTCGGCGTCGCGCCGTCTCACTACACCTCGGAGCTGACGCTGACGAACCGCTCCAATCGCGATGCCGCCCTCCGCCTCACCTACACGGGGGCCCCGACTCTCGGCGGTGGCTCCGGCTCCGCGACGATGACCCTTCCCGCCGGCCGCCAGATCGTCGAGCCCGACGCGCTCGCGTTCCTCGCACGGCTCGGCGCGCCGGTTCCGACGTCCGGAAACCGCGGCGGAACGCTCACGGTCGGCGTGAGCGGCGTGTCGTCCCTCTCCGAGGTCGGCGTCACCGTCCGGACGACGACCGCAGTGGCGAACGGGCAGGCCGGCCTCGCCTATGGCGGCACGCCGGCGTGGAGGACCCTCGAGGGGACGGCGTACGTCTGCGGCCTCCGAGAGAACGCAGCCGACCGCTCGAACGTGGCCCTCCAGAACGCCGGCGGACCCGCCGACGGAAACGTCACGCTCAGGGTCACCGTCTGCTCCGGCGACTCCTCCGCCCGCATCGTCCGTCCCGACGAGACTCTCCCGCCAGGCGGCTTCAAGCAGGTGGGCGGGATCCTGGGCCAGCACGGGATGACGAACGGCTACGTGAAGGTGGAGCGCGTCGCCGGCACGGCACCCTGGTTCGCGTACGGCGTCGTGAACGACCAGTCGAACTCCGACGGCTCGTTCATCCCCCCACAGTCCGGGACGACGTCGCCCGTTTCGGGACTGACCCTCCCCGTCGTGATCGAGGCGGGCGTCTACACGAGCGAGCTCGTCGCCACGAACTGGTCGGGACGCTCCCGCGATCTGTCCCTGCTTTTCGTCTCGGACATCGTCGGCACCCCCAGCCACGCGACATCCGTCTCGCTCTCCCTCGAGGCGGGCCGGCAGGTGATCCTCCCGAACGTCTTCCAGTTCTTCCGCGACCGCGCGGCGCAGGGGATCGGTCCGGCGGGGAGCGGCTACGTCGGCGCCCTCTTCGTGTCGTCGCCCGGCGACGATCTCTCGGGAATCGTCGTCGGAGCCCGGACCTCCTCGCCCGGAGGCGGCGGCCGGTATGGCCTCTTCTACCCCGCGGCGCCATCCGGCGGGCCGTCGAAGGACACGGCGTGGCTCTACGGCCTCCAGCAGAACGGGATGAACCGGACGAATCTCGCGATCGTCAACACCGGTGAGACCGGCAGCGACGACGTCTTCGCCGTCGACGTCTACGACGGCTCGACCGGGCAGCTCGTCCACACCGAGGAGGGGCTGACCGTGAGGACCTTCCGCTGGACCCAGGAGAACACCGTGCTCTCGCGCTGGGCACCCGGCGTCGCGCAAGGCTATGCGCGCCTCCGCCGGACGTCGGGTTCCAGCCCGTTCATCGCCTACGCCGTCATCAACGACGGCGGCGTCCCGCAGCAGCGCAGCGACGACGGAGCCTTTCTCTCCGCGTCGGAGGACTGAAGGCGGATGGGCGGAGCGGACTTCCCCCGAACCCACGTGCTAGCCTGACTCATGAATCGCGTCGGCAGCACGAATCTCCACGTCTTCCCGCTCTGCCTCGGCGGAAACGTCTTCGGCTGGACGATCGACGAGCCGCAGTCCTTCGCGGTGCTCGACTCCTACGCGACCGCCGGCGGCAACTTCGTCGACACCGCCGACATGTACTCCTCCTGGGTGCCGGGAAACGCCGGGGGCGAGTCGGAGGCGATGCTCGGCCGCTGGATGGCCGCCCGAAAGAACCGCGACAGGATGGTCGTCGCGACGAAGGTGGGAAAGCTCCCGGGCCTGGACGATCTCTCGGCGAAGACGATCCGGACGGCCGCCGAAAACTCGCTCGTGCGCCTCGGGACCGACCGCATCGACCTCTACTACGCCCACGCCGACGACCCGGCGACTCCCCTCGCAGAGACCCTCGGCGCGTTCGATGCGCTCGTGCGCGAAGGAAAGGTCCTCCACGTCGCCGCCTCCAACTACACCGAGGCGCGGCTCTCCGAGGCTCTCGCAGTCTCGATGCGGGAGGGCTTCACCCGCTTCGTGGCCCTCCAGCCGCACTACAACCTCGTCCACCGGGCCGAGTACGAAAGCGCCCTCGCCCCCCTCTGCTCTCGAGAAGGCCTCGCGTGCTTTCCGTACTACGCGCTCGCCAGCGGCTTCCTCGCCGGCAAGTACCGCCCCGGTCTGAAGGTCGAAAGCGCCCGCGCCGGCGGAGCAGCAAAGTACCTCGACGACAGGGGCCTTCGCGTCCTCGCGGCGCTGGATACGATCGCGGCACGGCGGGAGACGACCGTCGCGGCCGTCGCTCTCGCCTGGCTCCTCACGCGCCCCGCCGTCGTCGCGCCGATCGCCAGCGCTCGAACGCCCGGGCAGCTCGCAGAGCTGCTCCCAGCCGTCTCCCTGGGCCTCGCCGAAGACGAGCTGAAGCTCCTGGCCGACGCCTCGGGGTAGCCCCGGTCCGGCGGTACCGTCAGGCGACCTGGAGAGACGCCAGCGAAGCGTGCGCCGGGCCCCGGCTGATGTCGGGGACGATCTCCAGCTCGAGCACCGCCACCGCGTTCAGCTCGAGCTCGTAGTCCTCGAGCTCGCGGGTCGCGCCACCCGGGCTGAACGTGTACTGCTGCCTCACCAGGAGTGAACCGGCCTTCGCCCCCGAGGGAATCCACGAGAGCGCGAACTCCTGGGTCCTCTCGGCGTACGCCTCCTCGAAGACGAGGCGAACCCGCCGGATCCGCTGCGGCTCGTCGAAGACGATCCGGATCTTCTGCGGCCCGGGTCCCGCCGCGCGCCACCCGTTACCGCGGCCGGCGGCGAGGGCGGACTCGACGGGGTGACCCGGGTCTTCCGACGTGATCTCCACCCGGGCGAGAGCCTCCAGGTCGAGAAAGGTCCCCTCCTCGCCGAGCTCTCCCCGCGATTCCTGAGCGATGACCTGCTTGCGCATGGGCTCTCCCTTCCGTCTTCCCGTCAGCATAGACCGGGGGGCGAGGCGCCGCCTCCTACTTCACTCCCGTGACCACCGCCAGGTAGCTCGTGTGGCGGCGGAAACGGAAGAGGAAGTGCGCGAGGTCGGGCGTGAAACGGACGTGCCCGTAGAGGACCCCGTTCGGGTTCCGCGGCGAGACCTCGAGCGCGAGGGTCCGCACTCCGGTTGCCAGGTCGACGCGGAAGACCCGGAGCGGGACCCCCCGGTCCCAGACGAAGAGCGCCTTCGAAGAGCTCTCCCACGCCACGGGAAGGTCGTGCTTCGTGGTGCCGTCGACGGGCGTGGAGTCCCGGGGGCCGATCGGGAAGAGCCAGACCCCCTTGCCGCGTGCGACGCCAGCCATCGAGGCGCCGTCCGGCGAGAGAAGGACTTCGTCGACCCCTTCCGGCGTCACGGCGCGCGGTACCCCGCCCACCTGCCGGTCGAGAACGAAGCCGCGCAGGTCCGAGCCTCCGGCGGTGCCGGTGAAGCCCAGGAGCCTTCCATCGCTGGAGTACGACAGGACGCGCGTTCCCGAGACCAGCACCTCCACGGGACCGAGGTCGAAGTCGCGAGCCTCGCCAGGACCGGTCGGCACCGCCTGCAACCGGGTCGCGCGGCCGCTCGACGGGGTGAGAAAGACCCAGAGCCCGTCGGGCGAGACGCCCGCGGAGAAGCCCGCGCCCAGCCGTACCGGCGGGGACCCGCCCGCACGGCGGTAGAACGCCGCGCTCCCCCCTTTCTCGAGGCTCATCGCACCGTCCCCGGAATAGAGCGCGCCGTCGTGGGAGATCCCGGTGACGAAGCTCGCCCGCCACCAGGAGTACGACCGCATCGCGGGGTCGCCCGCGAGCCGGCCCTCCAGCTCTACGTGGGTGTCGTCGTACGTCATCAGGACGCGGCCGTCAGGAGCGGCGTCGAGGATCCGGACCGTCGACGGGACCCTGAGCAGGACTCTCGCCGCGCGCTTCGATGAAAAGGCCTGCAGGAGCGCCCCCTCCTCGACCCGGTAGCTGGTGGCCCAGACCTCTTCGCTCGACGGGGACCAGGCGAGGCCCTGCGAGTAGTCGAGCTGCGGCGAGAGCCGTTCCACGCGCCCGTCGCGTTCCAGGATCGACACCGACCCGAGGTCGTCGCCGTCGACGTCGTGGTCGATGAAGGCGACCCTCTGCCCGTCCGGGGAGATGCGCGGATGCGAGATCCAGCCGCGGCTCCTGTGGACGACGCGCCCGATCGGGTACTCCAGCTGCTGCCCGGGAGCGGCGGCCCTCACGACGGCGAAGGCGCTCCCGTCCGGGGAGATGTCGGCGGCGAAGACGTCCTCCAGGACGGGCTTCGGCGATCCGCCCGAGAGCGAGGCCTGCGTGAGCGTGCCGACCCTCTTCCAGCTCCCGACGTTTCGCGGCGCGGCGATGAGCGCCATCTCCGCGTTCTTCGAGATCCCGGCCACGTCGCCCGCGGGGAGGTCGAGCGGTCGGGATTCGATGGCGTCCAGTCGCGCGGAGTAGAGGGCGAGAGGGCGCCCGTCGAAGGCGGCGCTGTAGACGACGTTCTCCCCGTCGGGGGTCAGGCGCGCCGAGAAGACGTCGCCGTGCGACCAGGTCAGGTTCCGGAAGACCGGCGGCTCGGTTCTCGCCCGGCGCGCCGCGAGAAAGGCCGACCCGGCCGCGGCCGCCACCACGAGCGCCGCGACGAGGGCCGCCCGGCCGGCCCGTGACCGCCCCGTCGAGGGGGGTGGACGCACCTCTACGGACGCTGCCGGAGCGGGGGCAGCGGAGGCCTGCCCCGAGACCTCGGGGTCGCCCAGCTCGAGCCGGGCGTCGGCGATGTCGTGCAGGCGATTCCGCGTATCGCGCGTGAGGCAGCGGCGAAGGAGGCGTCGAATCCCGTCGGGAGTCCCCGCGGGAAGAAGGGCCCAGTCCGGTTCGTGCGTCAGGACGGCGACGACGACGTCCGAGGGCGTCTCTCTCGCGAAGAGCCGCTGGCCCGTGAGCATCTCGAACAGGACGACGCCGAAGGCCCAGATGTCGGCCCTCTTGTCCACGGGCTTGCCCCTGGCCTGCTCCGGAGCCATGTACGACATCGTGCCGACGACCGCCCCCGGCGTCGTCTGGTCCGTGGTCATGGTGTCGAGGGCGGCGGCCTCATCGGAGCTCTCCGAAGAGGACGGCTCCGGCGCCCACGCCTTGGCGAGGCCGAAATCCAGGAGCTTCACCTTCCCGTCGGTCGAGACCTTCACGTTCGCGGGCTTGAGGTCCCGGTGGACGATCCCCTTCTCGTGGGCCTCCTCGAGCGCCTCGCCGATCTGCCGCGCGATGGCGAGAGCCTCCCCGAGCGGCAACGCGCCTGCGGCGATCCTCTCCGCCAGCGTCTCTCCCTCGGCCAGCTCCATGACGAGGAGCGTGCGGCCGTCGACCTCCTCGAAGGAATGGAGGGCGGCGATCGCCGGGTGCCGGAGCTGCGCGAGGACCCGGGCCTCGCGAGCGAAGCGGGCGATCCGGTCGGGCACGTCCGCGACACCCGGAGAGAGGACCTTCACCGCGACCTCGCGGTCGAGCCGCGTGTCGCGCGCCCTCCAGACTTCGCCCATTCCCCCGACGCCGAGCGGGGCGAGAACGAGGTACGGCCCGAGGCGGGTTCCCGGCCCGAGGCTCACGGGAGCATCCGTCGTTCTGATCGAGTCATGGCTTCGAAAGAGCGCTAGAGGGAGTAGTCCTTCGGCACGACGACGATGTAGTCGCTGCTCCCCGTCATCGAAACCGTCTTCAGCCCGCGCCCTTCGTCCGCGGCGCGGTCGTAGCCGATCGACGTGTTCTCCGAGAGGTGGACGTTCTTGTCGATGATGGCGTTGCGGACCCGGCAGTGCCGGCCAATGCTCGTCTCGGTGAGGATGCCGCCGCGAATGGACCCGCCGAGGAGGACCGACTTTTCGATCATCGCCCAGCTGTGGACGTAGACCCCGCTGCCGAGCACCGATTCGCGCACCGTGGCACCGCTCACGATGACGCCGTCGGCGACGATCGAGTTGACCGCGACCCCCGTCCGGTCGGGCATCTCGTGGACGAACTTCGCGGGCGGGAAATGCCCGGGAGCCGAGAAGAGAGGGAAGTGCTCGCCGTAGACGTTGAACCTCGGGTGCGGCTGGACGAGGTCGAGGTTCGCGAGCCAGTATTGCTCGAGCGTCCCGACGTCGCGCCAGTAGTCGGAGTCGCTGGACCTCGGGACGAGCTCCTTGCGGCGCAGGCCGTCGGCCTTGACGAACTCCCACTCCGGGATCGAGTTGCGCTGCGTGAAGTCGTAAGCGAAGACCGGGGTCCCCTGCCGGATGAGCATGGGAATGACGTCCCTGCCGAAGTCGAGGGAGTCGTTGTCGAGGGCCGCCCGGAGGCAGTCCGCCTCGAAGAGGTAGATCCCCATCGAGGCGAGGCAGTCGGACGTGCCGGGTATCGTCTTCGGCTCCTGCGGCTTCTCCTCGAACCCGACGATCCGCCCCTCCCCGTCCACCTCCATCACGCCGAAGTTCCCCGCAGCCTCCTCGGCCGGGAGCCGGACGCAGGCGACGGTGAGCCCGGCGTGCTTCTCGTCGTGGAGGGCCCTGAGGAGCCTGTAGTCCATCTTGTAGACGTGATCGCCCGAGAGGATGAGCGCCAGGCGCGGGCGCTTGTTCTCGAGGAAGTTCGCGTTCTGCCGGATCGCGTCGGCCGTTCCCTGGTACCAGCTGCTCCCGCGCTGCTGCTGGGCCGGGACCTCGTCGATGAACTGGTCGAGGCGCGAGCTGAACATGTTCCAGCCCGTCTTGAGGTGATTGGAGAGGGAGTACGACTTGTACTGCGTGAGAACGAAGATCCGCCTCAGGCCCGAGTTGACGCAGTTGGACAGCGTGAAGTCGATGATCCGGAAGATGCCTCCGAAGGGAACCGCCGGCTTCGCCCGCACGTCGGTGAGCGGACGCAGCCGCTCTCCCTGTCCACCTGCCATGACGAACGCCAGCGTGTCTTCCATCCTGCTCTCCTCTCGCGGTAGTGCCCTGCCGCGAGTTCGCCGGACGAAGCTTAGCGTGCCAGGGACCGCCAGACGTTGCGATTCTCAGCAGCGCCGACACTTCCCGCAATCGGCTTCGTTCTGCACGCAAGATCCTGGTAAGAAGAAGCTTGGGTGAATTTCCCCGCGTTTCCCCGGCGTTGAAGAGTTCACCAGCACCCAATCCACAAGATGGTTCACTTCCAAGCGCAAACAACTGACCCCAATAGGTTTATCTGAATCGACCCGGGCCTGGCAGCGGCCTTGCGGTATCTCCTGGTGAAACGGGGCCGAGAGACATCGGACGCACCCCGCAGGAGGTTCCAAATGGTCGCACTGCTCGTCATCCTCACCATCGTCCTCGCGCTCGCCGTCGACAGCTTCGTCCTCGCGCGCCAGCGCCGGACCGCCAGCGTCGCAGCGCTCCAGCCGATCGTGGCGATGAAGCTGCCCCAGCCTCCCCAGGGTGTCTTCCTCGATACGGCCCACACCTGGCTGCGCATCACCTCCGACGGCCGCCTGCGCGTCGGCATCGACGACTTCCTCGCCGAAGCCGTCGGCCCGATCGACAAGGTCGAGGTGGCCCCCCAGGGTTCCACCATCGAGCGCGGCAGCCCGCTCCTCACCCTCTTCGTCAAGGGCCGCAAGCTCGTCGTCCCCTCCCCCGCCAGCGGCACCGTCATGTCGGCCAACGAAAAGGCCCTTCGCGACCCCTCCGCCGTCTCCCGCGACCCCTACGGCTCCGGCTGGGTCGCCTCCATCTGGACCCGCGACCACCACGCCGCCATCGCTCCCCTTCGCATCGGCGCCGCCGCCACCCACTTCCTGCGCGAAGAGCTCGCCCGCCTCGCCGACTTCATGGTCCCCTCCCGCACCATGGCCCACGTCCCCGTCATGGCCGACGGTGGCCTCCCCGGCAAGGGCTCGGCCGCCAGCCTCGACGACGCCTCCTGGGAGACCTTCTCCCGCGAGTTCGTCAACGCCCCCGCACAGGCCCCGAACGCCTGAACCTCCCCACCCTCCCGTTTCCGGGCCCCGGCCGCCGTCAGGCGCCCGGGGCCTTCCGGCTTTCAGGGCGGGGCCGGCGACGACGCTGTTTGCCAGTCCTCACGAGGCTCCCTATCCTCGCGGATTCACGATGTTCACGACGCTCCAGCTCGCCCTGGCCGCGGTGGCCGCCGTCGGCGCCGGGGCCGTCAACGCCCTGGCGGGCGGAGGCACGCTCATCACCTTCCCGATGCTGATCGCGCTGGGCGTGCCGGCCGTCGGCGCGAACGTGACGAACACCGTCGCGCTCTGCCCCGGCTACCTGGGTGGAACCATCGCCCAGAGTAACGACCTGCGGGGGCAGCGTCACCGGCTCTGGCTCATCCTCCCCGCCAGCGTCGTCGGCGGCGTCGTGGGCGGAATCCTCCTCCTGCACTCCGGAGAGAAGCTCTTCAGGAACCTCGTCCCGTGGCTCATCCTCCTCGCTTCGGGCCTCCTCGCGATCCAAGATCCCGTCCGCGCGTGGCTGCTGCGCCGGATGGGCGAAGACCGTTCGAGCACGGGCCTCGAGAAGTGGACGTGGCTCCCCGTCGGGCTGGCCTCGGTCTACGGCGGCTACTTCGGCGCGGGCCTGAGCGTCATCGTCCTGTCGGCGCTGGGCCTCACCGTGCACGACTCTCTCACGCGCCTGAACGCGCTGAAGCAGGCGGTGGCGTTCGCGGTGAACGTGGCGGCGGCGGTGTTCTTCCTCTTCTCGGGCCAGGTCGTCTGGCCCATGGCAGCCGTGATGGCCGTCGGCGCGCTCCTCGGCGGGACTCTCGGCGGCAAGCTCGCGGGGCGCGTCAAGCCCTCGACGCTGCGCTGGGTCGTCGTCTCGGTCGGCGTTGCGATCTCGATGGTCTACTTCGCACGAGGGTAGATACTCTCGGTTAGAAGTGCTTCGATGGCCTCGAGAAGCCAGGAGGAAGCCATGGCCCACAGGCGTGCTTCGCGGCTCGGCGGCCTTGCGGTTCTCTTCGTGGCCTGGCCCCTCGTGGCGCAGGCGGATACCACGGCGAACAAGTCCGGGGACTCCGCTCAGGCGCGGGCCGGTAAGGACCTCGTCACGCTCTCGCTGAGGGCGACGTGCGCGGCCCGGTCGAAACTCTCCGATGGGGGAACCACCGCTCAAGACTCCATCCTGGTCACCTTCACCGAAACCGCCGTGTTCCGCATGACCCGCTCGTCCGACCGCATCGACCTGGGCCTCGTCTCCTGGCGGAACCACGTCACGGTGGAAGGCGGCGGCACACAAGTCTGGGGGGGCGACCTCCCCACGGTGACCTGGACCTACGCGCCCGGCACCCAGCCGACGAGCCCGCGCGGCAGGTTGACCCTGAACAGGGACGGCCTCCACGGCAGCGTGAACGTCGAGGATTTCGCCTTCGTTGCAAGAGCCACGGTCAAGGCGGAGGAACCCTGGGACCAGGTGGCGATGCGCGCCTTCGGGCTCGCGAGGGATGCGCGCGACGAGGCGCTCAACTCCGGCAGTCCCACCTTCGTCAAGCCCATGCGCCGCCAGCTCGACTTCACCCTCCCGGCGCAGGGAAACTCCCGGCAGGTCTCGGGTCACGGCAGCGACGACCTCCGGGGACTGGGCAACGATTTCACGAGCGGGACGTTCACCGTCGACTACACCGTCACCCTCGGTCCGCCTCCTCCCGACGAGCCCACGCGCAGGAAGAGGATGACCATCGTTCCTCTGGATCGCGCCGCGTACGAGAAGTGGGTCCCCTCTCCCCTCTTCGCGCGCACGTCCGGAAGCGAGACGGTCGCCGTGAGGGCGGAGCTGCACGCCGCGAAGCCCGGCGATTCGAAGCCCTCCGGCCGCATCGACTTCAACCTGCGCAACGTGAGCCGGCAGAAGGGCGAGTGCGGGAACTTCCCCCGGAGCCTCTCGGACAAGCCCGACCTGCGCTTCGCCGCCCAGCAGCCCGACGGCATCCAGGTCGACGCGGACGGGCAGCACGCTTTCACGACGGACAAGGTCAGCGAGGCCGTCGTGATGGTCGACTCGGAGGACGGCGGTGCCTGGGGAGGCGTCCAGGCCGTCTGCACGGAGCTGCGGCTGACAGCCGAAGAGCCCGAGACAGCGCGCCAGGAGCTCCTCGTGCCGAAGGACGACAACAACAACCACGTGGCGGACGGCTGGGAGGTGGAAAAGGGAATCCTCGAGGAGAACCGGCCCGGGACCTGGGACAGCGACGACGTCGCGGGGCAGGATGCCAGGGGAGATGGAATCACCCTCTTCAACGAGTACCGGGGGCTCGCGTTCCCCGAAGGCAAGAGCGGACACACATTCAAGCGTCTGGAGCCTGGAACGAAGGAGATGTTCCTGCTCGACCCGGGCAACGCCTTTCCGACGGCCAGGTGGGAAGCGATCACGGGAATCCGCGCGTACCGCCTGAACGACGCGCTCGTCGATCCGAAGGGAAATCCCGGACCGGGGGAAAGCCCCCTGGTGAACCACAATGCCGAGGACCGGGGGACGCACCCCTTCTACGCCCTGAAGATCAAGGTCGGGCCTGTTCCCGGGGAATGCGGCCCCAACCCGGCCTGCGCCGTCCTCCCGCTCGAAGGCCTGCCCTGGTCCATCCGGAACGCGGAGGCGGTCTACGTCGATCCGTCACGGTTCCAGCTCCGCATCGAGGAGGACTACCGGTGGCTCGACAGGGCCATCCTCCAGCCCGACTCGCCCGAGGGACGGGAGCTGAGGGACGAAGGCCCGGCCGCGAGCATCCCCTTCGAGGACGCAGATCGAGCCTGGTCCCTCCTCGCGAACCCCGACCTGCGGAAGCGGGTTGCCGGCAAGCTCCAGGCGGCGGTCTTCCTGCACGAGGTGGGGCACGTCCTCGGCACGACCGACCACGAGTCCCCGCCCAGGGGACAGGAGGACCTGGCCCGGTCGTGCCTCATGTTCATCCAGGGGGATTGGGGCCGCCGCCGGACCCTCGTCATCACCGCGCTCGGCCGGGGGGACCCGGACCTGGCCTACCCCTACCGTGGCTTCTGCCGGGAGGTCCGCGGTCCCGGGTACCGCTGCTACCGGAGCTTGAAGGTCAAGGAGTGGTAGCGGCCAGGTGAACCATTGCGGGCCGGTGGGCGGGGCGCCGCATCGCCCCGCCCCTGAGTGCTCCCGAGGCTCCCGGATCGAACGGCCCCGCGGAGGCTGGGCCGCGGGGACCGGTCAATGGCGGCGGCCGCCACCGGACGAGCTTCCGCCCGAGCTGCGGCCTTCGGACGATCCGCGCGAGCTTCCGCCACCGCCGGACCTCTGCGACATCCCGCCTCCGGAGCCTCGCCCGGAGCCGCCGGACGTGGACATGCGCGGCGCCGCCTGGTAACTGCGCGACGGAGCCGAGGACGAAGACGAACGCGGCGCGGCCGAATAGCTCCGGGAGGGAGCCGAATGGCTCGGCGACGAAGCCGAGGTGCGCGGCGATGAAGCCGGGCTGCGGGGCACGGGTGCCGAGTATCGTGCCGCCGGGCGCTCACCCTGCGACAGACCCTGCGGACTGCGCCGCTGTTCTCCCGTCGAGCTCCACCCTCGATCCGCCCCACCGCTGCGCGGGCTCGACGCCGTCGCCCGGTTCCCGGCACGCAACCCCTCATTCGGAGCGGCACTGCGAGAGCCCGGATTCTCCGTCCGGTTCCCGGCGCGCCAACCCTGATCCGTTCCGCCGCGCCGGAGTCCCGACACTTCCGTCCGGTTCCCGGTTCGCCAACCCTGATCCGTCGCGCCACCTCGAGAACCCGAAGTCATCGTTCGGCTCCCGGAGGACGACGCCCCCAGGTTTCCCGACCGCCTCGAGGTCCCGGAGCTCGTCATCGTGGACCGTGAAGCCTGCGAGCCGCCGCGATTCTGACCTTCGCGCCCACCGCCCGCATAGGGGACTCCCTTGCGGTGGCCCCCGTCGTGCTGCCAGTTTTCCCGGCCGGCGTGTCCTCCGGCCTGCTGCCCACCGTACTGGCCCCCGTTGTGGCCTCCCTTGTGTCCGCCGTAGTGGCCGCCGTAGTAGCTGCCATGGCGGCCATAGTTGTAGCCGCAGTGCCGGAAGAACGCGTTGTTGACGTAGACGGACCCCCCGTACCAGTTCGGACCCCAACCCCACCCCAGGCCCCAGGACCAGCCGCCGAACCAGAAACCGACGTTGATTCCCGGGCCGTAGCCGTACCCGTAACCGTACGCGAGCGACGGATAGGCGCCCCACGCCGGGGATCCCCAGACGTAGTACGGGTCGTACTGCGGCACGTAGATCACCAGCGGGTCGGCCGGCACGATCTCGATGACGGTCCGCCCTTCCTCGGCCACGGCGGAGACCGTCTGCTGCTCGTTGGAAGCGAGCCTGCCCGCTGCCTGGGCCTGCGTGCGCAACCGCTGCACCGCGACCATGACATCCGACTCCTGCGAGAGGAAGGCGTTACCCAGGTCCGTGGTCCACTGGACGTCCTGGTTCAGCGTCGAAAGGGCGTCCGGAAAGGCCACCAGTCCCTGGACGCTGGCGTCCCAGGGCTGCTGCCTGGCTGCGTCCATCAGCTTCTGACCCTGCAGGAGCTGGTTCCTCTGCAGCCACTGCTGTGCCTGCACGACCTCCAGAGGGTAAGTGCTCGCGACGAGGACCTGGCTGAGCAGGGCGTCGGGATAGAGGGCGATGGGGGCCACGAGGTCGGAGAGCTGCGCCATGGTCAGGTTCGGGGCCTGGCTCAGTGCCCGGTTGCCGACCTCGGCAGGAGACAGCT
>Ga0209573_1004545_pt1 | contig 13528 bp, 10 predicted proteins | sample TNRBio252014_DNA_FD_185870 | JGI IMG/M metagenome (GOLD analysis project Ga0209573, IMG submission 185870) | Wastewater treatment Type I Accumulibacter community from EBPR Bioreactor in Madison, WI, USA - TNR Reactor_6/25/2014_ DNA (SPAdes)... | ecosystem: Engineered > Bioreactor > EBPR >...
CGGCGAAGCGCAGATCGCCGGCGCCGATGTCGAGCACCACGTCGTCGGCCCTGAGCGCCTCAAGCGCCGGGCCGTAGGTGGTGTCGTCGTAGGGGGCCCAGTGAGACTCCCAATTGCGGATTGTGGATTGCTGATTGCTGATTGAGGGTTGATGTTTCACAGAGGTCTCCTGGAGGCGCCTGGGACCGGTGAGACCATCAGCAATCAGCAATCACAAATCAACAATCCCATACGCCGCGGCCAGCACCTCGATGGGGTGCACGGTGCGCACGCCCGAGCCGTGCGTGATCTGCCAGCGGCAGGTCTCGGAGTCGCAGGCCGCCACATCGGGCCCGGTCGCGCGGATCTCGGCGAAGAGCGGGGCGCCGACGTCCATCGCGATCTGGTACTTCTCTTTCTTGAGGCCGTAGGTGCCGGCGATGCCGCAGCAGGCCGAGGTCATCTCAGCCACGCGCAGCCCCGGGATCAGGCCGAAGAGGTCGAGCGCGGGTTTGCCGATACCGTGGCCCTTCTGCTGGCACGGCGCGTGATAGGGCATGGTCAGCGGCACCGGGCGGAAGTCGGTCTGGAGCTCGCCCTGCTCGTGCAGGTGCCAGAGATACTCGCAGATATCCCACATGTGTTCCGACACGATCTTGAACTCGGGCGCGTCGAGGCCCAGGATCTCGATGTACTCGCGCTTGAGCATCAGGCCGCAGCTGGTCGAGGTCGCGACGATGTCGAAGCCGGCCTCGGCATAGGGCAGGAGCGTGTTCACAAGCCGCTGCGCCGCGGCGCGCGCCGCCGGAAAGTCACCGTTCGATTGGAGCGGCAGCCCGCAGCAGGTCTGTCCGCGCGGGACGATCACGCGGCAGCCGTTGTGCTCGAGCACCTGAACCGTCAGCGCGCCGAGCCCGGGCTCGTAGTAGTTGGTGCTGCAGCCGTGGAAGTACGCGACCGAGCGGACCGCGTTACGGACGCGTCTGTGGCGACTGGCCCATTGCTGGAAGGTTCGCCCGGCGAACGGCGGCAGCGGCGCCTCGGCATGGATACCCAGCACGCTTTCAACTACCCCCCGCAGAGGTTGGCTTGACAGCGTGGCGTTTGCGAGTGGCGCGAACGGCGTGCCGAGCGTGCCGAGCAGGTCGGGGCGCGCGATCAGCTGGTTCCGCAGCGGGAGTTGCCCGCCGACGTAAGCGGCGCGGGCGCGGGTGTTGATCTCGGCGATCTTGACGCCCTGCGGGCAGACCTGCGAGCAGATCCCACAGCCCGAGCAGTAATCGATCGAGTGATCGGGCGAGGGCGCCTCAGGTCCTTCGGGCGCGATCATGGGTTCGAGCTCGAGCCGGAAGCGCTCGGCCTGTGGGCCCACGTACTTCGGCCCAGGGAAGAGCGGCGTCACAGCCGCAACAGGGCAGGCCGTCGTGCAGATGTTGCACTTCACGCAGTGATCGAGGGTCAGGCGAACGTCTAGCACTGTCCGGTTCTCCAACCGCTGGCGAGGCTGATGCCCTCGCCGGATTTCTCGCGCCAGGGCTCGGCACCTGTGAGCAACGTGCCTGCGGCATACAGGTTGAGATAGGCGGCGGTGCCTGAATGATCGAGCGGCCTGAGCGCAGCATCGACGGCGAGGCCCGGCAGGCTCGGGCCGGGCCGTTCGAAGTAGGCCGCCGGCGCCGACATCCCGTTGACCGTCTCGGGCGGTTGGGCCGCCGCCACGACCGGCAGCCCGAACACGGTCTCGCGCGCGACGCGATGCGAGTCGACCGTGATCCCGCCGCTGGCGACGCCGCCTGTGGCGAGCACCACCGCGTCGCAAGCCCAGTCTTTGGGCCGCGCCGCGCTCTGGCCGGTGACCGCCGTGACCCGCAGGCCATCGGTCTTGAAGCCCACCACGGGGTGCCCGATCTGCACCCGGGCGCCGGCGGCGCGCAACAACCGATCGAAGGCGTTGAAGAGCCGGATCCCCGGGATCGAGGGCGGCAGCGTCGGGATCTCGAAGACGGGCACGCCAAGCCGTGCCTCGAGATCGGCCAGGGCCTCGAGCGCCGCGTTCAATCCGAGCACGGCCGGCAACGCCACGCGTTCGCCGGGCCTGAGCTGCGGGCCGAGCACGGCCGTGAAGGCGGCCCTGAAGGGCGCGTTGTCGAAGGCCCGGGCCAGCGTCATCGGCGGCAGGTCGGCCTCGTCCTCGAAGCCGGGCGCCGTGAGCGTGACGGCCCGCGCCGGGTGCCCGGCGGCCGTGAGGTTGTCGGCGATCAGGGCCGGATGGAAGTCTTTGAAGTTGTCAAAGCCGACTACGACGATCGGCGTGGGTCGACGCAAGTCTCCGGCGATCATCGTGCGCGGCGCCAGCGCCGTCGGGCGCGGCACGCCGAGCGCACTCGGCAGCAGCAGGTTGATGATCCCGTCGCCCTCGAACGGGTAGCCGGCCCTGTCCATCGCCTGTTTGAAGGCCAGGAGCGCAGCGCCGAGCGCCTCGGCTCCGGTCGCGGCATACGGGTGCCCGGGCCGTTCGCTGATCAGCTCGCTCACCGTCCGGAGCGCGTGGTCGACGCGGCGTCCGGCATGGTAGCCCAGCACATCGATACAGCCGGTCTTCAGGTGGGTTCCGCCGTTGCCTTTGGCGATCAACAGCGTCTTGCGCCCCGACTGCTGGGCGGTGAGCGCCGCCATCAACCCGGCATAGCCGGCCCCGATCACAATCAGGTCGTAGCCTGCGCTCATGCCTCACCCCCACTTGCCGTCTTGCGCTTGCCCGTCTTGCGCTTCGCCTTCGCCGGGGGCTCCGCGGTGCTCGACTGCTCAGCTTGCGGTGTCTGCCCCTCGCTCCCCGCGCGATCCCACCCGGGCAGATGCTCGATATCCAGAAGCCCCTGGAAGATCTGGTCGTCCAGCACCGCCTGACGCAGTTGATCGCCCCAGAGCAGGGGCTGGACGCCCTTCCAGCGTTCGGTGACGAACCGCAGAAGATGCGTGTTGGTGGCCTCGGCGTCGGAGATACCGTTGGCGTGGCCGAGGCCGGCGGCGCGGTAGATGCAGAAGCCGCCCTGGCACGGGCCCATGCCAAGGCGTACCGTGCGCCGGATGTCGTCGAGATCGCCGCCCCGCGCCCGCATCGCATCAGTGATGCGCGCTCGCGTGATCATCTCGCACTCGCAGACCAGTTGATCGCCATGCGGGTCCTGCTCGCGCCGGTTCAAGCGCGCGCCAAGCCAGTAGAACTTACCCTCTTCTGAGTCGGGCAGGGCTGTGGTTGCTGTCGTACACGCGCGCTCGACGCCCAGGTGGCGGCAGGCGGCGTCGACCGCCACCTCGGCCATCTGGCGATAGGTCGTGAACTTGCCGCCGGTCATCGTCAGGAAGCCGGTCAGGCCGTCGGCGTCGGCGTGATCGAGCAGCGTGTAGGTGCGGCTGACGTCGCGGGTGTCGCTGACCGCGCCCAGGCTCGGCGGCTGGTACAGCGGCCGTACGCCGCCCCAGACGCGCAGCGCGCGCGCATCGCGGAAGCCCGGCACGAGCTTCTCGCCTTCGTCGAGCATGAACTGGATCTCGCGCTCCTCGATCGGCCAGTCGTCGGGGTCGGCCACGCGCACATCGGTCGTGCCGATCACGCAGACCGTGCGGATCGGCACCAGGATGTCGCCATCGGCCGGGCGCTTGAGCCGGTTGACCACCATCTGGGTCAAACGGTGGTTCATGGCGATCATGATGCCTTTGCCCGAGAGCACGGTCACCGGCAGCCCGGCGAGCCCCGCGATCTGGCCGGCCCAGGCGCCCGAGGCGTTGATCGTGTAATCGGCGTGGATCGTCACAGCCTCGCCGGTGCGCGCGTTGACGGCCACCGCGCCGCGGATGACGTCGCCGTCGCGGATCAGTTGCGTAATCTTGTGGTGCGAGAGGACCGCGCCCGCGTGCGCCTGGACGTCGCGGGCGTTGGCCCAGACCGTCTTCCACGCGTCGATCGTGGCGTCGGGCACCCAGTACACGCGCGAGAGGCGCGGGTTGAGCCGCGGCTCGCGGCGCAGAGCCTCGCCTGGCGAGAGCTCCTGGATCGGGATGCCCGCCCGCTGACAGCCGGCGACGAACTCGGCCGCGTAGTTCGGGTCGTCGTGCTCGGTCTCGACGAACAACCCGCCTGTGTCTTCGATGCAGTCGGCCGCGATCCGGCGCAGGACGTAGTTCTCGTCGATGCACTCTTTGGCCGAGATCGGATCCTTGACGACGTACCGACCGCCCGAGTGCAGCAGGCCGTGATAACGGCCTGTCGTGCCGGTCGCCAGGTCGCCGCGATCAAGCAGGATGGTCTTGAAGCCCCGCAACGCGGCGTCGCGCGCGATGCCGGCGCCGGTCGACCCGCCGCCGATCACCAGGATCTCGGTTGTCAGGCTGCTCATGGGAGGGATTATAGCAATCCGTACTCGTTCGGGCTGTCGAGACCAGACGCGAGACGAGGGGCAGCGGTCGGGCCACGCCCGACCCGCTGCCCCTCGTCGGACCTTACCAGCTGTCGGCCACGCGCTCGCCGTGGCGTGGGTAGAGCCGTTGGTGCAGGTCGGCCATCGGGGTCTTGAAGTGGTCGCTGTCTTCGTAACGGACGTGTTTGTCGATTACGCGCCGCTCGGCTGAGGCGAAGAGCACGACATCCGACTCGATCGTGCGGGCCGGGTAGATCACCAGCCCCGAGCCGATCCGGCAGTTGTGGCCGACGGCGCCACCAAGCACGGGCATGCCGGTCGGTTGCAGGCTGCCGTCGCCGGCGACAGCGCGCAGCGGGATCGGCAGCAGGTTGTAGTCGGTGAAGGTATTGCCCGCGCCGATGAAGGTGCGCCGGCCGACCACGCACATCTGCAGACACGTGTTCTGCGCGATGATCGTGTGATCCATCAGCGTGGTGAGGAAGGTCGCGGCCCGGAAGGGCAGGAAAGCGCCATCGCCGATGGTCGAGAGCATCAACTCGACGCCCTGCGAGATGTTGACGCCGTCGCCGATGGTGCAGTTATCGATCACGGCCCCCGCGCCGATGGTGACGTTGTCGCCGATCACGGTCGGGCCGCTGATCACGGCCGAGGGGTGGATCACGCAGTTGCGCCCGATCTGCACAAGCTCCGAACAGCGCAGCACCTGTTGGCGCTCGAGCAGCGCGCGCCCAAGCACCTTGAGGTTGTAGAACAGATCGTGGTTCAGGCGGTGCTCGAAACGGGCGCCGCGCCCGAACAGGCCGAAGATCTGATCGGCGATGAAGATATGCACCCACGAGTCGATCGCGAGCAGGCCGCGCCGCGGCACCTGATAGACCAACTCGCCGCTCTCGGTGGCCATGTAGGTCGGCACCCGATAGAAGCCGAGCTCGCGCGTCTCGAGATCGACCACGATCGGCTGGCAGGCCGCCTGCGGCTCGACCCCGCGCGGGAAGTACCACAGATCCGCCAGATGATGCGCGCCGGCCGGCGTGTAGCTTGTGGCGAGGGGCAGGGCGTGGGCCCGAAACGTCGGGTGGTCTGTGGGGAAGGCCGCCCGGCACGGTTGGCCCGAGCGCCGCGCCTGGGTCAGGAAGTCGTCGATGTAGTCCTGGTCGAAGAACAGGTTGTCGCGATAGACCAGCGTGGGCTGGCCCGTGCGGGGCGCATGTTCGAGCGACGCGCATTCCGCTTCGTCGACCGTGTGGCGCACGAGCACGTCGCGCTGGTGCAGCCAGAGCGGTTTGTTCTGGATGCGCAGATCGCGGGCCTCTTCGTTGAAGGGGGCGACGTGGCGATGATCGCGCAGGACGATCTTGTGCATGACGGTTCTAGGCGGTTACGAAATCCCGGATCAGACGATCGAACATGGCCGGCTCGTCGAGCATCGGAAAGTGCCCGGAGCCCGGCAGGGTCTTCACCTGCGCGTGCGCGATCCCGGCCGACATCAGGGCATGCTGGCGGGGATGCACGATCACGTCCCGCAGGCCATAAACACCCAGCGCCGGCATCCGGACCTCGGTCAAACGCGGCCGCAGGTCGGTGTGCCTCAGCGAGCGGATGCTGGCGAAGAACGACTCGATCGTCGTGCGCTTTATGTCGCGCGAAACCATAGGATACCAGAGGCCCGGCGCGCGTGTGACGAGCGGGGCGTAGAGCCGCATCCCCAGCGCCAGCAGCCCGACGTTTTGGCGCACAAGCCGCCCGATCCAGGGCACGCTCGCCAGCTTGAGCAGTAGCGCCAGCGAAGAGCCGACGATCGGCGAGCCGATCACGCCGACACGAGCCACGCGCTCCGGGTAGCGGATCGCGGCGCCCAGCGCTGTCGTGCCGCCCATCGAGTGTCCGATCACGGTCGCGCGTTCGATCCCGAGCGCATCCAGGAACACGGGCACCATGTCGATGTACGTATCGACCCGGGCCGTCTCCTGACGTTTGCCGGATTCACCGAATCCGTACAGATCCACGGCGTAGCAACGGTTCCGCTCGGCGAGCGCGCGCATGGTCGGCAGCCACAGGTCCCACGAGCCCAACCAGCCGTGGATCAGCAACACCGGCGCGCCTCGGCCCAGCACCTGGTAGTGGACGGGGCCGCGGGCGGTGAGGAGGGAGCTCATGGGAAGGCGTCAGGTCTCAGGTGTCAGGCGTCAGCGCGCTGTCGCGCCAGGGCACAGGCTTCTCGCGTCGCGTGAACTGACGCCTGACGCCTAGCTCATCAAAGCGCTGACGTCGACGCTGGTGTCCGGCGCCATCTCTTCGAGGATGGCGTAGAGCAGCTCGAGGAGCACGCCCTTGACCGACTCGCGGTCCCTGGCGACGCACGGCAGGAGCTTGATGGCCGGGTCAAGGCGCAGCGCGATGCGCAGATCGTCGAGGTCCCAGGCGTCGGCGCTGTCTTGCTTGTTGGCGGCGACGACGTAAGGGGTGGGGGCGTAGGCCTTGAAGGTCTGCAGGATGCTGATCGCCTCGCGGAAGGTCTCGGGCCGGGTGCTGTCGACCATCACCACGAAGCCGAGCATGCCCTCCGACAGGATCTCCCACATGAAGTCGAAGCGCTTCTGACCGGGCGTTCCGAACAGATACAGCACCAGCTCTTCATCGACCGTGATCCGGCCGAAGTCCATGGCCACGGTCGTGGCGCTCTTGATCTTCTCGGCGTCGGACGAGATCTTGCGCTCGGTGGCGACGACCTCGATCTCGCTGATGGTCTGGATGAATTGGGTCTTGCCGGAGCTGAAGGGCCCGGTGACCACCATCTTGACGGCTTGCGGCATCGTCCTGTACTCCCCTCTAGAGCGACCGGATGCGCGAGATCAGGCGCTGGATGATGCCGGTCTTGGCTTTGGGATCGTCGAGTTTGGGCGCCGTAGTCGGGGCCGACCTGGCAGGGGCCGCCAGGCCCGGGCGGACGCCGTTCGGTCGGGCGGGCTCGGCCTTGACGCCGACAGCGGCGCCATTGGTCGCGGCGACAGGCACAGTCGTGGCCGTCGGCATGCCGAAGCTCGAGCGTTGCGCGGCCTGGGCGAGCGGTCGGCTCGCCACCGCGGCCGGGGCGCGCGGCGGCTGCCCATCGGGCCGGATCACGTCGACGAGCCCGGCCTGGATCAGGCCGTACACGATCCGGCGCAGCTCGAGATCGCTGAGCTTGTTGTGCTTGGCGATCGCGCGCATGGTGTTCTTCGCGCTGATGTATGACACCACCCGCCACTCTTCGGGGCTGAGGTGCATCTGACGGATGTTGGTGTTCGGGCGCTCGGTGAACTTGAGCGCCATTTCGAGATCCGGGATCTCCTCGACCAGGCGCTCGTGCTCCTTCATCCGGCGCGCGCCCTCGAGGATGACGTTCTCGAGGTCCATCGGCACGGTGATCTTGTCGGCGCCGGGCATCAGAGCCGGCTCGAACTGAAAGACCCCGTCGCTCCAGGTAAACAGCTTGTAGATGATCTCGAGCGCGTGGCTGCGCAGGCAGTTGACGATGTCGGTCTGAGTCACATAGCCGGCGTTGATCAGCAGCAGGCCGAGCTCCTTGTCGGTCGCATGCGCTGCCCGGGAGCGGACCAGCTGAGTTTGGGCGTCGGTCAACTTGCCGTACTTGCGCAGGACGCCGGGCAGGCTGTTGTCAGCCTCAGCCAGGTGCGCGTGGACGAGCTTGCCCTCGCGGAACGACACCTGGGCGCTCGGCGGTGTCGTGCCGCTGACGCCGTTGGGCCCGATCACCAGAGCGCCTGTCTTGCGCGCCAGGTTGATCAGGTGCAGCAGCTGTCCGATCGAGAAGTCCCGCAAATTGCCTTTGAGCGGCATCCTGACCTCGGTGAGCTTGTTCTTCCGTAAACCCCTGCCGTGGCGATTATAGGGTTTCGACCCTCGCCCCGTGGGTAAATTCTCCGCGAAAAGCAGTCGATCGCGGGTGAGACTGGAGCGGAATGGGTTGGCCCTGGGTGTCCACCGGGGCGCTTCTGCTAGAATCGACCTTCCTACGTTGAGAGGCCGATCCCGTCATGAAGACCCGTACCCTGCTCTCCATCCTGTCTTGCGCGCTGGCGCTTGCGGCCTGCGGCCCTGCCGCGCCCGCTGATGTGCCCACGCTGGCTGCGCCGCTCGTGGTCACGGCCGCGCCGACCGCGACACTCCTGCCGACGGCGGCCGTGGTGGTCGAGGGGCCAGCGGCCACGGCCGCCCCCACGAGCCAGCCGCAACCCACCGCGGTCGCCGTGGTTGGCCCGGATAGCTACCCGGCCGACGTCAATCCCCTGACCGGCGAGGCGGTCGGCGCCGACGTGCTGGCGCGCATCCCGCTGGCGGTCAAGATCACGAACTTCCCGGTCAGTTCCCGTCCGCAATTCGGGCTGGCTGAGGCCGATCTCGTCTTCGAGCACCAGGCCGAGGCCGGGCTGACGCGTTTTACCGCGCTTTTCCTGCAAAACGACGTCGACAAGATCGGGCCGGTCCGTTCCGCCCGCTTTATCGATGCAGAAATCGTGCCCGCCTTCCAGGCGGCGCTGGTCACGTCGGGTTCGTCGTTCGGAACGATGGACAAGCTCCGGGCCACGGCCTGGTTCTGGGGCCTCGATGTCTGGCGCCTGGTCTCGGAGGAGTCTGCCTACAGCTGCCCGCCACTCTGCCGCGAGCGCCCCGACGATTCGAACAGCCTGTTCACCAACACCGATGTGCTCCGCCAGGCCCTGGCCGAGAAGGCGCAGAAGTCGGGGGCCGCGGCTCCGGGCCGCGCCGATCTGCGCGGGCTGGCCTTCGCCGACGCGGCTCCGACCGGCACACCCGTGACCGATCTCCAGGTCCGTTATTCGGGCTCGGCCCAGACGCTATGGAACTTCGACGCGGCCTCGGGCCGCTATCTGCGCTGGCAGGAATCGGCCCCGGGCGGTGATCTGGTGCCGCATCTCGATGGGGCGACCGAGCAGCAGCTGGCGTTCACGAATGTCGTGCTGCTCAGCGTCAACCACCAGAACAATTTCGTGCCCGAGGACTTTCGCGACGGCGGGAACTGCGGGGTCGAGATCCAGCTCTGGACGAGCGGCCCGGCGCGCGTCTTCCGCGACGGCGTGATGCTCGAAGGGACGTGGGTCCGCGATGCCACGACCGACATGCGGCTGCAGCTGCGCGACGCGGCCGGCGCGCCGCTCACGCTCAAGCCGGGCAACACCTGGTTCGCGATCGTCACGCTCAACTCACCCATCGAACTGGCCGGCGCTGCCGTCTCGGTCTCCGGCAAGGTGCCCGACACGAAGAGCGAATGCCCCGTGCCGCCGACCGCGACTCCCGACCCGAACGCGCTCCCGACCGTCGACCCGCTGGCGACGCCGGCGGCGCCCTGAACCGCGCATGGTGCTCAGCCACATCCAGGCGCGGGCGCTGCTCGCCGCGCGCGCTGTCGGAGCGACCTCGACCGAGGCCACGCCCGACCTCGGCCTGACGCGCACACAAGTTGGGCTCGAAGAGGTCGGCGTCGCGTGGGGCGGGGTGCTCACGTCGTGGGAGACGCTCGAGCGGATCGTGCGCGACGAGAACGGCGTCTTCGTCGTCGAGGATGGTGGGGCGCGTCGGGTTCAGGCCTATTCGGATCTGACCGACCGCGCGGTCAGCCTGTACCCGACGGCCGGAGCGCCGACGATGCTGGTGGCCGGGTTCCCGATGCACCGCATCAAGGACACGGACCCGTGGCGCGACACGCAGGCCAAGATCAAGGCGTCAGCGCCAACCGGCCGGGTGCTCGACACCTGTACGGGGCTCGGCTACACCGCGATCCTGGCCGCCGAGATTGCCGAACACGTGACCACGGTCGAGCTCGACCCGGCCTGTCAGGAGGTCGCGCGCGCCAACCCGTGGTCGGCTCGGCTCTTCGACCATCCGCGGATCACGCAGTTGATCGGCGACATTGGCGAGTTGATCGCCACGCTGCCCGAGGCCGGGTTCAATCGGATCATCCACGACCCGCCGACCTTTAGCCTGGCCGGTGAGCTCTACAGCGGCGAGTTCTATCGGGCGTGCTGGCGGGTGCTGCGCCCGGGCGGGCGGCTGTTCCACTACATCGGCGACCCGGAGAGTCGTTCTGGCGCGCAGGTCACGCGCGGGGTCGTGCGTCGACTGCAGGAGGCGGGTTTTTCGCGTGTGCAGCCGGCGCCTGCGGCGTTCGGGGTGACGGCGTCACGATAGCGCGTGACGCCGTCACGCTGGTCATTGTTGGAGAAACGAACGAGCGGGGCTCGGGGCAAAGCCCCGAGCCCCGCTCGTTCGTTTCTCCGAAGAATCAGGCGTTTGGCCCGCTGAGATACATTTCCTCGACGTACTGCTTGACCATCCGGCGCATGCTGAACTGCGGCGCCAGGGTCGAGATGCCCTCGCGTACGCGGCGCAACCAGCCGACCGACGGTCCGATCGAGCCGTCTTCGTAATACAACGACTGGATCTGGTTCTCGAGGACGTCATACAGGCTCGCCGCGTCCTTCGAGTCTTGAGCTTCGTGGTCGTCGAGCTCCGACTCGTCGCCGATCGCCCAGCCGTTCTCGCCGTTGTAGCCCTCCTGCCACCAGCCGTCGAGGATCGAGAAGTTGAGCGCGCCGTTGAGCGCGGCTTTCATGCCCGACGTGCCCGAGGCCTCGAGCGGCCGTCGTGGGTTGTTCATCCATACGTCGACGCCCTGGACGAGGTAGCGGGCGAGGTTGATGTCGTAATCTTCGAGGAAGGCGATGCGCCCGGCGAACTCGGCGCGTTTGAGCTGGCGGTAAACCTCCTGGATGACCTTCTTGCCGGGGTCGTCCATCGGGTGCGCCTTACCGGCGAAGATGATCTGCACCGGCATCTTGACGTTGTTAACGATGCGCAACAGCCGATCGACGTCGCGCATGACCAGCGAGCCGCGCTTGTAGGTCGAGAACCGCCGGGCGAAGCCGATGGTCAACTTGTACGGGTCGAGCAGCGTGCCGGCGGCCACGATCTGCACGGGGTGGCGATGCGTGGTTTGCCACTGCTGGCGGGCGCGGTCGCGGATGTAGCTGGTCAGCTTTCGCTTGAGGTGCAGTCGCGTCGCGCGCAGCTCGTCATCGGGCACGGCCAGGAAGGGTTGCCAGGTCTCGGGGTTGTCAACCTCCTCGAGCCAGTCGGCGTCGAGGTAGCGGTTGTACAGATCGCGCATCCCGCGCGCCAGCCAGGTGCCGGTATGCACGCCGTTTGTGATCGCGCCGATCGGCACGCGCTCGGCGGGCGTCCCCGGAAACAGGAACTGCCACATCTTGCGGCTGACCTGGCCGTGCAGCTCGCTCACGCCGTTGCTTTGCCGCGACATGCGGATGGCGAGCACCGACATGCCGAACGACGTGCCCCAGCTCTGCTGCAGCCGGGCCAGGTCCATCAAACCGTCACGGGTCAGGCCCATGCTCGGCCAGTACTGATTGAAGTAGCGGTCCATCATCCAGTCCGGGAATTCTTCGTTGCCGGCGGGGACTGGCGTGTGCGTGGTGAAGACGGTCTCCGACTTGATCTTCTCGACCGCGGCGTTGAAGTCGAGGCCGGCCGCGATCAGCTCGCGAATACATTCGAAAGTCAGGAAGGCCGAGTGGCCCTCGTTCATGTGCCAGACCGTGGGCGTGATCCCGAGCAGCCGCAGCGCGCGGACGCCGCCGATGCCGAGCACGATCTCCTGACAGATGCGCGTGTCTTTGTCGCCGCCGTACAGCCGGGCCGTGAGGTCGCGATCGGCCGGCGCGTTCTGCGGCACGTCGCTGTCGAGCAGCACAAGCGGGATGCGCCCAACCTGGATCTTCCACAACCGGGCGTGAAGCGTGCGGCCGGGGAGCTCGACCGACACCATCAGCGGCTGGCCGTCGGCATCGTTGAGCGGGATGATCGGCAGGTCGTCGAAGGAGTAGGTGATGTAGCCCGCCTCCTGCCAGCCGTCTTCGGTGATGTGCTGCGAGAAGTAGCCCTGGTCGTAATACAGCCCGACCCCGACGAAGGGCAACCCCAGGTCAGACGCCTCTTTGGCGTGATCACCCGAGAGCACACCCAGGCCGCCCGAGTAGGTCGGGAAGGATTCGTGCAAGCCAAACTCGGTCGAGAAGTACGCGATCCGCTGATCCAGCCTGTCGCTATGCTCGCGCTTGTACCAGGTGTTCTCGGCCTTCATGTACTTATCAAAGGCCGCGATCACGCGGTCGAAGAGTTCGAGAAAGGGCGGGCTCTGTAGCGCGGCGTTCAGATCCTGGCGCTTGACGCGCCGCAGGAACTTGATCGGGTTGTGAGCGACCTCGGACCAGAGTTGACGGTCGATGAATTCGAAGATCTCTGTGACATCGGGGTTCCAGGTCCACCACAGGTTGTAGACCAGGTCCGCCAGACGGGCGATGCGTTTCGGTAAATTGACGCTGGCCAGAGCGGCCTGCGCGTTAAAGGTTCCATTGAGTGGCACGATGTTCCTCCAATCTCACTTCAGGACAAAGCCGCACGACTATACCATAGGGCCTCCGGCGGTCGCCCTTACTTTTGGGCCATCTTTGCACGTTATACTGGGGCCCGCAATACCGCGCATGGATCGTGATGTTCCACGCGGTTTTCCAAAGTCGCTTCGCTATGGAACTCGATCTTCCGCTTCCTCACCGTCTCGCGCTCCCTGAAGGCCCGCGCCCCTGGCCGGCCGTGGTCCTGGTTCATGGTTGGCGTGGCAACGAGAATGTGATGTGGACATTCGCCTCGGTCGCGCCCGCCGGCGTGGCGCTGTTCAGCCCACGCGGGTCCTTGGCGGCCGACCCGGACGGCTACGGGTGGTTCTCCGAGCAGCCCGATGACTCCGAGGTCCTGGCGGGGGTGCAGGCGCTCGAGGCGTTCATCCTGGCGCTGCCCAGGCATTATCCGATCGACCGCAAACGCATCACGCTGATCGGGTTCAGTCAGGGGGCCGCGGTGAGCGCCGCGCTTTGGCTGCGCAACCCCGGCATCGCGCAGCGCGTCGCCTTGCTCGCTGGCTTTCTGCCGCGGCCGGCCCGGGCCTGGGGCGGCCGCAGACAGCTCGCCGGGCGCACGGCGTTCATCGCCCATGGCCTCCACGACACCACGATCTCCGTGGATCAGGCGCGCAC
>Ga0209573_1004547_pt1 | contig 13523 bp, 10 predicted proteins | sample TNRBio252014_DNA_FD_185870 | JGI IMG/M metagenome (GOLD analysis project Ga0209573, IMG submission 185870) | Wastewater treatment Type I Accumulibacter community from EBPR Bioreactor in Madison, WI, USA - TNR Reactor_6/25/2014_ DNA (SPAdes)... | ecosystem: Engineered > Bioreactor > EBPR >...
TCTTTAATGCCCCTCCTCATGCAATGGCTACGTAGCTCAGTTGGTTAGAGCACGGCACTCATAATGCCGGTGTCGGTGGTTCAAGTCCACCCGTAGCCACCATCAAATCAAGCAGTTACGCGGTTTTCGTTCCTGGTCTGCCAAGGCGACATGACCGGATCGTGGCGCGTTATCCAAGACCGCCACAGCCGCCCGCACATTCTCCGGCGCCAAGTGGGCATAGCGTTCGGTCATGGTGATGCTGGCATGGCCTAGCAGATCCCGGACTTCCGCCAACGCCACACCGGCGCTGACGAGCCACGCCGCGCAGGTATGGCGCAAGTCGCGGATACGAAAATCCTTCAGGCCGATGTGCCGACAGGCGGTTTCAAAAGCTCGGCGCACATTGCCAATCCGTTGACCCTTCTTGCCGCAAAACACCCATGACGTACCGGGGCAGAACTCCGCCCGAAAACGGGCGCGATTGAGCAACGCGGCTTGGGCTTCCTGATTCAGGGGCACTGCTCGTCGCTGGCGGGTCTTGGTGTGATGCGCTTCGAGATAGATCAAACTGGCCTGTAAATCGACGTGCGACCATTCCAGCCCCAATAATTCATTCTTGCGGCGACCCGTGTGCAAGGCCAACCGAATGAAATCCGCCGCATGGGGGCAACGCGGCTCGGCCCCTGTTGCAGCGATTAACGCTTGGGCTTCAGCAGGGCGCAACCAGCGAATCCGCCCTTTACTTGAGTGTCCGCCAGATAATCGAGCATCAGTTCGTCAGCGGGGCGTCTTGGTATTGTTGCCCCACATCATGGCCACGACCTGTACTAAAACGATAAGGAAGAGGCAATACCATTCCAGGAAACGATCCCACATGAAAGGGGAACCTACCGAACATCGGTTTGGCGGAGCCTGGACTGAAATCAAGTTGAAAGTGTTGCGGGACTACCTACATTTCTACACACAGGCACTCAAGAAGCAGCCTTTCAAGCTCCTGTACATCGATGCGTTCGCCGGCACGGGGGACCGCACGGTTGGCAGCGATCAGTCCGGCTTGTTTGCCAGCGAACGCCGTTTGAAAGGATCGGCGCGAATCGCGCTGGAACTGGCGCGGCCTTTCGACCGTTACGTGTTCATCGAACAGAATTCGCGGCGGTTTCAGGTTCTGGAAACGCTGCGGCGGCAGTATCCCCAGCATCAAATCGAATGCTTGCGGGGAGAGGCCAACGGCGAATTGCAGGACCTCTGCGCTCGAATCGATTGGCGCCAGTATCGGGCCGTGCTGTTTTTGGACCCCTACGGGCTTTCGGTGGAATGGGCCACGCTCCAGCGAATCGCCCGCACCCAGGCCATCGACCTCTGGTATTTGTTTTCGCTATCGGGTCTGTACCGGCAAACCACACGCGATTTTGAGAGGGTCGATCCCGCTGGCGCCGCGCGCCTGGACCGCGTGCTCGGTACGCCGGACTGGCGGGAGGCGTTTTATGCCCCGACCGCGCCCACCAGCCAAGCGGATTTATTCGGCGAGCCGGCCTCGGCGAGTATGCGCCGCCATGCCAATGTGGATGCCATCGAGGCGTTTGTCGGCGACCGCTTGCGGGCGGCGGGGTTTGCCAAGGTGGCGGAACCGCTACGACTGCTTCTGCGTGGAGGAGCGCCGCTGTATTCGCTGTTTTTCTGCGTGTCCAATCCCAAGGCCATCACGCTTTCCATGAAAGCGGCTGACCATGTGCTTAAAGCAGCACGCCGGTAGGTTCTGGATAAGCGTCCCAGGTGCGCCCTGCTAGTAGTCGGCCATTTTGCTTCTTGGCGCGGCGGACGCCATCCGCGCCCCAGCCGCCCCATTGCTTGAAGAAAAACGCGACGCCGGATGTTTCGCATTGATTGCGCACCGCCAGCACCCATTCCGGGCGCATCGGACGGGCATTGGGGCCGGATTCGCCACCGACGATCACCCAGTGAATCCCTTCCAGGTTCATTGACCCCAAGTTTTCCAACAACGGTTCTACTGACAGAAAGCGGATTTGGGCGGCTACTTGGCGCAGATAATCAATTCGCGGTAATCCATATTGGCGATTCTCGACTGACACCCCTAGCCAGACATTGGCCGGTACGGGGTGCTGCTGGAAGAATCGCGGCAACCGCTCAGCGCGTTTGGTCAGGATTTGATAGGTGTGTTGCGGGGTTTGGGTGGCCACCGCCATTACTTGCTCGATGAAGACATCGGGAACGTCTTCATGGAACAGGTCGCTCATGGAATTCACGAAATACACCGTGGGCTTCTTGCGCCGGATCGGCTGACTCAGGCGTTCCTCGTGCAAGGCCAGAGCAAAGCCACGCTGATAGCCCGCCGCGCCCATCGCTTGCAGCCGATGCGCCATGACTTCGGCGTAGCAGAATTTGCAGCCCGGTGAAATTTTGGTGCATCCGGTGACCGGGTTCCACGTCTGTTCGGTCCATTCAATCTTGCTTTCGCTCATTGCAGCCCTCCTTACCATTGATCGTTAAGTTTAGAGCTGGTTTAGAGCATAACCACTCGATAAAAGCGCGGTTGCCGTTAAGCCTTCGCGTGGCATAGTGCCGAAAAGAGCTAAAATGACCGCTGTGATAAAAAGTTGAAACAGCTCCCAGCCTGATGGACAAATAAATCCCCCCATGCGACTGACCCAGCAACAATTGGAAGCCCACCTGTGGGGTGCGGCCAACATCCTGCGCGGCAAGACCGCCGGCCAGGATTACAAGAACTACATCCTGTCGCTGATGTTCTACAAGCGCCTGTGCGACCAGTGGGAGAACGAGGCGGATGAGGCCATCGCCGTGCTGGAACAGCAGCAGGGCCGCGCGTTCACCGAGGCGCAGAAAGCCATCTTCCGGGCGCGCGGCGAACACCGTTTCAACATCCCCGACGGCAGCCGCTGGGGCGACGTGCTGGCGGTTTCGACGGAAATCGGCGCAAAGTTGACCAAGGCCATGCAGGCGGTCGCCAACGCCAACGAGGAACTCCGGGGCGTGTTCACGGTGGACTGGAACCAGCCCGCGCCCGACGCCAGCGGCAAGAAGCTGATCCCCAACGAGGTGGTGCATGCGCTGATCCAGCATTTCGACGAGCACGATCTGTCCAACAGCAGCGTGCCGCCCGACATTCTGGGCCGCGCCTATGAATACCTGATCAAGCAGTTCGCCGACGATGCCGGGGCGAAAGCGGGCGAATTCTTCACCCCGCCGGAAGTGGTGGATACCCTGGTCCGCATTCTCGAACCGCGTCCCGGCGACACGATCTACGACCCGACCGCCGGCAGCGGCGGGATGCTGGTGCATTCCGCCGACTATCTGCGCGAACAGGGTCATCACGCCACGTCAGCCCAATACTTCGCGCAGGAAATGAATTGGGGCAACGCCGCTATCGGCAAGATCAACTCAGTGTTGCACGGACTGGAGGCGACCATCGCGGCGGGGGCCAGCACCATCATTGACCCGGCGTTCCTGGAAGCGGGCACGCTGAAAAAATTCTCGCTGGTGCTGGCGAATTTCCCGTTCTCGGATGAATTTTGGTGGCTGAAGCCGGAACAGCAGACGGACGACAAAAAAAAGAAGGACAAGCTCAAGAAGGAGGTCTTCAGCAAGGAAGGCTACAAAGACCCGTTCGGGCGCTTCGGGCGCGGGGCCGCGTTCCGGGCGCCGCCCGCCGGTTACGGCGATTATGCGTTCATCCTGCACATCGTCGCCTCGCTGGCCGACCACGGTCGCGCCGGCATCGTCTGCCCGCAAGGGGTGTTGTTTCGCGGGCAACCGGAAGTGGAGGAGGAAACCGGCGAGTTCGACGACAACGGCAACCCGATCATCAAGCGTCGCAAGGCCGACGACGAGCATTTGATCCGTCAGGCGTTGCTGGAAGCGCGGTTGATCGACGCCGTCATTTCCCTGCCGCTGAACGTGTTCTATGGTGCGGGCGTGCCGGCCTGTCTGCTGATCCTGCGCAAGCAGCGGCCACCGGAGCGGCACGATCAGGTGTTGCTGGTCTATGCCGCCCGTCATTACCGCGAGTTGTCCAATCAGAACGAGCTGCGCCCGCAGGATGTGATGCGAATGCTGGTGCATGTTCACGCCTACGGCGACGCGGCGAAAGTGCCCGAACTGGTCGCCCGGCACAGCCAGCGTATCCGCGAGCAGATCAACCGGCGCGAACAGGAAGAAATCGAACGGTTGGAAGCGGAATATGCCGGCTACGCCGAGCGCCTGGCCCAACTGGAAGCCACGATTGCCGAAGCGCGGGCCGGGCTGGCGCGGTTGCGGACGCAGACCGAGAAAGCCAAGGCGGAGACGGCGTTGCGCAAGCTGGAAAGCCAGCGCGCCAAGCCCGCCGCCAAGGTGGCGGAGCGGGACGAGCGCATCGCCGAGACCCGCCGCCGCGCCGAGGATGACCGGCGCGAGGTGGATCAGGTCGGCAGCGAACTGGGGGCGCTGCACGGCGATCCCGACGAGTTGCTGAAACACGCGCGGGTGGTGGGCCTGGATGAAATCGCGGAAAACGAATTCAACCTCAATATCCCGCGCTATGTGGATACGTTTGAGCCGGAGCCACGGGTGGAAGTGAAGGAGGCGCTGAAGGCATTGCAAAAGGCCGAGAACGAGGTTGCCATAGCTGAAAGAAACCTGATGAAATTTTTGAGGGACATCGGCTATGAAACCTACTGACGCGCTACCGCATCCTGCTGATTGGAGCACGGCAACGATTTCGAAAACTGTCGAAATCAAGCGCGGTATCTCCTGGTCAAAAGAGCAAGAACATCTTGCACCGCGAGAGGGCGCCATTCCTGTGATTCGCATTGGCAACGTACAGGAACGGCTAGAACTTGATGACTTGATATACATTTCTGGTTTGAAGCCAAAAGCTATTGAGAAAAAACGAGTTGCAGCAAGATGGGTTATCATTGTTGGCTCAAACGGAAATCGTCAACGCATCGGAAATGCTGTAAAGATTGTAGATGATACTGACTTTCTTTTTGCTTCTTTCTTAATTGCCGCAAAACCCAAACCCGATAGTGGAATTACCCCGGAGTTTTTTTATCGCTGGCTCAGTTCGGAGCAAGTACAGGCATATCTCAGTGCATCCTCTGAAGGTTCGACAGGGTTGAGCAACTTAAGCCATAGCTTTTTTGAAGCAATGGCAATTCCTTATCCTACGACAGACGAGCAAGCCGCCATCGCCCGCATTCTCGATGCCGTGGACACGGCGATTGAGCGGACGCGGGAGGCGGTGGAACGGGCAGTGACACTACGAACCTCTCTGCTTGCAGATGTATTCCAGCGGATGGAGTATAAATCAATGAAAATCGGGGAATTTGCAACCGATGTTCGCTATGGGACATCCCAAGCATCAAGTGAGCGTGGTTGGGGAAATCCAGTACTACGTATTCCAAATGTTATTGGCAATGAGCTTAAACTTGACGATTTATCTTATGTTGACTTGCGGCCGATTGATGTAGACAGGCTATTGCTACACGATGGTGATCTTTTGCTAGTGCGCACTAATGGAAATCCAAATTATGTCGGTCGCTCGGTAGTGTTTCGGCGACCGGACGAAAGAACATGGGTTTACGCTTCATATTTGATTCGAGTACGACTTAACGAAATACTACTACCCGACTATGTCAATGTATTTCTTGAAATCGAGCGCGGAAGGCGTGAACTCCTACGGCGTGTCACTACTTCGGCGGGTAATCACAATATCAATTCAAACAGTATTCGTTTGCTTTCGATTCCTGTACCCAAAGACAAGGAAAAGCAGGAGCACGTCATCGAGATTGCTCACAAATGCCGGATGCATATAAATGCCCTTAATAAAAAGCTAAGTGTCTTGCGGGAATTAAAAATATCCCTCATGCACGACCTGCTCACCGGCACGGTGCGGGTTGGTCTTCCTCAAACCCCACCGTATTGATAACCCAATTACGAGAACCTCGCGATGCTGCAAGAACGACTCATTGAGGAAATCAAACAAATTCCCAGCGACAAACTGGCCGAAGTGTATGACCTTGTGCATTATTTCCGCCTCGGTCTGGCGCATGAGCAACAGGCGCGGAAACCGCCGACACAACGCCCTATCGGCTTGGCCAAGGCGGTTTTCCAAGTACCTGCAAGCTTTTTTGAGCCACTGCCGGATGATCTGCTGGATGCATTCGAGGGCAATCCATGAAGCTCTTGCTGGATACGTGCGCGTTTCTATGGCTGACAACCGATGCCCCGGAGTTAAGCCAAACCGCAAAGGCGCTGTTTCAAAACACCAGTAATATCGTCTATCTCAGCAGTGTTTCCGCATGGGAAATCATCGTCAAACATGCACTGGGCAAACTGCCCCTGCCGGATAGGGTGGAAACTTTCATTCAACAGGAATGCAAAAGCCATTTCATTGAAAGCCTGCCATTGGAAACCAAAGCGGTTTTCCATTTAAGCCATTTGCCAAATCACCACCGTGACCCATTCGACAAGATGCTGATTTGCCAAGCGATAGAACATGGCTTGACGATCCTGACACCAGACAAATTGATTATTCAATATCCGGTCAGCACGATTTGGTGACCGTAAATTTCCGCGATGGGTTTTGATGAATGGCTAGCGTTTGTTGACGGGAACTTTGAAAGCTATCAAAAGAAAGTCATTTATCTTTTTGAAATAGAATAAAATTCTTTATTGATGCTCCTGCTGTGCAGACTTGAGCTTCAACAAAAGTCATCAATAAAACGCATCAACAAGGATTTTCCCATGAGCGAAGCCGGTTACGTCGAACTCCCCGTCATCGCCTGGCTCACCGGTCACGGCAGCCACACTCCTGGCGACAAGGGTTTGGGCTGGACCTACCGCGACGAAGCGGCGATGGCCGCATTCAACCGGCCGCTGACCGATCCGCTGGTCGAACCACTGCTGATTGAGGCCCTTCTGCGAATCAATGACGACGTACACACCGAAGCGCAAGCCCGACTCGCCGTCAACGCGCTGCGCAAAACCCTGAGCCAACCGGACAAGCTGACCGCCAACCGCGAAACCCTCGACCTGCTACGCGACGGCGCCACCGTCGTTTTGACGCCCGGCGAACCGGCCAGAACCGTGCGCTTTATCGAATTCGACCCCGCCCGGCAACACCGCAACGACTTCACCGCCACCAACCAATACCGGGTGCAAGGCGTGCGGCAATGCCGCGACGACACCGTGTTGCTGGTCAACGGCATCCCGCTGGTCATCGCCGAATACAAAAGCTACCTCGCCAGCGGCAAGGACTGGACCGAAGCCGTCCACCAACTCCATCGCTACCAGCGCCAGGCGCCGCTGATGCTGGCCCCCAACGTGTTTTGCGTGGCGGCGGACGAGCAGGAATTCCGCTACGGCACGGTGCTGTTCCACGACGCCAGCCAGAGCGACATCGCCCAGCATCTCGACGCCTGGGGGCCGTGGCTGTCCCGTTACCCCGACCGCAAAGGCTGGTGGAACGCGCCGGAAGCCGACCGGCCCGACGACCCGCTGGAAATCCCGCTCAAGAACCTGCTACGCCTGAAACCCTGCCATGTGCTGGATTTCCTGCAACACTTCATCGTGTTCGAGACCAAACGCGGCAAGACGGTCAAGAAGATCGCCCGCTACCAGCAATTCGAGGCGGTCAACGACATCGTGGATCGCACCCTGGCGCTGATCGGCCAACCCGTCACCGCCCAGGATCGCACCGGCCTGATCTGGCACACCCAAGGCTCGGGCAAATCGCTCACCATGATCTTCGCCGCCTACAAGCTGCGGCGACAGGCGGCGCTGAAAAACCCCACCGTCCTGATCGTGGTGGATCGCCGCGACCTGAAAACCCAAATCGCCGACGACTTCGACGCTTGCGACTATCCCAACGTGGAAAAGGCGCTGGGCGTCGAGGATCTGAAGCGCAAGCTCAAAACGGTCTGGCGCGGCACCCTGGTCACCACCGTGCAATCCTTCCAGAAAATGGCCGACCTGCCGCCCCTGCCCGACGACAACCTCATCACTCTGGTGGACGAATGCCACCGCTCGCAGAAGGGCAACACTGCCGACAGCTACGCGATGACGATGCGGGTGAAGTTGCCGAACGCCTTCCGCTACGGCCTTACCGGCACCCCCATCGACCGGACGATGACCAACACCCATCGCGATTTCGGCCCGATCAAGGACGGCCAGCAGGAACGCTACCTCAGCTACTACGGCATCAAGCGGGCGATCAAGGACGGCGCGACCCTGGAAGTGCATTACCTCCGCGACAAAGTGCCGTTGACCGTGAACGAGCAAGCGTTGAATGTCGGCTTCGAGCAGATGTGCGCGGACATGGAACTGGAGGACGAGGAAGCGAAAGACCTGATCCAGCGCCAGCGTTCGCAGTGGAAGGAACTGGCCCGCCATCCCGACCGGGTCGAAATCGTCGTTGACAAGATGCTGGCCCACTTTCTGGCCTGGCCCGACCCCAGCGGCTTCAAGGCGCAACTGGTCGGCGTGGATCGCCTGGCCTGCGCCCGCTTCAAGGATGCGCTGGACGCCAAGCTGAAGGCGCGCGGGCTGCCGCCGGAGTGGTCGGACGTGATCATCTCGGAAGGCCAGAACGACGACCCGGATCTGGAGCGCTTCCACTATGGCAAGCAGAAACAGGATGACTTGATCGACTACTTCAAACTCCTGCCGGCGCAATGGGAAGTTTGGAACCGGGAACGCTACGGCGAGGACCGGGCCAACTGGCGCCCACCGCTGAAAATCCTGATCGTCTGCGACCGACTGTTGACCGGCTTCGACGCCCCCATCGAACAGGTCCTGTATCTCGACAAACCGCTGCGCGACCACAACCTGCTGCAAGCCATCGCCCGCACCAATCGCCCCCTACCGGCGATGAACAAACGCACCGGCGTGGTGGTGGATTTCTTCGGCGTGTTCGCCGATCTGGAAAAGGCCCTCAACTTCGACGAGAGCATCCGCGAAGAAGCGTTGATCGACTGGGAGGCGCTGAAGGCGACCGTGCCCGGTGAAGTGAAGCGTTGTCTGGACTCGTTCCAGGGCATCGCCATCGCCGATACCCGCGATTGTCTGCTCGCCGCGCTGCGGGCGCTGCAAGACCCGGACGCCGCCCGGATTTTCGAACACAATTTCAAGAGCCTGGAACGGCTGTGGGAAGCGGTCTCGCCCGATCCCTGCCTCTACCCGCACCGCCATGCCTACACCTGGCTGTGCGGCATCTACGTGGCCTACCGCCGCCGGCAACGGGGCAGCAAGGGCACGCTGGGCGAACTGTCGGCCAAGACCCAGAATTTGATCGAAGAGAACACGGCATTCCTCGACATCGCCCAGGCCCTGCCGGTGTTCAAGATCGACCCGGATTACGTCACTCATCTCGACGAATTGCCCACGCCCGCCGACAAGGCCGCCGCGCTGGAAGCCCTGCTCACCGCCGAATTGGCCGAGGAGGAGCCGGGCTTCACCTATCGCCAGCTCGGCGAACGCTTGCAGCGCATCAAGGAGCGCAAGGATGCAGCGGATCAGGCGGCCGAAGCGCGCCTGATGGCGTTGCAAGACGTCGCCGATGAAACCGCCAAGGTCAAGGAGGAACCGGCCCGCCTGGTTCTCACGCGGATCGGTGAGTACGAGCTTTTTACCGTGTTGCAGGAATATGCCGCCACTCAAGACGAACGCTTCCTGGCGGACTGCGCCCGGAACCTGATCGCGCACCTGCACGAGCACCAACTGCTCTTGCCCGGCTGGAGTGCGTCCAGAGGCGGGCGGATGCGCGTGGAGCAATCGCTGCTGGCCGAATCGTGGAATCCCGCCTATACCGACTTGGGCTTCGACCCCGACACCGCCGATCCCCCATTTTTGAAACCCGCCGTCGAAGAACTCGCCAAGACGGATCGCGCATGAAAGCGGCTATTTTGAGCAGCATTCACTTGGCTGGACGGCGGGTGGATTACCGGCTGATCCGCTCGAAAGCGGCGAAGCGGCTCCGGGTGCGGGTGGGGCCGGCGGGCGTTGAAGTCGTACAGCCCGCTGCCCAAAGAGCCGGCGCGGTCGAGGCGTTCCTGCGCGCTAATGACGCCTGGATCATCGCCCAACTGGAACGGGTCGAGCGCCTGTATCCAGTGCGGCGGCCGCACGCCAGCGCGGGCGGCGAAATTCTCTACCGAGGCGCGCCCACACCGGTTCAGGTCGTCGACCACGCCCACCGCCAAGGCCCCGCGAAGGTCGTTTTCGAGCAGGAACGCTTGCTGATTATTCGCGGACCCGAATCCCGCACCTCGCCCGCGCAGAGTCTGGAGAACTGGTTGCGCAAACAGGCGCGCACGGCCATCGAGCAACACGTTGCGGTGGTGGCGGGCCAAATCCAGCGCACGCCCCGCACCCTCTACATCATGGATCAGCGCACCCGCTGGGGTAGCTGTTCCTCCCGCCAAAATCTTTCCTTCAACTGGCGGCTGATCATGGCGCCCGAGTTCGTGTTGCGCTACCTCGTGACCCATGAAGTCGTTCACCTCGCCATCCCCGATCACTCGAAACGGTTCTGGCTGACCGTCCAAAGCCTCTGCCCAGAAACGGAACGCGCCAGGCAATGGCTGTGCGCGAACGGGGCAAGGTTGTATGTCGATTTCAACCTGGCGGTGTGAGGCGGCCAGACTTCGCTGCGCCGCGCTATTCGCTGACTGGGGCTTGGCCTAGCGACGCATGATGCGATGGATGCAGCGCCGCGAAATATTCCAACAGCATCCGGTGGACGAAGATATAGCCGCCACCGACCTTGCGCAGGAAAACCCGCTCTGCCGCATAGTCCAAGAAACGGACATAACGCCAAGGCGCGAAACCATTGCCCCAGAGTAGAATGCGTAGAATGAGGTGCTGAAGGCAAGCGCGACCACCTTTTTTCAGCCCGACGACCAGTCCGAAAATCCACCCGCTCGCCAGGCCGGTCAGACCGGCGACCAGACCAGCGACCAGTCCGCCGACCAGCCCGCCGGCTAGCCCACTTAGCAAGGCATTGTGCAGAGATCGCCAAATACCCTCATTAGGTCTAGCGCGAGTCGTGATCTCGCCAATTTGAATGTCATTCAGCAGCCAGCCGCCCACCCCAACGACCGACCCGAAAAACAGCCCTACCAGCCCTAAGTCCAGCCCGACGTGCAGCACGCCGTCTAACCCACTGACCAACCCGCCGACCAGCCCTGCGAACAACCCAAATTTCAGCCCAGCGTCCAATCCGCCGACCAGCCCACTGGCCAGCCCCGCGAACAACCCCATACCCAGTCCAAATGTCAGCCCACCCAGCCAAGCGGCGACCAACCTCTTTATTAACCGCGACCAATGCCACGTTAACGTCTCAGCAGGGTGTATGATAGATTCACTATTTGTAACGTAAACCAGCCCGAAGGCCGGCCCGAGAACCAGTCCGAAGACCGGTCCGAAGACCAGTCCGAACATGCTGCCGACCAACCCGGCATCCAGCCCGAAGACCAGCCCGGCGTTCAGACCGACAACCAGCCCGAAGACCAGTCCGCCGGCCAGTCCGAAGATCAACCCACTTAAAGCTGCTTCGCCTAGGGTAACCACCCACGGCTGCTGCCGTGTTGGCAACCAATCGGGCTGCATCCATTCGATATAAAAAATACTCTGGTTGTGCTGGGCCATCGCAGCCGCCAGCCAGATCAACCACTGCATCGTCTGCTGGCGCGAATAGAGAGTGGCTTTACCCCGCCGCTCGAACATGGCGTCGGTATACGCGGCAAACAACTGCGTCTTGCGCTCCTCCAAAGTACCGGCGATCTGCACTTCCGCCGCCGAGTGCCCCTGGTAGGCTAAAGCCGCGACGCTCAGCATGAGGGGGGTATCCAGCAGCTCCCACAGGGTTTCATCGTTTTGCACCGTCGTCCGCAAACCGGCTAACCTTGCGCCGGCTTGAGTGAGGTAACGGTCAATCTGGGGTCGCGTCAGAGCTTGTACGACCAGCGCTCCCTGCAAGCGCAGTTTGACGGCCAGCGCCTCGTAATCGGCCAACCGGCTACACACGGCGATGGGAACTAAACCGTGCTGCTGGCGGAATGCATTAATCGCTTCAGCACAAGCGGAACGGTGCTCTGGCGCAACCTCGTCCAGACCATCGAGCAAGGGAAGAATCAGGTCTTTATCAATCCAGATCTGCGCGTGTTTGCGGGGTACGTAATAGCGCTCGCATAACTCGTCTACCAGCCAAGCGGCCAACGGGGATTGCCGCACCGCCCACGAGGACAGGTTAAACACGACCGGCACGGGATGGTTCGGCTCCTGTTCCGCCCGCGCCAGTAAATCCTTCGTCAATTCCAGGAGCAACGTGGTCTTGCCGGTTCCCGGTGCGCCCAGGATCAGCAGCGCGTGGCCAAAGTCATCAAACGCCGTACTGATACGGGTCCCGGGCGGCAGCGGTTGCGGCGTTTGCTCCGGTCGCTGCACCAGAACATTCCAGACATCCTCGACGGCGTCCGGCTGGATGGTGAGTCCAAGTTCCAGACGCGCTACGGCATACAGGGATTGCTCCAGCATGCCCTTGACCCAGCAGTTCCGGACATTCTGGAGCATCGCCGGGCGATTGCGCCGGTAGTACTGATCGTTGGTGTCGAGAATCTGAACGCAGTTCAGGTGATTATCGGGGACGGGACGAACATTTTCGGGCGTTGCGATAACGCCCTGTTGCTCTAATAGGGACTGCCAGCCCTCGTCGCCATACACCCTGGCGAGCGGTTCGGCTTCCAGCGACGCGGGGCGGCGGGGATTCTGGTGCTGGCGCTGCACCGCCACCACCAACCCGTCGCAGATCACAGCGGCGCCGGAGAGGCCCTCCCAGTCGGAACCGGATTTGTCCGGGGCCGGCGCTTCGGGAACCCGCGTGGGTTCGAGCACCAGCAAGCCGTCGGGCGAGGTGTCGGCCAGGTAGATCAGGCCGTCGATGTGGCGTCCGCCCGCTTTGGGGGCTTTATCGGGGCGGGCCGTTTGCGCCCACTTGGGCCACCCGTACAGGTCGAAGCAGACTTTCTCCGGGCCGGCGGGAAGCGCGCCGAACGCCGCCGGCTCGCAACTTGCGACGGTGTCCGGCAACGCCACCAGGGCGATGTCCGCTCCCGGTGCGATCCACGCCACCGTGGCGGCAACCGTCCCGAAGGTCGGTTTGGAACGCACCTGACAGCCGCTCCCGACACCCGCCGGGAACAGGTGGGCGACGGTCAGCACCAGCCGGCCACCGATCCGGTAACCCGACCCGTAGGTCGGCCCGACGATCTCGACCGCCCGCTCGGGCTCGAACCGGCGACAGACCACGGCGACTCCCCGCTATTCCGGTATCGCGTCCCCGCCGGTCAGCACGGGGCCGCCGTCTTTGCGGACCGGCTTGAGCGGGATGGTCACGGTATGGGTGGTCGTCGAGGTGGCCGCGTGTTTGCCGCCCAGCTCGACCACCCAGAACTTGATCCCGCCCTCGCCCTCCGTGGCGCGCTCGACCTCGACTTGAAACTGCAAGGTGATTTCGCCGACCTCGA
>Ga0209573_1004548_pt1 | contig 13521 bp, 11 predicted proteins | sample TNRBio252014_DNA_FD_185870 | JGI IMG/M metagenome (GOLD analysis project Ga0209573, IMG submission 185870) | Wastewater treatment Type I Accumulibacter community from EBPR Bioreactor in Madison, WI, USA - TNR Reactor_6/25/2014_ DNA (SPAdes)... | ecosystem: Engineered > Bioreactor > EBPR >...
GGGGCTTAATGAACAGGGGAAGCGGGGCGTGGCCACACGCAGCATTCAGATTCTCGATTCAACGACTGACACGCGGGAGGCTGCGAAGTCATTCCTTGGAGCCGTTTACCAGACACCCCGGCCGGCGATTGGATATTGTGGCTCCCCGACCCCGTTTGCCCGCACTTTCTGCAAGTTAATAACCATTATGGGTTAGCCAATGAGAGAATTCTGGCCAATGATGCCTTTGTCGAACCAGTTTCAATGAATTCGGGGGCGGAATCCCTAAGCTCTTCAATCAATTTCGATCTCTGCCTAACGATATCTTCAAGAGTAAGTTCTCTGGATTCTTTGCGTAACGTGGCTCTACGATCGGAATACTGTTTTAAAATCTCGGCCGCAGGAGGATTGTGAAAAACACCAAATATGTCATCTCCGAAATTGAGGCCGCCTAACACGAACGCCTCTTCGATCTTTCTGCGCCAAAACTCCGAGTGTAATATAACACCCTCGATTGCAATATGTTTTGCGCCTTTTGGTGGCAGTAACTTTTTTTCCTCGAAATACTCCGCTAAGATGTAAACCGGTGAGTAAAAGTGTTCTATGTTATTGGCTAGAAGCTTCACAATTAAGTGAGGATTCCAGGGGTTTTTTGCCTTCGGGAAAAATGAATTGGTTAAATGCTTTGTAAGATCGTCTCCTTTAATATGTGTGAAACTTTCATCTAGCGATTCAGCCAGATGCGATTTTCCGGCACCAGAGACTCCTGCGATAAAAAATAACACCATGGCAAACAAAGGGGATGTTACGATACAAAAATTAAGCTCTCGCTAAGAGTGCCAATATAAAGAATCCCGGAATTGCTGCGTTCCTTGTGCTGGTCACCGATTCTCAAATCGCCAGCCACAGCTCTTCCGACGGGATTATGCAGATTTCAAATCAAAGTTCGAATCTAATTCTCATACACGATTTCAATCACGAAGGAACCTTCACCTGCAAACTGCATGAAATCGCGGCAAAACTCTACCTCCTCATCGTAAGTGTCAGACGAAGGAAGCGCCTGAGCAAGCACTTGGGCTAACTGCGTCGCTGAGGAGTCAGAGATTGTCGTTCCGGGAATAAGTGGCTTAAGGAAAATTCCTTCGGGTGACTCGTCGAGAAAGCTCTTCCCATCCTCCCATCCACTATCAAATCCGACGACAAGCAAAACAGTGAAACGGCTTTCGTCGATTTCAAAAGTACGATATCGGCTACGAAGGATAAGTGACGAAACGGGGCGAGACTCACCAATGAGGATCGAGGGCACTGATTCCCCTCCTGAATCTCGCGCCGCTAAGCTGCAAATATTTGTGAGATCGAAGTAAAATGTTTTTTTGTCGCCATTGGGAAAGAGAATTTTCTGTTCCACGAGTTCATCGCCCACGACCCGAAGTTCCCCGAACTCCCAATCCGCGCCTTCTCTTCCGAAAAGTTCAATCAGATATTTCCTCTTCACCATTTCAGCAATAACGCTATCAAGACCACTTTCCGATGATATGAACTCCCGCATTTGTGAATTTCGAAGCTTTTCATGAAAATCTCTTCTGATCTTTTCTCGATTCTCGGGGGTAATGACGATTGCTTTGTCGACGGTATTGCCTTCTCCACCTGAGATTACGAAACCGTGAATCGAGACCGCTCTGCAACTGCGTTTAAACCGCTTGAAAAAACTCCACATTTTAGTGCTGATTTGGGTTGTTTTATTAGCAGCACTTTGTCATCAAATGATCCATCCAGTTAGATCTAATCTGATGTACGTCTTGCATCGGCGTAAGGTTCGAGAAGGCCGCGGCGCTGATGAACGTCGGCGACAAACCGGATTCACTACGGGGTTCTTATTAATTCGGGCGGGTCATACCGCGCAATGTATTCGGAAAGATAAAGTTCTTCGAGGAACAACAAGGCAAAGTCTCGATCGCTGCGGTCGGGGAGCCAAAAGTGGTGCTCTAAAACTTTCGGAAGAATCCATGGGAGAAATGTGCCCGCGGAAAAAGGAGAAATGATGAATTGATTACACTCTTTTTCAGCGATGCCCGTGCCTACCTTGAGATAGAACATTGCTGTTCCAGATCTTGTTTCGTCTCGAAATGGTAAGAGAAACTCAATCGGAGTCCCAATTAAATTCTCTACTCTGACCGGAAGCTCGTTGAGTTTCATTAAAGAAAGTAGCACCAGTGTCAAATTCTCGATCAGCTTTTGTCAAATCTCCAACCCCGGCAACCCCCGCACGATCTTCATCGTCTCCAGACTCACGGTGATCACCCGGAGGAAGAGTTCGAGGGGATACTTGGCATCGCCCATGGTTTCGGTGGCCCAGAGGTTGGCGTCGTTGGTGATGTTGCTGGCTTTGTCTGTGGTGACGGACTGGCGCTCCATGACCCATTCGAGGGCGGGCTTGCCGTTGACGACGTAATCGTAGGCCTCGAGGGGGATGTGGCGGATGGTGAGGCGCTCGTTGTAGATCACGGTGGTCTTGTCGGGGACGCTCTTGTTGGTCTCGGGATCGCGGGTCTTGGCGAACTTCATCTTCACGACGCGGTAATCTTGTAGCGCGGGCATTCCTGCCCGCGTCGAAGTGCCCGCGCTCCCGTAGTCAACGGTGGCGCCTTCATAGCAGGGAACGGTCTCGTAATTCAGGTGCCAGTGGGCGAGGTCGCGTCCGGCCTGGGAGAAGGCGCGGAAGTCGGCGTAGGCCTTCACCGCGGGGATGCGGGGCAGCTCCTTGCCGAGGTTGTCGGCGTAGCGGCTGCGGTAGTCGGGCGAATGGAGGAGGCCGTAAATGTAATAGAAGAGATCCTCCTTCGTGATCGTCTCGCCCTCGCCAGGCGCGGGGTAGGCGGCCTGGAAATGCGCGAGGCCCGCGTCGGTGATTGCGTCGCGGCGGGTGTAAGTCCCGACTGAGAAAGGTGAGATTGAGAATAGATCATCTCCAGCTACTTCCGCCGTCTTTTCATATACATAAAGCGGAAAGCATTGAGTGCTATGATTGGGCTGAAGACTTAAAATTTGGTCGACTATTATTGGCGGGGATTCAGGTCCCGCGCCCCCGCCTCCCATCGTTATTACCCTATTCTCGCAACTCAAATTGGGGAAAATCTTCGGCATCTGATAAACGCAGTTGTTGAAATGTCGATTGAAGTACAACCATTGTTTCTGAAATGGTCGATAAGTCGCTCGAACGACACAATCTTGAACAAACGAACGTTTCTTTCTCCGTTCCAAATCCTGTTTCACCTCTCGGGTCCAACTTATTTTCGTTGGGTCAGTATTGATAAATTCGGAAGCATCAAGTGGTGTGGCGCTTCCGGCAGCGACATAGCGGTCCACTTCAGAATTATAGAACGATATCATCCGTTCCATATTTCTACTGACCGTTTCGTGTGATGAATTGAAGCACCACCAATCACGATTCGTTTTGATTCCTCCGGAATAGACGCTGAAGATCGATGCGCAATTATTCCTCTTGTCACCCATCACCATGAATCCGCTAAAGCTGGCGTCACGCTGCTTGTACCAATCGTGGTGTTTGTCTGGCTTGATTGCAATCCACGAGTTCTCTTGGGAGATTTTGGAGATGCTCTTAAACTTTCTTACGATTTCGAGCTTCTCCGCTTGGTTTAGGTAGTCTCCTACGTCATGCCAGAAAATCTCAGCCGACTGACCTAACTCTGTTGAGGCATCGACCAAACCCTGTTGAATTTTCGGTTTTTTCACGAGTAGGGTGATGGCGATTGGTGTCCGAGTTCCCTGGCCAAAAACATTATCTTTTTCCCTCCGACGTTGCTCGCCCGAGGTGCGAGCATTCCCCCGCAGGTGAAAAACATAGACGCTACAAAACTCTTCGGCTAAACACTTTCGCAAGCCGTCTGCGGTATTAGCTTCCAAAAATCCGGCATTAGTCACGAACCCGATCACGCCGCTCTTCCCTATCCGATCACTTGCCCATCGAATTGCACGGATATACGAATCATAAAGCGCATTTTTTAGCGTAGCACTTGAAAATTCTGCGTATGTTTCCCGAATCCGCTGATCTAAACTCGGATAGCCTATATTTTTATTGTTGTCATTTTCACTCTCCTGCCCTGCCGAATAAGGCGGATTCCCCACGATCACCCGAATATCCAGCGCCTTCTGCCGTTTCCTCCGGTCGCTGTTGTTCGTCAGCAGATCGCTGATCATGTCTCCCTTCTCGTACAACTGGAAGGTATCGGTCAAACAAATTCCTTGAAAGGGCTCATACTTCCCACCGACAAGCGCGTGATAAACCGCCTCGATGTTGATCGCAGCGATGTAGTAAGCGAGTAGGACGATCTCGTTCGCGTGGATCTCGTGTTTGTATTTGTGGGGAAGCTGCTCGGGGCTTATCAGGCCGCTTTGTAGGAGCCGGGTGATGAAGGTGCCGGTGCCGGTGAAGGGATCGATGATGTGGACGCCCTCGCTGCCGAGGGTCTGGCCGAATTCGGACTGGAGGAGGTCGTTGACGCTGTGGATGATGAAATCGACAACTTCGACGGGCGTGTAGACGATGCCGAGGCGCTCGGTCATCTTGGGGAAGGCGTTGCGGAAGAATTTGTCGTAGAGCTCGACGACGATCTTCTGCTTGCCCTCGGCACTGTCGATCCCGGCGGCGCGCATCTCGACGCTGGCGTAGAATCGCTCGAGGGTATCGGCCTCCTTCTCGAGCCGGTGCTCGTGGAGGAGGTCGAGGACGCCCTGCATCGCCTGCGAGACTGGGTTGTGGCTGGCGAAGGAGTAATCCTTGAAGAGGGCATCGAAGACCGGTTTGGTGATGAGGTGCTGGGCGAGCATCTCGATCACCTCGGCATCGGTGATGGAGTCGTTGAGGTCGTCGCGCAGTTCGCTGGCGAAGGCGTGGAAGGCGGCGGCCTCTTTTTCGTTGGTGGGATCGCCGACAATCGCGGTGATCCGTGCGATGTGGGTCTGGGCGATCTTGGCGATGTCGTTCGCCCAATCCTCCCAGTGGCTGCGGTTGCCGCATTTCTTCACGACCTTGGCGTAGAGGGCGCGCTCCAGTTCACCGACCTGGAATTGCAATTCGCTCTGGACGAGTTTCGGAATCGCGGGCTCGGCCTGACCGATGCCGTATTCGCCCTTCGCCGCACTGGCGGACTCGCCCTTTTTCGCCTCGCCGACTTTGGTGGACTTTTTGGCGATTTGGTCCGTGATGGCGATCACCTCCATCTTTTTGTTGTCCTTGCCGATCAGGTCGAGCTTGTTGACGAAGGCGTCGAAGCGGTCGTCGTGCGAACGCAGGGCCTGGAGGACGTCCCAGACGACCTTGTAGACTTTGTTATCGGCAAGGGCCTCGTGCGGCTCCATCCCGGCGGGGATCACGACGGGGAGGATGACGTAGCCGAGCTTTTTCTTGCAATCGGGAGTCCGGCGCATCACACGGCCGACGGACTGGACGACATCGACGGGCGAATTCCGCGGCGTCAAGAAAAGGACGGCATCGAGGGCGGGCACATCGACGCCCTCGCTGAGGCAGCGCACGTTGCTGAGGATGCGGCAGGTGTTGGCGGGCGGATCGGCCTTCAGCCAGGTCAGCTTCGCCTCCTTTTCGGCGGCGTTCATCGTGCCATCGACGTGCTCGGCCTCACAGAGGAGGTCGTTGTCGCTGTCCTCCTGCTCCTGGTAGGCCTCGACGACGGCGCGGAACATGCCGGAAATCTGCTTCGAGCTGACCTTGTGGACTTTCGCGCCCTTGTGCCGCTCGATCACCTGGCAAAAGGCGACGGCGCGGCGCATGGGCTCGGGATCGTAGGAGAGATCTTGGGCGAGGCCCTGTTTGCTGAGGGCTTTCCAACAGCCGATGATGCGGGCGGCATCGTCGACCTTCAGCTGGTTATTCTCGTCTTTCAGCAGGTTCTGGAGGCGCGAGCTGACGTGGGCCTCGTCGATGGTGAGGACGAGCACCTTGTAATCCGTGAGCAGCTTCAGATCAACGGCCTCGGAGAAGGTGATGACGTGGAATTGTTTCCCGTAGAGGGCCTCGTCGTCCATCGAACAGATCGCGATGTGGTCGCGCTCTGCCTGGGCTTTCGCGCTGTCCGCGTAGATGCGCGGGGTCGCGGTCATGTAGAGGCGCTTCGCGGCGGCGAGGAAACCCTGATCGTGGACGCGGACGAAATTGCTCTCCTTTTCGTCGCCCTCGAAGGTGGCCCCGGTGGTGCGGTGGGCTTCGTCGCAGATGACGAGGTCGATCGCGGGCAGGCCGTTCTCTTTCTGGGCGCGGCTGAGGACGTCGAGGGAGTGGTAGGTCGAAAAGATGACGCTCATGTGCTGGGCGTCGTGCCGTTTCTTCACCTCGTAGGCGAGGCGCGCAGCGTTGGTGGTGGCGGGGTAGCGCAACTCGTGGACGAAGGTCTCGACGATGTCGTCGTCGGATTTGCCGCGCTTTTTCCCGACCTCGGCATCGGAGCAGACGGCGAAGCTGTGGAGCGGGATGGCGCTTTCCTGGGTCCACTCGGTGAGGGACTGGGAAAGGAGATTCAGCGAGGGCACGAGGAAGAGGACGAGTTTGTCCTTCCCGGCGAGTTCCTCGGCGATCTTCAGCGAGGTGAAGGTCTTGCCGGTGCCGCAAGCCATGATCAGCTTGCCGCGGTCCGATTCGCGGAAGCCGAGGGCGACGTTCGTCTTGGCGCTCTGCTGGTGGGGGCGAAGCTGCTTTTTCGGCTTCAGCGCGGGCGGGGCGCTGGGCTGGTAGAGCGACCAATCGATCTGCGAATTCTCGAGGTCGTGGAGGTCGATCTTGTACACAGGCGGCTGCTGGTCGGCGAGGGCGGCCTCGGCATTCTCGCTCCAGTCGTTCGTGGTCGTGACGATGATGCGCTGGGCGAAGCAGGATTTGCCCGAGGCGGTGAAGAAGCTGTCGATGTCGGCTTTCCGAACGCGGTAGTCGGGGGCGTAACACTTGCACTGGATCGCGTGGTATTCGCCGGTACCGTGGGTGCGGGCGACGAGGTCGATGCCGGTGTCCTTGGCAGAGAGCCCGAACTGCGGAGTGCCGATCTCCTTCGCCCAGTCGCCGAAGAGCCAGACGTCGCTGTAGAGATCGGCGTAGCTGGCCTCGTAGCGGAAGTAGGTGCGGATGAGTTCCTCGAAGTAGGTGCCTTTTTCCCGTTCGGTCTGCGAAGTGGCCCGGTAGACGGCGAGGATGGGAAGAAGAGCGGACATCGGAGGGGCGGAAGCGGCAGGACTGAGGGAAAAAAATCGGCAAAGAACAACGGAGTTGACCTCAAATCACCGAAATGGTCAAGATTTGTTAAGGATCGATTCCATCTCCCCCGTTCCCGGATCAATCACCAATCCAACCCGGAGCAGGCGCGCCTTCCCGTCGACAACGTGACTTCTCGACTTCGAAGAGCGCAATCCTTATGCTTCACCGAAGTTCCATGCGCTACATCGAATTCCGAGATTCAATCCAACGCTACCTCTTGGCGCACCCCGAAGGCGCCACTTGGGCCGAGTTGCGCGAAGCGCTCTCACTTCCCTACCCTCGCCCGTGCTCCGAGTGGACCCGTCGGCTCGAATTCGACATCGACCTGATCCGCCGAAAGCGCGCTGGAAACTCCCTGATATGGAAGATCCTACCCGAAAACGCCAGTCCGTTTCAGGAATTCGAAGAAGAATGCCGAAGGGCGAAATTCATTTTGCGACTCTCCCCAGTCTTCACACCGCCAGGCGACGACCGCGATGCCACGAAGGACGATTTCTTTACCTTCTCCGAGATCATAGGCCTCGCCGAGGACACCCGCCTGCAAAAGCGGAAACGCGACCTTCGGAAACGGCAGAAACGCCTCCGCGAGTTCGAAAAGTCTCTGCCGAAACTGAAGAAAGCGCTTCGCGATCACAAAGCTGGAAAAATCGACGACGCCCACCTCCTTGGCATGTTCTCCGAAATCATTCCGGCCAACGAATCGACCTCAATGGCTGATGCTAAAACAACCCTGACCGCCTCATCGCCCCGACAAGTCTCGACAGCTCGCGAGATTCCTCAAGAGCCTCCATGGACGGAAGAGATGCTGAAGCACAAGTCCGGCTGGCTGAAGGTCCATACCTTTTTGAGCGATCAAGCGATTCGTGGCGACGCCGAAGCCATCACATTCCTTCTCGACATTGCCGAAACGGCAACACTCCTTCTGATGGGGGCTGAGAAGCTCCATCCGGAAACCGTCCGAAACATTTCGATGAAGAAATCCTTTTGGCCTGTCCTCGCTTCATCCGATCACGATTGGGTCGATCTCGCTAGCAAACGGCTCTCCACTCTCGCGCTCGGCGAACAACCCAGCATTTTCAAATCTCGACTACGCTCGCCTCGGGGCGCAGACGAAAACAACCCGGCACGCCTCTGGGCGAAAGCAGCCGTTCGAGCGATCGAGCAAACCATTTGGAGGCACCTCAGCTTCAGTATTTACTCGGACGAAATCATGGACCTCATCGAAAAGGGTCAAATCTGGTGGCCCGATTCTCCTCGTTGGGTCGGGTCCATTCGCGGTCTCGGTCAGTTCTCAAAAGCCTCGCTCAAATCCTGGTCTTTCACCGTTCGCGCCTTGATTCGCGAAGAGGTGCCCGACTTCCATCTCCGCCCCGAATGGAAGAATGTTCGCGCATCCCTCGAAGCGCGTGAACGGGCGACACCCGGCGTCATCCAAAACAAGATCCTCGACAACATCTGCAGCGCCCTAGAGAAAATCGCGCCGTCCGGTTGATTGCCGAATTCCGGATGCCGAAATTCGGCAAGTGGATCAGGGTACCCGCGCCGCTCTGGATCATGGCTTCGTTTGCCATGATCTCCCTCAGTTCCTCGTGTCTCTCCGGTGTCGACTACGATCCCGAAACCCGCCTCATGTTCCTCCGCTTTCGGAGCGGACGCACCTACACACTGCGCGGTGTCCCAGTCGAGAAATACGTCGGGCTTCTCAACGCCTCCTCGAAAGGGCGATACTTTAACTACCACCTCAAGGGCCGGTATTGAAAACCTCCCGCAAAACGAAGGCGGATCGATCCCTCGAGGCCACCCTCGCCGGGATGGCCGCCGAGACCGCGGGTCTTGAGGCCGCTGCCGGCGGCTCCATCACCGACACCGTCGCCCGCTGGCTCGCCTCCCGCTACGCCGCGACCGCCCGCGAACAACTCGATGAGCTCGACGGTCCCGAACGGATGGCCTTTCTCGGCGGGTTCGTCCGCGATTGGTCGCTCCTCCGCCGCGGCGACCACACCGCCGCCCGCCTTCAGCTCGATCGCGAACGTCTCGAGCTGGCCCGCGGGCTCAACGAATCCCAGATCGTCGAGAAATTCGAGGAATGGCTCGAAAATCCGAAGGTCAGACGCATCCTCACCCAGAGCCTCAGCGAAGAGGAAAAAAGCCGCCGTCTCCGCGAACTCTTCGGAGTGCAGGAAAAGACCAGGCCCGGTCTCTCCCCCGAAACCCTCGCCGAGATCGAAGCCGCTCTCAAAATCCTCTGAATTTTTCCATAACCACTCCATCAAAATCGGCCCGTTCCCCCTATCCTTGGCCGATCAGCCCTTTCGCCGGATCATGCCGCACCCCCACCACCCGCCATGCTCTACCTCGATTCCAGATGTCTACTTGCCGTTGACTACCATTCCGGCACCGGCCTCCTCAGAATCTGGTTCCGCAGCGGTGGCGGGCCCTATCATTTCTATGGCGTCCCCGGTCACCACTATCGCGGGCTCCTCAAGGCCACCGATTCCCACGGACGTTATTACCACGATCACCTCAAGGGCCGATACCAGTCGCCCGGCCATTCCCCGAAGTCTACACCCGCCCCCACCCCGACTACTTCTCCGGTCGTATCCGACCGAATCCGATCTAATCCGACCTTCGAAGTCTCACTCCGCTCCCCATCTCCCCATCTCCCCATCTCCCCATCTCCCCATCTCCCCATCTCCCCGTCTCCACCATGTCCCGTCCCCGCAACGGCCGCATCGCACGCCTTCCCCGCGCTATTCGCGAGGAATTAAACCAACGCCTCGACGAGGGTCAATCCGGCCAATCCCTCGTCGCCTGGCTCAACACCCTCCCCGAGGTGATCTCGCTCGCAGATGCCGAACACGACGGCAAACCGCTCCGCGAACAGAACCTCTCCGAGTGGCGGAAGGGCGGCTATCGCGATTGGTAAATCCGGCAAGAGGCGCTCGAAATCGCAGAGCGTCTCGGCGAAGACGCCACCTCATGGCGCACCGAGGAACGCCCGGCCCTCACCGACTCACTCGCCCATTGGGTCGCCGCCCGCTACGCCCTCGCCACCCGCGAAATCGCCTCCGCTTCCGGAGTCGAAGGCTGGCAGCTCCTCCGCGACCTCTGCCACGATCTCGTCGATCTGCGTCGGGGCGACCACAGCGCGGAGCGCCTGCGGCTCGATCGCGAACGCCTCGCCATCGACCGCGAAAAGGAAAATCAACGAACTGCCGAAGAATTCATGGCTTGGGCCATGGCTCCCGAAAACCGCGAACGCATCTGCAAATGCTACCAAGCCCCCGCCGAGACCATGGCCCGGCTCCGGGAAATGATGTTCGGCTCCGACCATAGATCCGCGCCCCCCAACCCGGAATCCTGATTCCATCCACAATCCACAACCCGCAATCGAAACTGGCAACTCCCCAAATCCGGGTTATCTCTCCCGCCCGCCATGTTCATCCTGCTCCACACCGACAGTCGCACCGCCGCCCGCCGCGGCCGGATGACGCTGGCGCATGGCGAGGTGGAGACGCCCTGCTTCATGCCGGTGGGGACGCGGGGCACGGTGAAATCGGTGCACCCGGCCGAGCTGACCGACCCGGCCCTCGATTGCCGCATCCTCCTCGGCAATACCTACCACCTTTTCCTCCGTCCCGGCACCGAGGTGCTCGACCACTTCGGCGGACTCCACGAATTCATGCGCTGGGACCGGCCCATCCTCACCGATTCGGGGGGCTACCAGGTCTTTTCGCTCTCCAAATTACGGAAACTCACCGAGGAAGGTGTCCGTTTCCAGAGTTACCTCGACGGGAGCCCCGTTTTCCTCACGCCCGAGTCCGTCCTTGAGATCCAGCGATCCATCGGCAGCGACATCTGCATGATTCTCGACGAATGCCCGCCTTTTCCCTGCGAGCGGGATTATGCGGAAAAATCTCTCGGCCTCACCCAGCGCTGGGCGGTGCGGGCCCGGGAATGGGTCGCGAAACACCAGCCCGAAGGGCAGCGCTACTTCGGCATCGTCCAGGGCTCCTGTTTCCCGGAGCTTCGGGAAAAGGCGGCCCGCGACCTCGTCGATCTCGACTTCGACGGCTACGCCATCGGGGGCCTCTCCGTGGGCGAGCCCATCCCCGAAATGCTGAAGGCCGTGGACATCGCCGCCCCCATCCTGCCGGCCCACAAGCCCCGCTACGCCATGGGTTTGGGCCAGCCCGACCAGCTCCTTGAGCTGATTTCCCGGGGGATCGACATGTTCGACTGCGTCCTCCCCACCCGGGTCGCGAGGAACGGCACCGCCTATACCGCCGACGGCACCATCAATCTCAAGAACGCCCAGTGGGAAAAGAGCCGCGAGCCCCTCGCTCCACCCGGCTCGACCCACCCGCTCTGCGAGGGATTCACCCTCGGATACCTCCGCCATCTCATCAAAAACGAGGAACTCCTCGGCCTGCGGCTCCTCACCCTGCACAATCTGGCCTTTTATCTGGACTTGATGAAGCAAGTGCGGCGTGCTATTGAGGACGGCTCGTTTGCCGACTTCAAGGAAGGTTTCATCCGCCGCTACCGTGCGGGAAAGGCCGACACTTGATCGACAAACGATTTTTCATCTCTCCAGATCCCGAAAAAACTCCATGATGTCCCTCCTCCCCCTTCTCGCTCAAGACGCTGCGGCCCCCGCCGGAGGCGGCTTCCAACTGTTCGTTCCCATGATCCTCATCATGGTGATGTTCTACTTCATCCTCATCCGCCCCCAGCGGAAGGCGCAGAAGGCTCAGGAAGAAATGCGCAAGGGTGTCCGCGTCGGCGACAAGGTCGTGACGATCGGAGGAGCACACGGCATCGTTTCCGGACTCACCGACAAGACCGTCTCGGTCAAGGTGGCCGACGGGCTCAGCATCAAATTCGACCGGAGCGCCATCGCCACGGTCATCGACAGCAAGGCAGCCAAGGAAGAAGAAACCAAGGCCGAAGCCTGATTTCCCCCGCTCCCCCGTCCGAGACTTTTTACTTGTTACCTTTTACCTTTTACCGGGTGCGCAGCGCCCGTCCCCCCTCATGCAAGCGCAAGCAGACACGGCCCCGAACACCCCGGCACCCGCTCCCGCCGCCACTCCCGCACCGGCTCCGGCTCCTGCAGCCCCCGCAGCTCCCGCCCCGGCGGCTCCTGCGGCAGTGGAGACCCCGGCCCCCGCTCCTGCACCGGCACCCGCTCCGGCGGCTCCCGCCACTCCTGCTCCGGCCGCACCTGCCGCCCCCGAGACCGTGACGCCCGTTTCCCTGCCCGCATCGAGCGACGTGGAAAAGGCCGTCGAGAAAGCCGTGGAATCGCTCAAGCCCGCCACTCCCGCCGACACCGCCCCGGCCGAGGCCGCCGCTGCGAAAGCCGCCGGCATCTCGTCGAACTGGGTTTTCCTTCTCGGGCTCGGCCTCCTCTCGCTCTTCGTCGTTTATTTCGCGGCCGAGTCGGCCCGTCGCAAGCGCATCGTCGGCACCATCCTCTCCATCTCCGTCGCCGCCCTCTGCGTCTGGCTCTATCAGGGCCTCGGCATGGAAAAAGGCATCGAACTCCAGGGCGGCATCTCCATGGAGATCCGGATCCAGCCCAAGGCAGGCCAGGAAGTCTCCGCCGACGCCCAGCAGCAGGCCATCGGCGTGCTCACCAAGCGTCTCAACGCGATGAGTACTCAAGACGTCCTCATCGCCCCCTCCGGCACCGATGGCATTTTCCTCCAAGTCCCCGGCGTCGGTTCCGAGAAGCTGAAGGAGATCCAGAACACCCTCGAAAAGGTTGCCGAACTCTCCTTCTCCATCCTTCACCCGCAGAGCCAGTTCATGGCCCAACAGGTCGCCAACGGCGTCGAGGTCGTCCCCGGTTACGAAGCGCTTCCCTACGCCGAGGAAAAAGACAAGGACGGCAAGGTCCTCCCGACCCGCTACGGCCTCGTGAAGATCAAGCGCGACATGGAAGGCGCCAACGTCGCCAGTGCCGGCTACTTCTACGGTGAGAAGGGCGACTCCATCAGCGTATCCTTCACCGGCGACGGCTCGAAGATCATGGGCCCGCTCACGATGGAAAACCAGGGCCAGCCCCTCGCCATCATCCTCGACAACGTCATCCTTTCCTCGCCCGTCATTCAGGAGCCCTTCTCCGATGGTTGCTCCATCACCGGCAGCTTCACCCAGGCCGAGGCCCTCGCCCTCGCCTCCGCCCTCGAGAATCCCCTCGGCAACCCTATCGAGATCGAGTTTTCCAACTACATCTCCCCGACCATGGGTGAGTC
>Ga0209573_1004549_pt1 | contig 13509 bp, 10 predicted proteins | sample TNRBio252014_DNA_FD_185870 | JGI IMG/M metagenome (GOLD analysis project Ga0209573, IMG submission 185870) | Wastewater treatment Type I Accumulibacter community from EBPR Bioreactor in Madison, WI, USA - TNR Reactor_6/25/2014_ DNA (SPAdes)... | ecosystem: Engineered > Bioreactor > EBPR >...
CGGGCGCCCAGGGCTTTCCGCAGAGCCGCTTCGGCGGCGGCTGTCCGAAGCTCGCCGTGCACGCCGCCTTCGGCCAGCCGGGCCAGATCATCGTCGAGGCGGTCGAGATGCCGGACGGTGCCGAGTTCCTGACCGTGGCGCGAACGTTGGAGGGGCCGCAGGGCGCCTTCAACGAGCGGCCGCGCCGGACCGCGCTGCTGATCGGCTGCGATATCGGCTTCCGCGACGAGATCGTCTACGGCGCGGCGCTGCCGGCCGTTCCGGCGGCATCGGGCGGCAAGGCCGGCCAGGTCCCGGCGATCCCGGTCGGCCCCGCCTGCCGCCTGTGCGAGCGATCGGGCTGCCTGGCGCGCGCCGAACCGCCTCTCACCCGTCCGCTCGGACTTGACGAGATGGTGACGGGGCTGAGCGCGTTCGATTTCAGGTGAACGGTGCGGGCGGGCTTTCCGCTGTCGCGAGCTTCTCCTTCATCCGCCGACGGTATCCACCACCACATTGCCGATGACCCTGCCGCCCTCGATCGCCTCGTGGGCCTCGGCGATCGCGTCGAGCGGGTACCGCGCACCGATCGCGTGGCTCAGTCGGCCTTCGCGCAGCAGAGCCTGCAGCTCGGCGATCGCCGCGGCGCGGTCGGCAGCCGTCAGTTCGTAGACGAGGAACATCTGCAGCGTCAGGCTGCCCCACAACATGGCCGGGAAGTTCAGCGGAACCTCCGCCGCGACGTTGGAGCCGTAGCAGACCAGCTTTCCGTGCGGCGCGAGCACGCCTTCCGGCAGGAGCTTCGCGGTCGAGGAGAAATCCATGTCGATGATCGCGTCGGCGCCGCGGCCGCCGGTGAGTTCCTTCACCCGGGCGGCGACGTCTTCCGACTTGTAGTCGATGATCTCGGCGGCACCCGCCGAACGGGCGTGGCCTGCGCGCGCCTCCGACGCCGTACCGATGACGCGGGCGCCGCGCAGCGTCGCGATCTGCGTGACGTAGTGGCCGACGGCCGCGGCGGCACCGGTGACCAGGATGGTCCTGCCGTTGCACGGCTCGGCGAGCCGCACCGCCTGAACGGCCGTCAGGCCGGGAATGCCCATGCACGCGCCGGCGTCGAAACCGGTGTTGTCGTCCAGTGCCACCGCCTGGGCTCCCGGCACGACGATGTACTCGGCCGCCGTGCCTAAGGCCCGCTTCCATTGGCCGTTCCACAGCCAGACGCGCTCGCCGACGCGGCGTGCCGAAACGCCGTCGCCCACCGCGTCGACGATCCCGGCGCCATCGCTGTGCGGCACGATGCGCGGCGTCGCAAGCGGCCGGCGCATGCGGCTCTTCACGTCGGAGGGATTGGCGCCCGACACGTGCAACCTCACCCTGACCTCGCCAGGCCCCGGCTCGGGCGTCGGCATCTCGCCGACGACGAGGACGTCGCGCGCCGCGCCGTTGCGTTCGTACCAGGCAGCCTTCATGTCGGTCCTCTCCGCGTCTGCGGCGCAGGAGACCAGAATCGCGCCGGGTGGGCAATCGCAGCGGGCGTTGCCATAAGATTCTGCGCCCGCTGGACCACGCCATCGCCATGCCGTTCAAATAGGCGGAGGAGCGAACGGCCCGCTGCCGATTGCCCCCTGTCCGACCGGCGCCTGTCCATGACTGAGAATCCATCCCAAGCAAGTGCTGCGCCCGCGGCACACCATTCCCGCCGCGAGGAGCGACTGGGTTTCCTGCTCGTCTTCCTGTCGGCGTTGATCTGGAGCTTCGGCGGTGCCATCGCCCGCTTCATCGAGATCGGCGACAGCTGGACCACGGTCTTCTGGCGCTCGGTCTGGGCGGCGGCGTTTCTAGTCGCCTTCATGCTGTGGCGCGACGGCGCACGCGGAACGATTGCGCTGTTCAGGGGAATGGGGCTGCCCGGCCTGGTCGTCGCGCTGTGCTTCGCCACCGCTTCGACCTGTTTCGTTGTGGCGCTGGGCTACACGACCGTTGCCAACATCGTCCTGATGCAGGCCGGCGTGCCGTTGATCGCGGCGTTGATCGGCTGGATCGCCTTCCGGGAACGCGTCTCGGGCATCACCTGGGTGGCGATCGCCGCGGTGATCGCCGGTGTCGCCATCATGGTCTCGGATTCGTTCGGCGGCAGGGTCTCGCCGATCGGCGACGGGCTCGCCCTTCTGATCGCCTTCGCGTTTTCCACCGCGACCGTCGTTACCCGGCGCTTCTCCCATGTGCGCATGACGCCGGCGACGTGCATGGGCACGCTGATCGCCGCGGCTTTCGCCGCGACGCAGGCTTCGTCCTTCGCCGTAGGTTCGATCGACATGGCCTGGCTGTTCGCCTTCGGCGCGCTCAACCTCGGGCTCGGCCTGGCCTTGTTCGCTACCGGAGCGCGGCTCATTCCCGCAGCCTTCGCCGCGCTGCTGGGCACGTTCGAGACCATCCTCGGACCGATCTGGGTGTGGCTGATACACGCCGAGGTGCCGTCGACGCGGACGGTCGTCGGCGGCAGCGTCGTCTTCGCCGCCCTGCTCGTCCACATCGCCCTTGAGTTCCAGCGTCAGGCGCGACCGCAGCGGCCCGGCCTGACGGGCATGCCGAACCCCCATTGACAATTTCGTGAACGAACGGGCAGCTTAGGGCATCGTCAACAGCCAGACAGGCTCATCTTGCCCCTCGAAAGCGCCGGCACGCTCGATGCCGGAAGTAGAAACTCCCGTCCTCACGCCGCGGCGAAAGCCCCTGACGGCGGTGAAGCTCCCCCTAACCCGCCCCCCGTCTCCCCGTTCATCTCGGCCGACCATGAGGCCGAGTACCGTGCTTTCGTCGAAAAGCACCCCGACATCGAGGCGGTCGAATTCCTGCTCGTCGACCCGAACGGCGTCATGCGCGGCAAGTGGGGTCCTGGCGATGCGCTGAAGAAGGCCTTCCAGGAGGGCGTGAACTTCCCCATGTCCCTGCACGGCCTCGACGTCTGGGGCCGCGAGGTCGTCGAGACCGGGCTGCATATCGAGACGGGCGATCAGGACGGCTACTGCCGCGCCACCCGGGGATCGCTCTCGATCGTGCCGTGGGCCAAGCGCAAGACCGCTCAGGTCCTGCTGCAGACGTTCACGCCCGAAGGCGAACCGTTCCTCGCCGATCCCCGCCAGGTTCTGAAACGCAAGGTCGCCGAGGTCCAGGCGAAGGGTTTCTTCCCGGTGGTCGCCTTCGAACTCGAGTTCTACCTGCTCGATCCCGAGATCGAGTGGACAGACGGGATGCCCGGTCCCGTCGGCGCGATGGCCGGACCCGACCGGCTGCGCATGTACGGGCTCGACGACCTCGCCGAGCACGCCGAACTCTTCGACATGATCCGGGATGCGGCCAGCGCGCAGAAGCTGCCCATCGACACGATCATCAAGGAGGCCGCTCCGGGTCAGTTCGAGGTCAACCTGAAGCACCGCGCCGATCCGTTGCGCGCCGCCGACGACGTCATCATGCTCCGGCGCATCGTGCTCGGCTGCGCGCGCGCCCACGGACTCACGGCAACCTTCATGGCCAAGCCGTTCCTCGAGTTCGCCGGCAACGGCATGCATGTCCACGCTTCGATCCTCGATCGCGACGGGCGCAACATCTTCGGCGGGTCAGGGGGACGCAGGACGCTGGAATCGGCGGTTGCCGGGCTGCTGCGCACCATGCCGGAATCGCTCCTTCTGTTCATCAACACCTGGAACGGGTTCCGACGCATCACGCCCGGCTCCTATGCGCCGACGCGTGCGGTGTGGGCGGAGAACAACCGCTCGGTGGCGCTGCGCATCCCGGTGTCGAACGACGAGAACCGGCGCGTCGAGCACCGCATCGCCGGAGCCGACGCCAATCCCTACCTGGTCATGGCCGCCCTCATCCAGGGCATGGTCGAAGGCATCGAGAACGGCGAGATCCCGCCGCCGCCGGTTCAGGGCAACGCCTACGACGAGGACGGGCTGTCCTTGCCCGACGACATGGACGACGCGCTGCAACTGATGGAGAAGAGCACATTCGTCGACAGGGCCCTCGGACCCCTGTTGGCGAAGGTGTATCGCGACTTGAAGCGGGCCGAAATCGTCGCGTTCTGGAGCGAGATCACGCCCCTGGAGCGAACGACTTACCTGTAGACCCGGCCGGCAGCATTCCTGCTTGTCGCCCCGCGGAAAGGCCAATAGGCTTGTTGATAATACCCGGCCGTGATGGACCGCTGAGCGAGCCGGGAGAAGGAACACAGAGGAGAATACACATGAAGCACGCACTCTTCCGGCTCGCTGCGGCGACGGCGGTTTCCGCCTTGTTCGCCGCAGGCGCCCTGGCCCAGGAGAAGGTCGTCAACGTTTACAACTGGTCGGACTACATCGACGAGTCGATCATCGAGGACTTCACCAAGGAGACCGGCATCAAGGTCGTCTACGACGTCTTCGATTCCAACGAGATCCTCGAGACCAAGCTTCTCGCCGGCGGCACCGGCTATGACATCGTCGTGCCGACGGGGACGTTCCTCGCCCGCCAGATCGAGGCCGGCGTCTTCCAGAAGCTCGACAAGTCCAAGCTGCCCAACCTCGTCAACACATGGGACGTCGTCTCGGAGCGCACGGCCAAGTACGACCCCGGCAACGAATATTCCATCAACTACATGTGGGGCACGGTCGGCATCGGCTACAACGTCAAGAAGGTCCAGGAAGCGCTCGGCATCGAGAAGGTTGACAGCTGGGATGTCTTCTTCAATCCGGAGAAGCTGTCGAAGCTGGCCGACTGCGGCGTCTACGTGCTCGATTCGCCGAGCGACATCCTGCCGACCACCTTCAAGTATCTCGGCATCGATCCCGAGGCCACCAGCGCCGACGATTTCGCCAAGGCGGAAGAAGCGATGATGAAGATCCGGCCCTTCATCCGCAAGTTCCACTCTTCCGAATACATCAACGCGCTGGCCAACGGCGACATCTGCCTGGCCGTCGGCTGGTCGGGCGACGTCTTCCAGGCGCGCGACCGCGCCGCCGAGGCCGACCAGGGCGTCGTCGTCGACTATGTGGTGCCCCAGGAAGGCGCGGAGATGTGGTTCGACCAGATGGCGATCCCGGCGGATGCGAAGCATCTCGAAGAGGCGCACATCTTCCTCAATTATCTCCTGAGGCCTGAGGTCATCGCCAAGGCGTCGAACTACATCTACTACGCCAACGGCAACAAGGCCTCGCAGGCGTTCATCGAAAAGGACATTCTCGAGGATCCGGCCATCTACCCGGACGAGGCGACGCTGGCGAAGCTGTTCACCGTCTCTCCCTACGATCCCAAGACGCAGCGCATCGTGACGCGCACCTGGACGAAGATCGTAACCGGCCAGTAAGCGGTCGTCAGGCCCGGCGCGATGCCGCCGGGCCTGCTTTCCTTCCGGGGCGGACAGGGGACGGAGCAGAACATGCAGTCGCTGGGCAGCATTCGCAGGGATTTTGCGCCGTGGAATGATCCGGCGGCCAAGCCCTATATCGTTTTCGACCAGGTGACGAAGAGATTCGGCGACTTCACGGCCGTCAACAACCTCTCGCTTTCCATCTACGAGCGCGAGTTCTTCGCGCTGCTCGGCGCCTCCGGTTGCGGCAAGTCGACGTTGCTGCGCATGCTCGCCGGCTTCGAAGAGCCGACGTCCGGCCGCATCCTGCTCGACGGCCAGGACCTGCGCGGCATTCCGCCCTACCGGCGGCCCGTCAACATGATGTTCCAGTCCTATGCGCTCTTCCCGCACATGACCGTGGAGGCCAACATCGCCTTCGGCCTGAAGCAGGAGGGCATGGAATCTTCCAGGATCGCCGAGCGCGTCGCCGAGATGCTGAAGCTGGTCAAGTTGGAGCAGTTCGCCAAGCGCAAGCCGCACCAGCTTTCCGGCGGCCAGCGCCAGCGCGTGGCATTGGCCCGATCCGTCGCCAAGCGGCCGAAGGTGCTGCTGCTCGACGAACCGCTCGGCGCCCTCGACAAGAAGCTGCGCGAGGAGACGCAGTTCGAGCTGATGGACCTCCAGCAGAAGCTCGGTCTGACATTCGTCGTCGTCACCCACGACCAGGAGGAGGCGATGACCATGGCCGATCGCATCGCCATCCTCGACAAGGGCGAGGTGATGCAGGTGGCGACGCCGGCGGAAGTCTACGAGGCGCCGGGCTCGCGTTTCGTCGCCAATTTCGTCGGCAACGTGAACATGTTCGAAGGAACCGTGACGTCGCGCGACGCGTCGGGCGCCAGCATCGACAGCGACAGCGGGATCGCGATCAGGACCGAGAATGCGGGCGAGGCCCAGTCGGGAGCGAAGGTCGCCTACGCCGTCCGGCCCGAGAAGATCAAGGTCTCGTCGCGTCCGCCGGCGGACACCGCGAGCAACGCCGCGGAGGGCGAGATCTTCGACATCGCCTATCTGGGCGACATGACCGTCTACTATGTGAAGCTGGGCAACGGCCTCATGGTGAAGGCCAGTTCGCTGAACAGCGCACGCCTTACCGAGGACCCGCTCACCTGGAACGACCGGGCCTGGATCTCCTTCAGGCCGGATTCCGGCGTCGTATTGACGCGGTAGGAGAGGGCGATGTCGAACGCCGCCTCGTCGCAGTCCGGTGCGCCAGCCGATGGCGGCGTCGCCGCGACGCTCGCGCGGGCGATCCTGGGAAGGATCGTCATCGCGGTACCGTATATGTGGCTGCTGCTGTTCTTTCTCATACCCTTCGTCATCGTGTTCAAGATCTCCCTGTCGCAGACGGCGATCGCGATGCCGCCATACCTGCCGGTGTTCGACCTTTCCGAGGGCGTGTCCGGCTTCGTCGGCAATCTCCGAGAATTCTCGTTCGACAACTACCTCTGGCTGACGGAGGACACGCTCTACTTCAACGCCTACGTCTCCAGCCTGACCATCGCGGCAGTGTCCACCTTCCTGGCGCTTCTGGTCGGCTACCCGATCGCCTACGGCATGGCGCGGGCGCCGGCGACGCTGCGGCCCGTGCTGCTGATGCTGGTCATCCTTCCCTTCTGGACGAGCTTCCTCATCCGCGTCTACGCCTGGATCGGCATCCTCAAGCCCGAAGGCCTGCTCAACCAGCTCCTGCTCGCGACCGGCGTCATCGACCAACCGCTGATCATCATGAACACCCATACGGCGATCTTCATCGGCATCGTCTACTCCTATCTCCCGTTCATGGTCCTCCCGCTCTATTCGGCGCTGGAGAAGATGGACTACTCGCTGATCGAGGCCGCCCAGGATCTCGGTTGCCCGCCCATCTCTGCCTTCTGGAAGATCACCTTCCCGCTTTCGCTGCCGGGTGTCGTCGCCGGCTGCCTCCTGGTCTTCATTCCCGCGGTCGGCGAGTTCGTCATCCCGGATCTGCTCGGCGGATCGCAGACGCTGATGATCGGCAAGACCCTGTGGAACGAGTTCTTCGCCAATCGGGACTGGCCGGTGTCGTCCGCGGTCGCGGTCATCCTTCTGCTGTTGCTGGTCGTGCCGATCGTGCTCTTCCAGAACGCGCAGGCCCGCGCGCAGGAACAGGGGCGCTGACATGAACGCCTCGTTGAGCAGGTTCAATATCGTTTCGATCGTGCTGGGGTTCGCCTTCCTGTACCTGCCGATCGTCCTGCTGATCATCTTCTCCTTCAACGAATCACGTCTGGTGACCGTCTGGGGCGGCTTTTCGACCAAGTGGTACGTGGCCTTGTTCCAGAACCAGGGGCTCATGGACGCGGCCTGGGTCACGGCCCGCGTCGCCTTCATCTCGGCGACGGTGGCAACCGTCCTCGGCACGATGGCGGCGCTGGCACTGACGCGCTACACCCGCTTCCGCGGGCGCATCCTGTTCTCGGGCATGGTGTTTGCGCCGCTCGTCATGCCGGAGGTCATTACCGGCCTGTCGCTGTTGCTGCTTTTCGTTTCGCTGGGCCTCGACCGCGGCTTTCTGACGGTGACGCTCGCACACATCACCTTCACCATGTGCTTCGTCGCCGTCGTGGTGCAGTCGCGCCTGGTCACCTTCGACCGCTCCCTCGAGGAAGCGGCCATGGATCTCGGCGCGACGCCTGTGAGGACGTTCTTCCAGGTGACGCTGCCCGTCATCCTGCCCGCGATCGTCTCCGGCTGGATGCTGGCCTTCACGCTCTCGCTCGACGATCTCGTCATCGCATCGTTCACATCCGGTCCGGGCGCCACGACGCTGCCGATGAAGATCTACAGCCAGGTCCGCCTCGGCGTGACGCCGGAAATCAACGCCGTCTGCACGTTGCTGATCGCGATCGTCACCGTCGGCGTCATCGCCGCCGCGATCGTCAACAAGCGGCGCGAAGTACAGCGCCTGCGCGACGAACACGCCGCCCAGCGCGGATAGCGTTCATGGCCCGACGCCGGCGTCGGCCGCGGCCTCTCAGCCGCGCGGCGGGCGCAGGAGATAGACGACGATCCAGATCGGCACGATGATCATCGAGCCGAGGACGAGGTTGGGAACGGCCCACTGGACGCCGCGTTCGAGCAATTCTAGCGCCCGTTCTTCCGTCAGCCCGACTCGGGCGAAGACGTCCGCCGCCCTGATGTCGAACGCGGAAAGACCTGCCCCGGTGATCAGCGAAACGACGGCGATCTTGAAAGTGGCCGACAGCAGCCTGAACACCGTTCCCCCTCTTGCCCGCGGCGGGAAATTCTATCGCGATTCGCCGGCGAATTGAATCGGGCTCAGTCTGCGGACGTGGAAGCGGTGGCTGCGGGAACGACGAAAGGCTTCGCCCAGGAGCCTCCGACGAAGAAGGTGGCGCTCCCGGACGGCGCGGTCGATCCCGCGCCTTCGGCGATCGATCCGGACAGCGCCAGTCCGCCCACCGTCGGGATGATCCCCGACAACGAGATCATTGCATTCGCGGCCCGGATCTCGGCCTTGGTGATGCGCGCGACGCCCTTGGAGACGGTTGCCTTGACCGCGACGCCCTTCACGGCCAGCGAACCGCTCGCTACGTCGTCCAGGGCGAAGAAGTCGCCTTTGGCGAGGCGATCGAGGAAGGCGGCCAGGTCGAGCTTCTGGATGACGCCTCCGCCGAAGTTCGCCGCGATCGTCCCTTCGCCCGACGCGAGCATCTCGGTCCATGTGCCCGCGGGCGCCTTGAACATCACGGAGACGTTGCCCTTCGCGGACGGCAGGATCCTGACGAGCGGCGCGACTGCGGCGACGATCCCGCCGTCGATTTCTTCTCCCAGGAAACGGACTTCGACGACCTCGCCTTCCGGCTTGCGGTTGATGCGAACGCCGGCCTGCACGTTGCCGCCGAACGCCGCGGCATCCGAGATGTCGATGGTGGCCAGCCCGCCCTTGATGCGCGCGGTAGCGGCCATGTCGGTGAGGGAGAACGACCCGGATGTCGCGCTTTCGGACGAAAGGCGCAGATCGAGGTCGAGGCCGTGGGATGGTATCGTGCCGACGCCGCCGGCGAGGCTCTGCGGACCCTCGGCAATGCCGATGGCGGCAAGAAGCGAATTGAGGTCCAGCGTCTCGAACGCCAGTGTACCGGATAGGGCCGGTATAGGCTCGGCGAGCGCGAATTCGAGCACTCCGGTCGCCGAACCGCCGTCGATCGCCACGCGCGCGTCCTCGATCTTCAGGCGATGCCGGTTTCCGGCGATCTTGCCCTCGAGGGATACGGCGCCGACCGGCATTCCCTTTGCCGTCTCCGCCGTCGACCACTCGAGCATCCGGCGCAGGGAAGGCGACGCGAACCGGGCCGATCCGGAGAAGAACGTGTCAGCCGTGAGGTTCGCGGTTCCGGCGAACCCGAACGACGCGGGCGCGGAATTGATGTTCACCGACAGGGGTCCCGTGCCTCCGGCGAGGAGGACCAGCGGGCGCTCCGCCGTAAGTTCCAGCGCAATGCTCTCGCCGCGCCAGATGCCGGTCATCGAAAGCCGGGATGGGCGATCGAGAGCCGCCCATTCGAGCCTGCCCGCGACGCTCGTCACGAGGTCCTCGTCCTTGTGCGACCACGCGGTCACGATCCGGCCGTCGACCACTTGGATCGTGCCGAATGTATCGCGGGGCAGGGCGGCGACGTCGGGATTGACCGGATCCGTCGCGACGACGTCGCGCGCTTCCTCGATCGAGCGAGCGATCCTGCCGCCAACCGGGGAGGTGGAAAGGCTGACGTCGCCAGGATCCGATGACAGTCGTATCGTGGGGCGGACGAGCGTGGCGTTCGAAAAAAGGACGTCGCCGCGAAGCGCGGCGAGCGGCGAGAGATCGATCTCGGCCCTCTCCGCGGTGATGACGGGCCTGCGTTCCGGATCGAACCATCCCGAAAGGGTGATGTTGCGCAGGATGGCGCGGAAAGGCCAGACTTCGATCTCCGGCGCCGCGCCGAGTTCGACACGGTAGCCGCTCCAGGCGCTGACCTCGAGCGCGATGCGGTCGCGAACGATCTGGGCGGAAGCCACGTAGGGAAGGGCTGCGATCGCCGCGACGGCGATGACGAGCATCCCGCCGACGATCCATAAACCGTACCTGGCCAAGTTGGACGCCATCGTGCTCCATCGCGCCGACTCCGTCGGCCTGGTGTTCCGGCGGTGCGATCGTTCGCTGAGGATATGCCGGAATTCGACAGATCCCTACCGGGTTTACCCGACCGGTCCGGCATTTCAAGTCATTGTGTCGGCGCCATGGCGACGGGGCGACAGGTTCTTTCATTCAACCGATCAACCGATTGAACGGCGGCGTCCGCGGGGGCCATGTCTTGCTCATCCGTGCAGCGACATGACATAACGCCCCGCCTGTCCTGGAGGTTCACGAATGCCCGAAAATGCACCCCTCTGGTCGCCGTCCGCCGCCGATGTCGCAAATGCGTCCGTGACCTCGCTCATGGCGCAGGCTTCGGCGAGGAGCCGACGCGAACTGGCCGACTACGCGGCGCTTCATCGCTGGTCGGTCGAGGACCGCGAGACCTTCTGGGACATGATCTGGGACGTCTGTGGCGTCGTGGGCGAGAAGGGCGGACGCGTCCTCGTGGACGGTGACAGGATGCCGGGCGCGAAGTTCTTTCCCGACGCGCGGCTGAACTTCGCGGAGAATCTCCTGCGCAGCCGCGGTGACGGCGATGCGATCGTCTTCCAGGGCGAGGACAAGGTCTCCCGCCGTGTCTCGTGGGACGAACTGCATGCCCTCGTCTCCCGAATCCAGCAGGTCTTCAGGGCGGCCGGAGTGACGTCCGGCGACCGCGTCGCGGCGATGATCCCGAACATGCCGGAAGCGGTGGCCGGCATGCTTGCCGCCGCCTCGCTCGGGGCCATCTGGTCGTCGTGCTCGCCCGACTTCGGCGAGCAGGGCGTGCTCGACCGCTTCGGGCAGATCGAGCCTGTCGTCTTCATCGCGGCCGACGGCTACTGGTACAACGGAAAGGCGATCGACGTCGGGACGAAGACCGCCGCCATAGCCGCCCGGCTCCCCTCGGTCCGCAAGGTCCTCGTTGTCGACTATCTCGGCCGCGCCGACGAGGTTGCCGCCGGCATCGCCGGCGCCGAGACATTGGCCTCCGCCGCTGCCCGCTTCGAGGCGGGGGATGTCACGTACGAGAGACTGCCCTTCTCTCATCCCCTCTACATCCTCTATTCCTCGGGCACGACCGGCATTCCGAAATGCATCGTGCATTCGGCCGGCGGCACGCTCCTGCAGCACCTCAAGGAGCACCGCTTTCATGCCGGCCTGCGCGAGGGCGACCGCTTCTTCTACTTCACCACATGCGGTTGGATGATGTGGAACTGGCTCGTGTCGGGCCTTGCCTCCGGAGTTACGCTTCTCCTCTACGACGGATCGCCGTTCCATCCCGACGGAAACGTCCTGTTCGACTTCGCGCAGCGGGAGAGGATGACCTATTTCGGCACCTCGGCGAAGTTCATCGACGCCGTGCGCAAGGCGGGCCTGCGCCCGATCGACACCCATGACCTCTCGTCCGTGCGCACGATCTCCTCGACGGGATCGCCGCTGTCGCCCGAGGGGTTTGCGTTCGTCTACGAAGGCATCAGGAAGGATGTGCACCTGGCGTCGATCTCGGGCGGAACCGACATCGTCTCATGCTTCGTCCTCGGCGTGCCGGTCATGCCGGTATGGATCGGCGAGATCCAGGCGGCCGGGCTCGGCATGGCGGTGGACGTGTGGAACGACGAAGGCCGCCCGGTCCGTCGCGAGAAGGGCGAACTGGTCTGCACGAAGGCGTTTCCGTCGATGCCGGTCGGTTTCTGGAACGATCCGAACGGAGAGAAGTACCACGCGGCGTATTTCGACCGCTTCGAGAACGTGTGGTGCCATGGCGACTTCGCCGAATGGACCGAGCATGACGGCATGATTATATACGGCCGCTCCGACGCCACGCTCAATCCCGGCGGCGTGCGCATCGGCACGGCCGAGATCTACAACCAGGTGGAGCAGCTTCCGGAGGTCGTCGAGGCGCTGTGCATCGGCCAGGACTGGGATGACGACGTGCGTGTGGTGCTGTTCATCCGGCTGGCGCCGGGAGCGGCCCTCGACGAGGAACTGGAAAAGAAGATCCGCACGAAGGTCCGCACCGGTGCCAGTCCCCGGCACGTTCCGGCGAAGATCATCGCGGTATCCGACATTCCGCGCACGAAGTCGGGAAAGATCACCGAACTCGCCGTTCGCGACGTCGTTCACGGGCGGGCGGTGAAGAATCGCGAGGCGCTTGCAAATCCCGAGGCGCTCGAACTGTTCAGGGGATTGGCCGAACTGGCGAAGTGAGGCGATCCGGGGGCGACAGGGTTAACGGATCGTGAAGCCGAAATTTACCTAGATTTCAAGGCTGGTACGAATTGGTAAATCCGGGCGCATTCCGGTAAGGTTTTATTAACGCGGCGTGCCGATATTCGTGCGTAACTTGAGGGAGTAATTCCCGCTTTCGCCCCCGGAAGCCAGTTCGCTCAAGCCTCGTTGTCACAGCAGAATTACTTTTCAAGGCGCCACCCTGCGGCGCCTTTTTTCTTTTCGGAGGCAGATTCGGAAGAAGATCTTCGCCGGCTGCCGAATGGATGGGTCAGAGCGACGCCTCTTTGTCGGCGGCGAGAGCGTTGGAGAGCAGCACGACGGGCGCGAGCGCCGTCACGATGATCAGGATGGCGGCCGGCGCCGCCTCCTCGACGACCGCGCGCGAGGCGTTTTCGTAGACGCTGGTGGCGAGCGTGTTGAAGCCGAAGGGCCTGAGCAGGATCGTTGCGGAAAGCTCCTTGACCGTATCGACGAAGACGAGGACGGCGGCGGTGAAGATCGCCGGCCGCAGCAGTGGCAGCAGAACCCGCCCTGCGCTTCTGGCCGGGCCGTAGCCGAGGCTGCGGGCGGCCTCGTCCAGATTGGCGGGCAGCTTCTCAAGCCCCGAACGGATCGCCCCTTCGGCGAGCGCGACGAAGCGGATCGTACAGGCCAGTACCACGGCGGCGGACGTCCCGGTGAGAAGGAGGCCGGTCGACATGCCGAGATAGGCGCGGGCGAAGGCATCGACGGTATTGTCCAGCCGCGCCAGCGCGAA
>Ga0209573_1004550_pt1 | contig 13506 bp, 9 predicted proteins | sample TNRBio252014_DNA_FD_185870 | JGI IMG/M metagenome (GOLD analysis project Ga0209573, IMG submission 185870) | Wastewater treatment Type I Accumulibacter community from EBPR Bioreactor in Madison, WI, USA - TNR Reactor_6/25/2014_ DNA (SPAdes)... | ecosystem: Engineered > Bioreactor > EBPR >...
TGACGGGTCTTGTTGAGTTTTCCATGTGGTGGCTGTAGCTCAGTTGGTAGAGTCCCGGATTGTGATTCCGGTTGTCGTGGGTTCGAGTCCCATCAGCCACCCCAGTTTATTTAAAGGTCATTAAAGGCTTGCAGAAATGCAGGTCTTTTTTTATGCCTTGCCAGTTCCTGTCACCCTGTTTTCAGTGAAATTGATCTTCCTTCAGTACCTGCATCACTGTATATTTGCTGGTTGAAATATAGCGTTTGGATGAATGTGCAGACTTTTAATGTATTGGAGGCACTCTTTCTGCCGGGCATATATAATAATTGCCACCACAAAAACGATATGCCTGAAAAGAAATAAGCAAGGCATGCATTTCCCAGGTAAGTTGCCGGTTTCCTTATCATTCTGTTTTAAGAGTCGGACAGGCCGAATTTTTCTGGAAAAACGCTACAGACCAAGATTAACACGGTAAAAATCCGGAAAATATGATGAATCCGATTCCGATGACTGACCAGAACCTTTTTCTTAGAATTCAGGACAACTTTCTGGCCAGTAAGCAATCCGTAAGTCCCAACGATATTGGCAATCACTGGAACAGATATTTCAACAGAAAGAAAAGTTCAAAATTTTTTGATCCGCATTATCTGGAAAATTTCAGGGCGCCATCCATGCACCGGCTCAGTGATGGCTGTGATGATCAGGCTTCCTGGCAAAAAACGGTAAGCAGGTTGTTTATATTGCTCAGATCACAACCTTTGGATACGTTGAAACTTCTTTCAGAAGCTCGGATAGGGCGTCCGCCCTGCGTTAAGGTTGATGGCCATTGTTATAACCATCATGATCTGTCTCTTGTGTATTATGCACTTCAAATTCAATCGCATATTGAAAATACCGTCAATCCTGTCTTTTGTGAAATCGGGTCTGGTTTTGGTGGATTGGCACATAAGCTGAAGATTCTGTTTCCCGCAGCAAAAATTATCCTGATTGATTTGCCGGAAGCAGCCGCCATTACAACCTATTACCTGTCCAGCCTGAATCCGCATTTGAAATTGCTGACTTATCTGGATTTCAGGAAAACACCGAACAAGGAATGGGAATTCAACGACCTGTTTCAGTCAGGCTTTGATTTTGCCGTTTTGCCCCCGGAAATGCTTGCAGAAATGCCCGCCCGGTTTTGTGATGCATTCATCAATACCCGATCCATGATGGAGATGAAGTTTGCGACCATTCAACATTATTTTGCCCAGATCCACGAAAAGATCCGGCATGGGGGTATTTTTTACAATGTGAACCGATATGCAAAAGATACAGTAGGAGAATGCATACGACTCCGGGATTATCCCTATGACAAGAAATGGGAAGTGATAGGCTCACACCCATCCCTGCTGCAAAGCCATATTCATGAGCTGATTACGAAAAGAACGGGAACAGAAAGTGATTCCGTTCCCCGGATTTTGCACACCTTGCCGGATAAAGCTTATCTCCAGCGTTATGAAGGAATTTCTCATGATCAGGCAGCCAAGCCGGGTGTACAACCTTTGCAAGCCCAGGTTGATCCCACCGGGGGAATGCTGCCGGAGGATTTCCTGCCTGTTTTGCTAAAGAAATCTGGAATGGAAAAACTGATCCTCTGGTTGAGCAAATACTTGATGACAATGGATATTCCTGCTATAACAATCAAAGAATACAGAATTGCAGATTTGTCAAAAAGCCGGTTTCTCTGTACTAAAATGCCATCCGCGGTAGCGTATGCTGAGCAGGATGGTTTCAGGATATCCAAAGGAACTGCTGGTCATATTGCGCATGGACCCTACGTCAGGATCAGGCAAAAGGGCAGCTATATCGCAGGGCTGACTTATATGACCCGAAAGGATGCTGCCGGCTCCCCGGGTATTTTTGAGATTGTAGCTATCCAGACCGATGCTTTTGGCCAGAAGCTGGCAAAATATTCATTTCTTGGTCAGGCCATCCTTGAAAACACCGGAGGGGCATTGCAAACCAAGGAAATGGCATTTGATACCTCGGGACACCTGAATGATTTGCTGGAGTTTCGTGTATATGCATCGGCAGATGCAACCCTGTGTATTTCCGAGATCGTTACGCAACCGGAATCCAGAAATCTGGCAGTGTAAGCAAATTGATCGTGTTCGTTATTGTAAATACTTTGAAAAAGTTCATGGATCAAGGGCAGCGAAGCAAATCAATTTCCCGTTTAACGTCACGCGTTGTTCGTTAATATTAATTATCGTCTGAGTGATCAAAATATATGCACAATTTTATTAAATCTCTTATACCTGAAAATGCAGATGTTATCTGGCATAAGAAAGACTTCGCCAGAAGCAACGCAGATGTTAATTTTTTTTATGCGTTTTACAAATTGGGCGAATATTTTTATTCACTGCATCTGAATCGTATTCAGCTACCCTATATCACCTCACCTACCCACGTTCCGATGAAGAATGACTCCGTTATTCTTGTCGGCCATGAGCAGGTTACGCGTGCCATTGTTTTGTCGAAGTACCGTATGAATGATAGTGGGTTAGAATTGATTGAGAGTCACGTAGTTGATTCGGTTGTGCAGGGGGTTGACCCTCGTGTTGTTTCAAACGGAAAAAAGGCATGGGCGATCATATATAACAATCAGTCTGGAGTATTTGACTGGGGAGCGACGTTGCTGGACCTTGTTACTTTGAAGGCTACTGATATTACATTGCAATCCAAGAAAATCAAGTATGGAAAAAACTGGCAGCCGTTTATAGTCAAGGATCAATTATATGCGGTGCATGAACTTAACCCTTTCCGGATCATAAGAATTGATGAGACAACTGGGGTTGCAACAATCGTATATGAATCAGAAAGTTATTTGCCAATTTTTTCCAGCTATGATTCCTATCCGCTAGCAAGGGGAGGCTCCAACGCAATAATCCTGGAGGGTCATTTGGTTGGAATAGGGCATGCAACTTCCGAGGTGTTTCGCCATCATCCATTCATATGGTCACATCAGGGGCGTTCCGGAACAACCATAACGTTTATGGATTTTTTTTATCATTTTACGAAGCATGGGTATTCACTGATCGACCCTACTTCGTTATTTGAAGATGAAGAATTCCTATATGTAGGGCTGGATTGTCATGAGAGAGACCGTGGGCATGAGCAGAAAGTGTTGCATATCCTGCTAAGATTTAAAAAAAATCGAACAGATAGCCACAGACGAATCCTGCCGTTGCAAGAGTTTCTGGACAGCGAACCGGTTACTGAAAATAACGGTATTCCTGATCTCACTTATCATCGTTTTTTTTGTACAGAGTTGCGATCCGCTGTTCTGCACGAGCAAAGAAGAGGGGTAAGAACTTCAATTGGTGTACCAGGCCATATTGTTTATGGGCCTTACGTAAAAATTAGCAGTGCAGCGACTTTTTCAGCCGAACTTGCTTATTTGACAAAAAATGACAAGGAATCACACTGTGGTGTTTTTGAAGTCGTAGCCCATAAGAGCAATCCGGATGGAAGTATAAATGTTGATTTTCCAGAATATTTGGCACAGTCGCAGCTCGAATCTACATCTGGAGTTCTGATGAAAAAGAAATTGACATTTGATACAGAACAGCAGTTGGGGAAATTTCTTGAATTCAGGGTGTTTGTTAATAAAGATGCAATTGTAAGTGTTTGTGACATTGTTACAGTTAAATTGGTTTAATTTATGTCGAATTACAAAACTTACGCCTTTGAGTTTTAACCATGTAAAACAACTAATATGAATGATCTCACTCAAATCTTTACTTCTGAAAACGCACAAGTAATCTGGCAACAAAGAGAACTGTCTAGAACCAATGAAAATGCTAATTTTTTTTATGCGTTTTGCCGAATGGGAGATGATTTTTATTCATTGCACTTAAGCCGAATGCAAGCGCCATATGTTACATCTCCTAAGCATGTGGCAATGTCCAACGATCTTTCATTACTTATAAACCAGAAAACGTTTGCGCACGATATTTATTTATCAAGACACAGATTAGTAGATGGCAGACTAGAAACCTTGGAAAAGCATCTTGTTGATTCGGCAAAAGGAGGAACGGATCCACGCATAGCCTCAAATGGCCAGAATGCTTGGGCGATTTTATATAATAGTGCAGGCGTAGATGGTCTGGGAGCTATGCTGCTTGATTTGCGCAGTCTAAAGGTTATGAAAATTTCATTTCAATCCGGAAATATAAAGTTTGGCAAAAATTGGCAACCATTTATTGAGAATGACCAGTTGTTTGCCGTGCATGAACTTAATCCTTTCCGGATTATTAAAATTGACGTGGTTACTGGCGTTGCTGAGGTGATTTATGAGGCGGAAAGTTATGTCCCCATTTTTTCTGGTTATGATTTTTACCCACTCGTGAGAGGAGGGGCAAATTCCATTATAAGAGGTGATACATTGATTGGTTTGGGGCATGCAACTTCAGAAGCATTTCGCCACCATCCTTTCCTTTGGACACACCAAAAAAAATTCGGAACTACCATTACTTTCCTAGACATTTTCTATCGTTTCACTAAATGCGGATATGCATTAATTGACCCTACCACAATGTTCGAAGACGAGGAGTCAATTTATGTTGGATTGGATTGTCATGAAAGAGATCGTCAGCATGAGCAGAGAATGCTTCATATTCTTTTGAAATTTGACAAGAACCCATCGGATAAAAATAAGGGGAATATGTCATTATTAAAGTTTTTGGAAGACGAGCCAGTCACTGAGGAATTTGGTATTCCAAATTTAAAATGTCATCGGTTTTTTTGTACGGAACTGCGTTCTGCAGTGTTGCATGAAGATGCAAAAGGAGTAAGAGCCTCAATAGGTGTTCCCGGGCATATTGTCTATGGCCCATATATCAAAATTACTCATGATGGAATTTTTTTAGCAGAACTGGCTTACCTTACAAAAAATGATCAGAAAATTGATTGTGGATGCTTTGAGGTAGTTGTTCATAAAAGTAATCCAGATGGCACCATAAATGTTGACTCCCCTCTGTATTTGGCACAATCTAGCTTGGAAGCTACATCGGGGGTTTTAATGAAAAAAAAATTGATCTTTGATACGAGTGGGCAGATGGGGAATTTTCTTGAATTCAGGGTATTTGCCAGCCAGGATGCAATTGTAAGTGTATGGGATATTGTTACCCGAGAACAGTTTTGATGATTGGTTCCAATTAGATTTTGACTTCCGCATTTTTCCCGTTCATGTAAGGAATTTATGGCAATCAATTTTATTTTCCATAACAAAAATCATGTCCGGTTGGCAGCTGAGGCGATTGTCTGGCTACAGGCGAGGGGACATGAGATTCATCTTTTCGATTTGGAGTTACTGAACATCTATCAGGGGGCAAAAGAGGAGGCAATAAAATATTCATTGCCTCCTGTGGATGCAATCACCACCATGGGTCAATATATAAAAAAAGGGGATCTGATTGTAGTTTGCAATGATTGGGACAAGACTGAATATCTCAATATTCTTGCTTGGTTGCGCAGGTTTGGTACGTTGCTGGTTGGGATGGTGGAAGGGTGCCTGTGGAATCAGGCCAACCGATACCGGCGATGCGACTACGTGTTAAGTTTTTCTCCATCTACAAAAACGGATTTCAAAAATCGCCGATTTCTAAAAAAAACTTTTGTCGTTGGTTCTCCTGTCATTGAATCTTCATTGCAGCAGCCAAAGGATCATACTGCAAGAAAGAATTTTGTGCTGGTCAATTACACGATTCCTTCAGATGATTTTCCCAGAAAAGTGGACGAAACCTGGCTCAACCGGGTAATTGAAGCATGTAAAAAGCTATCCCTGCCTTTCATTGTATCCAAGCATCCTACCAAAGCAATGCCCCAGGGGGTGGAAATATCCACGCAGGATTTTTCCACCCTGGTCCGGCAGGCATCTGTGCTGATTACTCCATCCAGCACCGTGGTATTCGAAGCGCTGGCACATGGTATTCCTGTGGTGCTGTATAAAAGTAGCGACCAGCCATTGCAGGAATTCAGCCAGCCAAAAGGCGCATACGAAATTATTGACCATTACTTGGACTTGCCGCCCGCAATCCTGCGCGCTGATGCATCCAGAGCCTCTTTTAAACTACAGGCCAGGGATTTTGTCAGGGATCAGATTTCAATCGATCCGGATGAACCGGCCTGGATGAGAACCGGGAGAGCGCTGGAAGAGATTGCGCAGAATCTGTCTGGGATGGAGGTTTTGAACCGGGGGCGGCTGGATTTTTTCCCGGTCTGGCATTTCCAGCATCATACCGGATTGTACGAGGAGGATGCGCTGGTCTGCAGGCCGGGAAGGGATGAAAAGGGACATTGTCTGTTCGGGCTGAATTATGTCATTCGTAAAAATGGTTATTACCGAGTGACGCTGGAAATGACCGTGGACGAATTTTATACTCCTGGCGTGGTCTGCACTCTGGATGTTTACGAGAATGCCCTGGAAAAAAGGATACTTGCCATGCAGGAAATACAATGTGACAGGGCAGGGGGCAAGAGGGAAGAGGATTGTCTTCTCCAGTTTGCTGCAGAAAAGGGGTTCCGAATTGAAGTGCGCCTGTTTTGGCATGGCAGCGGGAAAGTGACTGTACGTGGGATATATCTGGAAGAGATTCCGGCTCCGGATTCTGGCAGGCTGCTTTGAATCGTTGGTGGAATTGGTGACCCGTCTTCCAAAAAATCATGTTTAAAAGTTTCAGGCTAATTTATCATGTGAATTGCAGGTAATGCATCCTTATCCATAACCGATTATTCCCATTCACCTGAAATTCCCCCATGCATGAAAAGTAATAACCCACCATTGAAGGTTGCCATTCCGATCAGGCAAGAAAACCGGTTATTCCGTTACTAGCAGAAATATCTGTTGCAGGATGGCAGTATCCCGCTGGATGAAAAGGCGCTATGCGTCAGAAAACTTTTACAGCGATACGTAAAGATAAGTTTGCCCGATTTTATCGGCAAAACCATTAGTACTTCAGGAATTTCTTGGAATCATGATCGAAAAATTGCATCGCTTTATCGTTATAACCCCGGTTTATGAAGACCTTGAGGCCAGTAGTCTTTTGTTCAAGGAACTAGCTGCCGAGTTCGGCAGCGAAGTGTTTGTCGTAGCGGTGGATGACGGGTCGGTTAAGCAACCGCTTGAAATCGAGAGTCTCACGAATGCTGGTATTGATGGCGTAGTTCTTAAATTACGACGCAATGAGGGGCATCAGCGTGCAATTGCTATCGGTTTGGGTTACGTGTCCTCGCATATGCAGTCTGACCACCCCGTGGTGGTTATGGATTCTGATGGTGAAGACCTGCCTGCCACAATCCCGACGCTACTTGCCAAACTTAATTCCAATCAAACTGATATTGTTGTTGCCCAGCGCAAGAGCCGGGTCGAAACTTTCCGCTTTAAAGTGTTTTATGCCGTTTATAAGCGCTTTTTTAGGTTGATGACTGGATCTGCCATCAGCTTTGGAAACTTCATGGCTCTTAAGTCGTCCGCTGTAAAGCGTTTAGTTGCCATGCATGAGCTTTCAATCCATGTGGCCGGTGCTGTACTTGCCTCAAAGTTGCGCACCAGCGTTTGTCCATTGGATCGTGGTCCTCGCTATGCCGGCCAGTCCAAGATGAACTTTGTGGGCCTTGCGCTACATGGTTTTAAGGGCTTGATGGTGTTTGCCGAAAATGTACTTGTACGCATTGGGATTGCCTGTGCTGTAATTTCCATGCTCGCCATTGGCGGTGTAATAGCGGCTATCGTGCTTAAGATGATTGGATTTACGACCCCAGGCTGGTTCTCCATTGCCTTGGGTATCTTGGTTTTAATATTTCTGCAGACAGGTACATTGGCTCTCATGACTTTAATGCTTACGGGTGTGGTGCGTGGTGGGACTGTAACAACAGCGATTTCCTATCAAGATTTTGTTATGGAAGTCATTGAAACCAGAGGGAAACCAAAATTGCCATGAGATCTCAAGCTGCAGAAATTATACGGTATGTAATCAACGGGCTTGTCGCAACGGTTATACATTATGGAGTTCTGACTGCAAATCTCAGTTTGCTGGAATTCAAATCCGCTGGATTAGCAAATTTTGTTGCCGCGATTTTTGGCATCACCGCTTCATTTCTGGGGAGTCGATATTTTGTTTTCAATCGAACTGCAGAAAATCTCTTGCAGCAGGCTGTAAAATTTAGTGGTTTGTATGGCGCAATTGCTATTCTGCACGGCCTACTTCTTTGGGTATGGACCGATTGGAACGGCTTTGACTACCGGATCGGATTTCTACTGATAACCGCTATTCAGGTGTCAGTGAGTTACTTGGGAAATAGATTTTTTGTTTTCAAAGCATGAAAGCTATTTGAGCGCTGATTGGTTCGACAATATTCCTTTTTATTCTTATGATTGTTAACTGCATTCACGTCAATAATCTTAGGGTTGATGTGGTGTTTTACTCGGCCATTTTTGACGGTGTATTGAGAGCTCTGATTGCTGGTGGGATTTTGTTTGGGATCTCTTATTTTAGCCCGCTAGGGAATTTTGAAAAATTACAGCTTATTGTCGTCTGGCTTATTACTGGATATGCCTTCGCGATATCGGTACTAACGGTGCTTGACCGATCGCTTTCTTTCTGTATTCTGGAAAAACTGTCAGCAGCGTGGAGGTGGGATTCGGAAGGATGCATTTGAGCAGATCTTTACGCAGGAATACGTAAAGGAGCATCGCCTGGTTGATGTACGGTTAACCGAGCAATTAGAGTCAGGAACAATTGTGGTTGAAGATGGTTGTGTCTTGTTAACCGAGAAAGGTGATCGCATCGCCAGATTTTGTCGCTATTACAGACGCAATTGACTGTCTAAACAGAGACTCTTGATGGAAGAGTACAACGGTGATTTGACTGATCCTTTCAGGGAACATCTTGTTTCCACGGGTTATGAGTGCAGCCGAAAATATGGGAGTGGCATGAAATATTTATTTTTCGAAAAATACATGGCCTTGGTATGGCTTTGGCTGCTATTAATTTCGATCTTTACAGTTTTGAAGATTGCACCGGATGGACTGAATGCTGATATTTTATTAAATTCAGTAATGTCCTTACAGAATCTGACTCTTTATTATTGGGGTCAAAATCGTCTTTTAAATGTACTGCCGTTTGCGGTTGCTTTTCTTAAGAATCCGACCCTCAATTTAGCGGCGGTACTGCTAATTACAGCAATATCTTTTTACGGATTTATCTTTCTTTTATCTCGTGCGGCAGTAATGTTGCTAGAGGTGACAAATAAAAACGAAATCGCATTCAAGGTTTTTCTAATATCATCGTCCGTCTTTGTCTTAATTTTTTCTCCACATGCTATATCAGATATTGCGATCGGGCATATTGAATACTCTTTCCCGGCTTTGCTCTTGGTTTTTGCCTGTATAAAACTATTGCCTGCGGAAGGTAATTTTAAAGATTGGCAAAAATTATTTTTTTCTGTTTCTGCAATAATTCTGGCAATAGGGCTGAACCCATCGACTTTGATCCCTGCGGTTTTTATCTCAATGGCAACGGCTTTTTATAGAAAGAAAGTTCGAGTAAACGAGATTGTATTGTTGGTGACAGCTGTAGTTGCTTTTTTTATTTGGAACTATGTTTCGAATCAATACGGCAGTCAGCCTTATAATGAATTTAAGTTAGAAATTTTCTACTCCGGACACCAGGAGGTTGTGGATGGTTTGATTGACACAGTCAATTTGACGGCATTTATTTTTTGGGTTGCATTTATTTCAATCGGGAATATTTTCCTGATATTCTTCAAGGTCGGAAGAGATGTTGAGAATCGAACTGTCATTTCATATATAACCAATGCGGCATTGCTGTTTTCTATTGGTTGGCTTTTTTTGTTTGCAAGCAGTCGATGGGTGGAGATGAATCAATTTGCATGGCGATATTTTATTTATATTATTTTTTCATTATTTTTTGTGTTTACGGTTCGTCTAGCTGGCTTTTTAAATGGTTTTCCCGCGAAAGGTTCGACAATATTAACGACTGTTGCTGCCCTTGTTGTGCCCCTCTTGTTCGTTACATCTCTACCTGTAGTTAATTTTAATGACTACAGGGTTTTTCAGCGTGTCAATTCTCTAACAGAACCTGGTGGTAATCTTTACTCAGGTGACTATTGGGTTGTTTGGCCATCAGTCTTAAGGGATATGATGAACGGTTATGAAGCCTATGGGTTGACCCCTCATAGGGGTCATGCTAATGAAAAATCTGCGAGAGACTTCGTACTTAACGAAATAATTAAACGCGGGTATTCTGAGGTCTATTGTCTTGAGGATAGTGTTGAAAATTGCATTGCACAAGTAAATGCAGTTTCAGGTCCTTTATTTGCTCTCGGTTCGACTTACTTGAAGGAAGGTGTTCACCTTATCAAATTCGCTTCCGAGGCTTCATCGCTAGATTATAGTGGTGCCGATTTTTTACATCTTCCTTCTCAAGTAGGCAATATTGAGGACAAATCGATATCCTCCAAATCAAAATCAGGCTTTCTTGTATATGGCCCTTACGTTCCTCTGAAGGCTGGGCGATATCACTTAAGTGTTGTCGGTCACGTAACACAACTAGTTGGGGCTTATGTCGATGTTGTATCCGATAAGGGTGCTAAGATTCATGCTAAGTTTGATCTCTCAAAAAGCAAGAACAATTTTTTAATCGACGAAGCTGAAGTTAATATACCTTCTAATATTAGTGATTTGGAGGTGAGGGTTTGGGTTAGTGAAGGAGATGAGATAGAACTTTATGGTTACAGTCTCAAACCTTATTGATCCGGCAATAAATTGTTGAACTTAGACTGCATACTTTACAGGAGCATGTTCAAAGTAGCTTTTTACACGTGTGGGTGATTTCTGTAGCTTGTGCATGTGACTGGTAGTTGCTTTGAGTAGTTGCCCCTTTGTTCGCGCAGGTGCGTTGGTCGTGACTGCCTGTTTGAGATCGGTATTTAGAGGTATTTGTGACCTGTCTTCCAAGAAATCATGTTCAAAAGTTCCAGGTTAATTTATCATGTGAATTGCACGTAATGCATCCATATCCATAACCGATTATTTCCATTCACCTGGAATTCCCCCTGCATGAAAAGTAATAACCCACCATTGAAGGTTGCCATTCCGATCAGGCAAGAAAACCGGCGATTCCGTTACGAGCAGAAATATCTGTTGCAGGATGGCAGTATTCCGCTGGATGAAAAAGCGCTCGATGACCTGCTGGCAGAAATTCCGCAAGATTCTCTCATCACTGAGCTCTTGCATCCTGAGGTCCGCTATGAGGTTACGGATCATTGCAATGCAAACTGTATCATGTGCCCCCGTGAAGAGCATGAATCCGGAAGGGAGCATGGGATCATGGATCAGGCTGCCTATGAGCGCAGTATTGATGAAGTGGTGGGACTGGGTGCGCGGAAGATCGTGCTGACCGGATTTGGCGAGCCGCTGTTGGACAAGGGCCTGGAAAAGAAAATTGCCTATGCGAAAGCCAGGGGGTTGTCCACCTACATTATTACCAACGCTTCTGCGCTGGTGCCTAGGCGATCCGAGAGCCTGCTGAAGGCTGGCCTGGATGAAATGAGGGTCAGTTTTTACGGGATGGGCAATGACACGTATGACATCGTAATGCGGGGCCTGAGTTTTGAACGGACCCGGGACGGATTGCTGCATTTTCTGGAATTGAACAAACAGCAGGGGTCTCCGACCCGGGTGCAGCTTTCTTATCTGACGTTGCCGGAAAATGAAAAGGATGAATGTGCGTTCAAGGAATACTGGCTGCCCAGGGTGGATGCCCTGGAAATCTGGAGGCCGCACAATTTTGGTGACGGACGCGACTACCGTGAGCGCGCAGATGACCCTTCCGGCGGCTGCGCGAAAACCAGCTGCGGTCGCCCGGAAAACGGCCCTCTGCAGATTCAATGGAACGGTGAGGTGATCCCCTGCTGCTATGACTATAACAACAAGATTGTTCTTGGAAACGCTTTCAGTCAGCCGGTGCTGGAAATACTGAACGGAGCGAAATACCGCTTGCTCCGTTATGCGCATCGCGTTGGAAAATTTCAGCTGTTCTCTTACTGTGACCAGTGCGACCAGTTGTTACCTCATGCCGATGCGCTGGTCTTTTCCAACCGGCACAACCTGCCACCCGAAGTGGCTGTCAGGTTATCCAATACCGATCTTTATAATCTGAGCGATGGCAAATACATGGATGGCCTACCCGGCAAACCGTGAACCGGTTGGACGGCATTGTTGTGTATTTTGCAGTCTCGCTATAAACCCATAAGTTGCCGGAATGCAATCAAAATCCGGCAGACAGAAACCCGTTTGCCGGAGGCTGATTGAGCCAGGTTGCCACATGGGTTGTTTCAGCTCTGGGGGTTGGCTGCTAACTTTTGATAGGAAAAATGATTTTGACACAAACTACAGGCCTGGCCGATCCTCTTTTCAAATTGTTTCACCATGCTGACAGGTTGTCCGGGCTCAGGCAGGGTAAATTTTCAGCGCCGATCATGGTGGATATCGATCCGGTGGATGGTGTCTGCAATCTGGATTGCGACTGGTGTTGTCAGGCCGCCAGCAGGGCATCACGACCCACCCGGATCATGGCGGATGAAACCATGATCCGGCTTGGATCATTCTGTCAGGCATGGGGAGTAAAATCCTGGCGCATTGCGGGAGATTCGGAGCCACTGCTTAACAAGAATATTTCGTTGCTGATTAAATCCGGGCATGCGCATGCCATTGATATGGGGTTGATCACCAACGGGGTGTATCTGGACAGGCTCAGTAAAATCGATTTGCAGCACCTGCGTTGGCTGGGCGTGTCTCTGGATGCTGCTTCTGCAGAGACCTGGTCTTCACTTAAGCATGCCAGGCAGGAAGACTTTCACCGCATCCTTGAGAATATCCGGCGGGCACGCAGCCTTGCTCCAGAGCTGGATATTTCGATCAAGTTCCTGCGCTGGAATGCGGAGGAAAGCCTGAGCAAATCCCGGTTTACGGTGCCGATCCGGAAAATTTCCGGCGATGGCGTCCTGCAACCGGTCCTGCAAGGAAACAACTGCAATGAGGAACCGGAGTTCCGCGCCCTTGCAGAACGATTGGGAGTCCATGCCATCCTGCGTGACAGCTATCCCAAGGATTTTCCATCACGATACCGGTTTGCAAAATGTGTTGCCACTCCCCTGGGTGGGGTATTTGATGCCAGCCATAATTTCCATCTATGCTGCGATGCCCGGAATGTATATGTACTGACAGATGATTATACGCGGGATGACTGGCGGGAGCTTCCTGCCCTGTGGGGCGGGGACAGGCACAAGGAGATGATCGCATCCATTCAGCCCGGGAATTGCCTGGGTTGCGCAAAATACCGGATGAACGAAGCGATTGAGAAATACATTTTTGCCGATACGCCGGATCATAACTTTATATAATGTAATTTGTCCCCGGATTTGTTTTTATTGATGATTACCTCGCCCGGCCAGTGAATC
>Ga0209573_1004551_pt1 | contig 13506 bp, 12 predicted proteins | sample TNRBio252014_DNA_FD_185870 | JGI IMG/M metagenome (GOLD analysis project Ga0209573, IMG submission 185870) | Wastewater treatment Type I Accumulibacter community from EBPR Bioreactor in Madison, WI, USA - TNR Reactor_6/25/2014_ DNA (SPAdes)... | ecosystem: Engineered > Bioreactor > EBPR >...
CGCGAGTCAGGTTTTCCTTCTCGCGGCGGCCGTGACGCGGCGGTTGCGCGACCGTCACAAGCCGATCGGCTGGGCACTTCTGCCTCTGGTCCTGCTTGCCGTTCATCTGCTGGCCTTCGGCGATCCGCGTTCGGCATTCCTGCTGACCGGCTGGACGTACTTCGCCGCGTTCTTGCTCAATATCGGCTACCTGGCCTCCGTGATCTTCCTGATCGTGCTGCTCGCGGGCGCGAGCCCGGAAGTGGCGGAGGCGGGAAAGGTGGAATGACGCGGCACGCCCTGCACGAATGCAGCTGAACACACACGGCGACCCCACGGCCGGCCGGGCAACGTCTTCGCAGGCGGACGCGCGCAGCAAACCCTTCGGAGGGCCGGCGCGCTGCCGGCAAGGCCGGGGAAAGCATGGCGCGATATCGCTCCGTGTGGCGGCGGACGCTTGCACGCCCGAAATGCCCTCCTTATATACGCGCAAGCCCCGCGCCGGCCGGCGAAATCAAGCCGGTAGGCGCGGAATTTCGAGTGAAAAGGGGCTTTCGCCGGAACGCCTTCAGGGTCCTGGAAGCCTGCTAAGCGGAGAGAAGAGAAATGGCCAAAGTCATCGGCATCGACCTCGGAACGACCAATTCCTGCGTCGCCGTCATGGACGGCAAGGACGCCAAGGTTATCGAGAACGCGGAAGGCGCCCGCACGACGCCGTCGATCGTCGCGTTCACCCCCGACGGTGAGCGCCTCGTCGGCCAGCCGGCCAAGCGCCAGGCTGTCACCAATCCGGAGAACACCGTCTTTGCGGTCAAGCGCCTGATCGGCCGCCGCTACGACGATCCGGTGACCGAGAAGGACAAGAAGCTGGTCCCCTACAAGATCGTCAAGGGCGACAATGGCGACGCCTGGGTCGAGGCCGGAGCCAGGAAGCAGTCGCCCTCGCAGATCTCGGCGATGATCCTGCAGAAGATGAAGGAGACGGCGGAAGCCTATCTCGGCGAGAAGGTCGAGAAGGCGGTCATCACCGTTCCCGCCTATTTCAACGACGCCCAGCGCCAGGCCACCAAGGACGCCGGCAAGATCGCCGGCCTTGAAGTGCTGCGCATCATCAACGAGCCGACCGCGGCGGCCCTCGCCTACGGCCTCGACAAGAAGGAAGGCAAGACGATCGCGGTCTATGACCTCGGCGGCGGCACCTTCGACATCTCCGTGCTCGAGATCGGCGACGGCGTCTTCGAGGTGAAGTCGACCAACGGCGACACCTTCCTCGGCGGCGAGGACTTCGACATGCGCCTCGTCGAGTACCTGGCCAACGAGTTCAAGAAGGACCAGGGCATCGACCTGAAGAACGACAAGCTGGCGCTGCAGCGCCTCAAGGAAGCGGCCGAGAAGGCCAAGATCGAGCTTTCGTCCGCCTCGCAGACCGAGATCAATCTGCCCTTCATCACCGCCGACCAGACCGGTCCGAAGCACCTGACGATGAAGCTGACCCGGGCGAAGTTCGAGCAGCTCGTCGACGACCTGGTGCAGCGCACGATCGATCCCTGCAAGGCGGCCCTCAAGGACGCCGGCCTGAAGGCCGCCGAGATCGACGAGGTGGTCCTGGTCGGCGGCATGACGCGCATGCCGAAGATCCAGGAGATCGTGAAGCAGTTCTTCGGCAAGGAGCCGCACAAGGGCGTCAACCCCGACGAGGTGGTGGCGATCGGCGCGGCGATCCAGGCCGGCGTGCTGCAGGGCGACGTCAAGGACGTGCTGCTGCTCGACGTGACGCCGCTGTCGCTCGGCATCGAGACGCTGGGTGGCGTGTTCACCCGCCTGATCGACCGCAACACGACGATCCCGACCAAGAAGAGCCAGGTGTTCTCGACCGCCGAAGATTCCCAGTCGGCGGTGACCATCCGGGTTTTCCAGGGTGAGCGCGAGATGGCGGCGGACAACAAGCTGCTCGGTCAGTTCGATCTGGTCGGCATCCCGCCCGCACCGCGCGGCGTGCCGCAGATCGAGGTCACCTTCGACATCGACGCCAACGGCATCGTCAACGTCTCGGCCAAGGACAAGGGCACCGGCAAGGAGCACCAGATCCGCATCCAGGCCTCGGGCGGCCTGTCCGACGCCGACATCGAGAAGATGGTGAAGGACGCCGAGGCCAACGCCGAGAGCGACAAGAAGCGTCGTGCCCTCGTCGAGGCCCGCAACCAGGCCGAGTCGCTGGTTCATTCCTCGGAGAAGTCGCTGAAGGAATACGGCGGCAAGGTCTCCGAGGCCGATCGCACCGCGATCGCCGACGCCATCTCCGCGCTGAAGACGGCGGCCGAAGGCGACGACGTCGAGGAGATCAATTCCAGGAGCCAGGCACTCGCCGAAGCCTCGATGAAGCTCGGCCAGGCCATGTACGAGGCCAGCCAGGCAGAGGCCGCAAAGGCGGATGCCAAGGCGGACATGGGCAAGGACTCCGACGTGGTCGATGCCGATTTCGAGGAGATCGACGAGGACGACAAGAAGAAGTCGGCCTGATCGCCATCGCTGCGTTCCATATCGAGACTGCAACGCCGGCGCCCTCTGGGCGCCGGTTTCCTTTTCGGGCCTCTTCCTCCGGCCGTGATCGCGCTCTCGCATCGAGACTGCTGGACAAGAAGTCGCGGCCGTTCTAGCCCTAGCGGCAACGGGTCCGCGCGTGGGGATGCGCGGACCGGACCGCCCGTGGAGATGGGACGCGCGGCGGGCCGGGTTTCGGGCGTTGGGGTGCGTCATGTCAGAGTTGCTCGCGAGCGTCTTCGACGACGCGCCCGTGGGGTTCTACGCCAGGCTGACGCCCGGCGAAGCCGCGCAGTCCGGCGGCATGCCCGCCGCGGTGGAAGCGCCGCCGAAGCTTCCGACACGGTTCGACCGCATGCTCGCGCGCACGCGCCGCCTGTTTGTCTGGGCCTGCTACGCGTCCGTGGTCGCCATCGTCTGCTGGGTCGCCATGATGGCGATCGAACTCGTCTACCCGAACGCGATCGCGCCGCGCCTCGGCAGCTTCGACACCATCGGCAACGCCGCGCTCAACATCACCTTCGGCGTCGTCGCGATCGGCGTCCCGGCGCTCACCCCCTTCGTCTCGCTGGCCTACATGGTCCTGGTCGTGTTCAAGGGCCTGGAGATCGACCGCGGCGAGATGTGGCTCAGCACCTTCGCCGTGCTGACGGGCGCGCTGGCGCTGGTCCTGTCGATGACCGACGAGGTGTGCAGCGGGATCACCGAAGACGCGCAGGCCTGCTTCGTCTACAAGTGGGCGTTCATCCTCGACCAGTTCTCGAAGGGGTCGTTCGGCGACATCTTCGACATCTTCGAGGTGAACTTCTCGCCGCTCGACCTGGAGGCGATGGGCGCGCTGACCCGCATCTACGTCCTCAACTTCCGCATGCTCAGCGCGGTCTATCTCGTCGCGGTGACGCTGGCGGTGGTCGGCAGGGTTCAGGACATGCGCAAAAGGCGGCGCCTGCGCCGGATGGCGAAGGGAATTTGAGCCGGTCGTGCTCGACCCGACAAGGCGAATCCGCTGAAAACCGGCAAAAAACCGGTTCGCCGTCGCAACCGGCACTGGCATAGGCGATGGCAGTTCACTAAATCGAGGACCAATGGCGCCGAGGGCGCGGCGGGCGGGATTGCCCGCGTCATCCAGGCACATTGCAGGGTGGTTGATGAAGGCGGATTTCTACGAGACCCTCGGCGTCCAGAAAGGCGCGGACGAGAAGGAATTGAAGGCGGCCTTCCGCAAGCTCGCCATGCAGTACCACCCCGACCGCAATCCGGGCGACGCGGACTGCGAGCACAAGTTCAAGGAAATCAACGAAGCCTACGAGACGCTGAAGGATCCGCAGAAGCGCGCGGCCTATGATCGCTTCGGCCACGCTGCCTTCGAGAACGGCGGCATGGGTGGCGGCCACGGCTTTGGCGGCGGCGGATTCGCTGCGGGCGGTTTCGCCGACATCTTCGAGGATATCTTCGGCGACATGATGGGCGGCCGCCGCCAGCGCTCGTCGGGTGGCCGCGAGCGCGGTGCCGACCTGCGCTACAACATGGAAATCACGCTCGAGGAGGCGTTCTCCGGCAAGACCGCGCAGATTCGTGTCCCGGCTTCCGTCACCTGCACCGAGTGCTCCGGCTCCGGCGCAAAGCCCGGTACGCAGCCGACAACCTGTGCGACCTGCTCGGGATCCGGGCGCGTACGCGCTACCCAGGGGTTCTTCTCGGTCGAGCGGACCTGCCCCACCTGCCAGGGTCGCGGCCAGATCGTCAAGGATCCGTGCCAGAAGTGCTCCGGCCACGGCCGCGTCATCGAAGAGCGCTCGCTGTCGGTCAACATCCCCGCAGGCATCGACGACGGCACGCGAATCCGCCTGGCCGGGGAGGGCGAGGCAGGCGCGCGCGGCGGTCCGGCCGGCGACCTCTACATCTTCCTGTCGGTGAAGCCGCACGAACTGTTCCAGCGCGACGGCGCCGATCTGTACTGCAAGGTGCCGATCTCCATGACGACCGCCGCGCTCGGCGGCCAATTCGAAGTGACGACGCTCGACGGCACGCAGACACGCGTGAAGGTGCCCGAGGGCAGCCAGAACGGCCGCCAGTTCCGGCTGAAGGGCAAGGGCATGCCGGTTCTGCGCCAGCCCGCGGTCGGCGACCTCTACATACAGGTCTCCGTCGAGACGCCGCAGAATCTGACGCGGCGCCAACGCGAACTGCTCGAAGAATTCGAGAAGCTGTCGTCGCAGGAAAATTCGCCTCAATCGAGCGGCTTCTTCTCGCGCATGAAGGACTTCTTCGAGTCGTTCGGTGAGCGCTGATACGCTTCCCGCCGGCCGGGAAACGTTCTAGATTTCTTGAAGTCGTCGGAGGGACGGTCGATGGTGCGCGGTTCGGTGTTGCGGAAGGCCCTGGCCGAAAAATTCGACGACGAACTGCGTTTCTTCAAGGGCTGGATCCACAAGCCGAAGGCGGTCGGGTCGATCGTGCCCACCAGTTCGATCACGGCTCGCCAGATGGCCTCCGTGATCGACATGGGCTCCGGCCTTCCCGTTCTCGAACTGGGACCCGGAACCGGCGTCATCACGCGCGCCATTCTGAAGCGCGGCGTGAAGCCCGAAGACCTCTACTGTGTCGAGTATTCCGAGGATTTCGTCCGCCACCTGCGCCGCAACCATCCGCGCGTCAACGTCATCGGCGGCGATGCCTTCGACCTGGACAGCACGCTCGGCGACGCGCGCGGCCTCATGTTCGACTCGGTCGTCTCCGGCGTGCCGTTGCTCAACTTCCCGGTTCCGCTCCGCATCCGCTACATCGAAGACCTGCTCGGACGCGTTCCCGCCGGCCGGCCTGTCGTTCAGCTGACATACGGGCCGGTCTCGCCGGTTCCGGCCGGCAAGGGCAATTATACCGTCGAGCGTTTCCACTTCGTGCTGCGCAACATCCCGCCCACCCAACTCTGGATCTACCGGCGGCCGTGGACCAGCGGCAACGCGCATTGATTTCCGCGACGCCTGCCTGTACCCGTCCGACCGGAAGCGCGACTCGGGCGGCAGGTGGAGCGTCAGTAAATGATACCGAAAATCCTCGTCTTCGCGGGCTCGATCAGGACCGGCGCCTTCAGCGGCAAGACCGCAGACGTCGCTACCGCGGAGTTGGCAGCGCAGGGCGCCGACGTCACCCGCATATCGCTGGCCGATTTCCCCCTGCCGATCATGGACGAGGACCTCGAGCAGGAAAAGGGCGTCCCCGAGAATGCGGTCAAGCTCGCGCGGCTGATCGCGGCCCATGACGCCGTGCTGATCTGCACGCCGGAATACAACGGCTCGATCCCGCCGCTCGTGAAGAACACGATCGACTGGGTGAGCCGAGTCCATCGCGACAACGGCCGCCCGCTCCAGCCTTATCCCGGCAAGATCGCCGCCATCTGCTCCTCGTCGGACGGACACTTCGCCGGCATCCGCTGCGCCGCGCATCTGCGCGCCGTGCTCGCCCATGTCGGCATGGAGGTGATCGCGCCGCAGGTCTCGGTGCCCAATGGCGCGGAGGCCTTCGCCGAGGACGGATCGTTCCGGGAGGAACGCTTGCGCAAGGGCATGACGCGACTCTGCCGCACGCTCATCGATCACGCCAGGGCCTTCTCGACGAGGTACGAACCATGACCGCTCCGGCGCTCCGCGAACGGTTGATCGTCGGCCTCGACGTCCCGACGGTGGCGGAGGCCGAGCAGGTCGTGCGCGACCTCGACGGAGCGGCCGCATTCTACAAGATCGGCTACCAACTGGTCTTCGCCGGAGGACTCGAACTGGCACGAGACCTCGCCCGCGGCGGCACGAAGGTCTTCCTCGACATGAAGCTGCTCGACATCGACAACACGGTGGCCAAGGGCGTCGAGAACATCGTCAGGATGGGTGTCTCCATGCTGACGCTGCACGCCTATCCGAAGGCGATGCGCGCGGCAGTGGAGGCGGCCAGGGGCAGCGAGCTTTGCCTGCTCGGTGTCACCGTTCTCACCTCGATGGACGAGGCCGATCTTGTCGAGGCCGGTTATGAATACGATCCGCACACGCTTGTCCTTCGCCGCGCCGAGCAGGCACTTGCCGCCGGCATGGGCGGCGTCGTCTGTTCGGCCGGCGAGGCCGCGGCGGTGCGCTCGATCGTCGGACCGCGCCTCGCTGTCGTCACGCCGGGCATACGTCCGGCCGGCGCCGATCGCGGCGACCAGAAGCGCGTGATGACGCCGGCCGATGCACTCCGCGCCGGCGCCAGCCACCTCGTCGTCGCCCGCCCGATCGTCGGAGCGGTTGACAGGAAAGCGGCCGCCGAAGCTATTCTGGCGGAAATGGAAACGGTCGGCATCTGACGGGAGGAACCATATGGTCAAGGCTTACTGGGTCGCGCATGTCGATGTCCGCGATCCCGAGGGATACAAGGGCTACGTGGCGACGGCGAAGCCGGCCTTCGAACGCTACGGCGCGAAGTTCCTCGCCCGTGGTGGTGCCTACGAAGCCATGGAGGGCCGCGGCCGCGGCCGCAACGTGGTGATCGAGTTCCCGTCCATGCAGGCGGCCAGGGACTGCTACAACTCGCCGGAATACCAGGCGGCGAAGGCGATCCGGCAGAAATACGCCGAGGCCGAGATGGTCATCGTCGAAGGCTACGAAGGCTGAGCGGGCTTCCCGCGGGCTACCAGATCCGGCCGTGGCGGCCCGCCGACGATCGTCTCCTCGTCGGGATGGAGAAGCGGGCGACGGAACGTTTTCGCGCGCACGGTCATGCCGCGATCGCCGACATGCCTGCCGCATCGCCCGAAGCCTTCGCAGCGACCTGGGCCGGGCATGACATCGTCGTGGCTGTCGCCCCGGACGGCAGTCCGGTCGGCTTTGCCGCGGCAACGCCGGTCGACGCCTTCCTTCATCTCGCCGAACTGTCGGTCGATCCCGATCACGGGCGAAAGGGCCTCGGCCGCGCGCTGGTCGCGGCCGTCGACGGCCTCGCTCGCGAACGCGGGCTTGCCGGCGTCACGCTGACGACCTTCCGCGACGTGCCTTTCAACGCACCGTTCTATGCCGGTCTGGGCTTCGCCGAGTTGCCGCTCGCCGACGCGTCCGATCAGTTGCGGCAGCGTTTTCACGCGGAGATCCCGCCGCACGTGACCGCCGAGACGCGGATTCTCATGCTCCGCCCCTGTTGAGGGCACTCGAGCAGGCGCAATGCTTCGTCAATCTCTTTGCCGCAACGTCACATGACGGTTCGGTGACGAACCTATTGCATCGCAGCAAAAGGGTGTTACTTTTGCTGCATAACAATATCGCCCGGACCGGCGCGACGCCGCCGCTGTCGGCCTCGGCGTCGCTGGTGGGCGCTGGATGTTCTATCAACTATACGAACTCAATCACGCCGCGATGCAGCCCTTCCGGGCCTATGCCGATGCAGTGAGGCTGTTCTACTCCAATCCTCTCAACCCGTTTGCGCACACTTCCCTGGGCCGTTCGGTTGCCGCGGCCGCTGAACTGTTCGAGCGCACGACGCGCCGCTACGGCAAGCCGGCCTTCGAGCTGGGATCGACGACGGTCGACTGGCAGACCGTCGACGTCGACGAGAAGGTCGTCTGGTCGCGGCCGTTCTGCAACCTGATCCATTTCGAGCGTTCGCTGCCTTCGGAGCGCAAGGCCGACCCGAAGCTTCTGATCGTGGCGCCGATGTCGGGGCACTACGCGACGCTGCTGCGCGGCACGGTCGAGGCGATGCTGCCTCACGCCGAGGTCTACATCACCGACTGGGCGGACGCGCGCATGGTGCCGCTCGTGGAGGGCCGCTTCGATCTCGACGACTATATCGACTACATCATCGACATGCTGCACGCGCTGGGGCCGGGCACGCATGTGATGGGCGTGTGCCAGCCGTCGGTCCCAGTGCTCGCCGCCGTCTCGGTCATGGAGGGCCGCGGCGACCGCTTCGCGCCGGCGACGATGACGCTGATGGGCGGCCCGATCGATACGCGGCGCAATCCGACTGCGGTCAATCTGCTTGCCGAGGAGAAGGGAATCGACTGGTTCCGCGACAACGTCATCATGCAGGTGCCGTGGCCGGATCCCGGCTTCGGCCGCTCGGTCTATCCGGGCTTCCTGCAGCTGTCGGGCTTCATGAGCATGAACCTCGACCGCCATATCATCGCCCACAAGGACTTCTTCCTCCACCTCGTGAAGAACGACGGCGACAACGCCGAGAAGCACCGCGATTTCTACGACGAGTATCTCGCGGTCATGGATCTGACCGCCGAGTTCTACCTGCAGACGGTGGAGACGGTGTTCGTCCGCCACGCCCTGCCGAAGGGCGAGATGAAGCATCGCGGCGAGCCGGTCGATCCGGGTGCCATCCGCAACGTGGCGCTGTTCACGGTCGAGGGCGAGAACGACGACATTTCCGGCCTCGGCCAGACCCAGGCGGCGCACGATCTCTGCGTCAACATCCCCGAGGAGATGCGCGCCCACTATATGCAGCCCAAGGTCGGCCACTACGGCGTCTTCAACGGCTCGCGCTTCCGTTCCGAGATCGTTCCGCGAATCGTCGACTTCATCACCAGCTACAGTCTCGCCAACCGCCGTGCACCGGCGAAGCCCCGGCTCGTGCGCGCCTCGAAGGACTCGGCCGCCTGAGAGGCGGCCTGCTTCCTCCCGCGAATCGCTGAATCCGACGCCGCGAACCTGTTGCGGATTCCTCGCCCGCGCGTGGGATGATCTTCGCCGTCGCGAGACTACTCCGGGTCGAGCCGGGGTTCCTCCTTCATGTCCTATGGCTGTTGCAATTCAGCCGCGGTTGGTTCCCGTCGGTAACCTTTACGGCGATCGTCCCGCAGCGCATCATTGACATGTCGACCATGCCCCTTTTAACGTTTTGTTAACAGACGAAACATGGGGCTGTCGGGGCGTGGGAATGTCTTCCTTCCTCGCAAGGAAACTGGCGATGCTGCCTGCCGCGCTGATTGTGGCGTCGGCGGCCGCGTCGTACCCGGCTGTGGCCAGCGCAGCAGAGCCGATGGTGACCGCCGGGCTCACCTCCCAGCCGATCGGTCACTACGAATTCTGCAAGGCTAACCCCGGCGAATGCAGCATCCGCATGCGCGATGCCGGGCCGCTGAAGATGACCGGCGGCATCTGGACGCAGATCGCCAGGATCAACCGGACCGTCAACAAGTCCGTCAAGCCGATGAACGACTCCGACATCTACGGCAAGGACGAGGTCTGGGCTTACCCGAACGGTGTCGGCGACTGCGAGGACTACGTTCTGGAGAAGCGCCGGCAACTGGCCGCGCAGGGTATCTCGCTCTCCGACCTGCTGATAACGGTCGTACGAAAGCCCGACGGCGAGGGGCATGCCGTGCTGACGGTGCGGACCAGCAAGGGCGACTTCATCCTCGACAACCTCACCGACAAGGTGAAGCTGTGGAGCGACACCGGCTATCGCTACCTGAAGCGCCAGTCGAGCGAGCATACCGGTCGCTGGGTTGCGATCCGCGAGGGCCAGACCACGCTTGTCGGTTCAGTCCAGTAGGTATCTCGGCCGGAGGATTCCGGCCGAACGCGTTTCCCGTACCGGCTGTCGCCCGTGAATCCGACTCGCCTCTCCACGCATCGCACGGAGGGGTATTTTGTCCGCGAAGAAGATCAGTCTTCGGAAAGAACCGCGGCCATGGCCTCGGCGACGGTGGCGACGTTGCGATCATTGACCCCGGCCACGCACATGCGGCCGGAGCGCACCATGTAGACGGCGAACTCGTCGCGCAGCCGATCGACCTGCGCCGCCGTAAGGCCGGTGTAGCTGAACATGCCGCGCTGGCTGAGCAGATAGCCGAAATCGCGATCCTGGACCCGCGCCGTCAGCACGTCGTAGAGGCGCTGGCGCATGGCCTTGATGCGCACGCGCATCTCGGCGACTTCGCCTTCCCATTCCCGGCGCAGTTCCGGGTCGTTCATCACCATGGCCGCGACCTGGCCGCCATAGGTCGGCGGGCTCGAATAGTTGGTGCGGATGGTGAACTTGAGCTGGCCGAGCACGCGGTCGGCCTCCGCGGCGCTGGCGCAGACGACCGACAGGCCGCCGCAGCGCTCGCCGTACCAGGACAGGTTCTTGGAGAACGAGTTGGAGACGAGGAAGGAGACGCCGGCGTCGGCCATGGCGCGCACCGCGTGCGCGTCTTCCTCGATGCCGTCGCCGAAGCCCTGGTAGGCCATGTCCATGAACGGGATCAGATTGCGCGCGGCGACGACCGGGATGATCTCGGCCCACTGCTCGCGCGTCAGGTCGACGCCGGTCGGGTTGTGGCAGCACGGGTGCAGGAGCACGATGCTCTTCTCCGGCATGGCCTTCAGCGCCTGAAGCATCTCGGCGAAGCGCACGCCTCCGGTCGCTGCGTCGTAGTAGGGATAGTCGCGGATCGGGAAGCCGGCGAACTGGAACAGCGAGCGGTGGTTGTCCCAGGTCGGATCGCTGACGTAGACCTCGCTTCCGGGGAAGTAGCGCTTGAGGAAGTCGCCGCCGACCTTCAGCGCGCCGGAGCCGCCGATGGTCTGGATCGTGGCGATGCGCTTCGAGCGAACCGCCTCGTGGCCGGCGCCGAAGACGAGTTCCTGAACCGCCTGGCGATAGTTGGACGCGCCCTCGATCGGCTGGTAGCTTCGCGGGTCGCTGTTCTGCGCGCGCCGGGCTTCGGCCTTGCGCACCGAGGGCAGCGCGGGGATGCGCCCCTCGCCGTCGTAGTAGAGGCCGATGCTGACATTGACCTTGCCCGGCCGCGCGTCCTTGTTGAAAGCGTCGACGATCGCGAAGATGGGATCGCCGGCATAGGCTTCGACGTGTTCGAACATGGAAGGGCCCTCGAGAAACGCGCGGCAGCCATATCAACTGCCGCGCCGGGCGACAACTGCCGGCTGAGGCCCTTTCGAGACTCCCCGGCGGTGGCTCAGTTCCGCGCCGGAATGTTCAGGCCCCTGTGCACTGCCGGACGCGCCAGTCCGCGTTCCAGCCAGCCGGCGACATTGACGAAGGCGTCGAAACCGACGAGTTCGCGCGCATCGTAGAAACCGATCAGGTTGCGTACCCAGCCCAGCATCGAGATGTCCGCGATCGTGTAGTCGTCGTCCATGATCCAGCAGCGGCCCTCCAGCCTGCGGTCGAGAACCCCCAGCAGCCGTTTCGTCTCGGCGACGTAGCGGTCACGCGGGCGCTTGTCCTCGTAGTCGCGGCCGGCGAACTTATGGAAGAAGCCGACCTGGCCGAACATCGGGCCGATCGCAGCCATCTGGAAGAACACCCACTGCAGGGTCTCGTAGCGCCGCGCCGGATCGGCGGGAACGAGCTTTCCGGTCTTGTCGGCGAGGTAGACGAGGATCGCACCCGATTCCCATAGCGCCAGCGGCCGGCCGCCCGGTCCGTTCGGGTCGAGAATCGCGGGGATCTTGCCGTTCGGGTTGAGCGACAGGAATTCGGGAGTCCAGCTCTCGTTGTTCGTGATGTTGACCGCATGTGCCTCGTAGGGCAGGCCGGTCTCCTCCAGTGCGATCGACACCTTGACGCCGTTGGGTGTCGGAAAGGAATAGAGCTGGAGCACATCGGGCCGCGTGGCCGGCCAGCGCGACGTGATCCGGAAGACGGAGAGGTCAGCCATGGTCGTCCTCGGTCGGTTGGATGGACGGGCGAGCGTGCCCGAAGGGGGGAGCGACTGATCTAGGTTGCCGCGCGTCGAGGATCAACGCGCCTCGGATCACGTCACCGCGACCGGAGCGGTCGCCCCGGACCGCTTCCTATACGGCCTTGAAGGCGAGCACGGCGTTGGTGCCGCCGAAGGCGAAGCTGTTGCTGATCGCCGCACGAACCGTGCGTTGCTTCGCCACATTGGGGGTCACGTCGAGGTCGCAGGCCGGATCCTTCTCGCGATAGCCCACCGTCGGCGGTACGATGCCCTCGCGAATGGCGTTGACGCAGGCGATCATCTCGACTGCTCCCGACGCGCCCATGCAGTGACCGTGCATGGATTTCGTCGACGACACCGACAGCGCGTCGGCATGCTTGCCGAAGGCGCGACGGATCGCCTGCGTCTCGATCTCGTCATTGGCCTTGGTGCCGGTGCCGTGGGCGTTGACATAGTCGATATCCTCCGGCCCCAGGCCGGCGTCGGCGAGCGCGGCAATCATGGCCGCCGTCGGCCCCTCTACTGTCGGCGCGACGATGTCGGTGGCGTCACCCGACAGGCCGGCGCCGGCCAGTTCGACGAGGATAGGCGCGCCACGCGCCACCGCGTGTTCGTAGGTCTCGAGAACCGCCATGCCGGCGCCCTCGCCGATCACCAGGCCGTCGCGGTCGGCGGAGAAGGGTCGGCAGACGTCGCGCGCCACCGCGCGCAACATGTCCCAGGCCTTCAGGATGGCGAAGGTGAGCGCGGCGTCGGTTCCGCCGGCAAGCATGACGTCGGCCCGGCCGAGGCGGATCTGGTCTGCGGCGGCGGAGATGGCGTGGTTTGCCGACGCGCATGCCGACGTCACGCCGAATACCGGTCCGCGCAGTCCGTGCTGCATGCTGACCTGGCCGGCGGGCGCGCCGGGCATGATCTTCGGCACCGAGAACACATTCGGCCGCTTGCCCTCGAGCAGGAGGGCTCGGAAGTTCTCCTCGGTCGTCTCCGTGCCGAAGATACCCGTTCCGACGACCGCGCCGATGCGCGAGCGGTCCATGTCGGCAAGACCGGATTGGTTCAATGCCTCCGTCGCCGCGATCACCGCGAGCAGGCTGAACCGGTCCATGGTGATCAAACGGCGCCGGTCCAGGCCGTGCTCGGGCAACGCCTTGATCTGGGCGCCGAGCCGGCCGTTCATCTCATGGAGATGGTCGTTTCTGATGGCGCCGAATCCGGATCGGCCCTCGCGCATGGACGTCCAGATCTCGGACGCGTTCGAGCCAAGGGAGCACAGGCCGCCGATGCCTGTGATGACGATCCTCGTGCGGGCCATCTCAGCCCTT
>Ga0209573_1004552_pt1 | contig 13498 bp, 9 predicted proteins | sample TNRBio252014_DNA_FD_185870 | JGI IMG/M metagenome (GOLD analysis project Ga0209573, IMG submission 185870) | Wastewater treatment Type I Accumulibacter community from EBPR Bioreactor in Madison, WI, USA - TNR Reactor_6/25/2014_ DNA (SPAdes)... | ecosystem: Engineered > Bioreactor > EBPR >...
AGCATCGGGCGGCTGACGCCATCGCCGAAGTAATGAGTCAGTTCGCTGGCGGCAGTGGTCGCCGCCAGGGTGATGGCCGCGACCATCGCTCCCACATAGGATTCGTAGATGTCGGCGCCCATGCCGGCGATGTCGCCGACGTTGTCGCCGACGTTGTCGGCGATGACGCCGGGGTTGCGGGGATCGTCCTCGGGAATGCCGGCCTCGATCTTGCCGACCAGATCGGAACCGACGTCGGCGGCCTTGGTGAAGATGCCGCCGCCGACCCGGGCAAACAGCGCGATGGACGAGGCACCCATCGAGAAGCCCCAGATGGTGGACGCCGAGTTGGGATCGACGGCGAATTGGGCGGACAGGAAGAAGAACAGGATGCCCAGGCCCAGCAGCCCGAAGCTGGCCACGGCCAGACCCATCACCGCGCCGCCGTTGAAGGTCATCAGCAACGCCGCGCCCGCGCCCTGTTCCCGGGCCGCCGCGGTGGTGCGGACATTGGCCTTGGTGGCCGCCTGCATCCCGACCAAGCCGGCCAACGCGGAGGTCAGCGCGCCCATCAGAAACGCTACGCTGGTGCCAAAGCCATGCTGCATGGACAGCAGCATCGCCACCACCAGGGCGAAGATGCCAATCTTGGTGTATTGTGCCCGCAAATAAGTCATCGCGCCCAGATGGATCTCATCGGCGATGGAACCCATAAGCGGGTCGCCGGTGGATTGCTGGACGATCCAGCGGTACAGCATCGCGGCGGCGGCCAGACCCAGCAGGCCAGCCACCAGCGATAAAATTGCCACAGTCATTAAGATTCTCCACGGATTGTCTGAACTCGGCGCCGACCACGCACGGTTGGCGTCGCATTGGCGGATGGGCCGCCGTCGCGGCGGCAAAGCCTAGCAAAAAACATTCCTGTTTATGGGTTTTCTTCCAAAATAGCGGGGGTCAAGCGCTTTGCTGGACGAGTTGATCGCCGGTTGCCAACATCCAGGCAGCCGGTTGGGGAATCGAGCACGGTCCAGCGAAACTTTCAATGCGCCAGACCTGAACAGGATGCGCGCATTTGGTTAATAATAGCTTAATCGAGGCGTCGCGAATCCGGCAATTCTCGGGTCCGACCCCACGCAGAGTCTGTAACGGGGAGGGCGGTGGGCGGCGCAAGCCAGCCGCATCCATCCCAGCAATGGTGCGTGGGACGCGCTTTTGTGGGGCACATAACCGGGAGCAACCCAGCATGAAGTGCAAACATTACATGATTACCTCGCCCACGGTCGTCTACGACACGGCGCCGCTGTCGGAAGCGCTGGCTCTGATGGTCAGCAAGCACATGCAGGATTTGCTGGTGGTTAACGAGCAAGGCGAGTTCGTTGGCACCATCACCTCGTTCACCTTCTCCAAGCTGTTGATGCCGTCGGAACCCCAATTGCCGGATGATGCCGAAAAGGAAAACGCCGCCGATGTGGATAATCGCCTGATCCCACACTTGCACCGCAAGGTGGGCGACTTCGCCGGCGTCCATCCGGTGGTCGATCCGGAAGCGCCGTTGCTCGACGCGCTCAAACTGCTTTCGGAGGGGTATCTGCGCCTGCCGGTGGTGGACGCGGATCGCAAGCTGGTCGGCGCGTTGTCGTCGCTTACCATCCTGCGGCGCTTCCGGTTTTGAGTCAGTCCCTATGATTCCCCTCCTTGGCCGAAGGAGGGGTGGCGCGAAGCGCCGGAGTGGTTTGGACTCGAAGATTACCCTCCGGCTGCCTGTGGAGGAAACCCGCCATGCAACGTAGAACCGTGCTTAAAGCCCTCGGCGTGGGGACGTGGACCGGCGCTGGCCTGACGCTGGGGGGTATTGGCCGCCTGCTCCAGGCGGGCGAGGCCGCCGCTGGCCCGCCCGATCTGGCGGCGGTCAAAAACGGCGAGCCGGAGGCGCTGTTCGACAGCGGCATTCAGGCCATGGGCGGGATGGGGCGCTTCGTCAGGAAGGGCCAGATTGTGGTGGTCAAGCCCAACATCGGCTGGAATGCACCGCCGGAACGGGCCGCCAACACCAACCCCCGCCTGGTCCGCCGCATCATCGAGCACTGCCTGCAAGCCGGCGCGAAGGAAGTTTATGTGTTCGATCACACCTGTGACAACTGGCGCGACAGTTACCGCACCAGCGGCATCGAACAGGCGGTGAAGGATGCCGGCGGCAAGCTGGCGCCCGGTAACAGCGAGGGCTATTTCCAGACGGTCGCGGTTCCCAACGGCCGCCGACTGCGCGAGGCCAAGGAACACGAATTGGTGTTGCAGGCCGATGTGTTGATCAATGTTCCGGTGCTCAAAAGCCACGGCGGGGCCACGTTGACGGTGGCGATGAAGAACCTGATGGGCGTGGTCTGGGATCGCGGCGAGTGGCACGCCAACAACCTGCACCAGTGCATCGCCGACTTCGCCAGCTACCGCAAGCCCGATCTGAACGTGGTGGACGCCTACAACGTGCTGATGCGGCACGGGCCGCGCGGGGTGTCGGCGGCGGATGTCGCAAATATGCGGTCGCTGTTGCTCTCGACCGATCTGGTGACGGCGGACGCGGCGGCGGCCAAGCTGTTCGGCCTGGAGCCGGACGCGGTGAGCTATATCGGCATCGCCCACGAGATGGGCGGGGGCCGCAAGGATTTGGAAAATCTGGCGATTCGGCGGATCGTGCTTTGATCCAGAGCCGGCTTCCGGCCGGCTTTGCGGGCGACTTATAAAGTTGTGGAAACTCTCCGCCCGCCTCTTTTCCTCCTTGGTTCTTCACGGTTCTGCGTCAAGCTCAATCGCTTGCCCTCATCAATTCATAATCCACAGATGGATGAACACTGTATTTTTGCGTGGTTCCCCAATTCGGTTTTTGCAGTTTAATCCTGCTACAGAAGGAGGGATTTTCCATGAGTCCCAAAAGAATATCGGCAATCCTAACCATACTGGGTTTATTCCTATTCGCAAGTCTGGCGGCCCCTAATGTGCAAGCCGCGACGTATGGTTTCACGACCTTCGATGTCCCAGGCGCCACTGATACCCATGCCCGCAGCATCAACGCGAGCGGACAGATAGCGGGTTTTTACTGGGATGACTTGAATAGACCACATGGTTTCGTGTACAGCAACGGGACGTTTACGATCCTCGATGTGCCGGACGCCACTAAGACCTTTGCATACAGCATTAACGCGAGCGGCCAAGTGACAGGCTTCTACCAGGACGTTTCGGATAGAAATCATGGTTTCGTTTACAGCAACGGCACGTTCACGACCTTGGACGGTCCGGGTGCCACTGAAACCGCTGCTCTCAGTATCAACGATAGCGGTCAGGTAACAGGTTATTACTGGGATGGATCGGGTGCATATGGTTTTTTGTATGGCAATGGTACGTTTACAACCTTCGATACTCCGAATCACGCCTTCATCCAGCCCACCAGTATCAACGCGAGCGGACAGGTGACAGGCTATTACACCACGAGCGTGATGCCACGTTTAACCAATGGTTTCGTATACAGTGGTAGTGCGTTCACGCCCCTTGATATCCCAAGCCCAGGGCTTGATAGTACACTTGCCGCCAGCATCAACGATAGCGGACAGGTAACGGGTAGTTACTGCAATGTCGTAGATAAGGGCGGATGTCGTGGTAGTCATGGTTTCGTGTATGGCGGTGGCACGTTCACGACCTTCGATATTCCAGGCGCCACTCACACCGAGCCAAACAGCATCAACAATGGCCGACAGGTGGCGGGCCATTATTCGAATGACTTGGGTTACCATGGTTTCTTGTACAGCAACGGCACGATTACAAACTTCGATGCCCCAGGCGCCATTGACACGTGGGCCACTAGCATCAACGCGAGCGGACAGGTGGCGGGTCGATACTACGATGGCTCGCGTTACCATGGCTTCATTGCCACCCCGGTTTGCGCGACCCCGATGGTCACGATTCATACCTTCACGACGACGCCCAGCGGGTTCAGGCTCACCGGTTTGATCACCCACGAGGGCGCTCCCCTGTGCGCCCTAGTCCTGGCCAACGGCCAGTTCATGTTTACCTGTGGGGATCCCTTGCCCAAGGGGGATTTCGACCTGACCGTGCCGCTCGACGGCTATGGGCAAATTACGCTGTTCGGGTTCTCCGCCGGTTTGTTGCCGTTCCAGCAAACCTTTTCCCCTGCTCCTTCCACGTCTCCATAATAAAGGGCTATAACGCTTCCATCCGACTTGTGAAATCATTCCGTCGAACCCCCCAGCGATCTGGCGTCAACCCTCCTTATCGAAGGAGGGGAAATTCAATAACCTGTCTTGAAGTACTATTGGTCCACGTGGGAGCGATGTCAGCAACCAGGAAACCAGTAAGGAGATAAACCCGATGTCCGCGCAACTCCAACCCCGTTGGCTGTCCGTTGCAGACTATCTCGCTTTCGAGGAACGCAGCGAAATCAAGCACGAGTATATCAACGGCGAAATTTACGCCATGGCCGGGGCCAGCGTCCGGCATAATCGAATTACCCTCAATCTGGCCGGACGATTAATGAGTCACTTGCGCGGCTCGCCTTGCGAGGTATTCGTCGCCGACGTCAAGTTGCATCTCAAGGAATTGGGGGCGGATATTTTCTATTACCCCGATCTAATGGTCTGCTGCGATCCCAATGATTGTGATCCGTACTACCGCACCCGGCCCTGTCTGGTCGTCGAAGTGCTATCCAGCGGAACTGCCCGGATCGATCAACGGGAAAAGCTCTTCGCCTACGCCCGGCTCGATAGCCTGCAAGGTTATCTGCTGCTGGAGCAGGATCGGATCGGCGCTGCCCTGCATTGGCGGGAAGGCGGCGACTGGCGGCGGACGGAATTCGGCGATTCGCACGCGGAATTGACCCTGCCCTGCGCCGGTTTGACGGTTCGGTTGGCGGAACTGTATGAAGGAACGGGATTGCTGGAGATGCCGTCGGACGCCGAAAGTCCGCGTTGATTTCATCGTTTCCGCGCGGGTGTGGGAACCGTGTTGAGAGCGGGCAGCCATGAATCAGGTGTGGTTGAAGAAAATTCGGGTCGTGGTCTCGCTGGCGTTCCTGGTGCTGACCACGTTGCTGTTCGTGGATTTCGAGCGGATCGGCCCGTCGCTCGCCCAAGCCGTGCGGTATCCGCAATTCGTGCCGTCGCTGCTGAACTTCACCCAGACCTTCGCCCTGGCTGCCACCGGGTTTTTGCTGGTGCTGGCGCTGACCCTGCTGTTTGGCCGGGTGTACTGCTCGATGATCTGTCCGCTTGGCACGCTGCAAGACATCATCATCCGCATCGCGGACAAGCTACGCAAGCCGCGCAAGATCAAGTTCAAGCCCCAAAAATCGCACGATGCGCTGCGCTACGGGATACTGGCGCTAACGGTCGGCCTGTTCCTGAGCGGCAGCACGCTGGTGTTGAGCCTGCTGGACCCGTTCAGCAATTTTGGCCGCATCGCCGGCGACCTGCTGCGGCCGCTCTACGTCGCCACCCATAACGGCGTGGGATCGCTGCTCGAAGCTCTGGGGCTGTACGGACCATTCCCGCTGGCGTGGAAAGCGCCGCCGCTGGCCGCGCTGGCGTTTCCGGCCCTGTTCCTGGCCGGTCTGATCTGGCTGAGCGCCCGGCATGGCCGGCTGTTCTGCAATACGCTCTGTCCAGTAGGCACGTTGCTGGGGCTGGTCTCGCGCTTCGCGATTTTCAAGATTCGGATTCCCAAGGACGCCTGCCTCGTCTGTGCCCAATGTTCGATTCACTGCAAGGCCGGTTGCATCCGGCTGAAGACCAAAGACGTGGATTTCAGCCGCTGCGTGGCCTGCTTCAACTGCATCACGGTTTGCGAAGCCCACGGCATCGGCTACGCGCGGTCGGCGCCGGTCAAGTTTTTTCCTTCGCCTCCAGCAGATGTTCCGCAACGGGAACCTTCGAACCACCCCGGCGCTGCCCGCCACCCCTCCTTGTCCAAGGAGGGGAAAACGCGGCGAGCGTTGCTGCGGGGCGCAGCGACGGCGCTGGTCGGCTGGGCGGCATTGCCCAATTCGCCGCCGGTCGAAGCCAAGCCCCACAATCGGGTTCCGACCGTTCTGGTCAACCGCAAGACCTGGCCTGTCGCCCCGCCCGGCGCTGGCGATCTGGCCCGGTTCAACGATCTTTGCACCGCCTGCCATCTGTGCGTGAGTGCCTGTCCTTACGGTGTGTTGCAACCGGCGCTGCTGGACTACGGCCTGTCCGGTCTGCTGCAACCCCATATGGACTGTATCAGCGGTTATTGCAGCTATGAATGCAATCTCTGCGGGCAGGTTTGTCCGACCGGGGCGATCCGGCCGCTGGCTCTGGCCGCCAAACAAACGGTCCAGATGGGTGTGGCCCACTTCGTCCGCGATAACTGCATCGTGTATACCGACCACACCGCCTGCGGGGCCTGCGACGAATACTGTCCCACCAAGGCGGTGCATATGATTCCCTACCGGGATGGCCTAACCATCCCAGAAGTGCGGGAAACGCTGTGCGTCGGTTGCGGCGCCTGCGAGAATGCCTGTCCGGCCCGGCCGCACCGGGCCATCTACGTGGACGGCCATCCGATCCAGCAACGGGCCACGCGACCCACTTCCAAACCCCTCGAACGGGAGGCGCAAGGTGAATTTCCATTTTGACCGGCATCGATTTGCCACGAGCGCGCACCGGCGATGAGCGTCCTGTACTACGACTGCTTCGCCGGCATCAGCGGCGACATGCACTTGGCGGCGCTGCTCGACCTGGGCGTGGACTACGACGAACTGGTTCTCGAACTGACCGGACTCGGCATGGAGGGTTATGGCGTACAGGCCACGCGGGCCAGCCGCAAGGGCGTGTTCGGCACCCAGGTGCGGGTGGTGACCGACCCGAACCAGCCCGCGCACCGCGACCTGCGCCAGATCGAGGCGATCATCGGCGCCAGTTTGCTGCGGGAGCCGGTGCAAAGCCGGGCCATTGCGGTGTTCCGCCGGTTGGCCGAGGCCGAGGCTCACATTCACGATACGTCGCCGGATCGCATTCACTTTCACGAAGTGGGCGCGCTGGACGCCATCGTGGACATCGTCGGCGGTGTCATCGCCCTGGACCGGCTGAACGTGGATCGCGTGTTGTGTTCGCCGGTGGAATTGGGCGGTGGCATGGCGCATTGCGCGCATGGCGTGTTGCCAGCACCGGCCCCGGCGACCCTGGAATTGCTCAAGGGCGTTCCGGTCAAGCTGGGCGGCGCGCCGTTCGAGACGACCACCCCGACCGGCGCAGCCCTGCTGGCCACCTTCGTCGATGAATACGTGACGCGCCCCGAACTCATCATCCACCGGGTCGGCTACGGTATCGGCCATCACGATGGCCCCATCCCCAACGTGCTGCGGGTTTGTCTGGGCGAGTGGCCGGCGGATCGCGAGGATCGGCGGGAATTGTGCGTGTTGGAATGCAACATCGACGACATGAACCCGGAGTGCTACGACCATGTGTTGGAGCGGCTGTTCGCGGCGGGAGCGAACGATGCTTGGCTCGCGCCGGCGCTGATGAAGAAAAACCGGCCGGCAACCGTGTTGTGCGTGTTGTGCGCGCCGGACCTGGGGCGGACCCTGACCGAATTGTTGCTGATCGAAACGACGACCTTGGGGGTGCGCCAGTATTCGGTGACTCGCACCGCGCTGGTGCGGGAAATCCTGCATGTGACGACCCGCTACGGCGAGGTGGCGGTCAAGCTCGCCCATCACCAGGACCAGCCGCTGCGCGGCAAGCCGGAATACGAAGACTGCAAGCGGCTGGCGCTGGAACATCGCGTGCCGATTCACGCGGTCTACGCGGCGGTGCGAGAGGCGTTGTTGAGCCACGAACTGGGGCCGGAACCGGCCCGGTCGTCCCCATGACCGCCGCCGCGCTGGCCGAAGCCGGCTTTCAACGCCTGCGGGAACTGCTGCGCGGGTTGGACTCGGTCGCGGTGGCCTGTTCCGGCGGCTTGGACAGCAGTCTGTTGCTGGCAGCGGCCCGGGTGGCGCTGGGCGACCGGGTGCTGGCGTTGACCGTGGCGACGCCGTACATGGTGGACGGGGAAATCGCCGCCGCCAGGGAACTAACCGTGCAACTGGGCGTGCGCCACCGGGTGCTGGAATTGCCGATGCCGAATGAGATCGCCCATAACCCGCCCGACCGCTGCTATCGCTGCAAACTGACCTTGTTCGCCGAGCTGAAAAGCGTTGCTGCCGAGGAAGGATTTACTTGGCTGGCCGATGGCAGCAACCGGGACGATCTCGCCGATTATCGTCCGGGGATGCGGGCCTTGCGTGAACTGGATATTCGCAGCCCGCTGCTGGAAGCCAGGTTGGGCAAGGTGGAGATTCGTCGTTACGCCCGCGCCCTGAACCTGCCGGTGTGGGATAAGCCCGCTTCAGCTTGCCTGCTCACCCGGTTGCCGCACGGGACCGAGGTGCGTTTTGAACTGTTGCGGCGGGTGGAAACGGCGGAAAGCGCGTTGCGGGCATTGGGATTCGGCACGGTAAGGGTGCGCTGTCACGGCGACCTGGCCCGCATTGAGGTGGATCGCGCCGAGAGAGCCCGCTTGCTGGATGAAGCCGTCGCCGAGCAGGTGGTGGCGGCGCTGACCGGCTGTGGCTTCCGTTACGTGACTCTGGATTTGCAGGGCTACCGGATGGGCAGTTTCAATCTCCCTCCACCGGCGGAGTGAATGAGCTTGCGCGAGGAGACCTTGCGGACGTTGCTGAACCAAGTCCGCTCCGGCGATCTGGCGGTGGAGGGGGCGGTGAACCGGTTGCGGGATTTACCCTTCCGCGATTTGGGCGAGGCGGTGCTCGACAGTCACCGGGAACTGCGGCGCGGCCATCCCGAGGTGATCTATTGCGCCGGCAAGACCGTGGCTCAGGTTAAAACCATCGTCGCCGCGCTGTTGGAAGGCGATGGCGACATCCTCGCCACTCGCGCCACCCAGACGATGTACGAAGCCGTGGCGGAGGTGTGTCCCGAAGCCCGCTACAACCGGCTGGGGCGCGTCATCGTGATTCAGCGCCGCGTCCGGCCGTTGACTGAAACCGCCATCGCCCTCATCACCGCCGGCACCTCCGATCAGCCGGTGGCCGAGGAGGCGGCGGAAACCGCGCTGCTGTTCGGCAACCGGATCGAGCGGATCAACGACGTGGGCGTGGCTGGCTTGCACCGGCTGCTGGCGCGGCTGGACGTGATTCGCGCGGCGCGGGTTTGCATCGTGATCGCGGGCATGGAGGGGGCGCTGGCCAGCGTGGTGGCCGGATTGGTGGCCCGCCCGGTGATCGCCGTGCCGACCAGCGTCGGCTACGGGGCGAACTTCGGCGGCCTCTCGGCGCTGCTGGGGATGTTGACCTCCTGCGCCGGCGGGGTGGGGGTAGTGAACATCGACAACGGGTTCGGCGCGGCCTGCTTGGCGAGCCTGATCAACCAGCCTTGATGAAGGAAGTGAACGATGACTGCGCCCACGCCCTGCGTGCTGGTGGATGGTTCGTCCTGGCTGCATCGGGCCTTCAACGCCCTGCCGGCGCTGAGCACGAAATCCGGTGAGCCGACCGGCGCGTTGTATGGCGTGCTGAACATGTTGCGCCGGTTGCTGGCCGACTATCGGCCGGACTATCTGGCGGTGGTGTTCGACGCCCCCGGCAAGACTTTCCGCCACGAGCAGTACGCCGCCTACAAGGCGCATCGGCCACCGCTGGACCCCCAACTCGTTCAACAGATCGAACCGCTGCACGCCTGCGTCCGCGCCCTGGGGTTGCCGCTGCTGCAAGTGACGGGCGTGGAGGCCGACGATGTCATCGGCACGCTGACCCGGCAGGCGACGGCGCAGGGTTTGCCGGTGCTGATCGTCAGCGGCGACAAGGACCTGACGCAGTTGGTGGGCGAGCGGGTGCGGATGCTGGACACCATGAAGAACGTGGTGACCGACGTCGCCGGGGTGGAACAGAAATTCGGGGTGCCGCCGGCCCTGATCGTGGACTGGCTGGCCCTGGTCGGCGACAGTTCCGACAACATCCCCGGCGTGCCGGGCGTGGGCGCGGTGACCGCCGCCAAATGGCTGCGCGAGTATGGCTCGCTGGATCATCTGGTGGCGAATGCCGCCGCGATTCGGGGCAAGATCGGCGACAAATTGCGCGCTGGGTTGGAACAACTGCCGCTATCCCGGCAACTCGCCACCCTGGATTGCAACGTGCCGCTTCCGGTCCCGTTCGAGGGCTTGCGACCCACCCCGCCTGATACTGACGCATTGCGGGCGCTGTACGAACGCTATGAATTCCGTTCCTGGCTGAAGGACCTGTCGTCCGATAGACGGGAGATGCCCGGGCAAACGCCAGCACCGGCGATGACCCAGCCTTCTCTTGACTTGGCGGAGATAGCCAACAATCCACCCACTTACGAACTGGTGCTGGATCAGGCGGTGTTCGACGCTTGGCTGGAGCGGTTGCAGGCAGCGGAACTCATCTCCTTCGACACCGAGACCACCAGCCTGAACTATCTGGACGCCCGTATCGTTGGGGTGTCGTTCGCGGTGAATCCGTGCGAAGCGGCCTACGTGCCGCTGGCGCACGACTATCCGGGCGCACCGGACCAGTTGAACCGGGAACATGTCCTGGAACAGTTGCGCCCGTTGCTGGAAGATGCCGCCCGGCCGAAAGTGGGCCAGCACCTCAAATATGATCTGCACGTGCTGGCCAATCACGGCATTGCGCTGCGCGGCATCCGCCACGACACCCTGCTGGAATCCTACGTGCTGGATTCCACCGCCCGGCACGACATGGATTCGCTGGCGGAGCGGCATTTGAAGCTGCGCACCATTCGTTTCGAGGACGTGGCGGGGAAGGGCGCGAAACAGTTGACGTTCAATCAGGTTGCGCTGGAACAAGCCGGACCCTACGCCGCCGAGGATGCCGACGTGACCCTGCGCCTGCATCAGTGTCTGTGGCCGCGCCTGGAACGGGAACCTGGCCTGCGGCGGTTGTATGAGGAACTGGAAATTCCGCTGATTCCGATCTTGGCGCGGATGGAGCGGACGGGGGTGCGGGTGGACGCGGCGGCGCTCCGCCAACAGAGCGGCGAACTGGCCCGACGGCTGTGGGAGTTGGAGCAACAAGCTTACGACCTAGCCGGGGAGAAATTTAATCTGGGTTCGCCCAAGCAGTTGCAGGCGATTCTGTTCGAGCGGCTGGGGCTGCCGGCGGGCAAGAAGACCGCCACCGGCCAGTCTTCCACCGCCGAGGATGTGTTGCAGGAACTGGCGCTGACCTATCCGTTGCCCAAGGTCATTCTGGAACACCGCACGCTGAGCAAGCTGAAATCCACCTACACGGATCGCCTGCCCGAGCAGATTCATCCCCGCACGGGACGGGTTCACACGTCCTATCATCAGGCGGTGGCCAGCACGGGCCGGCTGTCGTCTTCCGATCCCAACTTGCAGAACATCCCGATTCGCACCCCGGCAGGGCGGCGCATCCGTCAGGCGTTCGTGCCGGAATCAGGTTGGGTGATGCTGGCGGCGGATTATTCGCAAATCGAACTGCGGATCATGGCGCATCTGTCCGGGGATGAAGGTTTGCTGCGGGCTTTTGCCACGGGGGCCGACGTGCATCGCGCCACCGCCGCCGAGGTGTTCGGCGTGACGCCGGAGGAAGTGACTGCCGAGCAGCGACGCAGCGCCAAGGCGATCAATTTCGGGCTGATTTACGGCATGTCGGCGTTCGGATTGGCCCAGCAACTGGGCATCGAGCGCGGCGCGGCCAAGGATTACGTGGATCGCTATTTCGCCCGTTATCCGGGCGTCAAGGCATACATGGAGGACACCCGCCGGCTGGCCGCCGAACGGGGCTACGTGGAAACGGTATCTGGCCGCCGGCTGTATCTCCCCGACATTCGCGCCCGCAATGCGCAACTGCGGCAAGCGGCGGAACGCGCCGCTATCAACGCGCCGATGCAGGGCACCGCCGCCGATATCATCAAGCGAGCCATGCTGGCGGTAGACCGCTGGCTGCAAGAATCCGCCTTCCCGGCGCGGATGATCATGCAGGTTCACGACGAACTGGTGTTTGAAGTGGCCCAGGATGCTGTCACCGAAGCCGGGGAGCGTATCCGGGTGGCGATGGTTGCAGCGGCGGAATTGCGCGCGCCGCTGGAGGTGGATGTCGGCGTGGGCGCGAATTGGGATGAGGCGCACTGAATGGGACGGGTCGCCACTCAATGACAAAAAACCAAAAACTCGAACTCACCTGGATTGGCAAGGAGAACCGGCCCAGGCTGGAGCCGCGCATTTTGTTGGAAGATCCCGCGAGGTCGTATCACGCCAGGCATCGGGTGACGGACGGGGACATTTTCGACAACCGGCTGATCTTCGGGGATAACCTGCTGGCGCTGAAGGCGTTGGAGGCGGAGTTCGCGGGCAAGGTGAAGTGTGTATTCATCGATCCGCCCTACAACACCGGCAGTGCGTTCACACATTACGACGACGGGTTGGAGCATTCAATTTGGCTGTCGCTGATGCGCGACCGGTTGGAGATTATCCGGCGGTTGTTGTCGGAGGATGGTTCGCTGTGGATCACGATTGACGACAACGAAGCGCATTACCTGAAAGTGTTATGCGATGAGGTGTTTGGGCGAAGGAATTTTATCGCGACAGTTGTATGGCAAAAGAAGTACGCTGGTAAAGCAGATTCTGAGTTTTTTTCTGAGTTTCACGAGTATGTTCTGGTGATTGGGAAGAATGCTGAGCGGTTGCAGTTGAATGGGTTTTCAAGAACTGCTGAGCAGGATTCTCGATACAAGAACCCTGACAATGATCCTCGTGGGTTATGGGCTTCAGATAATTTGTTGCGAACAGAGGCGCGTGACTATGCGATTTACCAGATTCAGACTCCTTCTGGAAAGGAGTACTGGCCCCCAAAAGGGTCAAGTTGGCGATTCAATAAAGACAAAATTGATGATTTGATTGCTGATAACCGAATTTGGTTCGGAGAGGCGGGAGGAAACATGCCTCGTCTAAAACGGTTTCTGTCAGAAGTTATGCAAGCGTTGCCACCGACAACATGGTGGCCACATCAAGAAGCTGGTCATAACAGTGAGGCTAAGAAAGAAGTACTTGCGCTCTTCGCGGATCAAGACGAGATTTTTGCCACGCCCAAGCCTGAAAGACTGTTGCAGCGTGTGATTCATCTCGCCACCAACCCCAACGACCTCATCCTCGACTCCTTCGCCGGTTCCGGCACCACCGGCGCTGTCGCCCACAAGATGGGCCGGCGCTGGATCATGGTTGAACTGGGCGAGCACTGCCACACTCACATCATCCCGCGTCTGAAGAAAGTCATCGACGGCGAAGACCCCGGCGGCATCACCAAGGCTGTGAACTGGCGGGGTGGTGGCGGCTTCCGCTACTACCGCCTCGCGCCCTCGCTGCTGGAACGGGACAAATGGGGTAACTGGGTCATCAACAAGGACTACAACCCCGCCATGCTGGCCGAGGCGCT
>Ga0209573_1004553_pt1 | contig 13493 bp, 12 predicted proteins | sample TNRBio252014_DNA_FD_185870 | JGI IMG/M metagenome (GOLD analysis project Ga0209573, IMG submission 185870) | Wastewater treatment Type I Accumulibacter community from EBPR Bioreactor in Madison, WI, USA - TNR Reactor_6/25/2014_ DNA (SPAdes)... | ecosystem: Engineered > Bioreactor > EBPR >...
CGGTCGGGCGGATGACCGGGACGCCCAGGACGTCGGCCTGGAACTGCATCAACATCTCGTTGTACACCATGCCGCCGTCGACCTTGAGCGCGGTCAGCGGCACGCCGGAGTCGGCGTTCATGGCATCGAGCACTTCGCGCGTCTGATAGGCCGTGGCCTCGAGGGTCGCGCGGGCGATGTGGTTACGGGTGATGAAGCGGGTCAGGCCCACGATCGCGCCGCGGGCGTCGCTCTTCCAGTAGGGCGCGAACAGGCCCGAGAACGCCGGCACGAAGTAGATGCCGCCGCTATCCGGAACCGCCGCCGCGTACTCCTCGACATGCTTCGAGAAGTCGAACATCTTGAGGTTGTCGCGCAGCCACTGGACCAGGGCGCCGGTGATGGCGATCGAGCCCTCGAGGGCATAGACCGCCGGCTGATCGCCGATCTTGTAGCCGAGCGTGGTGAGCAGGCCGTTCTTGCTCGGGATCGGCTTGGTGCCGGTGTTCATGAGCATGAAGCAGCCGGTGCCGTAGGTGTTCTTGGCCTCGCCGGCCGAGAAGCACGTCTGGCCGAAGAGCGCGGCCTGCTGGTCGCCGAGGTCGCCGGCCACCGGAATGCCCATCAGGGTGCCGATCGCCTTGCCGTAGACTTCCGACGACGGGCGGATGCGCGGCAACATGGCCTTGGGCACGCCCATGATCTTGAGGATCTCCTCGTCCCAATCCAGGGTCTCGAGGTTCATGAGCATGGTGCGGCTGGCGTTTGTGACGTCGGTGACGTGCACGCCGCCGTTGGGCCCGCCGGTCAGGTTCCAGATCACCCAGGTGTCGATGTTGCCGAAGAGCACTTCGCCCTTCTCGGCCTTCTCGCGCACGCCTGGGACGTTCTCGAGCACCCACTTGACCTTCGGGCCCGAGAAGTAGGTCGCCAGCGGGAGGCCGACCTTCGCGCGGAAGCGATCCTGGCCGCCGTCTTTGGCGAGCTCATTGCAGATCGCATCGGTGCGCGTGTCCTGCCAGACGATGGCGTTGTAGACCGGCTTGCCGGTCGCGCGCTCCCAGACCACGGCGGTCTCGCGCTGGTTGGTGATGCCGACCGCGGCGATGTCCTTGGGCTCGACGCCGGACTTCTTCAACGCGCCGTCGATGACTTCCTGCGTGCGCTGCCAGATCTCGATCGCATTGTGCTCGACCCAGCCCGGCTTCGGGAAGATCTGCTCGTGTTCCTTTTGATCGAGGGCGACCACCTTGCCGGCATGATCGAAGATCATGAAGCGAGTGCTGGTCGTGCCCTGGTCAACCGCAGCAACGTACTTGGCCATGTCAAATCTCCTCATCCATAGGGAGTGGTTGGGGGGCCGGGCGACCGAAGCCGCCCGACCCAGGGAGAACGCTGTTACTTACAGGCCGATCGACAGGCGGACGATCATGGCGAGGGAAGCGCCGATGATGGGTCCGACGACCGGGATCCAGCTGTAGCCCCAGTCGCTGTCGCCCTTGCCCGGGATGGGCAGGATGGCGTGCGCGATGCGCGGGCCGAGGTCACGGGCGGGGTTGAGGGCATAGCCCGTGGGGCCGCCGAGCGAGAGGCCGAGGCCCCAGATCAGGGCGCCGATGGCTAGCGGTCCAAGACCGGCGGTGCCGCCGATGCCGACGGTGGCCGAGAAGATCGCGCCGGCGACGAAGACCAGCATGAAGGTCGCCAGGATTTCAGTGACCAGGTTCCACATGGGGTTGCGGATGGCCGGGCCGGTCGAGAAGACGGCCAGCTTGAGGCCGGCGTCGGTGGTGGGCTCCCAGTGCGCAAAGTAGAGCAGGAAGACGACGATGGCGCCGACGAAAGCGCCGGCGACCTGGGCCGCGATATTGGTCAGGCCGACCATGACATCGCCGCCGGCGATCATGCCCGCGACTTCACCGGCCGGGTTGAGGCTGCCGGGGCCGCCGAGCGCGGCGGAGACGAAGACACCGGACATGACCGCGATCGCCCAGCCCGTGGTGATCACAATCCAGCCCGAGTTTTGGCCCTTGCTCTTGTTGAGCAGGACGTTGGCGACCACGCCGTCACCGAGGACGATCAGGGTCATCGTGCCAAAGAATTCAGCGAGAAACATGTTGTCCCTCCAGATGAGAATAAACGAGACAGGCCGATGGGGTGAGGTCAAGAGCGACTAAGGTTCGTGAAAACCTCCTGGCGTCGGCATCGCGGCCGACCACCCTCGCTTCGTCGGGTCCGCGCACAAGAGGGCTCCTCCATCATGCGTCTTGATGGATGTGCGCACACCGACCATTTGGATGAGGTGGAACGCATTGACCATATGCGAGCAACCCGCGAATTGTCAACGCAAACGCCGTATTGTTTCTTTATGAAACATTTGGCGCGCCGCGATGGTTTCAAAGTGAAACAATCGCAGTCGACCTGAATTGAAAGGACCTTTCGAGGACTGGGCGCTGATGGGCGTGGCTAAACTGAACCCATGACGACGCTGCGACTGTCTCCGGAAGCGCTCTCGCAGGCGCGGTTCGACCTGGCCGAGGCGCGCCTCTTCGATGTGCCCGACATTTCGAGGATGCTTGAGGGGCTCGCCGGCGCCCTGCGGGAGGCCTGGTCTGGCGCGGCGCAGACTGCGTTCGAGGCCGAGTTTTCCGGCTGGTCACGGCGCTGGGGGCTTGCCGGACAGGACCTGGGTCGGGTCTGCGACTATCTCCAGCAAGTGCTGGATCGCTACCAGGCTCAGGAGGAGGCCTTGATCGGTGAGCTCGACCCGGAGGCGGGCGCATCAGGGAATGGCTCGGGCGCATTGCCCGCGAGCCCGTTTTGCCCGATCGAGCTGCCACCGGCCCCGCTCTCGCCCTGGGAGCAGGCCTGGGTGGAGTTCCAGGTCGCTGTGATCTTGGGATTGGCCCGCTCGTGGCGGTGGTACAACCGCGAGATCGCGGATCGAGCCCGGGAATGGCACCTGGATCGATTTGACGAAGGTTGGGTCGTGGAGTTCGCCAACGCCAACCCCACCTGGGATTTTGGCCTCGATCTCTGGCAGAAACGCTGGACGCCCGATTGGATGGCGCTGCGGGCGTCAACGCCCTGGCTTGAGATCGCGCTCGCTCTCAAGCCTGCCCTGCGCCTGATTCAACACGGCGCCGGCGATGACCTCACCTTCAGTCCGGATAACGGCATCTTGCAAGTGTCGGACGCAAACTCAGCGACCCGCGTAGACATCGTCACAAACGCCATCACGTATCGGCTGGGCTCGGGCAGGCTGGAGCATGATTTCGGTTCAATCCTGGCCCCGGGCCTTGGGCCGCTTGGCCTGACCTACAAACTCCGCGCGGATGCCGGGCTCGGTTTGGAAGACCCTACCCGGCAAACGCTCGCGGTCAATAGTTCGGCGCGATTGATCCTCACCGTCTCCGGGATGGATTTCGTGGTTGGCCTTGACGGTCAAGAGGAGATCAGGCTCTTCCCGGGCCCAACCGCGCTCATGTCGGCGCCAGTCGTGCTCACGACGGCGGTCGGCGCGGCGGGTACGGTGGCCTCGGCCGTGGCCGCCAGCGTCCCCGCCGCCGTCACGGCCACCGGCACGGCGCTCGCGGCCTTTCTGAGCCAGTGTTGGAACGCGATCCAACCTGCACTGCAATACGCGCCGGCCCTTCCTTAGCCGACCCGGTTACTCCCAAGGAGACACCTCATGACATCTTCAAGCCCCTAGATCCCGTTCATGGCCATCAGCCTGTTGGTGGGCTGCGTCGGTTCGTCGGCACTCATCGTGTGATTTGGGCTGCGCCCGTTGTACCGGCGGCCCGGCCGGGCCGTTCGAGTCTGCTTGTGGCGGCCGGGCCGTTCGCAGATGGGGTGGCCGGCGGCGCTTCTGGCGACGCTGTTCGGCCTGCTCCTGACGCTCGTGATCGGGCTGCCGCCCTTCCTGACCTTCTGCGGCGGACCGTTCGTCGTCGCCGTCCTAGTCGCCGTGGTCTCAGTCAGACAGCCCGTGGCCGAGACGGTCGAGGAACCGATCGGCGTGCCGCAGACGGTCCTCTAGGCCGGGAGGATCACATATCCAGGCCATAGGCCTTCATCTTGCGCCACAGCGTGCTGCGGCCGATACCGAGCAACTTGGCAGCCTGGCTGGCGTTGTGCCCGGTCGTGGTCAGGGCGTGGCGGATCGCGCGCCGTTCGACTTCATCCAGCGTGACCACGGGCTCGTCGGCTGCGGCGATCCCAGGTGAGGGTGCAAGCGGTCCTCGCGGCTGGCGCACGCTTTGCGGTAGATGCGCCTGGTCGATCTCGGGCGCCTCGACCGTCAACGCCAGGCGTTCGAGCAGGCTTTGGAGCTCGCGAACGTTACCGGGCCAGGGATAGGCCAGCAACGTCGCCCGCGCCGCCGAGGTGATGATGAGAGGCCGGCCAAGCTGGGTGCGCAAGCGCGTCAGCACCCGGTCGATCAGCGGGCCGATATCCTCGGGCCGATCGCGGAGCGGCGGGATGGTGATGATCACGGCGCTGAGCCGGAAGAACAGGTCGCGGCGGAAGCCGCCGTCGTCGACCATGGCCTCCAGGTCGTGGTGGCTCGAAGCGATGATGCGTGTGTCGACCGGCCAGACCCGTTTGCCGCCCAGCCGGATGACGTCGCCGGCCTCGATGACGCGCAAGAGCGCGGCCTGCATATCGAGCGGCAGGGCGTCGACCTCCTCGAGGAAGAGCGTGCCTCCGTCGGCGAGTTCGAACTTGCTCGGTTGGTCTCCCACCCCGCTTGTGCCGAAGACGCCGGCTTCGTAGCCCAGGAACTCCTGGAGGGCCAACTCACGCGGGACGGCGCGGCAGTTGATCGCCAGGAAGGGCCGGGCGGCCCGGCGACTGCTGTTGTGGATAGCTCGGGCCAGGATGTTTTTGCCTGTGCCGCTCTCGCCAAGGAGCAGCACGCTGGCCTTCGCGTCGGCGATGGCCAGCGCCTGCCGCCGGACGCGCTGAGCGGCCGGCCCATCGCCGCCGAGGTCGTCGATCGTCAGGTGCGCCTGCGCGCCGACCATCTGGGTCACCAGCTGGCGCACGGTCTCGGCCTGACGCAGCGTGGCGATGTAGGTGGCCGGCTGTTGGGCTGGCCCGTGCACGATCCGCAAGCTGAGCAGACACTCGCGCGACTCGCCGGCGACGTTCAGGTTGACCAGCACGTCGCTGAGCTCCTGTCCGCGTGACAGCGCCCGCGCCACGCCCTCGGGCAGCGTGACGAAGTCGGCCAGGGCACGCCCAAGCAGCTCCGAAGGCATCACCCCGAGCATCTGGCCGGCCTGGCGGTTGAGATGCGTCACCCGGCCCGTGGTCGCGTTCCAGGCCAACACGCCCTCGGAAATCGCGTCGATCGTGGCGTTGAGCTCGGTGGATTGCAGATGAGTTTCGAGCAGGAGCTGATCGGCGGTCAGCTGATTCTCGATCGACTTGGCAGCGGCCACAACCAGGCTGAGCATCTGGCCGGCGCTCGAGCCCGCCCTGCCGATCACGCCGATGGCGCCTTCGGCATGGCCATCGAGCCCGAAGATCGGGGCCGCGGCCGTGGCGATCTCGTGCCAGACCGTCAGGAAATGCTCGCCGCCGACCACACAGGCCGGACAGGCCTGTAGTTGCGTGATCCCAAAGGCGTTGGTGCCGATGTGGCTTTCGTCGAGGAAGACGCCCGGGCGCAGACCGGCCGGCGCGAGCGCCTGACTCTCTCCGACCACGAGGAGCACGCAATTGGTGCTGTCGACCAGCAACAACGCTGCGCCGGTGCCTTCGAGCGTCTGCTGGAGATCTTCGAGCAGGGGCTGGGCCTGGCGGATCAGGTCTTTGTGCTGGTTGAGGTTGAGCCGAAAGACCTCGGCATTGAGCGAGGTCCAGCGGGGCGGGGCGAATGGGTTGAGCCGCGGGCTGCAGCGCTGCCATGAGGCGATGACCAGCGGGTCGAGCAGCCGGGGCATGCGCCCGGTGCGCACGAAGTGGTCGTGCGCGGCGTGCAGTTCGTCCAGGCTCCACGGCAGGTTGGGCTGCATGGCGCCATTATGCACCAGGTGATGGCATCTACGGGCACAGGAGAAGATGGCGAACCGCGAAGACGCGAAGGGCGCCAAGGAATGCTTGGCGCCCTTCGCGTCTTCGCGGTTCGTTGACCGGGCTGCTCATGGCCCGGAGGGCTGATCGCCTGCTGCCTAGGCCCCCTGGTCGGCCTCGACGGGCCGGCGCTGGAGCAGGCCCTTGACCACGATCAAGACCAGGAAGGAGCTGGTGATGAGGATCACCGAGAGCGTCAGGGCCACGTCGAGATCGAGCTCGAAGCCGATGTAGATCGCGAGCGGCATCGTCTGGGTGCGACCCGGATAGTTGCCGGCGAAGATGATCGTGGCCCCGAATTCGCCGAGCGCGCGCGCCCAGGCCAGCACGGCGCCGCTGAGCAGCGCCGGCCAGGCCAGCGGCACCGTGATCAGTCGAAACACCGCCCAGCTCCCCGCGCCGTCGAGCGTGGCCGACTGCTCGAACTCGCGCTCGACGGCGGTGAAGCCGACGATCGCGGACTTGATGTAGAGCGGCGCGGAGATGAAGGTCTGGGCGATCACGACCGCGGTCTGGGTGAAGGCGATGCTCAGCCCCCAGTCCTCGAGCAGGCTGCCGACGATCCCGCGCCGGCCGAAGGCCAACAACAGGGCGACGCCCGCCACGGCCGGCGGGAGAACGGTGGGGAGATCGATCAACGTGTCGAGCACGCGCTTCAGTCGGAAGGTGCGCCGGGCCATGAGGTAGGCGAGCGGCGTGCCGAAGATGATGGTGATCAGGACCGACGTGCTGGCTGTGCTCAGGCTGAGGTTGATCGCCCGAACCACCTCGTCCTGCGCCATGGTCGCCAGCAGTTGGTCGCCCGAAACGCGCGACAACAGCGCCACGGGCGGCAGGATCAGGAAGAGCAGGAAAGGCCCATTCGCCAGCCATAGCCAGTCAAACCGGCGTGGTCGCGAAGGGAGGGTGAAGCCGCGAAGACGCAAAGAGCGCCAAGTGATGCTTGGAGCCCTTTGCGTCTTCGCGGTTGCATCCTCTTGCCGGACGATCTGTGGCATCGCTCAACGCCCATCGGCCGGGATGAAGCCGAAGTCTTCGAGGATCGCCTGGCCCTCGGCCGACAGCACGTATTCGACAAACGCCTGGGCCAGCTCGGGGTTGGCGCTGTCGGCGACCGGCGCGATCGGGTAGGTCGCGACTGTGTTGAGCGCATCCGGGATCTCCAGGCTGACGACGTCTTTGGCTGGGTCGCCGACGATGTCGCTGGTGTAGACGATGCCTGCGTCTCCCTCGCCCAGCGCGACCTTGGTCAGCACCGAACGGACGTTATCCTCGTACGAGACGACATTGGCGAGGACGGCGTCTTTGTACGCTGCCCCAAATCCGGCATCGGCTGCGGCCTTGTCGAGGAAATCCAGCGAGTACCCCCCGACCGGCACATCCTTGGCGGCCAGGATGAGCTTGAGCCCGGGCTTCGCCAAATCCTGCAGCGTTGCGACGCCGGCCGTGCTGCCCACGGGCGTGATCACGACCAGACGGTTGCGGACGAAGACCTGGGCGGTGTCGGGGGCTACGCGCCCCGACTCGACGGCCACCTCCATCTGTTTGGCGTTGGCGCTGGCGAACACATCGGCGGGAGCGCCCTCGCCGAGTTGCTGGGCGAGCGCATTCGAGCCACCGAAGTTATAGATCACGGTGACACCCGAATGGGCCGCCTCGAAGTTCGTCTTGATCTCGGAATAGGCTTCCGTCAGCGACGCGGCAGCGAAGACCGTCAGATCGACGGGCTCAGGGGCTGCGTCGCCCGGAACGGATGTGGCCGCGGGCGCGCAGGCAGTCGCGGCGATCGACATCGCCGCAGCCAGCAAGGCGAAAGACACTTTCTTCATGAGATCCCCCTGGGTTGAACCAATACGGACGGTCAGACGGTCGGGTCGGGCTCAGGCACGTTTGACTGCGCCTCCGCACACACGTCGAGCCAGGTCAACATCGCTTCGATCTGGCCCAGCCGAAACTGACAGACCTTCCACTCGAAGGGCCGCGCCTCGCGCGCCGACTCGGCCTGGCGCTGCTGCTGGCGCAACCAATCCTGGCAGATCGTGCGCTGTGCCTGAATGAGCCTCTCGGCGACGGCCCGGCCTTCGCGCTCGGCGAAAAAGTACCGGGTCAGGAAATCGAGCCGGATATCGCGGCCGCGCGACACCGGTGCGCGCACCCACGCGCGAAAGGTCGAGCGGCCGACCCGGGTCAGGCGGTAACGTCGCCGGTTTGGCCGTGTCTCCTGGGACTCGAGGGTCGAGGTGAGATACCCTTCCTCTGCCAGCCGGGTGAGCAGGGCGTAGAGGTGGCTTTGCTTCAAGCGCCAGACTTCGCCCAACCCGGCCGGGTCGGAGAGCCGCCGATGAATCTCATAGCCGTGAAGCGGCCCCTCACGCAAGAAGCCGAGGAGCGCCAGTTCAACGGTCAGCGGCTGGCGGATCATCGGGCTCATTGATGTCTCCAAATATTCATGCAATGTATACTCATTGATTGAGTATAAGTCTAAACGTTCGGGCCGGTTTCGTCAAAGGCCGACTCCCTCCCGCTGGGTACCTTCAAGGCGTGCGAGCATGAATGGTCAGCCGGAGTTTTTAGCCGCAGATTGCTGGGCTGATGTGAGTGGCCCTCAGCCAGGTCAATGGGGTACGTCTGCGCAGGACGATGCCTCAGAGAATCCAATCTGTGCGGTCCGCGCAATCCGCGGCAGAAGAGCGACGCTGGCCACTCGCATGGTCATGCCCAAAACGTTCTGTCTGTCGTCCGTTTGTAATGCGTGTACCATGTGGCTGCGGTCAACGCCCAGCGACCGCGCGCGGCTGAGAGCAAAACGCTTGCTCACGCCTCCGACGATGATTGAGAGGTCCATGGACGGCATCTGTTATCACCCGATCGGCGTCATCCGCTCGCCCTATACGCAGCCCGAGGGTATGCCGATCCAGAGCGCGGCCGCCCGGGGTGTGACCGGCCGGATCGAGCTCGACCCGGCGTATGCCGATGGGCTGCACGACATCGCCGGTTTCTCACATCTCTGGCTGATCTATCACCTGCACCGCATGACCCCTGGGCCACTGACGGTCACGCCGTTCCTCGACGACCGGCCGCATGGCATCTTCGCGACCCGCTCACCCCGACGCCCCAACGCGATCGGGCTCTCCGCGGTCCGTCTGCTCGCCGTCGACGGCCTGATCCTGCACATCGAGGAGGTCGACGTCCTCGATGGGACGCCGCTCCTCGACATCAAGCCGTTTGTCCCGGAGTTCGACCACCGCGTCGTCGAGCGGATCGGGTGGTTCGCGAGCAACATCGGGCGCCTGACCGACACGCGCTCCGACGACCGCTTCAAGGCTCAACCGCCGGATGCGCCGGCGTGAGTCCGTCTACATTCAGACGCTCAGGGTGTAAAGATGTCTTCTGTCGAACACTTCACCGAACACGCGCGGCCGGAACAGTTCGTCTGGCTCAACGAGCCGAAGGTCAGTCGCTTCGGCGCGGGCCTCGAGATCGTGACCGATGCCCGCACCGATTTCTGGCAGCGCACGCACTATGGCTTTCAGCGCGATGACGGCCACGCATTGCTCACCCGTTTGCGCGGCGACTTCGCGCTGACGACCCACGTGCGCTATCAGCCGCAGACCCAGTACGACCAATGCGGGCTGATGATCCGGATCGACTCGAACTACTGGATCAAGGCCTCGACCGAGTTCGAGAACGAGGCGCACAGCCGGCTGGGATCGGTCGTGACCAACCGCGGCTACTCGGATTGGGCCACCCAGGACGTGCTCTCGAGCCACACCGAGATGTGGTATCGCATCAGCCGGCGCGGGCCCGATTACCTCATCGAGGCCTCGTTCGACGGCGCGCGCTGGCTGCAACTCCGCATCGCGCATCTGCACAAGCAGGCCGATACCGTCCTCGCCGGCGTCTATGCCTGCAGCCCGATCGGAGGCCAATTTCACTGCCGCTTCACCGAGCTCGCGATCGGCGAGAGCGCATGGGGCGGGGGAGAGGGAGGGTAGCGAGGGCGGGGAGGACTCGGTGCTCTTCGCCCCTCGCCATTCGCTCCTCTCCCTCGCCTTCCTACGCCAGCTTGATCGATCGCTTGGCAAGCGTGGGCGGCGAGACGGGCTCGGTCGAGCATTGAAGGTCGAGGCTGAGGCGGGGCGCGGCGGTGAGGGGCGGCAGAGCGCGCAGCGCGTTCAGTGCTTCGGCTCGAACGGTGTCCGGGTTCGCCGTCGGCGTGGTCTGGATCGCCACCGACACGTGTGGGCCTGCTTCGATGCGAGCGACTTCTGTAGCGAAGTTGAGGACGCCATCGACGGCGAAGATCGCCTCGTCGAGGTCAGGCTGGGTCAGCCACAAACCGCTACCCAGATCGACCGGGCCGCTCAGGCGGGTGGTGATGTGTGACAGCGTCCGCAGGCGGGTGCCACAGGGGCAGGGCGTCTCGATCCAGTGGCCATAGTCCCCGGTGCGATAGCGGATCAGGGGCATCCCTTCGCGCGTCAGCGTGGTGAAGACGACCTCGCCCGGTTCGCCGGGAGCAGACGGCAGGCCGGTGGCCGGATCGATTACCTCATAGAGCAGGTCGGCTTCACGCAGGTGATAGCCGCGCCGGGCCTCGCAGTCGACGCCGCCGCCCAGACCAGTCTCCGTCATGCCATAGTGGTTGTAGACCGTGCAGCCCCAGGCGCTCTCAATGGCGTGAACGATGGCCTGCGGCACGTGATCGGTGCTGAGGAGCACGCTGTGCACGGGTGGCACGGGCTCACCCGGCGACATCGTGCGCACCAAGCGCAGAAGATGCGTGGGCACGCCGACCATCACCGTCGCCGCTTCGCGCACCGCGAGGGCGCGGGCCGCGGCCGGATCGCGCACCGGGCCGTGTTTGATCGGCACAGCGCCGATCCGCTCCAGGCCCTTCGCCAGCAGGTCGCCGACGCTGCCCGGCGTCTCTCCAGGCAGCAGGATCAGCACGCGATCGCCCGGACCCGTGAACGTCGACATGCCGACGCCGAAGAAATCGATCGTCAGTTCCTGATCGGCCTTCGTGAAGTACAGGCGCTTTGGCGTGCCCGTCGTCCCTGAGCTGTCGAGCGTCACCACGCGCGCGATCTCGTCCTGCGACACGCACACAAACGCCAGCGGATCTGCGCGCACATCCTCGGCCGTGGTGAACGGCAGGCGCTGCAAGTCATCGAGCGTCTCAATCTCCGGCGCCTTCGCCAGACGTTCGCGATAGTACCGGCTTCTCGCGCGTGCCAGCTCGACCGTGGCCTTGAGACGTGCGAACTGGTAGGACGCGAGCGAGGGGCGGAGAGCGTCGTGTGTGGTGCGTGGTGGGTCGTGCGAATCTCGCTCCCCGCTCTCCGGTCCACACTCTCCGGTCCCCGCTCGCCCGGTCTTCTTCGCGATCCACGGCTCGAGCGGCGTGAGCCTCATGCGACGGCCACCGGTTGCTGGCGATAGAGCGAGTTGCCGTGACGATCGGTGAGGTTGTAGGCGCAGAACGGATAGCAGGCACCGTCGTCCTCGGCGATGTGGATGTGGCAGTCGCGCAGGCGGTCGAGGTCGAGCGTCCACGCATCCTGGAAGGCCATGCCCGAGATGCAGAACTGGTGCGTGCGCATGCGCTCGAGAAACACATCCCACTCGCCGAAGCTCGGGCCGTTCGATGCGCTCGTCGATTCGACCGGCGCGGACCAGGCTTTGGCGACGAAGTCGCGCGCCCGGGCCATGGCCAGGCCGGCGGGCTCGAGGTCGAGTTCGATCGGGCCGCTCAGCGTGGCGCTGAGCGGAGCGCCTGTCGGCGTGCAGCAGGCCGAGGCGTTCTTGGGCTGCGAGAGCGGGCGCAGCGAGCCGTCGGGCATCGAGACGAAGTTGCCGTTGAACGAGCACAGTGCGTTCTCGGCGCCGGCCGGCTGGAAGTGCGCGATCCTGACCAGCCCGTCCGTCTGCGCCTCGAGCCCGGCGATGATCTCGGGCAGGGTGATGCGATCCGCGTCGGTCGGCGCCTGAGGATAGCGGCCGAAGTAGCTGACGGGCTGGAAGTGCACGCCGCGCACGATCGGTTGGTGGGCCAGGCCAAACGTCACGATCTCGCCGATGTGGTCGGCGTTGACGCCCGGGACGACCACGGGCACCAGCACGACGCCCAGGCCGGCCTCGCCGCAGTTGGCGATGGCGCGCTCCTTGTGGATCTGCAGGGCACGGCCGCGCATCCGCTCGTGGATGTCGTCGCGCGTGCCGTCGAACTGCAGGAACACGGTCGACACGCCCGCGGACTTGAGCCGCCGCGCGAAGTCGAGGTCGCGGCCGAGGCGCACGCCGTTGGAGTTGACCTGGATGAATGTGAAGCCGATGTCGCGGGCCAGCGCCGCGATCTCGGGCAGGTCGTCGCGCACGCAGGGCTCGCCGCCCGAGAGTTGCAGGTTGGCGCCACCTGTGCGATCCATCAGGGCTCGCAGCCGCGCCTCGATGGTGGTCATGTCGAGCTCGAACGCGACACTGGCCGCGCCGCCGGCACTCGCGAAACAGAACGAGCAACTCAGGTCGCAGCGCCGCGTGACTTCGAGGAGGACGCAGCACGACGGGATGCGATGGTCGGGGCACAGCCCGCAGTCGAACGGGCAGCCGCGCGAGACCTCGGTGGCGGGCCGCGTCGGAGGTGACGGCCGCTTCGCGCGCACCCAGCTCGAGAAGGCCGGCTTGCCGCGCCAGATGATCGTCTGAGTGATGCCGTGGGTCGGGCAGGCCTTCTTGAGGTAGACGTTCTCGCCGCGCGCGACGCGCACCGCCGGCACGCGTGCCAGACACTCCGGGCAGACGCTCTCGGTCTCGCTCAGGATCGTGTCGAGCTCAAGCATCATCATCGTCGCGCCCCGCCAGGTCGAAGCCGTTCTCGACCAGGAGTTCCTTGACCTTCTGGAGCGTGCCAGCCACCATCAACGGGCAGCGCGTGGTTGTGCCATTCGGGACGCCGGTCAGGATGTCGTCGCAGCGGATGCCGCCGAAGTCCTTGCCGTAGCCTTCCTTGAACCACTTCACAAGGTCTTCGACCATGAAGTTCAGGCGCGGATCGTCTTCGTCGCTTTCTTTGCCCTTGCCCGCATACATCCCGAGGACGACGGCACCGCCGGTCAGGGCGCCGCAGGTCTCGCCGGTGAAGCCCAGGCCGCCGGCCAGCGCATGGGTGGCGCGGACGAGCGGCGCGTTCTCGCGGCCCTGCAGGTCGAGCGCCATGAGCATCAGGATCTGGCTGCAGAAGAACCCCTGACGCTTCAATTCGATCATGCGATCCTGGTCAGACATGCGTCACCTCTTTCGCGCCACGAGCAGGAAGTAACTCGGCCGCGCGGCCTTGAACGCGGCCTGCGCCTCGGGTTGATCGGCGCCGACACCCAGCACCGGCGCCAGTGAGCCCTGGTTCCAGATCAGCTGAGCCGCGTACGCAT
>Ga0209573_1004554_pt1 | contig 13485 bp, 15 predicted proteins | sample TNRBio252014_DNA_FD_185870 | JGI IMG/M metagenome (GOLD analysis project Ga0209573, IMG submission 185870) | Wastewater treatment Type I Accumulibacter community from EBPR Bioreactor in Madison, WI, USA - TNR Reactor_6/25/2014_ DNA (SPAdes)... | ecosystem: Engineered > Bioreactor > EBPR >...
GACCCATCTCTAGCGCTCTGGCCGGTCTCCGACCGAGCCAGCGTGAGCAAAGGAGTCGTACATGGCAAAGCACAAGAACAACAAACTCGCCTGGCTACAGGACGAATTGGACGAGCTGCACGAAGTGGGGCGCTATACCCACATTCGCACATTGGACTCGCCGCAGGGCGCGTGGCTGGTGGTCGATGGCAAGAAGGTGCTCAACTTCTGTTCCAATAACTATCTGGGCCTGGCCAACCATCCCCGTGTCGTACAGGCCGCCAAGGACGCGATCGACCGCTACGGCGTAGGGCCAGGCGCGGTGCGCACCATCGCCGGCACCATGACCCTACACGAGACGCTGGAGCGCAAGCTGGCCGAGTTCAAAGGCGCCGACGCGGCCATCACCTTTCAGAGCGGCTTCTCGGCCAACGTCGGCGCGATCCCGGCCCTGATCGGCGACAACGATCTGATCATCAGCGACCGGCTGAACCACGCCAGCATCATCGACGGCACGCGGCTGACCAAAGCCGCGCGGACCATCTACGAGCACGCCGATCCCGCGTCGCTGCGCGATGTGCTGGAGATGAGCTACGGCCAATACGAGCGACTGTTCATCATCACCGACGGCGTCTTCAGCATGGACGGCGATATCGCGCCGCTGCCGCAGATCGTCGAGCTGGCCGAAGAGTTCAGCGCCATCACCATCGTAGACGACGCCCACGGCGAGGGCGTGCTGGGCCGCGGCGGCCGCGGCATTGTCGATCACTTCGGCCTGCACGGCCGGGTCGACGTGGAGATTGGCACGCTGAGCAAGGCCTTCGGCGTGGTCGGCGGCATCGTGGCCGGCTCTCAAACCCTGGTGGACTGGCTCAAGCAGCGCGGCCGGCCGATCCTCTTCTCCAGCGCCATGACCGTGCCCGACGTGGCGGCCTGCATCGAGGCCGTCGACATCCTCTCCGAATCCACCGAGTTGGTGGATCGGCTGTGGGATAACGCCCGCACCTTCAAGGCCGAGATGCAGCGCCTGGGCTTCGACATCGGCCGGAGCCAGACCCCCATCACCCCGGTGATACTGGGCGAGGAGCGGCTGGCTCAGCAGTTCAGCAAGCGGCTCTACGAGGAAGGAGTCTTCGGCACGGCCATCACCTTCCCCACCGTGCCGAGGGGCATGGCCCGCATCCGCGTCATGATCTCGGCTGCCCACAGCAAGGAAGACCTGGATACAGGTTGGGCGGTGTTCAGCAAGGTCGGCCGCGAGCTGGGCGTGATCCGCGGCTCGTAACGCAATCCGCCGGATTGCGTCGCCCTGCAACACGCAGAGTGGCAATCCGGCGGATTGTCCTACGCCGTAGCCGCGCTGGCGGCATTGGGCAAACCGCGCGCTCCTGTGCTAGAATAGCGCGATGATCCGGCCGCCCAAGCCCGGATCGTTCTGCCTGAAAGGACGTACCCATGAGCGATCAGCAGCAACCGAAACAGATCAACATCGAGCTGCCCAAAGAACTCAACGCCACCTACGCCAACTTTGCCATCATCAGCCACTCGCCCTACGAGCTGATCATCGACTTCGCCCAGATCTTGCCGGCCATGCCCAAGGCCCGTGTGCAGGCCCGCGTTCTGCTGACGCCGGTCAACGCCAAGATGCTGTATCAGGCGCTGGGCGACAACTTGGCCAAGTATGAGCGTCGCTTCGGCGCCATCGCCGGCCATGGAGTGGGCAATTTCGACCCCCGCACAGGCACGCTGGGCGGCTTGCAGTGGACGGTGGGCGGCGACGAGGGCGGCGAGAACGAGTAATCTATGGACAACCTGAGCGCCATCATCGAAACGATCCGCGCCGACCTGACCCGCCGTAACGACGTGCGCGACGCCACCCTGCGCCGCTCGCGCGAGCTGGTGCGGCTATGCGCCAACAGCATCCGCGCAGTCCATCGTCACGAGTTCGCTGAGGCCGCCGGCCTGCTGGCCCAGACGCGCGCCGCCGCGGCCGAGATGGTCGCCGACCTGGCCGCCCTGCCTGATCTCTACCACACCGGCTACACCCAGGATGCGCTGAAAGAGCTGACCGAAGCCCACCTGGTCTATGCGTTTGTCACCGGCGGCCCTCTGCCGACGCCGGAAGAGCTGGGCGTGCCCTCGTCCACCTTCCTCAACGGCATGTCGGAAGCCGCCAGTGAGATGCGCCGCTTTGCCCTGGACATGATCCGCCTGGGCCATGTGGAAGAGTCCCTACCCTTCCTGGCCATCATGGACGAGGTCTACAGCCAGCAGATCACCATCGACTTTCCTGACGCGATCACCGGCGGACTGCGGCGCCAAACCGACGTGCTGCGCGGCATTCTTGAACGCACCCGCGGCGACGTGACCATGTCCACCCGCCAGGAAGCCATGCGCCAGGCCCTGGCCACCTTCGAAACCCGCATGATGGGCGCAGCGTCCGCCGACGCCCCGCCGATCTTTGCCACCCTGTCCGAGAGCGATGACGAGAGCAGCTAACGACAACATCATCCGCGCCAGCGAGCTGGGCGAATACGTCTACTGTGCGCGCGCCTGGTGGCTGCGGCGGGTGCAGGGCGTTGCCTCGCACAATGTGGCCGCACTGCGCAGCGGGCAGCAGGCTCATGACCGCCATGGCCGCGCCGTGGCAGCCGTGCAGACCCAGCGCCGGCTGGCGCTGCTGCTGGCCGCGCTGGCCCTGCTGCTGCTGGCCGCGGCCCTGGCCGGCCTGGCAGGAGGCGCGCTGTGAGTCGCCGTTTCACGCGTGCGCTGGTGCGGCTGGCGTTGAGCATTGCGCTGATCGCGCTGGTCGGCGCCGCCGTCTGGCAGGGCATCAGCCTGCTCAGCGGCAGCGGCCAGGCGCTCGCGCCCGTCACCGGCCAGTACTATGTGGGCGCCAGTTGGATGGCCCCAGCCACCCCCACGCCCACCGCGCCCGCGCCGACGCCCACCCCGGCGGCCCCGTCGCAGGCGCTGCAGCCGGCGGCCGCGCCGCTGCCCACGGCCACGCCCACACTGCCAGCCGAGGAAGCCCCGCCGACCCAGCCAGAGCCGACTCCCGATCCCTTCTTGGTCGAGGTGGCCGAGGCCCACGGCATCGACCCAGCCGGCTCCTACGTGATCGTCAACCAGAACGCCCAACGCATGACCATCGTCGAGCAGGGCCGCGTGCTGCGCACCATGCCCATCAGCAGCGGCGATCCTGACCGCGGCTGGTTCACCCCGGCCTGGTCGGGCCGCATCGGCGAGTATTGGGGCACCTTCACGGCCAACGGCGCCTCGGCTGACGAGGCGTGGTATCTCTTCCAGGCCGGCGGCTCGATCCTGATCCACAGCTCGCCCTACACGTTGGCGCCGGACGGCAGCAAGCTTTACCAGGGGATGGATGAGTTGGGCGTCTTTCCAGCCTCGCGCGGCTGCATCCGCATCGCTCCCGAAGACGCGGCCTGGTTCAGCGCCTGGGGGCCGTACAACACGCCGATCGTCGTCCTGCCCTGGGACAGCGGCACCAGCCGTGAGGGCTGAGTGATCAAGGCGCATGAGCTCAGCAAGCGCTATGGCTCGACGCTGGCGCTGGACCGGCTGAACCTGGCCATCCCGACCGGCTCAGCCTTCGGCCTGTTGGGTCCCAACGGCGCGGGCAAATCCACCTTCATCAAGCTTCTGTTAGAACTTATCATGCCCGACGGCGGACGCCTGGAGCGCGAGGGGGTCGCGCGTCAGCAGATCGGCTATCTGCCCGAACGGCCGGCCATGCCGATCCGCAGCCACGTCGGGGAGTATCTGACCTTGGTGGGCCACTTGTGCGGGTTGGGTGGCAGGAGACTACACACCACTGTCGAGCAGCGCCTCGTGCAGGTGGGGCTGCGGCGGGCGGCCGGCATTCGCATCGGCGCCTGTTCCAAGGGCATGCTGCAGCGGCTGGGCCTGGCCGTCGCCTTGATCGCCGATCCGCCGCTGCTGGTGCTGGACGAGCCGATGGAGGGCCTCGACCCCGCCTGGCAAAAGACCGTGCGCGACCTGCTGGTCGAGCTCAACCGGCAAGGCAAGACCGTGCTACTCAGCACCCACCGCCTGAGCGATGTGGCTCAGGTGTGCAGCCACGTGGCGATCCTGGCGCAGGGCCAGCTCAAGGCCGCGGGCGCGCTGGAGGACGTGTTGCCGCCGCGCCGGCAGGTGATCATCGGCGTTGACCGGGTGCCGGATGGGCTGCGGGCAGCGCTCGCCAGCCTGCACCCAGACATTCGCGTGGGCGGCGGCGCGATTGCGCTGGCTGGCGAGGCGTTAGCCAGCAAAGCCGCCGCGTTGAGCCTGCTGCTGGAGGCAGGGGTTGACATCCAGGACGTGACGCAGCAGCGCTTGAGCCTGGAAGAAGTTTATCTGGAGGCGGTGCGAGCATGAGCCGGATCGTCGCGCTGAGTCGCTTTCAGCTCAAGGAGTTGGTGCGCTCCTTCGCCATCGCCGCGCCGACGACCATTACCCTGGCGCTGTACTGGCTCTTCTTCGAGTTCCCTGGCGACGTGGACTATTTCGCGGCTACGGGCGGTTTCGTGCTGCTGGTGGCGGCGTTGGTGACGACCCTGCTGCTGGCCAGCCAGGCCAACCGCATGAGCAGCACGGTGGTGGTCGTGCGCCTGCTGCGCCGCTCTGAGCTGCTAGGCGCGATCGTGACCAGCGCCTTGGTGGTGACCGCAGGCATGGCCGTGCTGTTCACCGGGCTGGCGTTGGGGCAAGCGAAAGTGGCCATGACGGCGGCCCACCTGGCGATTATTGCGCCGCGCTGGCTGGCGCTGGCAGCGCTGTTCGCGGTGGTGGGACTGCACCTGAGCCGGTTGATCAGCCGCGCCGGCTCCCATTTGGTCGCGCTGGGCCTGCTGGCCTTCATGGCGACCGTGGTGGAGCAGGAGGGGGTGCTGCTGCGCGGCAGCCTGGCCGGGATCACGCGCGCCGTGCTGGCCATCAGCAAGCCGATCATGGTCGCGCTGCAAGAGCCGGCGCTGCCTGCGTCATTGGCGTCGTATGCGTCGAGCCTGGCCGTGCTGGTGGTTTACGCAGTCGGGCTGTTCCTGCTGGCCGCCTGGCTGTTCCGCCGCAAGGATCTGTTGTGGGCGGATTGAGCGCTGCTGCAGATGATGTGGCTAGAACCAGGTAGCTCATGACTTGGGCATTGTTGGCGCTTGGCTTTGTACTGCTTGCCATCGCTCTGTGGTTGGCGCTGCGCGCCCGACGCGGCCAACAGCAAAGCGGTCTGCCTCAGGGCCGGCTGGTCTACGCCGACACCGGGCGCTGGTCGGCCGTAGCGCAGCCCTATTTCTCCCAGCGCCACCGCCTGACCGGCAAGCCGGACTATCTGGTGGACAGCGACGAGGGGCTGGTGCCGGTGGAGGTCAAGCACACGGCCGCGCCAGCCGGCGGCCAGGCCTACGCCTCGCACGTCATGCAGCTCGCCGCCTACTGCCTGCTGGTCGAGGAGGCGCACGGCGAGGCGCCTCCCTACGGACTTATCCGCTACACCAACGCAACCATCCAAATCGACTACACGCAAACGCTGCGCAGCAGGCTACTGGAACTACTGGAGGAGCTGCGCGCCAGCCGCGGCAGGGACGACGTGAGACGCAGCCATCGCGACCCCGCCCGCTGCCGCGCCTGTGGCGTGCAGCATGCCTGCGGCGCTGACTCGCTGGATTAGCACCCTTCCCCGTAACCTCCCCGCTCTGGCCACGTCTTTATCTGTGTAACGTCGTTCAGCGTGGTTAGGAGACTACTCAGGAGGTATTGCTATGCGATCCCGATGGCTCATTGGCTTGTCGTTGGCTCTGCTTTTGGTCTTGGTAGTTACGCCCATAGCCCAGGCAGCTCCCCCAGCAGAGTCTAGTGTGCAGTCCTGTGGCTACTGGTACACCGTGCAGCCGGGCGATTCGTGGTCTCGCCTGTCGGCTCGCACCGGCATCTCTGTGGCGGCGCTGCAAGCCGCCAACCCGGCTCACATCCATCCCAACAACTGGCTGATCGTGGGCCATACGCTGTGGATTCCCTGCGGCGCGCCGCCTCCCCCGCCGCCGCCGCCCTGCGGCTATTGGTATACCGTGCGGCCCGGCGACAGTTGGAGCAGTCTCTCCCGCGTGACCGGCGTCTCGGTCAGCGCGCTGCAAGCCGCCAACCCGGCCCATATCCATCCCAACAACTGGTTGATTGCGGGCCACACGTTGTGGATACCCTGCGGCGCGCCGCCTCCGCCGCCTCCGCCGCCCACCTGCTCTTATCATTACACGGTGCAAAGGGGCGACTCCTGGTTCGCCATCTCCCGCATGACCGGGGTGCCGGTGAACACGCTCTACGCTGCCAACCCCACTAAGGTGCGCCCGCCCAGCTACGTGCTGTTTGTGGGTGAGGTGTTGTGTATTCCGTGATCCGTGAGAAATGACTTTTCTCGGAAGAAAAGTCATTTCTGGCGTTGCGGCCGGCAGATAGAAATGATTTTTCTCGGAAGAAAAGTCATTTCTGGCGGCTGACCGGCAAAGCCCCGTTGTCAGGACGGGGCTTTGTCTTGTCAACGGTCCATTCCAGAGGCGTGCGCTCTTTGGGCACAGCGGGGAGTAATGGTATCATGGGGCCTGGCGATCCGTGCTGCTCGCCGCACTACCCTGACACCAACAAGGATCGACACACTCATGGCCAAAATCGATGGCGTTGAGATCAAACAGCTGACGACCTTCCCCGACTCACGCGGCTTCTTTCGCGAGGTCATTCGGGTCACTGACGCATTTTTCGGCGAGGGCTTCGGCCAGTGGAGCCACACCAAGTCCTACCAGGGCGTGGTCAAAGCCTGGCACATCCACCAGCGCCAGGTGGATTGGTGGTATGTGGCCAGCGGGCGGATCAAGGTGGCGCTCTACGACACCCGGGCCGACTCGCCGACGCACGGGCAACTGCAAGAATTGCTGCTGGGCGATGAGATAGAGCCGTGCGTGCTCAAAGTGCCGCCGGGCGTGGCCCACGGCTACCGCGTGCTCAGCGCCGAGGCTAACCTGTTCTACATCACCAGCAACACCTACGACCCCAGCGACGAGGGGCGCATCCCCCACGACGACCCGATCATCGCTTATGATTGGCTGGCTGGCCCGGCGATTACGTAAGAGGAGTGCTTTGTGAACCCCTTTGTCTACTATACGATAGCCGCGATTCTCTTCGTGCTTGGTTTGGCTGCCATTGGCGGCGCGACGTTTGGCAAACAGCGCAACCGGCGCGTCGTGCTGGCTGTGGCCGGCGTTGCCTTGTGGGCCGCGACCCTGCTGGTCTACAGCCAGGCTGCGTCGGTGGCCCCGGTCGAGCCGGAGTCTACGCCGACAGTGATGGTGCAGCAGGTCACACCCACGGCCGAGCCGCAGCCCAGCCCGGTGCTCACCGCCACCCTCGAAGCCCCACCGTTTCCAGCCATCGGCGGCCGGCTTGTGTTCCACTCGGACCGGGACGGCGAGATCGATATCTATACGGCCAACGCTGACGGCAGCGCCGAAAAGCGGCTGACCGACGCGGCCGACCGCGACTTCGAGCCTGCGTGGTCGCCTGACGGCTCGACCATCGTCTTTTCGTCGGACCGGGACGACCCGAACAACGCCGTGCTGTACCTGATGGATGCCGACGGCGCTAACCAGCGCCGCTTGATCCCTGCCCTGGCAGACGACCAGGTGGGGGCCCGCTGGTCGCCCGACGGGCAGTGGATCCTGTTCCACAGCAACCCACTGGTGGGCGACCTGCCGCGCTTCGACATCTTCAAGGTTCGCCCGGACGGCAGCGACCTGACCCAACTGACCGACACCCCCGGCAACAACTTCATGCCTGACTGGTCGCCCGACGGCGAGCGCATCGTCTTCGTGTCGCAGCGCGACGGCAACCGCGAGATCTACGTGATGAACGCCGATGGCAGCGACCAGGTGCGACTGACCGGAGGCAACTGGGAGAACAGCCTGCCCCGCTGGTCGCCCGATGGCCAGCAGATCGTTTTCGAGAGCAACCGGGTTGGCTCCACCTACGGGTTGTTCCTGATCGACGCACCCGAGGGCGCGACCAGTGACGGAGTGCAGGAAAACACCGTCCGTATGTTGACCTTCCCCGGCTTCAACAACTCCACGCCGGGCTGGGCCAACGGCGATTGGCTGTACATCAGCTCCGACCGCGACTCCACCAACCTGGTCAACTGGGAAATCTACTTGCTCAAGGCCGACGGCAGCGAGATCTTGCGTGTGACCGACAACCCCGCCATGGACCGCTTCCCCAGTTGGACGCCGTAGCACTGAAAGAGAAAACTCAGCACCTCCCGATTTTGGCTCACGCAAAGGCGCAAAGACCGCAAAGAAAGGCATATCCCCCTGGCGCTTTGCGTGGGACTGTGAAATACTGAAACTGCCGGATTGCTCCAACGCGATCCGGCAGTTTATTCAGCGAAGCTGACGCTCCTGACCTGGAAATAGCCGCTCGGGCCGGTCTTCGACCGGGCCCGCCGATTTTCATCCACGGTTGTGCGCCAAGCGCATGGGCGTCTAATCCTTGTAGGGATCGAACTCGTTCTCGCCCGCCATCGCAACGCCCACCGGCTGGAGCGTGTGCAGAATGCGGATGGTCGGGCTGTGGTGCGCCAACACGTCGGGCAGGCGCTTGTAACAGTGCGGCGACTCATCGGTGCCCGCGCCGCGCAGCTCCACCCCTTGCTGCTTGATCCACTCCATCATCATCGCGCGCGAGACCTGACCCGGGGAGATCACCTGGCCTGTCTTACGGTTGATCTTGCCGCGCGCCGCGGTGCGGCTCATCACACGTCCGGCGCCATGCACCGTTGAGTAGAGGGCCAGCTCCGATTCCTCGGATTCGACCCCCTCCAGAATGACCGAGATGTCGCCCATGGAACCGCCCACGAAGCCGCGCTGGCCGGGAAAGGCCGGCGTCGCGCCCTTGCGCACCACCCACATCTCCTGCCCCTGGTGCGTCTCACGCCAGGCGTAGTTGTGGTGATTATGCACTTCGTCGAGGATGTTTGCGCCCAGCAGGCGCGCAACTTCACTGCACACCCAATCGCGGCCGGCGTAGGCATAGCGGCCGGCCAGGGTCATGCAGGCCAGATAGTCTGCGCCCAGGTGCGAATCGACGTGCAGCACCAGCGGGTCTGCATCGATGCTGTCCTTGGCCCCGCCGGCCTCCAGAAAGTAAGTGGCGGTTTTATGGCCAAGACCGCGCGAGCCAAAATGGACGCCGATCCAGAGCCGGCCCTGCTCATCCTCCAACAGGTCGACGTAGTGATTGCCCGAACCGATGGTGCCTAGCTGCTCGCTGGCCGTGCGCTTGAGCGGCGCGACGGCCTGGATCTTCCACGCCGGGTCGTCGAACAGGTCGTGATCGACGCGCACGTTGTTCTTGCGCCCGATGCCGAAGGACAAGTGCGACCAGATGTCGTCCATGATGGTCTTGATGTGGGCGCGCACCTCGGCAGCCGGCAGGTCCGTCAACACCGCCTTGTTGCCGCAGGCGATGTCATAGCCAACGCCCGACGGGCTGATTTTGTCTTCATAAGCCACTACCCCGCCGATGGGGACGGCGTAGCCCAGGTGGTGATCGGCCATCAGCGCCACCGCGTCAGCCGTGCGCGCACAGTTCTTGATCTGGCGCAGCGCACCCTCCTCTGTCAGGTCGCCCCACACGGGAATGCCATCGACGTATTGCATCACATGCTCCTTACGCCGCGCCCAGCACTTCGGCGTCCAACTGCTGGAAGAACGCGGCCATTACCGCGTGTCGCTGCCCGGCGATCTGGCGCGCCGTGGGCGTCAGAAGACGGTCTTGAAGCTGGGCCAGCTTGTAGACGAACTCATGGCTGGGGGTGTAGTCGATGCCGGCCGGCGCAGGCTGGCGGGCGTCGATCTCAGTCAACGGCTGCGACCAGAGGCGGTGGCCGTGGCTGGCGCTGAAGGCCACGGCGCGCGCGACGCCGATCGCGCCGATCGCGTCCAGCTTGTCCGCATCGTGCAGGCAGGCGGCCTCCAGCGTGGCCGGCGCCGGCCCCTGGCGAAAACGATGGGCCTCGATGGCGTGGCAGACGGCGTCTACCTGGCCGGCTGGCTGGCCGGCCAGCAGCGCCCGCGCCCGCTCGGCCCCGCGCAGGTGATGGTCCGGCTCCAGGCGGGCGATATCGTGCAGCAGTGTGGCTGTGCGCACGATCAGCAGGTCGGCGCCTTCAGCCTGGGCGATGCGCTCGGCCAGCGCCAGCACGCGCAGCACGTGGTCGAAAGCGTGAGCCGCTTCTGCGCCGTCATAAAGCACACGGGCGTCGTCGATAGAGATCATGGAATGATGAATGATGAATGATGAGTGATGAACGATAAACCGTGAACGATGAATGATGAACGATGAATTGTCGATTGGGGCACCGCCTGTCGCCCAGTCACCCAGTCACCCAGTCACCCAGTCACGCTGTCACCTGCTACATCTCAGTCGCAGGGGCAGGCTGGCCGTTGCCAGCGCGCCGGATGCGCAGCCAGAGCACGCCGCCGGGCAGGCTGCCCACGATGATGATGAAGGACATTAGCACGCTGACAGCGACAGCCTGTTCCTTGGGCACGCCCAAGAGCGTGTAGAAGAAAGGATAAGCGCCCTGAATCACGCCATGGCCGCCGACGCTGATGGGCACCAGCAAAACCAGCGCAATCAGCGGGTTGAACAGCATCACGTCCACGAAAGGGACGCCGCCGCCCACCGCCTCGAACAGCAGCCAGTTGACCACATTGGCCGCCATGAGCCCGGCCAGGCCCAGCAAATAGGCCGTGAACAAAGCGCGGTAGCGGAAGCGGTAGGCGTCCAACGCGCCCGAAACGCCCTCGTAGATCGGCGCCAGGCGGGTCAGCGGGCCAAGCTGGAAGATGCGGCCGATCTGCCAGCGCAGCCGCCGGCTGAGCATCACGGCCAGCGCCAGGGCAATGCCGACCAGCGCCACCACGGCCAGGTTGAACAGCCATTGCAGTTCAGTGTGATTCATCAGCCGCACCACCACGATGGCGGTTACGGCGGCCGTGCTCATGTAGGCCAGCAGGCCGACGATGCGGTCTACCACCACCGAGACGGCAGCCTCGGCTGTGCGGTCGGTGTAGCGGGCCACGCCGTAGCCGCGCATCACGTCGCCGCCGATGTTGGCCGGCAGCAGGCTGTTGAAGAAGAAGCCGACGAACATGAACTGCAACACGGCGCGGAAGGGGATCAGCACATCCAGCGCCCGCAACAGCACGTACCACTTCATGCCGTTGATGGTGATGGCAATGAGATAGAAGCCCAACGCCGCCAGGATCAGCCACGGGTTGGCCGCAGCCAGGCTGGTCTTGACCGCGTTCAAGTTGACCGTAGAAAAAACATACGCGATCAACCCAAGGGTGATCGCGATCTTTGCGATGGTGAAGAGATGGTTTTTCAAGCGATGGTTGCCTGCCACTTAATGGATCACCTGCTGCTGGCCGCTGCCCCGCTGCGACAGCGCCATCGGCCGCAGCGCCGGGTCGCCGGTGTCGTCCTCGCGCAGCTCTTGTACATTCTGCTTCTGGGTCAACGCCATGTCCCAAACCACGTGGCGGTCCCGTTTGACGGCAAAATCGTACCAGCCCAGCAGCCGGCTCCACCCTTCCAGCAAGGCGAGCAGCGCCAAACTGTAGACCAGCTTGATGGCGCCTACGACTTCACGCAGCGCGATTTTGGCCACGCGCGTGTTCTGAATGCTGGCGACTTGATGGCCGTATTTGTGGCTGAGGTAGAGGTGGCCGGCGTGGTTGCGGCGGCGTTGGCGCACGAAGTCGCCGATCGTGTCCGGGCCGGTGTTATAGACGATGGCGTCGGGCGAGTAAACCACCTTTAGCCCATGCTTGATGACGATGGCTTCCACGAAGGCTTCGTCCATGGCCACGTCAGGCGGGATCTGCTCCAGCTCACGGCGGAAGGCGATCATCTCGCCCAGCCGCGGGATGTCCAGACACAGCTCGTGCTCCATGCGCAGGCGCAGGTGGGTGAACAAGCCCACCAGGTGATCGGGCGTGTTGACAGGGATTTTGTGAGCGCCGGTCATACCGACGGTCTCATCGTAGAACACTCGCACCAGGTTTTCGACAGCGTTCTCGTGCGGCAGTGTGTCACCGCTTTCCAACACCAGAATGTCCTCGCTGGCTGCTTTGAGGAAGAGGTTGATCGCGGAAGTCTTGCCGCGCCGCTCCGGCTGCTCGATCAGTTGCAGGCGCGGGTCGCGCGCCAGATAGCTGCGCACTATCGGCACGGTGTTGTCAGTGCAGCCGCTGGCCACAACGATGATCTCCGTGATGGCCACGTCGTGCAGGTGCTGGTCCAGCATAGCATCCAGCAGCGGCCCGATGTTGTCCTCTTCGTTGTAGGCTGTAATGCCGACACTACAGCGCAGGATGGGACGGGTCTGGGTCAAGATTACCTCGGTACATGTTGGCGCACGAGCGCCACGACCTCGCCAGGCTCGGCGTGGCGTCCGCTGCGCTTCTTGGAAAAAAGTAAGTCGTCGTCCACTGTGACCTCGAATTTGCCGCCATCGCTGGGGACAAGAGTCAACTCAGCGATCTCGAACTCAAACGCGGCGAGCAGTTCCTCCGTCAACCTGACGGCGCGGGCGGTATAGTGTCAGACGGCGCAGTATTCGATGCTGATCTTTATCACGGATGACTCGGATTACGCAGATTGCACGGATCGGAGTTGAGATCATTGGTTGCCGGATAGGCGACGCTGCGATTATGCCACAGGTGAAACGAATGAACAAACCAGATCGTAGATTAGGTTGGCGGCCAGAAACCGACGCAAAACCCGGTTTCTGAAAGCGCCGTCTTTCAAATTAGCGTGATCTGTGCTACTATAGCCTTGTCTCAGTCCACTTTCTGTCTATGGCCACTCTGGAGGCAATACCTATGCGCGGCGCGATGCGTGTTGTTTGTTGGATAATCCTGGCCTGGCTGCTGGTGTCACCGGCGGCGCTGCCAGCCCAGGCGCAAGATCGAAGCCTGTACTGGGGAAACTATGACGTTGCCATCACGGTGCAGCCCGATGGCTGTTTCCGCGTGGTGGAGACGCAGGAATTAATCTTTACTGTAGGTGAGTTTCGCTACGGCATTCGCACCATCCCTACCGAGTTCACGTCCAGCATCGACAATGTGCTTGTCAGCGAGCTGGGCGGCCAGGCCTATACGCGCTCGTCCAGCGGCCAACCCTACAGCTTCGACGTGAGCCAGACGGGCGGCGACCTCAACATCCGCTACAACTTCCCGCCCACCAGCGACGACAGCCGCACCATCGTGATCGAGTACACGGTCTGCGGCGGGCTGCTCTACTACCCTGCGGGCGACCAACTGGTCTGGAAGGCGGTGCCCAGCAATGGCAGCTTCCCGATCCAGAACGCCTCTGTGACGGTGCGCCTGCCCGACGGCGTCACCATTGACAACTACGACGCCACCGGCCCAAGCGGCA
>Ga0209573_1004555_pt1 | contig 13479 bp, 8 predicted proteins | sample TNRBio252014_DNA_FD_185870 | JGI IMG/M metagenome (GOLD analysis project Ga0209573, IMG submission 185870) | Wastewater treatment Type I Accumulibacter community from EBPR Bioreactor in Madison, WI, USA - TNR Reactor_6/25/2014_ DNA (SPAdes)... | ecosystem: Engineered > Bioreactor > EBPR >...
TCAACCTCGACGGCACGGTCACCCTCACCCACGTCACCCTCGCCGCCAACACCGTTCACGCTGGCAGCAAGAGCGGCCTCGGCGTCGTGGGCAACGCCGACGGCGGCGCGGTTTACAGCCTGGCCTATGCCAACCACCCCGACGGCGGACCCGTGATCGCCACGCTGATCCTGACCAACAGCATTCTGGCCGGCAGCACCGATGGAACCAACGCGGTCAGCGATCTGGTCGTCCACCTGGATCAGAGCCGCAACAACGCGAGCCAAACCAATTACGCCGGCGTGCTCTTCACCATGGACGGCACTACTCGAACCAACCTGGTGCAAAGCTACGTCTTGACCGGCGATATCCCCCCATACCTCCTCCAGACCGGCGCTCCCATCGCCCCCTATGCTGATCCGCTGTTGGGACCGCTCGCCGACAACGGCGGCCCCACCCAGACCCTGGCCCTGCTGACCGGCAGCCCGGCGATCAACGCCGGCACCAATGCAGGTTGCCCCGCCACGGATCAGCGCGGCGTCACCCGCCCGCAACCCAGCGGCGGGACTTGCGATCTCGGCGCCTATGAATTCGTATTCACATCCACCACCACCGATCTCGTCGCTGCGCCGAATCCGGCGGTCCTTGGCCAAACCGTCGCCCTGACCGCCACGGTCAGTCCCAATACCGCCACCGGCACGGTGACTTTCCAGGAAGGCGGGTCGGCGCTAACCTGCTCGGAAGGCACGCAACCCCGCGCGTTGAGCGGTGGCAGCGCCACCTGCACGGTCACCGGTGGCTTTGGCGTCGGCGCGCACACCTTCACGGCGGACTACACCAGCGACAACGACTATGCCCCCAGTCAGGGCACGACGAGCCTGGAGGTGCTCGCCACCACCGCGCAAGGCGATGGCGGCGGCGGCGCCGTGACGGCGGCCATCACTGGCGGAACCTGTACCGGCTTCATCACGGGCACGACCAGCTTCCCCGCGCCGCCCACGCCGCTGCCCCCCGGCGTCACCTTCCCCTACGGCCTGTTCGGCTTCACCGCCGTCTGTCCAGAAGGTGGCACGCTCACCCTCACCGTGACCTATCCGAATCCGTTGCCGCCGGGGACGCAATACTGGAAATTCGGCCCTACCGCCGACAATAACAGCCCCCACTGGTACGTCCTGCCCGCCACCCTCGCTGGCAACACCGCCACCTTCACCATTACCGACGGGGGGCTGGGGGACGACGACCTCGCCGCCGACGGCGATATCGTAGACCAGGGCGGTCCCGGCGTGCCGCATTTCGTGGACACAGCGGCGGGGATTCCCACCCTGGGCGAATGGGCGCTGCTGATCCTCAGCGCGTTATTCGGCGGCCTGCTCTGGCAAGGGCGGCGGCGTTTCGGGTAACCGCTCGTTCTCGTTCCCACGCTCCCGCGTGGGAACGCCGGTTGGGCCGCTCCAGCGGCCCGAGTCCTCTCAAGAAGACCGCGACGCTGGAGCGTCTGAACGTGCTCCCACGCGGGAGCGTGGGAGCCAGACCGGGTACGTAAGGCATACCCGACACCGCTCAACACCCCCACACCGTGATATGTCGCCCGCGATGGGTCTCCTCGCGGCGGTAAATCTTCTCGTCCCAGGACCGGCCGCTCCGGTCGAAGATCACCAGGTGACCCGTCCCTTCCCCCACCCGGTCCAAGTATTGCCAGGTCTGCTCCAGCCCCTCGGTCAAGGTGCGTTCCCGGCTTTTGCGTAAAATCTTCAGTTCGAGCACGATCCGCTGCACCCCGCCGGGGTAGCGCCAAATCACCAGCAGATCGGTGCGGCCCCGCCCCAGGCCGTATTCGCGCTCCACCCGGCCGCCGCCGTTGACGATCCGTTGCAGGAAGGCTTGCATCAAGAGTTGCGGGCCGGCTTCCTGGTAGTCGAACCGTTGCAGCCAGTGTTCCGAGTGCTCGCGGAAGAATTCTTGAAACCCGGCCAGCAGTTGGCCGTCGTTGAGCCGACCGTCCGGACGCAGGTACCAGGCGGGTTGCTGGCTGATGGTCAGGGTGGTGCTGTAGGTCAGTTGCCGGGGGATGATTTCGCGGTACATGGCGTTGGCGATGGCCAGTTGACCGTCGATGCGGTCCACCAGCCCCAGATCGAGCAGGTAATCCACGTCGTCCGGCGGCAACAGTTCGGGCGTGGTTTCGCCCGCCAGGATCGGCTCGATCACCCGTCGCACCCGCGGCTCGCGCAGCTTGTCGGCCAACTGGTCGAGGTGGGTTTCCCGTCGCAGGATCAGCGCCTCCTTGGCCTCGTCCAGCAGTTCGGCGGTGATCGGTTGGGCCCGGTCCCGCCCGGCGGGCAGCCGAAAGCAGGTTTCGTAGCCCAGGGCGTTGACCAACCAGGGCTGGCCTCGACTCAGGTCCCAGGCCCGGGCCAGCGCCTCGGGGGTAAACGTCTGGCTGGTGGCGGCGGTGTGCTCGGCGTACAGCGCGGCCATGTCCTCGGCGGTGAAGTTGCCCAGCCGCAGCGATTCGGCCTTGATGTTGAAGGCGCTACCGCCGGTGATGATGTCCTTGGTCGCCGCCGAGTGAATCCGGTAGTCGCGCACGTCCCGCACCCCACAGAGAATCACCGTTTGGGGGAAGCGGGCCGGGCGGTCAGCGTAGCCGGCCCGCAGTTGCCGCAGCACCGCAATCAGGGTATCGCCGATTAGGGCGTCGATTTCGTCGATCAGCACCACCAGCGGTCGGTCGCTGGCTTGGCTCCACTGGCCGAACAGCGCTTGCAGCGCTCCATACTCGCCCGCCTGCTCCAGCAACGGCTCGATGGCGACTTGGGCCAAGTCGGGCGATACGACTTCGGCCTGCATCCGACCCGCATAGAGAATAGCCCGCATCGCTTCCTTGACCTTCTCGCGCGCCGCTTGGGCGATTTCGACGTTGACGTAGACGCAGCGATAGCGGTCCCCGGCGTTGAGATACTCGCGCAAAGCCAACAGGCAACTGGTCTTGCCGGTCTGGCGGGGGGCGTGAAGGACGAAATACTTCTTCTGCTCGATCAGCGGCAACAGGCCGTCCAGGTCGATCCGTCGCAATGGATCGAGACAGTAATGATCGGCCGGATTGATCGGCCCGGCGGTGTTGAAGAAGCGCACGGTCATGGAGTTCCTCCGGTCGGGCGGGACGGGGTAGGACGAGCGACGTGTATCCGAATACAGACGTTACCATCTTAATGGCGTTTCAGCCTTGTCTTCACCAGCCCAGTGACCAAGACGCTGAGGGCAACCTGCGCGGGGGATGCTAACTTTAATATCAGCGTTTCCTTTAATATCAGCGCTTCCGCGGGTGAACCTGATGCCGCTCTCGCCGCGACCGCGCAAGACGATGCCGGCGGCGACGCTACGACGGCGGTTCTCGCGGGCGGTAACCGCCCTGCCCTCTCGCAATCCAGACGACTCCCATGACCCCCGACGACTTCATCCAGCGCTGGCGACGCTCGACCCTGACCGAGCGTTCCGCCGCGCAATCGCACTTTAACGAGCTGTGCGCGCTGATCGGCCACCCCACGCCGACGGCGGTCGATCTTCAGGGCGCCGATTTCTGCTTCGAGAAGGGCGTCCGGAAAACCGGCGGCGGGCAGGGCTGGGCCGATGTGTGGAAGCGGAACTGCTTCGCCTGGGAATACAAGGGCAAGCATAAGGACCTGGGCGCGGCCTTGCGGCAGTTGCAGCAGTACGCGCTGGCGCTGGACAACCCACCGCTGCTGATCGTCTCCGACTTCGAGACGATTGAAATTCATACGCATTTCACCAATACCGTCCACACCGTCCGCCAGTTGACGCTGGACGACCTGGCCGATCCCGCTCAGCGGCAGGCTTTGCAGTGGGCGTTCACCGACCCGGAACGGTTGAAGCCGGGCCGCACCATCGAGGCGGTGACGGCGGAAGCGGCGGAACTGTTCGCCGGGCTGGCGCAACGCCTGCGCGAGCGCGGCCACGAGTCCCAGCGGGTGGCGCATTTCATGACCCGGCTGCTGTTCTGCCTGTTCGCCGAGGACATCGGCCTGTTGCCGGGCCGGCTATTCAACGACCTGCTGACGGCGGTGAAGACCCGGCCCGCCGCGTTCGTGGACCGCGCTCGCGAACTGTTCGCGGCGATGCGGGGTGGCGGCTGGTTCGGCCTGATCGAGATTCCCTGGTTCAACGGTGGACTGTTCGACGACGCCGACTGCCTGCCGCTGGAGTCCGAAGACCTGGAACTGGCTTGGCGGGCGGCGCGACTGGACTGGTCGGCCATCGAGCCGGCGATCTTCGGCACGTTGTTCGAGCGCGGCCTCGACCCCAATAAGCGCAGTCAGTTGGGCGCGCATTACACCGATGCCGAATCCATCCGCCGGCTGATCGAACCGGTGATCCGCGCCCCGCTGTTGGCGGAATGGGCGGCGGTGAAGGCGGAACTGACGCGGCTTTTGCACGCGAAGAAGCCGAAGCGCGCCCCGGCGGAGCAGACGTTGCAACGCTTTCTCGAACGCTTGCGCACCTTTCGGGTGCTGGACCCGGCCTGCGGGTCGGGCAACTTCCTCTATCTGGCCTTGCGGACGCTGAAGGACCTTGAGCATCAGGTGATGCTGGAAGCCGAATCGCTGGGTTTGCAACGGGGCTTTCCAGCGGTCGGGCCGGAAGCCGCGCTCGGCATCGAGATCAATCCCTACGCCGCCGAATTGGCCCGGCTGACGGTCTGGATCGGCGAGATTCAATGGATGCTGGGCCACGGCTACAGCCTCAACGACCGGCCGATCCTGAAGCCGCTGAATCAGATCGAGTGTCGGGATGCGCTGCTGGTGGTTGATGAATTCCCTCCCTGCCAACCCAACGGATCAAACCACCCCGGCGCTCCGCGCCACCCCTCCTTGTCCAAGGAGGGGAATTCGGCGCGGGAAGCCGCTTGGCCCGCCGCCGACGCCATCGTCGGCAATCCGCCGTTTCTGGGCGACAAGAAGCAGTTGGCGGAACTGGGCGAGGAGTATGTGGCGACGCTGCGCCGGGTCTATGCCGGGCGCGTCCCCGGCGGTGCGGATCTGGTCTGCTACTGGTTCGAGAAGGCGCGGGCGCAACTGGAAGCCGGACAGACGCAACGCGCCGGCTTGGTGGCGACCAACTCGATCCGCCAAAAGCGCAACCGGCCGGTGCTGGAGCGAATTCTCGACACCGGCACGATCTTTAACGCCTGGAGCGACCAACCGTGGATCAACGACGGCGCGGCGGTGCGGGTTTCGCTGGTGTGCTTTGGGCGGATGACGAATGGCGCGACGCTCGACAGTCGCCCCGTTGCGGAAATTCACGCCGATTTGACCGGCCGGCCGCTCGATGCCGCCAGAGGGATGGATTTGACCCAGGCCCGCCCGTTGCCGGAAAACGCCGGTTGTTCGTTCTTCGGCCTGTGTCTGGCCGGCGCGTTCGCGGTGGACAGCGACACGGCGCGACAGTGGTTGCGCCAGCCGAACCCGCACGGCCGGCCCAACCGCGAAGTATTGCGCCCGATCTGGAACGGCGTGGATGTCACCCAAGGCTGGAAAGGCCGTTGGGTCATCGACTTTGGAACCGATTTGAGCGAGAGCGAAGCCGCGCTGTACGAAGCGCCGTTCGCGCATGTGTTGGCGAACGTTAAGCCGGTGCGGATGGCGAACAATCGTAAGTCGCGGGTAGTTTACTGGTGGCGGCATGGCGAAACTCGCCCTGGCTTGCGCCGAAAACTGGCGGGACTGACGCGCTATATCGCCACATCCGAAACGGCCAAGCATCGCGTTTTCATCTGGCTGCCGGTTAGCGTTGCGCCGGAACACAAATTGGTAGTGATTCCACGCGATGACGACACAACATTTGGGATTGTTTCCTCGCGGATTCATGTCGTCTGGGCGTTGGCAATGGGTTCAACGCTTGAAGATCGTCCGGTTTATACCGCTTCAGTCTGCTTTGAAACCTTCCCCTTCCCGGCGGGATTGCAACCGAACCGGAACACCAGCGATTACGCCGACGATCCGCGCGCCCAGGCCATTGCCGCCGCCGCGCGCTGGCTCAACGAATTGCGCGAGCACTGGTTAAATCCGCCGGAATGGGTGGAGCGGGTCCCGGAGGTCGTCCCCGGCTATCCCGACCGCCTGATCCCCAAGCCCGAACACGCCGCCGACCTCAAAAAGCGGACGCTGACTCAGCTCTACAACCAGCGCCCCACCTGGCTGGTCAACGCCCATCGGACTCTGGATGAAGTCGTGGCCGCCGCCTACGGCTGGCCGGCGGACCTGAGCGACGAGGACGTGTTGCGCCGGCTGCTGGCGCTGAACCGGGAGCGGGCGGGAAAGGGACAGTGAAAGTCAATCGTTCTCGTTCCCACGCTCCAGCGTGAGAATGCGGTCCAGGCCGCTCCAGCGGCCCGAGTCCTCTCAAGAAGATCGCGACGCTGGAGCGTCTGAACGTGCTCCCACGCTGGAGCGTGGGAGCCAGGCAACCATGATTTATAACTACCGACAACACGCCATCAAGCGCATGTATGAGCGCGGAATCACTCAAGCCGATGTCGAAGCCGCGCTATCGACGGGAATGGTCATCGAAGACTACCCGAACGATTATCCACTGCCCAGTTGCCTATGGCTTGGCTACATCGGGAATAGGCCGGTGCATATCGTGTTTGCTGAAAGCTAAAGGGCGAACGCATCATCATCACGGTCTACGAACCGGATCCGGCCCAATGGTCCGCCGACTTCACCACGAGGGTAAAATCATGAAATGCGTCATTTGCCGATATGGCGAGACCCGACCCGGAACCGCCAGCATTACCTTGGAACGGGATGGAACCACCATCATCATTCGGAATGTGCCCGGCGAAATCTGTCAAACGTGCGGAGAGGTTTATCACGGTAGCGAGATCACGGCGAACCTGCTCCAACAGGCCGAAAAGGCGTATCGGGACGGGATCGAGGTTGAAATTCGCAATTACCGTAAAGCGGCGTAGGGCGGGCCGGTGGACCTGAACGACGATATTGTTTTTAACTGATCAAGCCGGCTGGAAGCCGGCTCCACCCTCAATTAACGCTCACGCCAGCGCCGGATAATCCACGTACCCCTTTTCGCCACCCTGATAGAACGTGTCCGGATCGGGCGCGTTCAGCGGAGCGCCGCGCCGGAACCGCTCCGGCAAATCCGGGTTGGCGATGAACAGCTTGCCGAACGCCACGGCATCGCACCAGTTCCCGGCCAACCACGTTTCCGCCCTGGCCTGATCGAAACCGCCGTTGATCAGCAACGGCGCTTGGCACAGCGGCCGGAAATGCCGCGCCACCTCGGCCACCGCGCCCACCGCGCCGTCCAGTTGATTCGGCATGAACGGCTCGCTGAGGTGGACATAGGCCAAGCCGTAACCGTTGGCGCGGCGAATCAGCGACTCAAACATCGGCACGGTATCCTCATCCACCGTCATGCCGTGCATGTTGTTCATCATCGGATTGAGGCGGATGCCGACCCGGTCGAGCGGCAATTCCCGCCCCACCGCGTCCAGCACCTCGAACAGGAATCGGCCCCGGTTCTCGTGAGAACCGCCGTATTCGTCGATGCGCGCGTTGGAACAGCGGGCGAAAAACTGATGGAACAAATAGCCATTAGACGAGTGAATCTCCACCCCATCGAACCCGGCGGCCACCGCGTGGCGGGCGGCGCGCTGGAAATCGGCGACGATTTGGGCGATGCCCTCCCGGCTGAGCGCGCGGGGCGTGACGGTCGGTTTCAACCCCTCCCCCGAAAACATCCGCCAGTTCGGGTCGATCGCCGAGGGCGCGACCGGCGCTTCGCCGCCGTGAAAGTCCGGCAGCGACAGCCGGCCGCAGTGCCAGATTTGACAGACAATCAACCCGCCCGCTTGATGCACGGCGTCCGTCGCCCGCCGCCAGCCGGCGACCTGGGCGTCCGACCAGATGCCGGGTGTGTAGGGATAACCGCGCGCCTGGGGCGACACGATGGTTCCCTCGGAGACGATCAGACCCGCGCCGGCGCGCTGCGCGTAGTAGCGCGCCATCAGATCGGTCGGCGCGGCTTCCGGGTTATCGGCCCGGCAACGGGTCAGCGGGGCCATAACGACGCGGTTTTTCAGGGAGAGTGCGCCCAGTTGAACCGGCGCGAGCAGTTTTGATTCCATGCGGTTGAAAACCTCGGGTCGAATGCGTGTGATGAAGGGTTGGGATTCTATACTTGCGGGGCGCTCGGCAACCATCGTCAAAAACCGGCTTCGCCCGCCGTAACCCACCTGTTCCTGGGAACGTCCCGACCCTTGAAATTTCCGACTGCTCTCCTCGCCGACCTGCGCGGCGGCTTGGTCGGCGCCGCCGTGGTGCTGCCGCAGGCCACCGCCTTCGGCGTGACCGTGTTCGCCGCCTCGCTGGGAACCGCATCCGGCGCGCTGGCCGGCCTGGTCGGCGCTATTATCCTGCTCTTGGTCTCTGGCGGCTTCGGCGGCGCGGTCGGCCTGATCAGCGGCCCGACCGGCCCCAGCATGGCGCTGCTCGGCGGCACGGCGGCCATTCTCGCCGGCGCCGGCCTCGCCCCCGCCGCCATCGCCCCGGCCCTGTTCGCCGTCACCGTCCTGGCGGGCGTGCTGCAAGGGCTGATCGCGCTCGCCGGCGGTGGCCGGTTGATGAAATTCATCCCCTACCCCGTCATCGCCGGCCTGACCACCGGCACCGGCCTGCTGCTGATCCGATCCCAGTTCAAACCCCTGCTCGGCGTCCATCACGCCGGCGCTTGGTCCCAGTGGCATTGGCTGCCCATCGCCACCGCGGCCTTTGCCTTCGCCACCGCTCGCTTCGCGCCCCGTTTCATCCCCTGGCTTCCCGGCCCCATCGCCGGCCTGATCGGCGGAACCGCGCTGTTTCAACTGACCATTCGTTACGCCGGCCTTCCGCCCGCGCCGGCGCACTGGGTCATCGGCGCACTGCCGGCGCCAGCGGATTTCCGCCTCGCCCTCGACTCGCTCGCCGCCTGGGCCGACCTGCCCTGGCCGCTGATCCTGCACGCCGCCTTCGCCCTGGCGGTGCTGTGTTCCCTGAATACCCTGCTGACGGCGGTGCTGGCCGACACCGCCACCGGTCTGCGTCACAATGCCCGCCGCGAGTTGCTGGCGCAGAGCGTGGGACAAATCGTGACCGGGCTGGCCGGCGGCATGGCGGGCTCCGCCAGCGTGGGCGGCACCGCCCCCGCCGTTCAGGCCGGCGCCCGCCGCTGGGCCGCGCTGGGCGCCGGAACGGCCCTGCTGCTCCTGCCGCTGTTCGCCGGAGCGGTCGGACAATGGCTGCCCACCAGCGCCCTGGCCGGCATCATCCTGGCCTCGGCGCTCAACCTGCTGGACCGGGACATTCTGGCCTGGCTGCGCCGCCGCCGCACCCGGCTGGACGCGGCGGTCGCGGTGCTGGTCACCGGCGTCACCCTGAGCTACGACCTGATGGTCGCGGTGCTGGTCGGGCTGGCCATCGCCATCCTGCTGTTCATCCGCCAGCAAAGCCGGGTGCCGATCATCCATCGCCGGCTGACCGCCACCGAGCGGCCCTCGGTCCGCCAGCGCCCGGCGGATCAGGCCGAGCTGCTCGCCCGTCATGGCGACCGCATCGTGCTTTATCAGTTGCGCGGCACCCTGTTCTTCGCCAAGGCCGATCAACTGTTCGAGGAGATGTTGCCCGATCTCGACCGGCCCGCCTGGGTCATCCTGCACTTGCGGCGGGTGATCCAGATCGATTTTTCCAGCGTGCGGCTGCTGCAACAAATCGCCGCGCGGCTGGATCGGCACGGCGGCGAATTGCTGTTCTGCGAAGTCCGCGAGGATTTGGGTTTGGGCCGCGAGGTCGAACGCACCCTGCGCAAGCTTAGCCTGCGACCGGAGCGGCTCAACGTCAAAACCTTCGCCGCCGCCGACTTGGCGCTGGAATACGCCGAGAACGCCCTGCTCGACGCGCTGGGGGTCGCGCCGACCGTGCTGGAGCAGCGCGTCCCGCTGGAGGCGCTGGACTTGTGCCGCGCCATGAAGCCGGCGGAAATCGCCGCGCTCGCCGCCGCGCTGCGGCCCCGCCTGCTCGATCGCGGCCAGCGGTTGTTCGCGGCTGGCGACGACGGCGCGGAGTTGTATCTGGTGCTGCGCGGCCGGGTGGACATCCGCCTGCCCGCCACCGACGACCGTTACAAGCGGCTGGCGATCTACGGCCCGGGCACGATGTTCGGCGACATCGCCTTTCTCGATCCGGGTCCGCGCGCCGCCGAGGCAGTGGCGGTCAAGCCGAGCGAACTGCTGATACTGAGTCGGGCGGACTTCGACCGGTTGCGGGGCGACCATCCGGACGCCGCCATCGCCCTGCTGCTGGCGCTCGGCCAGCAGCAAAGCCGCGCCCTGCGCTGGAGCGCCCGGGAAATTCAGCGGCTGATTCAGTGGTGAGGAAAACCCAACGCCAACCAAGCTCCCCGCCATCGGTTCGGCCCGGTCGAAGGACTGCCCCAGGTCGGTTTTTCCTGGATCAAGGTAGGCGTGGACGGCTTTCAAGAGAACGCAACGGTGCGCTTCTCCGCGTTGCTTTGCACGGCCAGTTCGATGATGCGGATCGTGTTGCGCGCTTCTTCCGGTTTGACGAGCAACTCCGCTTCTCCCCGGATCGCTTGGTAGACATTCTCGTAATAGGACTGATAACCACCCGGGACGGTTTCTATTTTTCCCCGAAAATGCAGGCCGCCGATCTGGGTATCGAGGGTTCCCCATGCGGTTTCCGGCTCGACGCCCCAATCCGGCTCCCGCGGCGACCGCCCGCCCTTTAGCGCATCTTCCTGTGGGTCCACCCCGTATTTCACGAATGAGCCTGCCGTGCCATGCAGGGCAAAGCGGGGACCGGGCTGGCGCACCAGCAACCCGGCCTTCAGGGTCACTTTCAGGCCGTCATAATGCAGGATCAGTTCGAACTGATCGTCGGCTTTTCCCGCCTCCCGCTGACTGCGGATATCCGCGGCGACCATCCGGGGTAATCCGAAGAGCACCAGCGCCTGATCGATGAGATGGGGACCGAGATCGAACAGGACGCCACCCCCCGGGCCCGCCGTTTCCCGCCAAGCGCGCTCCGGGCTGAAGGTGTTCCGAAAGCGGTCGAAATGCGATTCGTACTCGACCAACCGCCCGAGAACCCCCTGGTTCACGATCTGGCTGACCGTCCGAAAATCGCCATCCCAGCGCCGGTTGTGAAAGGCGCTGACCACTTTGTGCTGTTGGCGCCCCAGATCGATGAGTTCCTGAGCTTGCGCCGACGTGAGGGCAAAAGGCTTGTCCACCACGACATGCTTGTCGGCCAGGAGCGCCTGGCGGGCCAGATCGAAGTGCGAACTGCTCGGAGTGGCCACCACCACCAGTTCGATCTCCTCGTCCTCGAACAGCGCGGCGGCCTCGCTCGCCACTTCGACCGTCGGGTACCGCTCGCGCGAGGTCTGGCCGCGACGCTCCACGACCCGGGTAAGCCGCAAGCAAGGAACCGCCACGATCACCGGCGCGTGAAAGACCCGTCCAGCCATCCCATACCCAATCAAGCCGACCTTCATTTCCTGCATCAGAGTGTCCTCATTTAATGAAAAGCGCCTATCGGATTTCAGGGCTACCCCAGCGTCAATGTTCGCCGCGCCGCGCGCTATCCACTCCCGAAGCATTCGCCTTGTGCCGGGGCACGCGCCGCTCTCGCAAACTCTGCTTGGCTTTTTCCAGCTTGGCCAGCAACCCCGGTCCCCGGCTGAGGGCCACGCCCACCGCCAGTACATCAATGATCGCCAGATGGGCGATGCGGGACGTCATCGGCGAATAGACGTCCGGGTCCTCCTCAACATCCGCGCACAACGCCACCGTGCTGAGTTTGGCGAGTGGCGAACCGCTGGCGGTGATGGCGACCACTCTTGCGCCCGCCTGAAGAGCGGATTCGACGCTGCGCAGCAGGTCGCGGGTGCGTCCCGTGTTAGAAATCGCCACCACCACGTCGCCCGGTTGGAGCAGGGTGGCGGCCATGCCGTGAATGTGCGCGTCCGAGTAGGCCACCGTTGGCACGCCCAGGCGGAAAAATTTGTGCTGGGCGTCGGCGGCGATGATCCCGGAATTCCCGGCGCCGTAAAACTCGATGGTCCGCGCGTTCGCCAGCAAGGCGATGGCCTGATCCAGCGCCGCCGCATCCAGTTCGTTGCGCACCCGCATCAGCGCCGCGATGGCGCGATCCAGCACCTTGGCGACTAGCGCGGAGGCGGGGTCGCCCGCGCCGACATCCCGATGCACGAACGGCACGCCCCCCGCCAGACTTTGCACCAAGCGCAGCTTGAACTCCTTAAAGCCGGTGAAGCCCAGCCCCAGACAAAAGCGCGCCACGGTCGGCTGGCTCACGCCCACGATTCCCGCCAGCGCCGCGATGGACAGGTTCATGATCTCGTCCGCGTGGCCGAGCACGTAGTCGGCGACGCGCTGTTCGGCCTTGCTGAGCCGTTCCCGCGCGGCTTCGATTTGAGCCAGCAATGGAACGGCTCCCCGTTCGGTGGGAGCCGACGCCGGCAAACTGGCGGGGGTACTGGGGGATGTACTCTGAACGTCGTTGAAATCAGCCATGAATCCCTCGATGAGCGAGTTTGGGTTACCGCCTGATATTATGATGTAGTTTTTATACCATAAATAACGAATCTTTATCAGTAGCAATACTACCAAAAGTCGTGCCATTATCGCGAAAAATAACTTTGTTTATTTGTTTTTTATAGAAAAAATACTACTTGATGTTTGTTAGTAATTTTACTACATTATTTTCGTGGCCATGGTCCGGTTACTCGATCATCTTCATCGCATGGTCACGGTTTGGTTGCTCGATCCCCTATTCCAACCCGCCAACGGAGGAACGGTTCATGTTCGGTCTCAGTCATGAAACATTTTTATTATGGGACGCCCTGATCGCCATCATCGGGCTGATCCTGTTGATCACCAAGTTCCGGGTGCATCCCTTCATCGCCCTCACCCTTGCCGCCGGCTTTCTCGGCCTAACCTCCGGGATGCCGGTGGACAAGGTGATGAAATCCTTCCAGGACGGCTTCGGCGGTGTGCTGGGCTTCGTTGGCATCGTGCTCGGGCTGGGCACCATGCTGGGCAAGATGATGGCGGAATCCGGCGGCGCGGACCAAATCTCGCGCACCCTGATCCGCGCCCTGGGCCAGGAGCGCGTCCATTGGGCCATGATGTTCGCCGCCTTTCTGGTCGGTATTCCGCTGTTCTTCGAGATCGGCTTCGTGCTGCTGATCCCGCTGGTGTTCATCGTCGCCAAGCGCACCGGCATCTCCATCGTCAAGATCGGCATGCCGCTGCTCGCCGGCCTGTCGGTGGTGCATGGGCTGGTTCCGCCGCATCCCGGTCCGCTGCTGGCGATTGGCATCTTCGGCGCCGACATCGGCAAGACCATCTTCTACGGCCTGCTGGTCGGCCTGCCGACCGCTATGATC
>Ga0209573_1004558_pt1 | contig 13476 bp, 9 predicted proteins | sample TNRBio252014_DNA_FD_185870 | JGI IMG/M metagenome (GOLD analysis project Ga0209573, IMG submission 185870) | Wastewater treatment Type I Accumulibacter community from EBPR Bioreactor in Madison, WI, USA - TNR Reactor_6/25/2014_ DNA (SPAdes)... | ecosystem: Engineered > Bioreactor > EBPR >...
GGCGGTCGAGGAAAGGCGCATCCAGGTCATCGACGGCGACGAGATCTACTACGTGCTGGGCCTGAAGGCCGGCGCGCTGGGCCTGCCCTTCGTGCCCTACCCGCCCGGCCACGAGGCGCGCGACAACCCGAAGCGCGAACCCACCTACCGGCGTACCACCGACCCCTACACCGGGCGCGAGATCATCGTCTCGCCGGCGATCGCACCCGACGTGGCGATCATCCATGCCGCCAAGTGCGACCCTTACGGCAACGTCGTGCACCTCGGCTCGGTGGTCGGCGACGCGCTGATCGCCAAGGCCTCGCGCCGCACCATCGTCACCACCGAAGAGATCGTCACGCTGGAGAGCATCCAGGCCGACCCCAAGCGCACCAGCATCCCGGGCCACTACATCGACATGGTGGTCAAGGTGCCTTACGGCTCGCACCCGCTGTCGTGCCATGGCGTCTACAACCACGATGAGCCGGCGCTGATCGCCTACCGCGACGCGGACATCGATGCCTACCTGCGCGACTACGTGTTCGGCCCCGCCGACCACTTCGCATACCTCGAGAAGTTCGGCATCGAGCGCTTGCTGAACCTGCGTGAATCGATCTGAGGAGCTGCCATGTCGAACATCAAGACAGCACAGGACTATTCGGTCGGCGAACTGATGGCGGTGGCCATCGCGCGCCAGATGAAGGGGCACGACGGCGACTGGGCCGCGGTCGGCGCCTATTCGCAGCTGCCCGCGGCCGGCATCAAGCTCGCGCGCATCCTCTACGCCCCCAACCTGTGGTGGCTGGCCGGCGGCGGAGGCGCCATCAATTCCAGCTCGAAACTGCAGACCTCGACCTCGGACCACCGCGTGATCCGCGGCGCCGAATACGTGATGGACATGGAGGACATCGTCGACATCGAGATGTGGCGCCACAACCGCGGCAACGAGCAGATCGTCGCTGTCATCGGCGGCATCCAGATCGACAAGCGCGGCAGCAGCAACATGGTCTGCGTCGGCGACTACGCCGCGCCCAAGGTGCGCGGCGTGGGCACGGTGGGGCTGTGCTTCGGCGTGTCGTTCGGGGTGCTGTACTTCTTCACCATGCACCACAACCGCAAGATCTTCGTCGAGGAGGTCGACTTCGTCAGCTCACCCGGCCACACCGCCGACCGCGCCAAGTACGTGCAGTCGCTGTGCATGCCGCCCAAGCGCGTGTTCTCGCCGCTGGGCGTGTTCGACTTCGCGCCCGACAGCGGTTTCATGCGAATCCACTCGCTGCACCCCGGCGTCACCGTGGCCGACGTGCAGGCGGCGACCGGCTTCGAGGTCGGGGTGCCGGCCACGGTGGCCGAGACCGAAGCGCCGACCACGCAGGAATTGGCGCTGCTGCGCCAGATCGTCGATCCGGACGGGTTGTTGAAGGAACTGCGGATCACGCGCTGACCCCCGGCCGGAGCGGGGGCCAGGACGCACGGCGCGCATAGTCCAGGCTCTGTGACGGCGGCGCGGCTTTCCTGTACCATTGGTCTTTCTAACGGTTGTTAGGTCAACGGTTGTCTGGCCAGTCGGGGGGCGGTGACGCTTCGTCCGCTCAAGCGGACTCCAGCCTGCGTTTCGGTCCTTCCATCCGCATCGAACGCACCATTGCGACCCATGCCCGTCCTGCAGACCCAGATCGATTCCGGCTCGGAACCTTTTGCCCGCCACCGGGCGCAGATGCTCGCCCTGATCGACTCGTTCCGCGGCGTCGAGGGCCGCGTGCGCGATACGTCCAACGCGATGGAGTCCCGGTTCCGCGCCCGCAAGCAGTTGCTGCCACGCGAGCGCGTCGCGCGCCTGCTCGACCGCGGCTCGCCCTGGCTGGAGCTGTCCACGCTGGCCGGCTTTCGCATGCACGACGACGACGGTGAGAAGAACGTGCTCGGCGGCGGCATCGTCACCGGCATCGGCATCGTCTCGGGCGTGCGCTGCATGATCTTCGCGTCCGACAGCGCCATCAAGGGCGGCACCATCACGCCCATGGGCATGAAGAAAAGCCTCCGCGCCGAAGCCATCGCGCTGGAGAACAAGCTGCCGGTGGTGCGGCTGGTCGAATCCGGCGGCGCGAACCTGATGCATGTTGGCGAGGTCTTCATTGAGGGCGGCCGGGGCTTCGCCAACCAAGCGCGGCTGTCCGCAGCCGGCATTCCGCAGGTGACGGTGATGCATGGCCACTCCACCGCCGGCGGCGCCTACCTGCCGGGCATGTCGGACTACGTGATCATGGTGCGCGGCCGCGCCAAGGCCTTCCTCGCCGGCCCGCCGCTGCTGAAGGCGGCCACCGGCGAGATCGCGACGGACGAGGAGTTGGGCGGCGCCGAGATGCATACCAGCGTCTCGGGTGTCGCCGAGTATCTGGCCGAGGACGACGCCGATGGCCTGCGCATCGCGCGCGACGTGCTGGCCCGCCTGCCCTGGAACCACAACGTGCCGGCCCTGCCGCTGCGCGCCTGGAAGCCGCCGCGCTACGCGGCCGATGACATCGCCGGCCTCGTGCCGCCCGACTACCGCCAACCCTACGACGTGCGCGAACTGCTGGCGCGGCTCATCGACGACTCGGACTTCCTCGACTTCAAACCCGAGTTCGGCGCCGCCACCGTCTGTGGCCACGGTGCCATCGAAGGCCAGCCTTGCGGCTTCATCGGCAACAACGGCCCGATCGATCCGCAGGGCTCGAACAAGGCCACGCAATTCATGCAGCTGTGCAACCAGTCGGGCACGCCACTGATCTATCTGCAGAACACCACCGGCTTCATGGTCGGCAAGGACGTCGAGCAGGTCGGCATGATCAAGCACGGTTCGAAGATGATCCAGGCCGTCACCAACTGCACGGTGCCGCGCATCACGCTGATGATCGGCGCCTCGTTCGGCGCCGGCAACTACGGCATGTGCGGTCGGGCCTACGATCCACAGTTCGTCTTCGCCTGGCCCAATGCCCGCGTGGCGGTCATGGGCGGCGAGCAGGCGGCCACGGTGATGCGCATCGTCACCGAGGAGAAGATGGCGCGCGCCGGCAAGGCACCCGAGCCGGCGCACCTGGACGCGATGCGCTCCGAGATCCTGAAGCGCTTCGACATGGAGTCGCACGCGCTGTTCGCCACCGCCCGGCTGTGGGACGACGGCATCATCGACCCGCGCGACACGCGCCAGGTCCTGGCGATGACGCTGGCCGTCTGCCGTGAAGGCCGTGCACGCACGTTGCGGCCCAGCAGCTTCGGCGTGGCGCGGATGTGAGCCGGCCATGAGCAACACCACTTTCAGCAAGGTGCTCGTCGCCAACCGCGGCGAGATCGCCTGCCGCGTCATCCGCTCGGCGCGCGCCGAGGGCTACCGCACGGTGGCCGTGTACAGCGAGGCCGACGCCGGCGCGCTGCATGTGCAGCAGGCCGACCAGGCGCTGTGCATCGGCCCGCCGCCAGTGCGCGACAGCTACCTCAGCATCGAAGCCGTGCTGCGCGCTGCCGCCGCCAGCGGCGCCGACGCGGTCCACCCCGGCTACGGATTCCTGTCGGAGAACCCCGCGTTTGCGCGTGCGGTGCAGGCCGCCGGCCTGGTGTTCATCGGCCCCGACCCGCACGCCATCGAGCAGATGGGCAACAAGGCCGCCGCCAAGCGCCTGATGCTGGCTGCCGGCGTGCCCTGCGTGCCCGGCTACCAGGGCGCCGACCAGTCCGACAAGACGCTGCTCGCGCAGGCGCGCGAGATCGGCCTGCCCATCATGGTCAAGGCCGCGGCCGGCGGCGGCGGGCGCGGCATGCGCCTGGTGGCCGACCTGGCCGAGCTGCCCGCGGCGCTGGCCACCGCGCGGTCCGAGGCCGCCAACGCCTTCGGCTCGGACGAGCTGATCCTGGAGCGCGCGGTCGTCGAACCGCGGCACGTCGAAGTGCAGGTGTTTGCCGACCGGCACGGCAACGTCATCCACCTCGGCGAGCGCGACTGTTCGATCCAGCGCCGCCACCAGAAGGTCTTCGAGGAAGCGCCCTCGCCCGCCGTCGATGCCGCCTTGCGTGCACGCATGGGCGCGGCGGCGGTGGCTGCGGCCAAGGCAGTGCAGTACGTCGGCGCCGGCACGGTCGAGTTCCTGCTCGACCGCGAAGGCCGCTTCTATTTTCTTGAGATGAACACGCGGCTGCAGGTCGAGCACCCGGTCACCGAATGCATCACCGGCCAGGACCTGGTGGCCTGGCAGCTGGCCGTGGCGCGCGGCGAAGCGCTGCCGCTGACGCAGGACCAGGTGCCGCTGCAGGGCCATGCCATCGAGGTACGCCTGTACGCCGAAGACCCGCAGGCCGACTTCCTGCCGCAAAGCGGCAACGTGGCGCTGTGGCGGCCACCCTCCGGAGCGGGCATCCGCGTCGACCACAGCCTGGCCAGCGGCCAGACCATCAGCCCCTACTACGACCCGATGATCGCCAAGATCATCGCCCACGGCGCCACGCGCGACGAGGCGCGCCGCCGCCTGCTGGGCGCGCTGCGCGCCACCCGTGTGCTGGGGCTGCCGACCAACCTGGGTTTCCTGACGGCGGCCGCCGAGCACCCGGAATTCGCCGCCGGCGCCGCCACCACGGCCTTCATCGGCCAGCACTTCCGGCCCGAGCAGTTGCAGGCCAAGGCGCCCACCAGCCGCGCGGTGGCTGTCGCCGCAGCGCTGTGCTTCGACGCCAGCGCCTACCGTGGCGCGCAGTCCGGCTGGCGCTCCAACGGGCCGGCACGCTGGCCATTGGACCTGGCCGAGGGCGAGCGCCGGCATGCCGTGCACGTGACGGTACGCGGGCCGGGGCAGCTGCACGTCGAGCTCGACGGCGGCGTGGCGCACGACATCGAACTCGGGGCTGCCGACGGCGCCGACCGGCCGCTGTCGATCGACGGCGTGCGCACCCGCGTCACCGCGGTGGCGGCCGGCGGCAGCTTGCACCTGGCGCTGGACGGCCGCGTCGCCAGCTTCGACGACGTGACCTACGCGCCGCCGCGCGGCAGCGAGCAGGCGGCCGATTCGACCGTCAGCGCGCCGATGAACGGGCGCGTGCTGGCGGTGCTGGTGCAGGCGGGCGATGCCGTCACCAAGGGCCAGCGCCTGGCGGTGCTGGAAGCCATGAAGATGGAGCACCAGCTCGTCGCGCGGCGCGACGGTGTGGTCGAACGCGTCGCCGTGCGCGCGGGCGACCAGGTCGCCACGCGCGCCGTCATCGCCACCCTGGTCGAAGCCGCCGCGCCGTCCTGAACGCCCAACCCGGAAGCCACCGTGAACACCAGCGCCAGCAGCAGCCCCTTCTACAGCGCCGAGCACGCGGCCTTCCGCGACGCCATGCGCCGCTTCGTCGCGCGCGAGATCACGCCCAACGTCGAGGCCTGGGAAGCGCAGGTCAGCTTCCCGGTGGAGCTGTACCGCAAGGCCGCCGAGATCGGCCTGCTCGGCCTGGGCTTCCCAGAAGCCTGGGGCGGCAACGACGGCGACCTGTTCATGACCATCATCGCGGCGCAGGAGCTGGCCCGCTGCGGCGCCGGCGGCGTGCTGGCCAGCCTGTTGTCCCACACCATCGGCTGCCCGCCGATCGTCAACGTCGGCTCCGACGAGATCAAGCGCAAGGTGCTGCCGGCGGTGCTGCGCGGCGAGAAGATCAGCGCGCTGGCGATCACCGAGCCCTCGGGTGGCTCGGACGTGGCCAACCTCAAGACCACGGCGCGGCGCGACGGCGACCACTTCGTGCTCAACGGCTCCAAGACCTTCATCACCTCGGGCATGCGCGCCGACTTCTACACCGTGGCCGTGCGCACCGGCGGGCCGGGCGCCGGCGGGGTGTCGCTGTTGCTGGTGGACAAAGGCACACCCGGCTTCACCCAGACACGACTGGAGAAGATGGGCTGGCTGTGTTCTGACACCGCCACACTGCACTTCGACGACTGCCGCGTCCCGGTGGCCAACCTTGTGGGCGCCGAGAACCAGGGCTTCAAGGCCATCATGCTCAACTTCAACCGCGAGCGCATCTTCCTGGCCGCCGGGGCCAACGGCTTTGCCCGCGTCTGCCTGGACGAGGCGCTGGCCTGGGCGCAGCAGCGCGAGATGTTCGGCGGCCGGCTCATCGACCAGCAGGTCACGCGCCACAAGCTGGCCGACATGGCCATGCGCATCGAGGCCACGCAGGCGCTGCTGGAACTGCTGGCCTGGCGCGTCGAGCAGGGCGAAGCGCCCGTCGGTGAGATCTGCCTGCTAAAGAACCAAGCCACCCAGACCATGGCCCACTGTGCCAGCGAGGCGGTGCAGATGCACGGCGGCGCGGGCTTCATCCGCGGCGTCAAGGTCGAGCGCATCTACCGCGAGGTCAAGGTCAACGCCATCGGCGGCGGCGCCGAAGAAGTGATGCGCGATCTGGCAGCGCGGCAGTTGGGGTTCCACGGATGAACCAGCCCGACACCGAAGACGACGCAACGGCCCCCCTGTGCGCCGCGATGCATAACGCCCTGCGCAGCGCGCCTGCGGTGTCGCGCGGCGATCCTTTCCCCCGCGCCTGGTGGCAGCACCTGGCCGCGCAAGACATGCTTGGCGTGGGCTTCGACCCCGATGGCCGCGAACCCTGTGCCGACTGGCCGGCCGTGGCAGCACTGGCGGACATCATCGCGTGCGAAACGGCCCACCTGGGGCTGGCCCTGGGCTGGCTGATGAACGAGATGCTCGGCCGCTTCGTCATCGGCCCGCACGTCGGCCATGACGGCCACCGCGCCCTGCTGCGCATGATGGCCGCAGGCCGCAAGATCGTTGCACTGGCCATCTCTGAGCCCAAGGCCGGGGCCCACCCCAAGCTGCTGCGGTGTGCGGCGCGCCGGCACGACGGCCAGTGGTTGCTCGAGGGAGAGAAGTCCTTCGTCAGCAACGGCCCGGCGGCCGATGCCTTCGTCGTGCTGGCGGTCACGGGCGAGAACGAGGGGCGCAAGCGCTTCGATGCCTTCATTGTCGGCGCCGACACTCCGGGCCTCGTCCGGCGACCGACCGGGCGTGAGGCGGTGCTGCCGCCGCTGGGCCACTGCGGCTTGGTACTGGACGGCTGTCTTGTCCCCGAAGCGCGCCGTCTGGGCACCGAGGGAAAGGCCTTCGACCTGATTGCCAAACCGCTGCGGACCCTCGAGGACACCCTGCTCGGCGGCGCCATGGCGGGCGCGATGCATGCCGAACTCGAGGCGCTCGCCCGCTGGCAGCGAGGCACCAGACCGACGCAGGACACGCTGCGGCGTTTGGGCGCGCTGCGGCTGGAGCTGATGGCGATCGACACCCTGGTGTCGCAGTCGTCGCGCCAGCTCGGTCGCCACGGCCCGGGCGAACAGCTTGCCGATCTCAACGCCGGTCTGCGCATCCTCCTGCAGCGCTGGCAGGCCGGTTGCGAGGCCTTTGCCGCCCAGCTCGACGACCACGAAACGCGACTTCTCGACATCGCCAGCGATCTTCGCACCGTGCTCGGCATTGCGCGCGGGGTCGGCGAGGCACGCCATCTGAAGGCCGGCACCGGCCTGGTCAGTACCAAGGAAAACCATGAAATCCCTGCATGACTCGCATTTCGACACCGTCGACGTGGTGTCGTCCCGCCTCGCGGACGTCGACTACATCTGCACCCGGGAGCTCGCCACCGCGGTCTACCTGGCGTTCAACCTGGAAAAGCCGATCCTGGTCGAAGGCCCGGCCGGCGTCGGCAAGACCGAACTGGCCAAGAGCATGGCCACCATCCTGGACGTGCCGCTGATCCGCCTGCAGTGCTACGAGGGCCTGGACGAATCGAAGGCGCTCTATGAGTGGAAGTACGGCAAGCAACTCTTGTACACACAGCTGCTGAAGGACAAGCTGGCCGAGATGATGCAGGGCGCGGTCGGGCTGGCGGCGTCGATCGAGCGCCTGCACGGCCACGACGACCTGTTCTTCTCCGAACACTTCCTCGAGCCGCGGCCGCTGTACCAGGCGCTGCACCAGGAGCGCGGCTGCGTTCTGCTGATCGACGAGATCGACAAGTCCGACCCCGAGTTCGAGGCCTTCCTGCTCGAAGTGCTGTCGGACTTCCAGGTCTCGGTGCCCGAGATCGGCACCATCGTGGCCAAGGTCAAGCCGCTGGTATTCCTGACCAGCAACAACACCCGCGAGATGAGCGACGCGCTCAAGCGCCGCTGCCTGCACCTGCACATCCCCTTCCCCGAGGCCAAGGTCGAACGCACCATCCTCGAGCGCCGCGTACCCGGGCTGTCGCAGACCCTGAACCGCGAGCTGGTGGCCTTCGTGCAGGCAGTGCGCGCCATCGACCTGAAGAAGCAGCCCTCGGTCAGCGAGACCATCGACTGGGCGAAGACCCTGCTGCTGCTCAACGCCGAGCACCTGAGCCTGGATCTGGTGCGCAGCACCCTCAACGTGTTCCTCAAGTTCGAGCAGGACATTGCGTCGGCCACCGAGCAGCTCCCGGCGCTGCTGGCCCAGGCGCGCAAGGACGCGGAGCTGCCGCTCTCGAGCCATCATGCAAGCCACGCTTGAAGACTTCTTCAAGGCGCTTCGCGGCAGCGACATCGAAGTCAGCCTGAACGCGCAGATCGATGCTGCGCGCGCCACCGCGCTGGTGGGCTGGCGCGAACGCGAGTTGCTGAAGAGCGCGCTCGGCGCGACGCTGGTCAAGACCGTGCCCGACCGGGCCATCTTCGACCAGACCTTCGAGCGTTTCTTCCACTTCGATACCTTCGGCACACGCCCCGCAGGCCAGCCCGGCGCGTCGCCCGCTGCCACACCGCCGCCCGGCGAGCAGCCGCAGTCCAACGCCGAAGGCAGCGGCCAGGGCAGTGGCGGCCCCGGCGGCTGCCAGGGCAGCGCTGGGCAGGCCCTGTCGCAGCTGCTGCTGGCCGGCGACTCGGCCGCGCTGTCGCGCCGCATGCAGCAGGCGGCGCGCGACGTCGGCCTGACCGACATCTGGTTCTTCACCCAGAAGGGCTACTACACGCAGAAGATCCAGCAGGCCATGGGGCTGGACCTGCTCGACCGTGAGATCACCGAGGCGCGCCGGCAGACCCAGGCGCCGCAGCGCGTGGCCGAGCTCGAACGCGCACGCAAGCACCTGTTCAACGAAGTGCGCAACTTCGTCGAACGCAAGCTGTCGATGTACGGCACGGCGCCCACGCGCGAGCTGCACGACGACTTCCTGCAGACGCAGAAGCTGTCCAACATCGATCGCCGCGACTTCGCCCGCATGCACGAGATCGTGCGCAAGATCGCGCGCCGGCTGGCCGAGCGCCATGCACGGCGCAAGCGGCGCGAACAGCGCGGCCAGCTCGACTTCCGCCGCACCATGCGTGCCAACGCGGCCTACGGCGGCGTGATGTTCGAGACCTTCTGGCGCAGCACCAAGGTCGAGCGTCCACGCGTGGTGGCCATCTGCGACGTCAGCGGCTCGGTGCGCCAGTACGCTCGCTTCCTGCTGCTGTTCCTGTACAGCCTGGACGAGCTGGTCTCCGAAGTGCAGTCCTTCGCTTTCACCAACCATCTGGTCGACGTCAGTGCCACCTTCGCCGCGCTGCCGGTCGAGCAGGCGGTCGACCGGGTGATGCAGGCGGTGGGCGGCTCCGGCACCGACTACGGCCAGGTGCTGCAGGACATCGACGAACAGCTGATGCACCGCATCGACCGCCGCACCACCGTGCTGATCCTGGGCGACGCGCGCAACAACCGCGGCGAGGCGCATGCCGAGATCATGAGGACGCTGTATGGACGCGCGCGGCGCGTGATCTGGCTGAACCCCGAGCCGGTGTCGTTCTGGGGGCTGGGCGATTCGGAGATGAAACGCTACGCGCCCTACTGCCACATCGCGCGCGAATGCAACTCGCTGCGCCACCTCGAGCGCACGCTGGACGAGTTGCTGCGCACGAACAGCGCCAGCGCCTGAAAGCGGCCAAGACCATGGTCCGCCCCACCCTGCACTTGCACCCGGCGCGCCAACCCGTCGAGGTCCGACCGGCGGCCACCCTGCTCTGGCTGCGCCCCGCCGCCACCGGCCCCGAGGTGCTGCTGACGCGGCGCTCGCCGGCGGCCAGCTTCCTGCCCGGGGTGTTCGTGTTCCCCGGTGGCCGCATCGACAACGAGGACGCGCGCGCCCACGACCTCGTGCACGGCGCTGAGGGTGCCGCCACGGCGCAGCTGACCGCCGCGCTCGCGGCGTTGCGCGAGAGTTTCGAGGAACTGGGCGTGCTGCACGCGCGCCACGCCGACGGCCGGCCCCTGGCCGCGGCCGAGCTGGCCGACATCCGCCGCGACCGGCCGCTGTACCCGCAGCTGCGCGAGCGCGGCCTCAGGCTCGCCGCCGCCGAGGTGCACACCCTGGCGCGCTGGACCACCGACCGTGACATCGGCCCGCGCCGTTTCAGCACCGCCTTCCTGATCGCCCGCATGCCCGAGGGCCAGACGCCCGTGGCCGACGACGCCGAGCAGTTCGAGCCGGTCTGGCTGCGTGCCGAGCTCGCGCTGCAGCGCCACCAGCAAGGCAGCCTGCCGCTGATCTTCCCGACCCTGCGCACGCTGCAGTGGCTGGCTCGCTTCGAGGACATCGACGCCGTGCTGCAAGCCTGCGCCGGCGGCCTGCCGTTGTGGGACTCGTGCCCTCGCGGCGCGCTCGTCGGCGGCAAGCCGCAACGCTTCATGGAGTCCGACCTGCCCTTCGGCGAGCTGGAACTGGTCTGTCCCGACGGTCAGCTCGAACACGCCCTCGACTGGCAGTGCGAGCGCCCGGTGCAACTGCTGCGCCACCTGTGGCGGCTGACGGCACCCAACGCCGGCGTGATGACCGGCCCCGGCACCAACAGCTACATCGTCGGCAGCGCCGCCGGCGCCTTCGTCGTCATCGACCCCGGCCCGCCCGACCTCGAGCACGTGGCGCGCCTGTTCGAGGCCACCGGGGGAAATATCCGCGCCATCCTGTGCACCCACTCGCACCCCGACCATTCGCCCGGCGCCAAGCCGCTGGCCGAGCTCTGCGCGCAGCGCGGCGGCCAGCGCCCGCCCATCCTGGGCATGGCGTCGGCACCGACTGCGCGCGCGCGTTCGCTGTTCGTGCCCGATCGTGAACTCGGCGACGGCGAGCGTGTGCATCTGGACGACCCGGAGCACCCGGTGACGCTGCGCGCGATCCACACACCGGGCCACGCCGCCAACCACCTGTGCCTGGTCGTCGAAGAAGACGGCCTGCTGTTCTCGGGCGACCACGTCCTGAACGGCAGCACCACGATCATCGATCCGCCGGATGGCAACATGGCGGACTACCTCGATTCCCTGGACGCGCTGAGCGCCGCGTGCGGCAGCGATGCCATCCGCTTCATCCTGCCGGCCCACGGCCATGTGATGGGCGCGGCCGCCGAGACCATCGCCAGGCTCAAGGCGCACCGCCTGGCGCGCGAGGCCAAGGTCGTCGCCGCGATGCGCCAGCGGCCCGACGGCGGCCCCGACGACTGGGTGCCGCTGGCCTACGCCGACACGCCCAAGGGCCTGTGGCCGATGGCCAAGCGCTCGCTGCTGGCCCATGTCGAACGCATCCAGGCGCTGGGCCTGGCTTCCTGAAACGGAGACCCACCGTTGAGCGACAACCCTCTCCCGCAACACGTCATCGACGCCTTCTGGCGGCGTTGGGGCAACAACGACTTCATGCGCGCGCAAGGGCTGGAGGTCGACATCTTTGGCGTCGGCGAAGCCGTGGTGCGCCTGCCCCGGGTGATGGCGACGCAGCGCGGCGGCGGCGGCTCCGACACCGTGCTCAATGGCGGCGTCATCGCCTACATGTTCGACGGCGCGCTGGGCTGCGCGATCGCCTCGTCGCTGCTCGCACGGCCCGAGATGCGCGGCATCGACCCGCAGCGGCTGCGCCAGTCGACCATCAACCTCGACATCAGCTACGTCGATGCCGCCAGCGGCGACCACTTCCAGGCCCGCGGCAAGGTCGTGCGCGCCAGCCGCAACATCGCCTTCGCCGAAGGCGAGCTGCTCGATGCCCAGGGCCGCACCTGCGCCACGGCCAAGGGCATCTGGCGCATCTTCTGGCCGCGCGACGCCGCACCGGCCCAACCCTGAGAACAAACCGAACGTATGGAGACGAACCCCATGAGCAAAGACACCCTTCGCATCGGCTGTGCCTCAGGCTTCTGGGGCGACACCGAATTCGCCGCGGCGCAACTGGTCGAGCGCGGCGACATCGACGTGCTGGTCTTCGATTACCTGGCCGAGATCACCATGTCGCTGCTGATCCGCGCCAAGGCCAAGGACCCTTCCCAGGGCTATGCGCCCGACTTCGTCGCGACCATGAAGCCGCTGATGAAGCAGATCAAGACGCGCGGCATCCAGGTCATCGCCAACGCCGGCGGCGTCAACCCTTCGGCCTGCCGCGACGCGCTGGTGGCCGCGGCGCAGGCCGAGGGCGTGGATCTGAAGATCGCCGCCGTGCTGGGTGACGACCTGATGCCGCAGGTCGAGGCCATGCGCGCCGCGGGCACGACCGAGATGTTCTCCGGCGCTGCCTTCCCGGCCAAGCTGATGAGCGCCAACGCCTACCTGGGCGCCTTCCCGATCGCCGCGGCGCTGGCCGCCGGCGCCGACATCGTCGTCACCGGCCGCTGCGTCGACAGCGCGGTGACGCTGGCGCCGCTGATCGCCCGCTTCAACTGGAAAGCCGACGACCTGGACAAGCTGGCGCAAGGCAGCCTGGCCGGCCACCTGATCGAGTGCGGCACGCAGACCACCGGCGGCAACTACACCGACTGGGCCAGCGTTCCGGGCTGGGACGACATGGGCTTCCCCATCGCCGAGTGCCGCGCCGACGGCAGCTTCGTCGTCACCAAGCCGGCCGGCACCGGCGGGCTGGTCTGCCCGTCCACCGTGGGCGAGCAGATGCTCTACGAGATCGGCGACCCGCGCGCCTACATCCTGCCCGACGTGGTGTGCGACTTCACCGCTGTCACGCTGACGCAGGTGGGCCCGGACCGCGTCGAGGTCAAAGGCGCCCGCGGCCGACCGCCCACTGACCAGGCCAAGGCCAGCCTGACCTATGCCGACGGCTTCCGAGCGATGAGCCTGTTCATGATCGGCGGCATCGACTCCGGCGCCAAGGCGCGACGCGTCGGCGCGGCGATGCTGGCGCGCATGCGGCGCCACTACGCTGCGCGCGGCTGGCCCGACTTCACCGAGGCCAGCGTCGAAGCCATCGGCGCCGAGGACACCTACGGCGCGCAGGCCCGCGTGTCGGCGCGCGAGGTGATGCTCAAGGTCGGCGTGCGCCACCCGCTGAAGGACGCGCTCGAGCTGTTCTCGCGCGAGGTCGCGCCGATGGCGCTGATGACGTCGCCGGCGATCACCGGCTTCACCGGCGGGCGGCCCAAGGTGCAGCCGGTGGTGCGGCTGTTCTCGTGCCTGGTGCCCAAGTCGCAGCTGGGTGTCAGCATCGACATGGGCACGCAGCAGGTGG
>Ga0209573_1004559_pt1 | contig 13471 bp, 17 predicted proteins | sample TNRBio252014_DNA_FD_185870 | JGI IMG/M metagenome (GOLD analysis project Ga0209573, IMG submission 185870) | Wastewater treatment Type I Accumulibacter community from EBPR Bioreactor in Madison, WI, USA - TNR Reactor_6/25/2014_ DNA (SPAdes)... | ecosystem: Engineered > Bioreactor > EBPR >...
ACGGTGGTGCGCGATCTCCTCTACGGCGATTCCTGGTATTTCGGCGGCAGCGCGGCGGGAGCCTCGCAGCAGTCGCACACGCTGAGCCTCGGCCTGCGGCTGCGGTTGGGCGAGCCCGCCCGCAAGGATGACGCGGAACCGGTCAGCGTCGAGAGTGCCGCCCTGACGCCTGTGTGGGAGGGTGTCCACGCCGGTCTGGCCTTCGGTGGCATGCGCAGTCACATGGCCTGGCGCACCCTTGGGTTGGCCGGGTCTGCCAAGGTCGACCCCATGACCGCCTCGGCCCGACGCGGGGCGGCCGCGGCCTTCGGCAGCGCCTTTGCCGGCTACAGCCGCTTCCTCGGGCCGGCGCTGCTGGGGATCGAGACGGATGTGAGCCGCTCGACCACCAGCGGTCTGTTCTACGGCCTTCCCGGAGCTTATGCGCCGTCCATTCCCGCCGGAGTATCCGGTGCTCCCGATTCGATCGTGATGGACATCAGGACCGATGCCAGCCTGCGCCTGCGCGCCGGTTTTCTGGTCACGCCGACCGTCCAGCTCTACGCCACGGGCGGACTTGCCATCGCGCACCAGAAGAACAACGTCAGTTGTGTGATGTTCGGCGCGCTGTGCCTGGCCGACCGTTTTGCCGCACGCTCGCGCTGGGCGAAGGGCCTGACCGGCGGCGTTGGCGCCGAATGGGCGATGGCGCAGAACTGGTTCGCACGCATCGAGTACCGGTATTCGGCCTATGCGCGCAAGACTCAGGGCTTTTTTGACGACATCCCGTCCGCGCAGATCATCGGGCGGTCCGGCGCCTCAAACCAGCGCATCAGCCTCGGTATCGGCTATCGGATGTGAGGGATTGGTGAGCGGGGAGGGGATCGAACCCTCGACCATCTGATTAAAAGTTCTGTATGAACCCGTATTTCGTGTTGTAGCACGATGCGCGGCTTTGACAAATCCCAGTAAATCAGCCATTTTTGTTTCCGAGCGATGCAGCGCGTTGCTGTTCGTGTGGTAGCTATCCGGTAGCTACCGAGCTTGGGGCGACCAATGGCGACGGCGAAGATCACCAAGACGACCGTGGACGGCCTGCCGGCCGGCAGCGTTCTTTGGGATACCGAAGTGCGCGGGTTCGGCGTGCGTCGGCAAAGCCGCGATCCGGTGTTCGTGCTCAAGGCTCGGGTCGCGGGCAAGCAGAAATTCTTGACCATCGGCCGCCACGGTGCGCCGTGGACAGTCGAGACCGCGCGCAAGGAAGCCCGCCGGCTCTTGGGCGATGTGGCCGCCGGCCGCGAGCCGATGACGGCCCGCATGATCGAGGAACAGCGAGAGCAGGAAGCCGAGGCGGAGGAGAGCGCGCGGTTCGGCGCAATCGTTGCCGATTTCATCAAGCAGTATGCGCAGCCGCGAAACCGCTCATGGAAGGATACCGAGCGCGTGTTGACCACTGGCCCGCTCGCCGATTGGCAGAACCGAAGCATCACCGAAATCGGGAAGCGCGACATCAAAGACGCACTGAAGGTGCTGACGGACCGTGGCCACCCGGTCGCGGCAAATCGGCTTCTTGCGGCAATTCGGAAGCTGTTCAACTGGTGCATCGAAGAGGGAATTGCGGAGCGGTCGCCAGCGGCGGCGTTGAAAGCCCCTACGCCGGAGAAGTCCCGCGACCGGGTGCTGAGCGACGCGGAGCTTGCCGCCGTCTGGCACGCCGCTGAAACGGCCGGATACCCGTTCGGCGCGGGCGTCCGGGTACTCATCTTGACCGGACAGCGGCGAACGGAGGTGTTCTCCGCGCGATGGGCCGAATTTGATCTTGCCGGGATGACGTGGACCATTCCCCGCGAGCGCGCCAAGAATGACCGGGAGCACATCGTTCCGCTCAGCCCGGCCGTGGTCGCTCTCCTGTCGTCGCTGCCGAAGATCATCGGGCGGGACGACACAGGCCAGCCGACCGAACCCGAATTCGTGTTCACGACCACAGGAACATCGCCGTTCTCGGGCTTCAACAAGTCGTTCGATCGTCTGACCAAGGCGTCGGCCGACCTGTTCGCCAAGGCCGCCAGCGAGCGCGGCGCGGTCGTCGATCCCATGCGGCCATGGGTCATGCACGATCTGCGGCGCACTTTCGCGTCTGGTTGCGCGCGGCGCGGCATTCCGGTCCATGTCGTCGAGAAGCTGTTGAACCATGTCAGCGGGACGCATTCCGGCATCGTCGGCGTCTACCAGAAGCACGAGTACGAGCCGGAGCGGCGGCAGGCGGCGAACGATTGGGCCGACCATGTGCTCGCGCTCGTCGCGAGGGGGCAGGCCGATGGCTAAGGCTGGCAGGAAACTCGGGCTTGACCTGCTTGCGGACGCTCAGAGGGCCGAGTTCGTCGCGCTCTGCCGTGCCGGCGCGACGGTGAAGCAACTCGCCGATCGGTTCGGCGAACACGAGAGCGTCATCAAACGGTGGCGCAAGGCTCTCGGTTTTCAGGCCAACGATGGAGGTGTGGCGCAGAGAAACCGCATCGAACAGGAGGTATTCAGGGCGTTCCAGGCAGCGGGCGCGACGAGTGACTTCGCTGCGGCTAAGCAGACGGTCGGTGCTATCCTGTTAACTGCCGAATATCTGGCTGAATATCTGATTGAACGATTTCCAATCACGATTGACACGCTCTCCCCGGAAAGCCGGGTTGCTGCCGCGTTAGAATTGCTCGGGGAGTTGTCGGAAGAGCCGCTTCCCGAACATGAGGCGGAGGAACTTCGGCTAGAGCTTGCCCGACTGGTCTCTGACCCTGAACGCATGAACAGCAATCTGACTGACGACCCGAAAAATGAGGGTGACAGTCTGATGCGATCTGCTGAGAGGCTTCGTCGGCAGATGGTCCGGCAGGTGAAGGACAAGTAGCCGGCGGCAAAGTTCGTGACGTCTAGACGGATGCGCCTTGGCCACCCGTCAGGATGAGCCGCGCCGGGGCGGGCCGCGAGGTGGGGACCTTGGCGCTTGGGCCTTGCGCTGCCGGCCGGCGGCCACGGCTGGCGGCCACGGCGGGCACGACGAACGGGCTTCACCGCCTTGCCGCTCGCGTGCTCGGCTGCAATCGCGAGGTCCAGCAGATCGGCGACGGCGGCAGGGCCGGGCACGACGATGCCGACCGGCATAGTTGGCAAGCAGCCACGGGGGTGACATCGGGGCATAGAAGCACGAGAGCCGCCCCGACCGGGTTGACATGGGCGGGACGGCTCCGGCGCGGGCAGGAATGGCGGCGCTGCCCGCATTGCCCGCACGCGAACCGCTTGGAGGGCCAGCCGCGTGCAGGGTCTGTTGATGCCTCTCCGGCGGCCGGGCTGTTCAGCGCCGCGTAGGCTGGAAGTTCAAGCGCTTGGCCTCGCAAGCCAGGGTAAAGAGGGCATCTTCGGACATCAACGTGGCCTCGAAGGCGGACCCAAGCCGCTGATCTTTCGAAACGAGGTGCTGACCAAAGGCAACGGCCAACTTCAAGTCCTGACGGCCCTCGGGTTGACGGTCGAAAAACTCACGCACTTCGACCAATCGTGCCTCGATAGCCTGTTCCCCGCCTCGAATTGCTGCGGCGATCCGGGCATCCCCAGCGACCCCGGCGACCACTCCGGCGACCATTCGGGCGTCGAGGCCGGCATTGCTGAGGACCGTCCCGAATGCCGTGGCTTCCTCGTGATCCCCGAAGACTTCCGGCCGGAGCGCGGTGTACTCGCTCGGCGAGGTCGCCCCGGCAGGCTTGGCGTCGCCCCGGTCGGCTTCGATCTGCCTGATCTGGGCTTCCGCAACGAGCATGTCGGGACTGCCGCCGAGCGCACTCCAGCCGGAACCACCGGCCGAAATCTCGTTGTGCACGGCCTCGCCGAGCCGGATACGCTGGTCGTACTGGTCGTTGCCCATGCCGCCCATGCGGCGGGTCAATTCATTGATCGCTGCCATCTGCTGTGTCGCGAGATCGCCAGCAGGGGCGGCGTTGCCGGCCGGGCCGTTGGTCGGGATCGGCGCTTCAGCGCCGGGGCTGTAGGGGGTGTTCATCGGGTCATCTCCAAGAGTTCGATGCGAGATAGCTGAGCGCGTTCAGGGTCGCAGAGGGCTTCGCCGGCCGTGCGCGTTGCGTCCCGTCGCCGGCCGCTTCGATCACGATGCGCCGGCCTTCGTCGTGGTGCTCGGACAACAGGACGGCACCACTGGCGGCCTCGACGATCAGCGCCACGTCGGTCGGCAAGTTCAGCGCGAGCGGGGCCGCATCCGATGCGCCGTGCTCAGTCCGGGACAGGCGAACCGCCAGGTAGCGGCCTTGGTGTGGCGAGACCGAAAGGCTTCCGTCCTCGTCCTCAACCACGAACAACCGCAACCCGATCGAGCGGCGCTTCCCAGTGGGCAGTCCGAGCTTCACGTCGAGCCGTTCGCCCCGCGAAAGCGACACTTCGACGGCGACGCCAACGGGAACATGCTCGGCAGCGTAGAGCGCGGCCTCGGCCGGCGAATGGCCGGAGAGGGGCCGACAAAGGGCCAGGGCGGTCATTGCTGCTTCACCCAAATCTGCGTGCCGAAGGCGACGTAGTCGGTGTTCTCCGAACCAGCGCCCCACGACGGAACCAGGTCGCCACTGTGCGGCGGTGCCCGATCGGCGGCGACCGTGTCCTGCGCAGAAACCGGGTCCATCTTGGCGTAACGGAACGCCTCGGCGTTCGAGGAAATCTTCAGGATTGCCCCGCCCTGCGGAATGGTGCCGTCAAGACCGGTGAGGCGGGTCCAGTTCGCGGGAGCCGCGATCGTCTGCGTGCCGAGAACAGTGCCGCCGGCCGAGCCGGGGCCGGTGGATTGGAGGATTTGCGCCGTGATCATGGCTCACTCCCATTCGGTTTGGTCGGGGGTCGCTTCGGCCTCATCGAGCAGAGGGCGAAGGAACCGTTCCACGAGCGTTTCGAGGTGTTGGCGGAAGTCCGCCGGAGCATAGACCGGGCGTTTGATCAGGCCAGATTGAGCGATCAGATATTCGGCGGTCGAAGAGATCGATTGCGCCCCGAGATTGTGGCCGCCGCCGAAGACGGGTTCCTTGAACTCGCTCGGCACGGCTGAATACAGCCCGCCGATGCCCGCGAGGAGCGCCTTGTAGCTTTCGCTGAACCTCGCGGCGGCCTCGTCTGCCTTCTTGGCGTCGGCAATCAGCTTGCGCGCGGCGGCGGCAGCGGTCTTCAGCTTGGCCACCCGGACGCCATCGGCGCGGCGCTTGTCCATGTCGGCGAGATCGGCATCGACCTGCGCAAGGGCCTCCTGCGCAGCCTTCAGTTCGGCTTCCGCCCGGACCACCGCGCCCGTTGCCGCGACCTTGGCCTCGGTCGCGGCCTTGCTGCCATCGACGGCGGCTTTCGCAGTGGCGCGATTGCTGATCGCGCGGGCATCGGACAGGGCCTGCCCGAGCTTCACGCACTGGCCTTCCAGCGCGGTCTTCTGTTTGGCCAGGCTTTCGCGCTCGGCGCGCGGGGTCGGCTTGGTTGCCGGAGCGGCGGCGGTGGACATGGCAGAACCTCCAAGTTCGTTTGGCTGAAAATAGATCAATCCAGAGGTTATGAAAAGCAAAATCTGTAGAAGGCCGCGGACAATTTGTGTAATGCATAGATCGATATGCGTTGCAGCAGAGTTTTCATTTTCGTCATTGTCGCAATTAGTCAACTAATAGATTTTGAAAACTTCTGTTTTGCGGTGATGACGGTACGGTTGGAAACTTTTGTTGTTTTGATTGGTTGGTGCTGTGAACGATTTGTTCATTCGCCGGGCTTGGCGGGCCGGAGAAAACAAGAGTTGACAGTTTTCAAATCCGGCCCCGCTGTTTGCCTTCGGTCCCGCGCGGCGGTGTGCGCGCTGGTTGGGGGCTCCCCGCCCCCTCGATCCCGGATTGGTGCGAGGCCGTTTCTCGCACGAGATTGCCGGCCCGATGCCGGCGCGAGCCGCTGGCATCACGGCGACGTGCTGCCCTGCCAGCCGAGCCGGGCCGGACGATGCGCGGCAGGCGGGTCGTGGCGATGCATGTCCGGCAGTCGATGCATGTCCGGCAGGCGTGGCGGCGTTCGCAGTCGAGCGGCGGAGGCGCGGCAGTTCGGGAGAAGGCGAGGCCCGATGCCGGGCTCGACGGCCGGCGCGAGTGGCCGGCGGGCACATTTGCCGGAGCGCGGCCGGATGCTGTCGCCTGCCGCCCGCGCGGCGCGGCGGCAACCTGCCCGGCGGCCATGGGCTGGTGTGGTGGATCGGGCAGGCTGAGCGAGGCTGCACCTGCCGCCGTCCGCAAGTCGATTGTCCGATAGGGCATACCACAGCGGACGCAACGGACGTGCCGCAAATGCATGTCCGATAGGGTTGACAAAGACCAACGGACGCGATTATCAACGGACATGATCCTATCGGATACAAGGTGAGACCATGGCAACCGTTCTCTATGCCCGCGTCAGCACGGCCGAACAGACGCTCGAACACCAGATTGACCAAGCCCGCGCGGCAGGGTTCGACATTGCCGATGATGACGTGATCGCCGACCACGGCGTGTCGGGCGTTTCCACCAGCTTGCGCGACCGGCCCAACGGCCGCCGGCTGTTCGACCGGCTCCGCAAGGGCGACGTGCTGGTGGTGCGCTGGATAGACCGGCTCGGGCGCAACTATGAAGACGTGACGGCGGTCATCCGCGAGTTCCTGAAGCGCGGCGTCACGGTGCGGACGTTGATCAACGGCATGGTGTTCGACGGCTCGCCGGCCGGTCCCATGGCGAAGGCCGTGCGGGACGCGCTGATAGGCTTCATGGCGGCCATGGGCGAGGCGCAGGCGGAAGCGACGAAGGTCGCCCAAGCCGCCGGGATCGCCCACGCCAAGGCGACGAAGGACAAAGCCTATCTCGGGCGGAAGCCGAGTTTCACGCGCGCCCAACTCACCACCGTGCGCGACATGCTCGGCACCGGGGCGGGGATATCTGAAGTCGCCAAGTCGAGCGGCCTCAGCCGCCAGACGGTCTATCGGATCAAGAACGACATGGCCGGGGCCGAAGCGGCGCTCGCGACGTGGGGCGGATGAAGGCGACCGAGACGCAACCAGCAAGAAGCTGCAACCGTTGCTTGATCGAATCAGATAAGGTGTTCGCATCCAGCGACGAGAAGATGGACGCCAGTCTCTATGCTTTTCGATCCAAGGGGGAGAAGCGCACGTCATCGAGCGGAGGTCAAATGGCCGCCTTTTTCATATGCACAGGGATCGCATTCGCAATTGTCTTGATAAGAGAAATAATGACGCCAACCTCACTCGTTCGCGGTGCGCAGGAAGGTAATTACGGAGGCATCATATTCTTCTTTGCTGCATCATCTCTCACGTTAGGTGCGGTGTTTTGGGTAATTTTCTCTATTATTAGGCTAATATTCTGAATTTTTAGTATGTAGAGGTATGACCTTCTGAAGAGACATCATGAGATGACCGAGCGTTCGCGACTGATACTGCTGATCGCCGTCATCTTCGGCGTAACGGTGGCGACCAAAGCCATGTTTGTGCTTCTGCGCTGATCGCAGCCTTGCCGACACGATGCTTGCGGCGGTGGCATGACGCCATCACGCCTTCCGGGTTCACTCGACGCGGCCGAAAGACCAAATGACCGGACCCACCTCGCGGACAGTGGACACAACGCCTTTCGCTCAAGCCCGCCGCAGTTCTTCGACCTCTTCGGGGTGGCGATCGAGCAGGCGGAACAGGTTCATGACCGCCAGGGTCGGAACAACCTTGCCCGTTTCATAGCGCGAAAAGGCGTTGTGCCCGCCGCCCGTGAGCCTCGACGCCTCCGCCTGATTGATCCGCAGCTTCTTGCGGATACGCCGCAACTCCTCTCCCGTCGCCTGCCGTGCGGCAAGCACCAGTGCATCGCCTGCGGCGGCATAGCGTTCGGCACTTGCCTGATCGTATTCGACCTCGCCGCAGGCAGGGCAGCGGAAGCCCGACAGGCCGTCAACATCGACCGTTGCGCCACGGTAGACGACCTGATGCGTCTCGCCCGCGAACGGAACCATCTCCGCCCCGGCGTCACAGCAAACGCAAATCTTCGTCATGGCTCCAACTCCTTGAACTGGATGACCGGCGCGCCGTCCGCACGCAGGGTCAACTTGACGTAGGCTTTCCCCACCGGGGTGTCGGCATGATAAACGTCCTGCCAGACCCGGCTGTCGGCGTACGTGGTCATCGACTTGTAGAGGCAGCGCGGCGTCAGCCCGCAAACCACCTCAACCATCTCTGCCACGGTCAGTCCCATCAATCGCCCGCCGTCGAGCGCGGTTTTCGTGAACGCCGCTGCCCGGCGCTCTCGTACGACCGCTATGACGGCCAGCAGATCATAATGGGCTGTCCGCTTTTCCATGACTCACATTACCCTTTGAGGGTAATTTTTGCAAGCGCGCTCGTACACGGATCGCGACGGCGCATCCGTACACGCGGGCCGGTGTTCGGCCATGGGCAGGGCTTTGGGCGGCATCGGCGCCCGGGAGCGGGTGCGAAAATTCGCATAGCGGCACTGTGCTTTCGCGCCCGTCCAGTTCACCCTTGTCAACGATGCGCCGTCACACGCACCCACGTCTTTTCATTCCGTTTCCGAAACAAAACCGCTGGCCTGCTGTTCTCGCGGCCCCGCCAATCCATCTGCAAAGAGTCACTAACCGCGTCACGTCACAGACCCCATACTGGGGTCTGTGACGCTTGTGACGCTATACGGTTCCGGCGCCGTGACGCCTGTGACGCTTGTGACGGAATCTGGGCAAGCCATTGTATTATAATCATAAAAATCTCAGAAGCGCCTTGTGACGCCTGTGACGCTTTCGAGCTAAGTGGCGTCACAAGGCTTGTGACGCTCCCGCTCCGGTCCGTTTCAGAAAATCGACCGCCGCCGCCAGTCGCAGAAAACTACTGTTTGCAAGTCGTGACCGGCAACGACAGTTGACAAGCCGTCTGCCCAAGTTGCGACCGAACAGCCCGACACGTATTCTGCCCGTGGCCAACTGGAAATCGGGCGGGGGACATGGCGGGGCTCGGGGAACTTCATGAACGGCTGCACGGTCGGCTTTGGCACACGACACGCCCCGACCGAGTACCGGCTATCATGGAGACGGGCGCGCTGATGGCGGAGCCGAACATCCCCGATGCAGAGAGACAGAAGACGAAGCGAGGGCCGGACTATTACCCCTTCGTTCGGAAGATCGGCGGCGTGAGCCTTTTCGATTTCCGCGAGTTTGACGCGGAAGCCTACAGCCTTCGTTGCCCCAATAGCAGTTGGTCATATTTCGTGCCGCACACAGGCGAGGGCGCGGTCTGGATTGAGATAGACCGAGCCGCCATCGCGGCGGACTTCCTGTCGGGCCAAGAAACCTATCGCCGCCAGGACGCTGGCGGCTTTCATCGGAACACCATAATGCCGTACATCGAAGCCGCCTTCATCGGCGACCTACCGGTTTCGGCTTTCCGCGCCGCCTTCCTGACGTGGGATCGCGGGCGACAAGTGCGGGAGTTTGCCGTCCCGCACTTCGACCGCCAGCACTACGATGCCCTGTTGCGCGAGTGGCGAGCCGCCTGCGCGAGCGGCTGACCAGGCTCAGAATGTCGTCGCTCCGGTGAAGTCCTCCGGCCGCCCGCTACGCTGCGAGGCCACCGCGTTCGGGTCTTCGGCGGCATAGGCCGCTTCCGTGAGTTCGTAGGTGTTCCGCTCGCCGCGCACCGGCCGAATGATCGACGCCCGTTCGGCGAAGTCAAAGCACCGTTTCCAGGCCATGCGAACGCCACTGGGTGCCTTATAGGATGGCGCGACCGCATCCCGGAACAGTTCGTTGACTTCCGAAATCGGCGCGATCGGTCGTCCGCTCCGGCTTGCGCCGCGCCTGTCGGCGGCATCCTCGAAGGCCCGGACGAACTTGTCGAAGTGCGCCACGCCTGCGGTCGTCTGCGGCGCGGGCTTTCCGGCCGGCCTCACCACACACGCCTCGATTGGTTCCCCGTCTTCGTCCCTGCCGAGCGTGATCGGTTCGAGCATGAACGATCCGAGTTCCCGTGGCGACGGGCCGTCCTTGACCTTCTCCGCCGTCAATGTCCGAACGGTGCCGCCGCTGTCCACGTCGAGCTTCAGGACCACGTCGGTATTGTTGAACCACGCGCCGGAGCCGCGCATTTCGGCACCACCCTTGTTCGGGTGATGTACGAGAAGGCCGAAGGCTCCGACCGTGCCGGCGAACTCCTGCACGGCCTTGAGCGCGGGCGCGACATCGTCTGCCTTGTCCTCCTTCTCCGCGAGCCCGGCCGCCGAAACCGTGTCGATCACCACCAGCCCCACGGCGAGCCCGAAGCGGGCGCGGCAAAACTTTTCTATGCCCCGAAGCTGCGGGATGCATGACCGGAGCCCGGCGGGCGTCATCCGACCGGCGGGGATCACCACAATGCCGGGCTTATCCCCGAGCATCTTTTCCAGTGCGTCTAGTCGGAAGCCCGCAAACTCGCCGCCCTCGAATGCAAAGATCACCGTGGCCCTTCGCTCCGGCACTTTCGCGCCGAACCATGGCGTGCCCTGCCAGAGCTTCGCCGCCAGGTCCATCACGACGTAGCTCTTGCCGCCGGTGCTCGGGCCGAAGATCATGCCAGCACCAGTGCGCGGGATGGTCTTCTTGACGAGCCACGGTGGCGACGTGCGCGGCTGGCCGGCCAGGATGGGCGGCCCTAGCAACGGCGACATGCGCAGCAGCGCGGCAAGCGTGGTCTCGTCGCAGACGGCGTCCACGGCGGCGGCAAGCTCGCCGTCGCTCGCCGATACCGCCTGTTCAGCAGATGCCGGCGCAAGGGCCGGGGGCAGCGCGACCGCGTCGCTCCATTCGCTCGCGGCGGTGAACTTCGATCCGACCGGGTCTTGCCGGGAGGTCCAGGCCGAATGGCACTTCTTCCGCAACTCGTCATCGCTCCACGGGGGCGAGCACAGGTCATTCCACGAACCTCGCCGACCGTCGCGCTCAATCGGGTAGCTGGTCAGTAGCTCATGGGCGGCATCGACCGACACGCCGATATCGAACAGCGTTTGCGCGACCACCTTTACGAGGTTGTCGTCGCCGTGCTGGCCTTCGACTGAAAGCGGGGTGCGACGCGGGGCGGCAAGAGCCGCCTTCGCGGCGTCGATCCGCTCGGGCGTGTCCAGCGCGCCGATGATGGTGTTGCCGCCATCATGCTCGCGGGCGGCCTGTAGCCGGTTCACGAGCCAGGCCGGGGCTTCGGCGATTGGCGCATCGCAAATCACCTCGTATGGCTTTCCATCTCGCGTGCAGCCCGGCCCGACACAATGTCCGCCACGACCGCGAATATCTATGCCGCTCACATCGCGGCCCTTCTCGTCCAGTCGCCGGAAGCCACCGGACGAACAGCCGTAGGCATTCCAGGTGGTGAAATAGAGATGTAGCCCGCCGGAAGGCGATCGGACGGTGAAGGTCTCGGGCGCGTTGCCGTACTTCGCGAGTTCGGCGATACCGTCCTTCCCGTCCTTCACGTCGAGATCGACGATCAGCAGGTGGCCACCGGCAGGCAAGGGGTGCCCGCCCGCGACACCGTAGATGTAGCCGGCATCAAGCCAGGCGCTCACCTGTTCGATATTGTCCGTCGCGTTGTTCTGCCAGTCATTGCCGACCGGCTTCCGGGTGCGGGCATAGACCGGAACCAGTTTGCAGCCGCGCGCAATCAGGCCGCGCGCGTGGTCCAGCGCGCTATTGGGCACGCGCTCCTCTTCCCAGTTCACGGCGGCGCACTCCGGCTGCTGAGCCGGCTCGTCTGCGGCTTCCGTGGGTTCGTTGATGCTCGCGGGGGACGCCTGCCCGTGGCCGTCTGCGGCCGGCGGCGGGGCGTCCTGTTTGGACCCGGCAGGTTCTCGCGCGCCGAAGCCCCACTCGCTGAAAACGTCATCAGCCATGGTGCAGCACTCCCGCCACCGCGAGGCCGCCGGCCAGAACGGAAAAGAAGACGAAGACGATCAGCGCAAGGTCGGCGACGGGTGGCGCTAGGGTACGGCGGGGATTGCCAGCCATGGCCGGCGAGCGCCCCAGGACGATCGGCCCGAGGTCAACGTCGTGCTCGATCGTGACCGGCTCGGCTTCGACGGGCTCCGGCATCGGGCCGGTCGTGATGCTGCCAAGTTCAGGGTCAACGAAGGTCTCGTGCTGGTCAACCGCCACGGGCTCGCAGTTGAAACAAGGCCGGGCACGGTGCATATTGCTGATGTTCACGGTACTTCTCCTGTAGCTGTGAATGCGCGGAAGTCGTGATCCGCGCGGAGTTGATGCGATAGAGCTTCAGAATTTGACGGGCGGCGTGGCTTCGGCTGCGCCGTCTTCGTTTCGCGGCTGGCATCCGTCGATAGGCGCACCGCCAACGGGCTCAAATCCGAGCCCGCGCAGCGCTTCCTCATTCTCGACCACGCCGTGGTGGCGAAGATCGCCCGATACGTCGGAGCAGAAAATCAGACCGGAAGGGGCACGCCAGCAGTATTGCCCTAGCCGATCCCGGAAGGTGCCGGGCGGTTCACGCCACCAGCCGGTGCGCTCTGTTCCCGGCGCGATTGCCTGCACGGCATGCCAGATGCCTTCCGCCGACCGGGCAACCAGGTGAAGGGCAAGACCGAAGTTCGCCATGGTCACTTGCCTTTCAGCTTCTTGGCGCGGAGCTTCGAGACGGCCCGCCGCCGGCTCCGCTTCGAGTGGCCATTGCGTAGGACCGTGGCGGCGTTGACTTTGTGCGCGGCCTGTTCAACCGGCAGCGCCGGGCAAGCCGGCTCAATCGGAGCCGGCATCGGCAGGGCGGTCGCCGTCAGCACACTTGGCCAATCTGGCCGGGCTGCGGCTGCATCTCGCAGCCGGACCACGGCAACCGCATCGAGCGCGGTTTGGGCTTCAGGCTGCATGGGCACCCCCGACCGGAAGGCGAGCGGCTTCCGCCGTGCTGGACGCGACGCGCTGCGAAACCCACTTGTCGAGGGCGTCGGCGTCATAGACGACGACGGTAGCTGAGAGCTTGGCGAAGGGCGGGCCTTCACCACGGCAACGCCATTGTGCGAGGGTGGAGGTCGATACGCCGATGCGTTCGGCCGCATGGCGGGGGCGGATATAACGCGGGGAAGAGGTCATTGGCTTGTGCTCCCGGATGCCGCCGAAGCGGCGGTGTGGGGGCACGATGCGGCGCAATTCGCCGTTTTGCACTGGACACTCGGGCCTGTAATGCCGAGGCGGTCCCAGGCGGTAGCTACGAATCCGTCCGCCTATCGTGGTTGCTAATTGGTAGCTATCGCGCACGCGCTACCAGCGAAAAGCCACGGTTTTCGCCATAAATTACTGAGTTAATTGGGATTTTTGGTGAGCGGGGAGGGGATCGAACCCTCGACCATCTGATTAAAAGTCAGATGCTCTACCACTGAGCTACCCGCCCGGGCCATGCCGGGAGCCGCGCAACAGC
>Ga0209573_1004560_pt1 | contig 13471 bp, 10 predicted proteins | sample TNRBio252014_DNA_FD_185870 | JGI IMG/M metagenome (GOLD analysis project Ga0209573, IMG submission 185870) | Wastewater treatment Type I Accumulibacter community from EBPR Bioreactor in Madison, WI, USA - TNR Reactor_6/25/2014_ DNA (SPAdes)... | ecosystem: Engineered > Bioreactor > EBPR >...
TGACCGGCGAGATCGCCGACGGCGCAGTGCTGAACTACCTGGTGGCCCCCAAGTACAATCTGGAGGCCATGGACGCGCTGGAGCGCGGCGCCAAGAAGGCCGGCAAGAGCATCGACGACATCGACCGGCCGCAGTTGATGATCTGCTCGGTTGACACCGACCGCAAGAAGGCATTGGACGGCGCGCGCAAGATGATGGTGCAATACCTGGGCCAGCAGCCGCACCTGATGAAGGCCAGCGGCGTCAGCCAGGAGCTGCTGGACGAGATCCACCAGGTGCTGACCTGGCCGGCCACCGACGAGGAGATCGAAGGCGCGATGCACCTGGTGCCCGACGACGTGGTGCAGATGTGTACCGCCAGCGGCTCGCCGGAGGAGGTCAAGGCCAAGGTGCGCGAGTACATCGACCACGGCTGCACCTGCCCCATCCTCTACCCGCTGGGCGATCCCAAGCTGATGATCGACATCTTCAGCGAAGGCTATAGTTGACGTTTGCCCGCCGCCAGACCCTTCGGGTTTGTCGCAAACCCGAAGGGTCTGGATGGCTCACCCAAAGGAGCATCCGCCCATGAGCAAGAAGAGCTCATCGGGACGCGCAACGTCGGACCGCTTGTTTGATATCCTGTTGCCGGTGCTGGCGACGTTGCTGGCGCTGGCTTTTGGCGCTGTCTTGCTGGCGCTGCTGGGCAAGAACCCGCTGGAAGCCTACGGCGCTCTGTTCCAGGGCGCCTTCGGCACGGTCAGCGGCATCACGCAGACGCTGACCAAGGCGACGCCGCTGCTGCTGGTCGCGCTGGGCATCTGCATCGCCTTCCGCGGCGGCGTGATCAACATCGGCGGCGAGGGCCAGATCATCGTCGGCGCGATCTCGGCGGCCTGGGTGGCGCTGACCTTCGCCAGCCTGCCCGGCATCCTGTTGATCCCACTGACCCTGGCTGCGGGCGTGCTGGCCGGCGCGATCTGGGGCGGCATCGCTGGCGTGCTCAAGGCCCGCTTCGGCGTCAACGAGATCCTGACCACGGTGATGTTGAACGCCATCGCCTTGCAGTTGATGAACTTCCTGCTGCGCGGCCCCATGCTCGACCCGGCGCAGATCGCAGCCGGCACCAACGTGCCCCAAAGCGCGACGCTGCCCGACCAGGTCTGGCTGTTGCGCCTGGTGCCCCGCACCCTGCTGCACACCGGCCTGATCCTGGCCATCGTACTGGCGGTGCTGGTCTACATCTTCCTCTGGCGCACCACCATCGGCTACCGCATTCGCGCTGTCGGCCTCAACCCCTCGGCCGCGCGCTACGCCGGCATCCCCGTGCGGCGCTACGTGGCGTTGGCCATGATCCTCAGCGGCGCCTTTGCCGGCCTGGCCGGCGCAGTCGAGGTGACGGGCGTCCACCACCGCATGATCGAGGGACTGTCGGGCGGATATGGCTTCAGCGGCATCGTGGCCGCGCTGTTCGGCAAGCTGCACCCGCTGGGCGCGATCCCGGCCTCGATCATCTTCGGCGGCTTGCTGGTGGGCGCGGACAAGATGCAGCGCACTGTGCAGGTGCCCAGCTCGCTGGTGGTGGCCGTCAACGGCCTGATCGTGCTCTTCGTGGTGGCCAGCGACTACTTCGTCCGCCAGCGCGCCAAGCGTCGCGGCCGGACGGTCGGCGAGCGGGAGCTGTCGGGACCCCCGCAGCCCAGCTTGGCCATGGAACAGGAGGCCTTCAATGATCAGTGATCTGCTGCAAGGCTCGGTGCTGATAGGCATCCTGTACAGCGGCATTCGCCTGGCCGCGCCCTATCTCTTCGCCGCGCTGGGCGAGACCGTGTCGCAGAAGTCCGGCGTGCTGGATCTGGGCGTGGACGGCATCATGCTGATGGGGTCCTTCATCGCCTTCTACGTGGTCTTCGAAACGAAAAATCTGTGGCTGGGCGTCGGGGCGGCGGTTGTCGTCGGCATCCTGATGGGGCTGCTGATGGCCGTGGTCAGCGTCACCTTGCAGGCCGAGCAGGGCATCAGCGGCATCGGCCTCTACCTCTTCGGCCTGGGCCTCAGCAGCCTGCTTTTCCGCACGATGATCGGCTCGGTGCAAGGCATCACCGGCTTTCAGGTGCTGCGCATCCCAGTGTTGAGCGACATCCCTGTCCTCGGCGAGATCTTCTTCAACCACAACATCCTGGTCTACCTGGCCTACCTGATGGTGCCGGCGATCTGGATCCTGCTCAACAAGACCACGCTGGGCCTCAAGGTGCGGGCCGTGGGGCAAAACCCGGAGGCGGCCGACTCGCTGGGCATTCACGTCAACCGGGTGCGTTACTTCGGCGTGATCTTCGGCGCAGCTATGGCTGGCCTGGCTGGCGCAACGCTCAGCACCGGCCTGCTCTTCGTCTGGCAGGAGAACATCACCAACGGCCTGGGCTTCATCGCCGTGGCCCTGGTTTACTTCGGCGGCTGGCGGCCGCTGGGCGTGCTCTTCGGCTCCCTGCTCTTCGCCACCGTCAACGCCTTCCAGCTTTGGGTCCAGGTCAAGGGCATCGACATCCCCTCCGACCTGGCCGTCATGCTGCCCTACGTGTTGACCATCATCGTGCTGGTCTTTGCGTCTGGCCGAGTTCGCCAGCCGGCTGCGCTGGCCAAGCCCTTCGAACGCAGCGGTTGATCAAGTTGTGACTAGGACTGACAGTCCTAAGAGGACTGTCAGTCCTCAAGCCTTCCAAATCCACACAAGGAGAGACTCTCATGCATCGCACAGTAACCCTTTTCGTCCTGCTGCTCGTGGCCGTACTGGCGTTGACCGGCTGCGGCGCCGCCGCCACGCCAGCGCCTGCTGCGCCCGCGGCTGCGCCCACTGAGGCTCCGGCTGAGGCGCCTGCCGCCCCGGCCGAAGCTCCCGCCGCCCCGGCTGTCAGCGGCGAGCCCTTCAAGATCGCCTTTGTGTTGCCCAGCTCGGTAACTGACCTGGCCTGGGGCCAGGCCATGTGGGATGGCCTGAACGCCGTCCAGGCCGAGATGGGCGCGGACAACCTGCAGATCGCCTACTCCGACGGCATGTTCCAGGTGGCCGACGCAGCCGCGGCCATCCGTGACTATGCGTCCGAGGGCTACGACCTGGTCATTGCCCACGGCACCCAGTACGGCAACTCCATGTTCGACGTGGCGGTGGACTTCCCGGAGACCAGCTTCGCCTGGGGTACGGCCACCGACACCGGCGCTGACAAGGGCCTCAACAATGTCTTCGCCTACGAGGCCCTGGCCCAGGAGGGCGGCTACGTCAACGGCGTCATCGCCGCGTTGATGAACCAGTCAGGCGTGATGGGCGTGGTGGGACCGGTCGAGGCCGGCGACGCCAAGCTCTACATCGACGGCTTCAAGTACGGCGCTGAGCAAACCAAGCCTGACATCAAGGTCAACGTGAGCTACACCGGCTCCTTTGGCGACACGGCTTTGGCCTCCGAGGCCGCCAACACCCACATCGCGGCCGGCGCCGACATCCTGACCGGCTCCGCCCAGCAGGTGGTGGGCGCGATCACGGCGGCCAAGGACAAGGGCGTCAAGTGGTTCGGCACCCAGAGCGACCAGTCGTCGCTGGCGCCGGAGAACGTGGTGGCCACCCAGGTCTTCGACTGGCGGGACACCATCAAGGACATGATCGCCCTCAACAAGGCCGGCACCTACGGCGGCAAGGCGTATTCGCTGAGCCTGGCCAACGGCGGCCTGAAGATCGTCTACAACCCCGGCGTCGAAGTGCCGGCGGAAGTGAAAGCTGCGGCTGACGCGGCCATCGAAGGCATCAAGTCGGGCGCGATCAAGCCGTTGCCGTAACGAGAAGGGTCATTGGTAGAGCGGTAGATTGGTAGATTGGTGGTCCTCGCCCTTGGCGCCGCCAATCGACCAATCTACCAATTTTCCAATCTACCAGTTTACCAACCTACCCGTAAGGAACCACCCATGACCACCAACCTCCTCCCCACCGGCCTGGCGCGCATCGCTTCGCTGGAGATGCGCGGGATTGTCAAGCGCTTTCCGGGCGTATTGGCCTGCGACCATGTGGACTTCGACATCAGGGCAGGTGAGGTTCACGCGCTGCTGGGCGAGAACGGCGCCGGCAAGTCGACGCTGATGAAGGTCCTCTATGGCCTCTACCGCGCGGACGAGGGCCAGATCCTGCTCAACGGCCAGCCGGTGGAGATCCACACCCCGACCGACGCGCTGAAGCTGGGCATCGGCATGGTGCATCAGCATTTCATGCTGGTCGATACGCTGACGGTGGCCGAGAATGTGGCGCTGGGGCTGAAGTCCAGCCGCGGGCCGTTGATGGACCTGGACCGGGTCGAGGCGCGGGTGCGCGAGCTGTCCAAGGCCTATGGCCTACAGGTGGATCCCAGGGCCCCGGTGTGGTCGCTGCCGGTGGGCGTGCGTCAGCGGGTGGAGATCATCAAGGCGCTCTACCGCGGCGCGGCCCTGTTGATCCTGGACGAGCCCACGGCCGTGCTGACGCCGCAGGAGGTGGACGAGCTGTTCGTCACCCTGCGCCAGATGACCAAAGACGGCCACAGCCTGGTCTTCATCAGCCACAAGCTGAGGGAGGTGTTGGCGCTCAGCGATCGCATCAGCGTGCTGCGCATGGGCGCGCTGATCGGCGCCGTGCCCAACGAGAACATCACCCGCGAGCAGTTGGCGCGCATGATGGTGGGCCGCGAGGTGTTGCTGGAGCGCGACAAGACGGCTGCCCAGGTCGGCGAGGCGCTGCTGGCGCTAGAGGACGTGGAGGCCTACCGCATCACCGGCACGCGCGCGCTGCACCACCTGACGCAGCAACTGCGCGGCGGCGAGATCCTGGGCATCGCTGGGGTCAGCGGTAACGGCCAGCGCACCCTGGCCGAGGTCATCGCGGGCTTGCGCGAGGTGCGCGATGGCCACGTCACCCTGCTGGGCACCGACATCACCAAATGGGGCGTGGACAAACGCATCGAGGCTGGCCTGCGCTATATCCCCGAGGAGCGCATGCACGACGGCGTGATCCAGGACTTCTCCATTGCCGAGAACATCATCCTGCAAGATCACATTCGGCGCCCCTACAGCAAGGGCATCTTCCTGGACTTCAAGGCGATTGCCAAGCGCAGCCAGCAGTTGGTCGACGACTTTCGGGTCAAGACCCCCAGCATCGACACGCCGATCAAGAGCCTGTCGGGCGGCAACATCCAGAAGGTGATCCTGGCGCGCGAGATCTCCAACGCGCCCAAGGTGCTGATCGCGGCCCAGCCGACCCGCGGCGTAGATATCGGCGCCACCGAGTACATCCACCAGCGCCTGATCGAGCAGCGCGACCTGGGCACGGCCATCCTGCTGATCTCCGAGGACCTGGACGAGATCCTGGCCCTCAGCGACCGCATCGCCGTGCTGTACGAGGGGCAGATCATGGGCGTCGTCGATCGCAAAGACACCAACGCCCAGGAGCTAGGCCTGATGATGGCCGGCGTGCGTCAGGAGCAGTTGGCGGAGGCGGTAGCCGCGACCAACTGATCAGCAGCTTCGAAGGTGTGAAGAAACAACTGGGACATGCCGATGCTCTGGCATGTCCCAGTTGCGTTTTGGCAGGACTAAATCCAGTCGTTGTCAGCTTCGGGCATAGCCTTACAGCCATCGTTGCGAGTCAAGTCGTTTAGCCATACAGCCTACGCAAGATCGTCGTAGAAGCCCGGCGTCTTCTTGCCTGCCTTAAGCACCTGGACGATGGCGATGTCATCCTGTATCCAGTAGACGATGCGGTACTGATCGAGCTTGATCTTGTAGCGACCCTGCAAGGGTCCACGGAGTTCGATGGCATGGGCGGGACGCGGGTCAAAGGCCAGTTGGGCGATCTCGCGCTTGATCCGCTGGCGCATATGGCCCGGTAACTGTTCGATCTCCCGCCGTGTCTGCTTGGAGATGTCAATCTGGTAGATCATCGTCGCCGAGCCATTCTTCGATCTCTTGTGGCGTCAAGCGCTCGAATTCGTCCTCACCCCTGGCAACGGCTAACTCGGTCTTGAGGGCCTCGATGCTGCATTCCAGATCATCGATGTACTCGGCGATGGCATTCCATCGCTCAGGCAACACCAGCACGGCTGCCGGCTGGCTGCGATTTGACAACACGACCGGACCCTCTTTCAGGCGCTTGAACACCTCCAGGTGGCGATGTTTTAGGTCAGAGACGGCTGCCATTTGGGGAATTGGATACATCGCAGACTCCTTCATAGCCTAATCGTGGTACTTCAAAGGCTATCTTATACTAGCTGTTAGGCCTTGTCAACTCGAAGCGGTTCATCCACCAGCGCAGTGTTGCCCAGCTTGCTTGTGCGATAGCCCCGTGGTAAGATGCGAGCCGTTCCCTGGCTATGAACCACCGATTGCGCTCCCTCCTTCTTGGCTTGACCATGGCCTTATTCAGTCTGGCCGCAGCGCTGCTGCTGCTGGAGGGTCTGACGCGCCTGTTGGGCCTGGCTGCGCCGGCCGAGCCAACGGGCAACTTCTGGCGCGCCGACCCGGAGACCGGCTGGTCGCTGCAGCCGGGCGCGACCGGCCGCTGGTTCAATCCTCCCTACGAATACGACGTCGATGTGGTCATCAACAGCCAGGGCCTGCGCGATGTGGAGCGGGTTGGCTACGATAAGCCGGACGGCGTCTTCCGCATCCTGCTGTTGGGCGATTCCTACGTGGAGGGGCTGCGCGTGCCGCTGGAGCAGACCTTCAGCAAGGTGCTGGAGGCCGCGCTGAACGCCAACGCGCCGGCCGGGCTGCGTTACGAGGTAGTCAACGCCGGCGTCAGCGGCTGGGGGACCGACCAGCAACTGCTCTGGCTGCGCAGCGAGGGCGCCAAGTATCAACCTGATTTGGTGCTGTTAGCCTTCTTCCCCGGCAACGACTTCCAGAACGTGTCCGAGGCGCTGGAGGTAGCTAACATGGGCCGGGTGCAGAAGCCCTTCTTCCAGCGCACGGCGGACGGGTTAGCGCTGCGCTATCATCCCTTCGACCATGAAACCGTCCCTCAGCCCGCTCCCTCGGCGGATTTGGTCGAGACTGTCCCGACCCGCGCCGCCCAACGGCTGGCCGGCCTGCGCGCCTGGCTGAGCCAGCACTCGGCGCTGCACCGCTTTGTGGCGACGACCATGGACGAGGCTGCGCCTGCCCTCGCCCTGCGGCTGGCTGGCTGGGGCCTGATCGACGCACCCCGCGCTGCCGCCGTTGCCCGCATGGGCCCACAGTACATCCCGGTGGCCTATGGCATCTACCGGCAGCCGCTGGAGGCCGACTGGACCGAGGCCATCGCGCTGGCCAGCGATCTGGTGACGGCATTGCGGGACGAGGCGGCCGTGCTGGGCAGCGATCTGGCCGTGGTTAGCGTGCCTGCGCCCGAGCAGGTCAAGCCGGAACGCTGGCAGCGCGCCGTGCAGCGCTACAGCGCCATGCAAACCGGCCAGTGGGATTTGGAGCAGCCCAGCCGCGCCGCCCAGCAGGTCGCTCAGCAGGCTGGCGTTCCCTTCCTCGACTTGCTGCCGATCTTCCGCGCAGCCGCAGCGACGTCCGAGCCGCTGCATCTGCGCGTCGACGGCCACTGGACGCCGGCCGGCGAGCGGCTGGCGGGAGAAGCTGTGGCTGACTTTCTGCGCGCCAGCCGTTTGCTGGCGCCAGAACATTGACGAGCGCGCCTTACGGCTCGGCCTCACAACGCGCCAGCAGGCAGTACCCATCCCGCAGCAGTGGGTTCTCCGTCACCGCCCGCCACAAGATAGGTTCGATATCCTGCCGCTGCGCCAGGTAGCGGCCCCAGCCCAGCGTCTGCAGCGCCAGGTTCCAGGACAGTTTGCCGTGGTTCCACACTACGCCACTACGATCGCAAGGCGCACCGAGCGGGAACATCAAGCTCTCCACGTTGTTCAGCGGGGTGAACAGGCCGTTGGCGATCAGCCACGTCCACATCGTCTCGGCTTCATCAGAGCGCAGCGAAGCAATCAGGCCCGCATGATGCGGCGTGATCGCCGGCGCGCCCAACGTCTCAGCCCCGGTTTCTGGCGGTCGGTCGCTTCCTCCGATGCCGAGGGTCAGGTAGGCTCCATTGGGCATCTCGCCTGCGGACAGGCCGAACAGATCGAGCTGCTCAAAGCAGGACGCGGGATCGTTCTCTGGGAAAAAGCCGATCTGCTTGTCAGCCGCCTCGTTGCGGTATGCAGTCCAGTCGGTGCCCCAGATGTCGGGCGCATCTGGCGGCGGCACAAAGAGCCATGCCAGCTCGTCGATGAAGCCCGAACCATTGACGGTCGGCGGCGTGGGGCGTGCCATGGGCGCCGCCTGGCCGACGGCGCTGGCATAGGCGAGTTCGACTAGCCAGCTTTCGGCGCCGAACACATCCCACACCGGGCACTCTCCCGTCTCTCCGCACTCATATCCCATCGAAATGCCATCGGGCTTGACTAGGTTCTCCCAGTCGACGTCGCGCAGCATCTGCTCCGTGGCGGCGGTGTCCAGCCCCAAACCGTTTTGCGCCGTCAACAGGCCGATGGCGGCGATCACCGTATCTACCGAGCTCCATTCAGTGCCGGGCGCGATCGTGATTGCGCCCTCGGGCGACACAGTGACGAAATGCGGCCACAGCCCGTGGAAGCGCGGCGTATCAGTCAGCAGCGCCTGGCCGATCTTTTCGACGATCTGGCGGGCGTTGCGCTCTGAGACAACGCCAAGCTGCGCGGCCTGCGCTGTGGCGGCCGCCAGGCTGCCGGTGGCCTGGATGGCGTCGAACGTGCCGCTGGGGTCGCTTCCCTTGTCACGCACCAGCCCGGTCTTGGGGTTCCAGTTGTTGAGGATCTGGCCGTAGCTCCAGACGAAAGCGGCGGTGGCCGTGTCCGTGATCCGGGTTGTAGCCGTGAACGTGATGCTGTCGAGCACGACCGCGTCGCCGGGGGCGCCGTCCAGGATCCAGAGCAGCTCGTCGACGTTGCCCCGCTTGGGCAGCGGAAAGCTGACGACTTGCTCGCCGCCGCCGAGGGAGGTCTCGTCCGCCCAGCGCCATTGGCCCCGGTTCTTGAGCTCCAGGCGGAAGGTGTTGCCAGGCGCGCCGCGCACAACTTGTGCGGTGACGCCCGTGATCTGGCTCTGGTAAGGGCGTAGAATCTGCCGGGGCAGGAGCGCCGAGAAGTTGATGGGCAGAGCCTCGGCCAGCGGGTGGTTGAGGCTCATCTGGCCGCCACCCCAGGGCATCTCCGCGCCGAGCGTCGCCGTGACCTGCCCAGCAGCCCAATCCAGCGTGCTGACGACGGCGCGGTGCTCGCCATCCAGGCGGTTGATGGTGTCGCCCTGCGCGCGCTGATAGGAGTGCGAAGCAAAGTCGTCTACCAGGATGCTGAACGACTGCGGCGTTGGTGTTGGGATGCGCGTGGGCAGTGGCGCGTGTGTGGGCGTGGGCGTGATGGTTGGCTCATCTGCAGGCAGAAGGGTTGGTGCGTTTGTCGGTTGGGTGATTTCCGCCGGTACCGGCGCTGGCGTCGGCGTCGGTGCTCGGCAACCAGCCAATACCAACGCTGCAAACAGAATGAACAGGATGTAGCCCAGTTTCCTTCGCATGGTAGCCTCCGATGTCGGCAACAGATCTCGCGTTTGATGAGGCGTGGCGATCGTCAGGTGGAAGCAAGGCGCTCAGAGCGAAGAAGTTCGACTTCTCGGAGAAGTCGAACTTCTCAGCCGACCAACCGAGCTTGAAGACACCCGAAGCACTTTCGTCGGGCACAACATCATCGTTCGCTGCCGGTCTCGCCTGGAACGCCTTGCCTCCACAACATCCCTTATCGACCTTGGTTGTACAGCGTCAGTACCTCCTGCTGCGTCAGGCTGCGGTCGTAGATCGCAAGTTCGTCCAGGCTGCCCTGGAAATTGTAGCCTGAGAACATCGGCCAGGCGCCTACCGCCATCGGCAACCCTGCGCCGATCGCTGCGCCGGTGGTCGGCCAGTCGTTGATCAACTGGCCGTTGGTGTACTCCTTGACGTGACTTCCATCGTAGGTGATCACTTCGTGATTCCATGCGCCGGCCAGGAAGGGGTTGTCGTTGTTGACGATGCCTGGCAGATAGAGGCCGACCTCATCGTCGCTCCAGAACTCAGGGATGTGAGTTCCGATGATCCAGCCAGAAGCACGGAGATCCCAATTCCACCAAGCTGCGCTGGCCAGCTTGTAGTTCTCTCCCGGTTGATCGGTTTTGAACCACAAGGAGAAGGTGATGTTCGTTTTCCCGGCGGCCGGATTGCTTGCCGCTTGGATATAGCTGTTGCCGTCGAAGGATATCCCCTGGCCGCCGGAGACGCCAGCGGCCGCGGCAACTTCACCCATCGCCTGCGCATCATGCCCATTGCCGGAGCGATCGAGGACTGTGCCGGAGGCCAGGAAGTCGTCTTCGAAGTCATACTTCACGATGAGTGCTGCAGGAGCTTCTTGGATCGTCAGGCTCTGATCAACGGCCACATCGGTCAGGGTCTGCACAACACCGGAGGGCCATCGAACCGTCAGGGTATCGACGACGGTCGCATCGCCCAGGCCGAACTCCACGTCCAGGCTGTTCTGGTTGTACATGCCCGTCTGTCCCGACACCTCCTGCACCTGCTGAACGGTGCGGCCGCCGATGGTTGCCGCCGCCGTGATCCTGGCGCCGATAGCCGAACGATTCGAGCCAACGCCGGTCAGCGTTTGGTTTGATGCCGCGCCGATCAGTTTGAGGTGGAGCCAATGGTTTTGGCTCCCATCATTGCGGTACAGATGGTTGTTGCCATCCCGGTCCACAGCCACAAACAGGTCCAGATCACCGTCATTGTCATAGTCGCCCCACAGTCCGCCGGACGCGCCGCTGTCTTGGACGACCGCGCCATTGTTCAGCCGGGTGAAGGTTCCGTCTCCATTGTTCTGATAGAGACGCTGAATGAGAGGCGCCAGCCCGGCGAATAGATCCAGGTCGCCATCGTTGTCGTAGTCGCCCCAACTACTGTTGTGCCCATCGCCGTCGGTGACAATCACCCCCGTTCGAATCGCGGTGAATGTGTCACCCCCGTCATTCCGATACAAGACATTGTCTTGGTTCTCACCTGAGTTGCCGATGAAGAGGTCTAGGTCGCCATCGTTGTCGAAATCAACCCAGTTGCTCGTACTCGACGATCCGATGTCGGTGACGACTGGTCCCGTGGTGACTTTGGTGAAGCTGCCGTCGCAGTTGCTGCGATAGAGGAAGTTGGCCTGGTCGCCCGTGTTGGCAACGACGAGATCCGCGCACCTATCTCCATTGTAGTCGCCCCAGCTAGCCGAGACCGAATAGCCGCCGTCATTAACTACAGCCCCTTCCTCGATCTTGTCGAAAGTTCCATCTCCTCGGTTGTGATAGAGAAGATTATCGGCATTAGTGTGCCTGGCCACGAACAGGTCGAGCCAGCCGTCGTTGTCGTAGTCGGCCCACGACGCGCCGTAGCAGTTGCCGTCATCGCTGGCGATCGGGCCGGACAGAACCCGGGTGAAGGCTGCGCCATCTTCGTTGTGGTACAGGAAGTTGCCGCCTCCGTCGTTGCTGACGAAGAGGTCGAGGAAGCCGTCGTTGTCGTAGTCGCCCCAAGTGCAGCTTCTCGACCAACCGCCGTCGGTCACGATGCTGCCTTCGGTGATCTTCGTGAAGGCGCCGTCGCCGTCGTTGTGATAGAGGAAGTTGTTCTCGCCTTCCCAGTTGGCCACGAAGACATCGTCATGTCCGTCGTTATCGTAGTCGCCCCAGCAGGCGCCAGAGGAGTAGCCGCCGTCGTTGACGATAGCGCCGGTAGTGATCTTGGTGAAGGGATGGCACTTCTCCCCAGTCCGCCTCAGATCAGGGATGCCAGCCAGCCAGACTTGGAATTCGCTACTGGACGGTTCACACAGGTTCGTATCGTTGAAATGGAACCGGTACAGGTTGAGTTGTCGTAGACTGTCTGGCAGGGGCCCGTTTAATTGATTGTGGCCTAGTTGAAGCGCCCGCAAGTTTGCCAGGTTGCTCAGTTGGGACGGGATGGTTCCACTCAGTTCGTTGCTAGACATGACAATCCTGTGCACATGTCCTGTTTGACAAGTGACGCCATACCAACTGCATGGCGCGTTGGTGATCAGCCAGTCGTCGTTGTACGTCCAACCAGGTCCGTTGGTGTTGTTGTAGAGCGCGGCCAGGGCTTCGCACTCATTCCGGGGAATTTCGGTCACGGCATCGCAGATGGAAGGCGTGGTGATCGTAAGTAGGGGTAGGAAGACCAAGGAGCCTGGTACATCTGCGTCTTCAGGCCCTGTACTTGTCCAAATATCGCTCCGGGCCGTAACACCAGTTGCCAGGCCGGCGCAAAACAGGACGAAGACACCGCCGAGCAGGGCTTTGAGAAGAGTCGTTAACGGTCGCATGGTGAGTATCCTCTGTTGAAAGGCAAGAATCGTCTAGGATGATTGACCAGAGGGAATTGCAAGGACCAGCAGGTTTTTCAGTAGCCTTCTGTCATCGCTCCAACGCGATGTTATCCAGGTACACCACCCCCGTTCTACCCGACTTGGCCGCTTCGAAGACGAATACCATCTCCTCCACGCCCTTGCGGCTGGCGAGCGGTGGATTGGTGCCTGTGGGACGGAAGTCGTCTAGATTCACGCGCACGGTCTTCCAGTCCGCCCCAATGTCTGCCACGTAGAGGATGACAATCTCCGCGCCCGCCCGGCGCTTCAGTTCGATCTTCATCTGGCCGGTGAAGCCTGGCTCAGGATCGGCGCGCACGTCGAAGCGCAGCACCCGGTATGGCCGGAGGTCCGCCTCTTCGAGCTGGAGCCAAAAAGCCGACCAGCCGGAGATATCGAAGTCCAGCCGGGCGACACAGCCCCGGCCGGGCTCTTCGATGTAGCTCTCGTTCAGCCTGTCGGGCGGGTTATAGGCAGCCCCCATCTCGCCGTCGAGGTTGTTCGTGCGCTCACAACCGTCGAAGTCGGCTACCACCAGCGGCGGCGTATTGCTGATCCATTGGGCGGACACGCAGGAGCTACAACCCAGCAGCAAAATAATCAGCCAGGACAGCGAACCCAGGAACGCCACGCCGAACTTCCGGCCGTTCATGACAGCATCCTCCTTGATCTCTCGTTCGACCATCCAGGTTGTCGAACGTTCAGCCGTTCATTGGCTTGCTCCCAGTATACGGCATCTCCCTGCGCGATTCTTTTCAGGTTTGTTACGGTTCTCTAGCAGTTCTATGGCAGATCCCTGAGGTGCGCCCCTACGACTGGACACGAAAATGGTCAAAGATAATGAAAAGACGAGGTGGCTTGGCTTGGAGACCTGGCCGCTCTCGCCTTCTCTGGGGGGTTGATCCCATTGTAAGCGAGATTGACGGAATGTCAAGTCAGCTCTGTCGGGCTGGCCTTCCGAGCCAACCACTGGCTCTCGAACTCGGCCGGGGTCAGGTATCCTAATGAAGAGTGAATGC
>Ga0209573_1004561_pt1 | contig 13467 bp, 10 predicted proteins | sample TNRBio252014_DNA_FD_185870 | JGI IMG/M metagenome (GOLD analysis project Ga0209573, IMG submission 185870) | Wastewater treatment Type I Accumulibacter community from EBPR Bioreactor in Madison, WI, USA - TNR Reactor_6/25/2014_ DNA (SPAdes)... | ecosystem: Engineered > Bioreactor > EBPR >...
CTCTTTCCATGAATCATCGATTACTGCCAGGGTAATGGTTTTTTCGAGTGCATTGGTCAGTTCTGTTCCGCCCGTACTGAGTGTTTTATCGAGATTAGCCAGTACGTTAAGCTGTTTGCGACCGTCAGAGAACGGTACCACCACGTTTTCTATATGACTGCCTTGTGTCAGGCGGATATTCTTGAATACGGGAATGGCCTGTTTCTGTACTTCTTCTTTATGGCGGTTATACCTCTCCGTGGATTCATTGTAAATCCGGTCGGCCAGTTTACCCATGTCTGTTCTTTTGAATTCCTCCTCTGTAATAGAGGTATCCAGACCGAAATTGACAATACAGGCCATCCGGAATCCTTCATAGTCTTCCTGTTCCCGGAATGAACTGGCAAGACCTTCCGCCAGGGCGGAGAAGGATGTATCGATATCCAATGCGAGGCGCTCTCCGAACAAAGCGTGGTTTCTTCTTTTATACACGGCATTCCGCTGCATATTCATTACGTCATCATATTCCAGCAGTCTTTTCCGGATACCAAAGTTATTTTCCTCCACTTTTTTCTGTGCCCGCTGGATACTGTTGCTGATCATGCTGTGCTGAATCACGTCACCCTCTTTGTAACCGAGTTTATCCATCAGTGAGGCAATCCGCTCACTGCCGAACATACGCATCAGATCGTCTTCCAGCGATACATAGAACTGGGAAGAACCGGGATCTCCCTGGCGACCGGCACGACCTCTTAACTGGCGGTCAACACGACGGCTTTCATGCCGTTCTGTACCGATGATAGCGAGTCCGCCGGCTTCTTTTACACCGGCTCCGAGTTTAATATCCGTACCACGTCCGGCCATATTGGTGGCAATGGTTACGGCACCGGGAAGTCCGGCCTCGGCTACCACCTGTGCTTCACGGGCATGTTGCTTTGCGTTCAGTACGTTGTGCGGAATTTTCTTTTGCTGCAGCATCCGGCTCAGTAATTCACTTACTTCCACGGAAGTAGTACCTACCAGGCAGGGGCGACCCGCATTCCGGAGATTTTCAATTTCATCAATCACCGCCCGGTATTTTTCCCGTTTGGTTTTGTATACCAGGTCCTGCTTATCATCCCGGATCATATTCAGATTCGTTGGGATACTGACCACATCCAGTTTATAAATACTCCACAATTCAGCGGCTTCAGTTTCCGCGGTACCGGTCATACCGGCCAGTTTGTGGTACATCCTGAAATAGTTCTGCAGGGTAATGGTGGCATAGGTCTGCGTGGCGGCTTCAATCTTCACATTTTCCTTGGCTTCAATGGCCTGGTGCAAACCGTCTGAATAACGCCGTCCGTCAAGAATACGGCCTGTCTGTTCATCCACAATTTTGATGGCCCCGTCCATAACCACATATTCCACATCCTTATCAAAAAGGGTATAGGCTTTCAGTAATTGCTGTACCGTATGTATCCGGTCTGCTTTCTGCGCATAGTCATTCAATACAACTTCTTTCAGTTGCAGTTTTTCATCCGCAGTAGCCGCGCTTCTTTCCACTTCGGCCAGTTTCACGCCAATGTCGGGTAATACAAAAAAGTCCGGGTCCTCACCGGTACGGGTGATCATGGCCAGTCCTTTTTCGGTCAGTTCAACGGAATTGTTTTTTTCATCAATATGAAACAGCAGCTCTTCATCCACTATATGCATATTGCGTTGCTGATCCTGCAGGTAGAAGTTTTCCGCTTTCTGCATTTTCACTTTTACCCCGGGTTCACTTAAAAATTTGATCACCGGACTGTATTTGGGCAAACCGCGATAGGCACGGAACAGATGCAGACCGCCTCCTTTAGGATCATCATTACCTTCCGCAATTTGTTTCTTGGCTTCATTCAGGGCATTGCGGATAATCCGCTCCTGTTCCTGCACAAGCTGTTGTATACGGGGTTTGTGTACATGAAACTGCTGATCATCGCCACGGGGTACCGGACCGGAAATAATCAGAGGGGTACGGGCATCATCAATTAATACGGAGTCCACTTCATCCACCATGGCAAAATGGTGTTTGCGCTGAACCATTTCCTCCGGAGTATGCACCATATTGTCCCGGAGATAATCAAATCCGAATTCGTTATTGGTACCGTATGTTATATCCGCGAGATAGGCTTTTCTTCTTTCTTCACTGTTGGGCTGGTGTTTGTCTATACAATCCACCGTTAAACCCAGCCATTCGAAAATAGTTCCGTTCCATTCCTGGTCACGACGGGCCAGGTAATCGTTGACCGTTACGATATGTACTCCTTCACCGGGTAAGGCGTTGAGGTAAGAAGGTAAGGTGGACACGAGGGTTTTACCTTCACCCGTGGCCATTTCGGAAATTTTTCCGCTGTGCAATACCGCACCGCCGATCAGCTGCACATCATAGTGCACCATGTTCCAGGTTACCTGACCACCACCGGCCGTCCAGGTGTTTTTGAATATGGATTGATCACCATCAATGGTGATATAGTCTTTCTTTACACTCAGGTCACGGTCCAGTTGCGTTGCCGTAGACACGATATCCGTATTTTCCTTAAACCGGCGGGCCGTTTCCTTGACCACGGCAAAGGCCTCAGGTAAAATTTCTTCCAGTACTTCTTCAATCTTTTTATCCCGGTCTTTTTTCAATTTATCCACTTCCTGGTAGATCTCGTCTTTTCCCAGCAGGTCATTAAAGGGAAGCGCTTCCGCGGCCGCATTTCTATCTGCAATCTCCGCATCAATACTGCTGAGGTGTTCTTTAATACGCTGACGGAATTCCTGCGTTTTGCCACGGAGCTGGTCATTGGTCAATGACTGGTAGGACGTGAAAAACGAATTGATTTTAGCAACGACCGGTGCTATCTTCTTCACATCTTTTTCCGACTTGCTGCCACCAAAAATTTTCTGAATAAAACCAAGCATGGTTGTATGATTAAATATTATTGATTGATAACGGATTGTCCGGTCAAAAACGGTGCTACAAAATTTCTAAGCCATTTTGACAGACAGCCCCTTCCGGGGCCGCCAAAGATAAGTCTTCCTGCGCAGTTTATGTGACAGAAACGGTGAATATTGAGGTTGATGGTGCCCTAAAAACCCGGTTCATTTTCGCGCTTACAACAGGGATAGCGTAACTTGCCGGTTCATTAAATCTGCCTGATTTCATGTGTCGGAAAATGAGATTTGTCCTGCTGTTTATGGTGTTTCTGTCTGTTTATTCCTGTAGCAGCCGGGACAAAAAGCATAATGGACCCGCCTCTCCTGAGCTGCTTTATCTGGATTATCAGTTGAATGCAGAAGCGGGTGATGATAAACTGACACTGAAATTCCGGTTTCTGGATGAGGAAGACGGCGATGTGTTTTCATTGCCGGCCGGAGCCGGACTTTTCCTGGATGGCGAGGAATTGCAGGCTGACAGTACAAAAGGTTCCGGCGTTTTTTATGAAGTACATAAGGAGATGGAAACATTTGCCGGCATCCATGAAGTGGAACTGAGAAATCAGGGCAAAACGCTGTTAACCGACCATTTTTCATTTCGCCCCATCAGACCAGTATACGACATACCAGATACCATTGACCGGGGAGACCTGTTGCTGGAACTGGAAGGGCTGGAACCGGAGGACTATATACGGACCACGGCCACGGATACAGCTTTTTATAATCCGGGGGTAAACCGGTTGGATACAATAAAAAACGGGCAGTATTTTCTTGCCGCGAATGAGTTGGGAAAATTACATTCAGGACCGGTGCAATTGCTGCTTCAGCGGGAGTGGGAGTTATACCTGGAGGGTGAAAATGGCCCCCGGGGTAAAAAGTCACTCAACTTTCTGTTGAAAAAAGAGATCTATCTCCGGTAAGCTAAGCGGGTATTCAGTTTGGAAAACACTCAGAACCAGCCTGTTTGAGCAGAGTCAGGCAGTATATTTTTTGTCGGATACTGGTGAAAAAATGCTGATGGAATTTTAGCCGCCGAGCCCTACCTTTGCGGCCAATTTAACAATCAAATATGTCAGGTCAGTTAAAAGAGGTACGTAACCGGATTAAATCCGTTCAGAGCACCCAGCAGATAACCAAGGCCATGAAAATGGTAAGTGCGGCCAAGCTGCGCCGGGCGCAGGATGCCATTGTACAAATGCGCCCTTATGCCCAGAAACTCCAGGAGATGCTCAGTAATATTGTGAGCAACAGTGAAGCCGGAGCAGGTATGTCACTGGCTGCGGAGCGTCCGGTGGAAAAAGTACTGATGATCGTGATAACCAGTGACCGGGGGCTTGCCGGGGCTTTTAATGCGAATATCATCAAGCTGGCAAAAGCAACGATTATTGAACAGTATGCCGAACAGCATAAGAAAGGCAATCTGACCGTCTGGAATATTGGTAAGAAAGGCTACGAGAATTTTATCAAGGGTAATTTCAAAGCGGACGATACCTTTAAAGATATTTTCCATCATCTTAGTTTCGAAAATGTGCAGAAAGCGGCAAAAGCGGCTATGACGGCCTTTGCCAATAAGGAATTTGATGTGGTGGAACTCGTTTACAGTCAGTTTAAGAATGCGGCAACCCAGCGTTTCGTGGTTGAGCGTTTTCTGCCGATTCCCAAAGTACAGGCCAAAGCGGGGACAGCTAAAGCTGACTTTATTTATGACCCGTCCAAAGAACTGCTGATTGCTGAGCTGATGCCTAAGATCCTGAATACGCAATTATTCAAAGCGGTACTGGATTCCAACGCATCTGAGCATGGTGCCCGGATGACCGCCATGGACAAAGCCAGTGAAAATGCCAATGAAATGCTGCGTTCCCTGAAAATTTCTTATAACAGGGCCCGCCAGGCTACCATTACCACCGAACTGACCGAGATCGTGAGTGGAGCCGCCGCTTTACAAGGCTAATAGTGTAGTTCGTTGTTGGAAGTTAGTAGTTAGAAGTCAACAGCCCCTCTTGAGTGGTGATGATTTGATGTAGGAGAAAAGTTTGAAATACGAGAAAATTGAAAGCCGGCTTGCCATTGTAAGCCGGTTCTTTTTTTAGTCATATTCAATAATTTTTAGTAAGAACCCGGAACCGGCGTTCTGGCACCCGGCACCTGGCACCCGGCACCACCATTTAGTGTGCATAAACTGTGTATAGCAAATCCCTTCTGATAGTTATCTTGCCAGTCCGTTTGACGTTAAATGTGGCGGTGTAAAACGGAGGAAATTCACCTTATTTGACTATACTATTATGACTATTGATAATCTCATACCCCATATTGAAGCGCTGATTTTTGCGAGCGAAAAGCCATTGACATCACTGGATGTAACGGAACTGATCAATAACGCTTTTGGTTTCATGGAAGAAAAAGTGTCACTGGACCAGGTGGAAGCCGCGGTGGATGGTATCCGGGAAAAATATGCATCTGAATTTTATCCCTTTGAATTAAGACAAAGTGGTGGCGGCTGGCAATTCCTGACTAAAAAGGAGTTTCATAAAACTATTGCCCAGCTGAATGGCGATAAATTCCTCAAGCGGCTCTCTGCGGCGGCTATGGAAACACTGGCGATTATTGCTTACAAGCAACCGGTGACAAAGGGAGAAATTGAATCCATCCGCGGTGTGAGTTCCGATTATGCCGTACAAAAACTGCTGGAGAAGGAATTGATCATCATAACAGGACGTAACGAAAAACTGCCCGGACATCCGCTGGTATACGCTACTTCTAAAAACTTTATGGATTACTTCGGCATCAATACGGCAGATGACCTGCCTCGTATTAAAGAAGTACTGGCAGAACAGTTGGTGGAGCCCACCATTATCCGGGACATGGAAGAAACTCAAGAACAGCCGGAGGGTGGAATTGAAGGAGAAATTGAACGAGGGCTGGAAGGTGAAGAGCCGGTAGCCATGGCGGTAACTGAAGGAGGAGAACTGATTGAGAATGGAGATGCCGCCGATAGTGAAGAAAGCTGATTAGTTTACATACATTATAGTGCTAGTGACCCGGAAAACACCGGGTCACTTCTTTTTTATTTTATCTTCGCCGCCTATGGCAGCAGCAATTTCACACGAACAACTGATAGCACTGGCAAATGAATTCGGTACCCCTTTGTATGTATATCATGCGGACCGGATACAGGAGCAGTATCATAAGTTGTTATCGGCATTTGAAGGGGCAGATGTACGTTTCTTTTACGCGGCGAAAGCATTAACCAACATAAATATTCTCCGCTATATAAAAGAAACCGGTTGCCAGGTAGACTGCAGCTCGGTAAATGAAGCAAAACTGGCATTGCATGCCGGCTTTGCCCCTGAGCATATTCTGTATACGTCCAATAATGTTTCTTTCGATGAGATTTGTGAAGCACAATCACTAGGCATACATATCAATATTGACAGTCTCTCCAATTTGCGCAAATTCGGGCAAAAGTTCGGTCATGCTTATCCGGTAGGTATCCGGCTCCGTCCGAATATCATGGCGGGCGGGAACCTGAAAATTTCCACCGGGCATGCAGACAGTAAGTTCGGCATTCCGCTGGAAAACCTGCAGGAAGTACTGGAGCTGGTAAAAGAAACAAATCTTTTTATCCGGACCCTGCATATACATACAGGGAGTGAGATAAAAGACGTTGACATTTTTATCAAAGGACTGGATGTGTTATTCGACCTGGTACCGCGGTTCCCGGAGCTGGAAGTAATCGACCTGGGTGGCGGTTTCAAAGTACCTTATCAACCGGGTGAGGAGGGTACCGATATACCGGCATTGGGCAAAAAAATTAAAGAAGCCTTCACTGTATTCCGGGAAAAAACCGGTCGCCACTTGCAGGTATGGTTTGAGCCGGGGAAATATATGGTGAGTGAATGCGGGTATTTTATCACGAAAGTAAATGTATTAAAACCCGCGGTGAATGCCGTATTCGCCGGTGTGGACAGTGGTTTGAATCACCTTATCCGTCCCATGTTTTATGGTTCGTATCATGTAATTGAAAATATATCAAACCCGCAGGGCGCACCCCGGGTTTACAACGTGGTTGGTAATATTTGTGAAACGGATACGTTTGCCGAAAACCGTACACTGCCGGAAGTGCGGGAAGGCGATTATCTTGTATTCCTGAATGCCGGCGCGTATTGCTTTGAAATGTCTTCACATTATAATTCCCGTTTCAAACCCGCAGAAGTGCTGGTAAAAGACGGCAACGCAAAACTGATACGGAAAAGGGATGAACTGAGTGACCTGTTGCGCGGACAAATGGAGTAGAGAGTCGTTATATAAAGTAAGATACGGGCACCTGGTTTTTCACACATAGATGCACATAGAAGAAAGAGGGCCTGTATTAAAGGCTGGAACTGTTTTAAAACTAAGACAGCATAGAATACACTGCTTTGAAGTATTGCGGAGTGAGATGACGATGATGATGTGAACGGGCTTCCGGCTTCCTGGCACCTGGCACCCTTCACCTCTTTTACTCTCCCGCCATCACCTGCACTGTGATCACACTTGTTGTTTTCGATGTTACCGGCAGATTGCCAAAAGGAGATTCAGTGCTACCAGTAGATTCTGTATTCGTGGTTTTTTCCCGGATGATCATCGTGGCTTTATCGAGAATAATTTTACCCGTTAGTTTATGTGAAAGAGTAGTGGTGGTTTCATTTCCCATCATTTCTGCTTTACTTACAGTAGTCGCAATGCCGGTAAAGTCTACCTGAACCGTGCTGTCGGATACGGACGTCAGCACATACGTGGTTTCATATTTGTCAGTTAGCGTGGCACCGGATTCGGTCCAGGATTCGCCAACTTTTACGCCTCCCTCTTTTTCCGGAACCACACGGAAGAAACTGGATTTTCCGGCCTTGGGTGGCTGAACCACTTCCATTACTTCTTTCATCATGCTGGAAATAATGGCCATCTGATTATCCGTGGCATTGGCAGGAAAACTTTCAGGCATTGCCAGTTTCACTTTGCCATACGGGTCAATGATCATGTCGTATTTTTTATCGAGTAACTCCTTTACCGGTTTGCCCATCTGTCCGTTCAGGTCTTTGGGATTTCCGGAGTTGAATGTTCTTTTTTGTCCCATGCCGTCAAAGTTGAAACTGATGGAATTAACCGAATGGCGGAGACTATGGTTATCGTCAGTGGTATTGGTTACCAGGTATTGATGCAGACAGTTCGCGTCCACGTTAAAATCAATGGATTGTCCCATGGCCTGCTGGGCAATAGTGGTTTTGGTCTGCAGATTGATTGCTACCACCTGGGCCTGACCGAGTTTTACTTTTCCGTCCACGGATTGTGCCTGTAAATCAGCATTGAGACTAAGGCAAAGAACAACGACCGGCAATAATTTATGGAACATAAGGAGAGGAGGTTTTTAATTGATACGTAAAGTTGACGATTCCCTTCCATAATCGTTGCGTGCAGTGGAAAAATAATTGATATTAAATTATTATAGCGGATGTTTATGTGCGGCTAAGTCTTTACTTTTAATTGAACATTATAACCTAAAATCAATTTATATGCCTATCAGAATGACTGATGATCCGGTGGACCCGAACCAATCCGATGATTCCGGTGGTGGTGGTAACCGACCTGTATTTCCCGGTGGGGGCGGTGGTGGAGGAGGTCTTCTTTCACTTCTGCCAATGCTTATGGGATTGTTTAAAGGCAAAGGGATTTTTCTTTTGCTGATACTTGGTGCCGGTCTTTTTTTCCTTTCCCGCAGCGGGGGCTGTGACCTGACGCAACTGGCCAATCTGGCAACCGGTGGCATGCTGGACCCCAAACAATTTGAGAAGGCTAAGATATATGAACCTTTGGCTGATGATCCCAATCGTCCTGCTTTACCGGAGAGTGCAAATCTGCAGCAGTTTGCCCCGGCTGTGGGCAATCAGGGTGAACAGGGATCCTGTGTGGCCTGGAGTTCCGCTTACGCAGCCCGTACCATACTGGAGTCCGCCCGTACCGGGGAGTCCGGAGATCAGCTGAAATTCAGTCCGGCTTTTTTATACAATCAGATCGGTCTGGAGGGTTGCCAGGGTTCATACATAATCCGGGCCATGGAGTTTATGACCAATAAAGGGGCTGTACCCTATGATGATTTTCAGTATACCGATCAGGATTGTACCCGTCAGCCGGATGGCCAATTACAACGGGCCGCCACACAATATAAAATGCACGGGTTTAACCGGCTTTCGCTGGGCGACAGAAATGATGCCATTGATATACACGCGATCAAGGAGAATCTGTCGCAGGGAGCGCCGGTGGTGATCGGAATGATGGTTGGGCAGAGTTTTATGCAACCAATGAAAGGACAGGATCTTTGGGAGCCGGCACCCGGTGATGATAATATGATGGGTTTTGGCGGTCATGCCATGTGTGTGGTGGGCTATGATGATAAAAAATATGGCGGGGCTTTTTTAATCATGAACAGCTGGGGGCCCGAATGGGGGAATAACGGTTTCGCCTGGGTCCGTTACGGGGCCTTTAATACGTTTGTGCGTGAGGCCTATGGCCTTGATCCCATGAGTAAGACAGGCAATGCGGCCAATCAGCCTTTTTCCAGCGAAATCGGACTGGTGCAGGTGGAATACCAGGATAATAAAACGGTTACCGGCGGTTACATCTCATTACGTTCAGCCGGGATAAATCGCTTTGAAACAGTTAAGCCGGTGGCGATAGGCAGCAAGTTCAAAATGGAAGTAAAAAATAATAATGAGTGTTATATCTATGTTTTCGGAAAAGAAACGGATGGCACCAGTTATACTCTATTTCCCTATCCAACCAAAGAAGACCCGACGAAATCCCGTTATTCCGCATTCTGCGGGATCACCGGTTATCGTCTTTTCCCGAAAGACAAGAGTATGACACCGGACAGCCTGGGATTCCGGGATGTGATGGCCGTGGTACTGAGCCGTGAAGAGCTTGACTGGGCCGCTATTAATCAGCAACTCAGCCGTAACCCCAATGCGGATTATGGTGGCAGGCTGAACAGCATTTTATCCGGTAAACTCAGCCGTACAGTGCGCAGCCAGGCAACTGGTAAAGGCACGATGCAGTTTACCGCAGCGGCCGGTGATAACGGCGTTATTTTGTGTACAGTGGAAATTGATAAACGGTAATCTATGACAACGCAGGCAGCCTCATTTATTAAATTGGTACAAAGCCGGTTTAAATTCGGTTTGTATCTTTTTTATAAACTGCCTGCTGCATTTTTGGCCGGCGTTCGTGTACGTGAAATGAGTGAGGATAGGGCGGTTGTAAGTGTACCTTTTAAATGGCTTACTCAAAACCCGTTTCGCTCCACCTATTTTGCCTCTCTCAGTATGGCGGCCGAAATGAGTACGGGAGTACTGGCCCTGGCACAGGTACATCAGCGCCAACCGGCTGTATCCATGTTGGTGGTAAACCTGGAAGCCGCATTTTTCAAGAAAGCCACCGGTCGAAGTTCTTTTGTTTGTGAAGACGGGGCCCTGTTTCAGCAGGCAGTGGAAGAAACAATCAAAACCGGAGAATCCCGCACGGTAAGAGCCAGGTCAACCGGAAAAAATGAGGCGGGGGAAACTGTGGCCGAATTTTATATTACCTGGTCGTTTAAAGTACGGGGTACGAAGTAGGAAGTACGAAGTAGTATGTACGAAGTACGAGGGCGGCTATTTGACAACAAACAAAAAATTCCTGATATGAAAATTTCCTTTCACGGCGCGGCACGTACGGTAACCGGTTCCAAACACATTATTACGTTGAAGAACGGAAAGAAAATCCTGCTCGATTGCGGACTGTTTCAGGGCTTGGGTAAAGAAACGGATATGCTTAACCGGGAATTTGGGTTTGATCCGCGTGAGCTGGATGTCATGATTCTTTCTCACGCGCATATAGACCACAGCGGGTTATTGCCCAAACTGGTGAAAGACGGTTTTGCCGGTAAGGTTTTCTGCACTCATGGTACCAGCGAGCTGGCCTCGGTGCTGCTGGCCGACTCGGCGGAAATTCAGGAGGACGAAATAAAATACACCAATAAGCGCAGGGCGGCCATGGGGCAACCCTATCTGCGGCCACTTTATACCACTGAAGACGCGGAGAAAGCGGTTGGCCTGCTGAATGAAGTGGAGTATGGTACCTGGGTAAACGTTTTAGAAGGGGTAGAAGTGATGTTTACGGACGCGGGACATATTATCGGCAGTGCCTGTGTGCATCTGAAGATCAATGAAAACAATAAGGAGACCCGGATCACTTTCAGCGGCGATATCGGTCGTTACCGGGATGCCATTTTGAAATCGCCGGAAGAATTTCCGCAGGCGGATTATATTATAATGGAATCAACCTACGGGAACAGCTTACATGATATGCATGTAACCACGCCGGATATGCTGCTCGGATGGATTGAAAAAGCCTGTGTGCAAAAAAAAGGGAAACTGATAATGGCCGCTTTCAGTGTTGGCCGTACGCAGGAAATATTGTACTCGCTCAACCAGCTTGAACTGGAAAACCGGTTGCCTGCCGTGGATTATTACCTGGACAGTCCGCTCAGTATTGAAGCTACCGAGATTATGAAAAAATACCCGGAGTATTTTAATAAGACTATTCAGAAAATTATGAAAACGGATAGTGATCCTTTTCAGTTTGAGGGATTGAAATTTATTAAAACAGTGGAGCAATCCAAACTACTCAATTTCCAGGATGGGCCAATGGTGATCATTTCAGCAAGCGGCATGGCCGATGCGGGGCGGGTGAAGCATCATATCAGTAATACGATTGAAAACAGCCACAATACCATTCTGATGACCGGGTATTGTGAGCCGCGTTCCCTCGGTGGACGCTTAATGAACGGAGACAAGGAAGTCAATATTTTCGGTGTGCTGCATGAAGTCCATGCCGATATCGGCGCCATCCGTAGTATGAGTGCACACGGAGATTATGAAGACATGAGTCAGTGGCTGGCCTGTCAGGACCCCGGTCAGGTTAAAAAAATATTTCTGGTGCACGGAGAATATGAAGTACAACAGGATTTTAAGCAACGGCTGATCAGAAAAGGTTTTGTTGATGTGGAGATCCCCGAACAGCACCAGGAAATCGGACTTGGGTGAAACATTGTATAGAAAAATAAAACAAGAAGGTCTTTACAGGACCTTTCTGCTTGTACCGGAGAGCAGACTTGAACTGCCGTCCCGACGTTTACAGTCGGGATATGAAACCGATGCTCCCCCAATTTTATTTATAAAAAAGAAAAGGTCCCTTAGGAGACCTTTTTTAGTACCGGAGAGCAGACTTGAACTGCCGACCTTCGGGTTATGAATCCGATGCTCTAACCAGCTGAGCTACCCCGGCAACGGGCGGCAAAAATAGCGATTTTGGCTAAACCGAGGAAAGAAATTCTGCCTTTTTTGGCTGTTTTTAAGGTAAAAAAGGACTCCTTTAACCGGAATTTAAAGCGGATAATGCGGTTTCAGCAATTTTTATCTAAAATCCGGTTTTTGTAGAAAATAGATAGGGGACAAGGATTTAATTACCCATGCTGCATTTTATAGTGAATTGCGCTGATTTATATTGGAATCTGATAACGGTAATGAATAGATGTTATTATAAATTTGATAAATACCTGACAAGAATCATGAACGGAAAATGAAAGAAACAGGCCGGAATGCTTTGATTTTTCAAATCCGCGATTAGTTTTGCAAAAAAATAACCGAATTATGAAAAAACAAATTGTACTTGGACTTGCTTCTTTATTATTATTGACAACTGTTGTTACCGCTCAATCTGAAAGTTACAAACCCTGGCAGGTGAATGTCACCGGCGGATATGCGATCCCCAGTGGTAAAGGAACTAAAGCAGGGGTAACCTTCAACATCGAGCCTCAGTTTAACTATACAGACAATCTGTCTTTTGGTTTCCGCCTGGGTTCCGCCTGGGTTCTGCACTTACTTTGAAAGCCGCACTGGATGCTTCCGGACAGGAAATCGGTGAGTTTTCCGTAGCCGCAGTTGGTTCTTATCTGGCCACTGGTAGCTATTATTTCCAGAGTGAGCCCGGTGCTTCTTTCCGTCCTTTTGCGGGAGTTGGGCTTGGTTTTGCAACTGCAGCAGGTGCTTCTGTGGATTATGTGGATCCTAACTATGCGGAAGATTATACTTCCAAAAGTGGTTTCTCCGCTTTACTGCGCGCAGGCTTCGACGTTAGTCACTTCCGGCTGAATGCTGAATATAATGTAAATCCTAAAACAGGTCGTTTGAATAATAATTTCATCGCGATCAACCTGGGCTTCTACTTTGGTGGTGGTGCCAGGAGATAATAGTATTAAACAACACGTTTAGTAAAAAAGTTTCAACTGTTTGCCATTCCGGTTTGATCCGGTGTTGTGACAGTTGAAACTTTTTTTGATTTTACTGACGGTAGAATTTCCAAACCTGCACTATCCGGTCAGGCCAATCGGCTGCCAGGATGCGTTTAACTCGGGTGAATGGTGAAACATCCTGAACTCGCGTATTTCCCTGGATGCTTTACTGAAATGGGTCT
>Ga0209573_1004564_pt1 | contig 13460 bp, 10 predicted proteins | sample TNRBio252014_DNA_FD_185870 | JGI IMG/M metagenome (GOLD analysis project Ga0209573, IMG submission 185870) | Wastewater treatment Type I Accumulibacter community from EBPR Bioreactor in Madison, WI, USA - TNR Reactor_6/25/2014_ DNA (SPAdes)... | ecosystem: Engineered > Bioreactor > EBPR >...
CTTTAAGTACAATGCATCTCTCATCCTCTGACATGCTTTTGAATAACCGTAAAATTTCACCGCGTGCATTCATTGTTGCATATTTTTACAAAGATAAACAAATCATTCGTTTATTAGAATAGAGCTACAAATTTTCAAATTCTCAAATTCTCCAATCCTCCAAAATTAATCCCCATCCATACCCTCTTAAAATCAATGCATCCAAAGAAAGTTTTTTTATATCTTTTATTTCTTTATTTTTGGTGCTTTGAAAAAAAGTAATTTTTAGCAGAGAAACTATATGGTGTTGCAGAAAGATATTTTATATAAACGGGCAATGACTGGCTTGTTGTTCGGGATCATCGTACTGGCATTATTGCTGGCACATCCGTTTACCCGACATCTGTTCATCTGGCTTGTGGCCCTGTTGTGCAGCTATGAATATCTGGGAGCTCAAACCAAACAGTCCATTCCCAAATTTCGCCTGACGATCTATGCTTTTATTTTTGGCCCATTACCTGCCATGTTCATTTATTTTGGACTGCTGTCCTTCGATCCCTTATTGTCCCTGGTAGTAATTTCAGTATTGTATTTTACCTATCTGATGGGCAGCCTTTTCTTTGATCAAAAGCCAGGTTCCATCATGTGGATGCATGTCATGACCTGTTTTTTCTATATCGGTATGCCCGTGCTCCTGCTCAGCCAATATATGATCACCAACGGTCCTGAACACATGGTGTTGCAGATCATCCTCCTGATTTGGGTAACAGATACTTTTGCCTATCTGATCGGATCAAAATGGGGCAAAAGACCGCTCTTTAGCAAGATTTCTCCCAAAAAAACCATCGAAGGTGCCATAGGAGCGATGTTGGCAGCCTTACTGACAGGTGTTATTTTTTATTATACCCGGGCTGAGGGAACAATGCTTTACAATATAGGATTTGCCCTGATCGTGTGGTTTTTTGGTATTTGGGGTGATCTCGTAGCCTCCAAAATAAAGAGAACTCAGCAAATCAAGGACTTCGGAACATTGATGCCCGGCCACGGAGGCGCTTTGGATCGCTTCGATTCCTTTGTTTTTGTGATACCGTTTGTTTTGCTGTACCAGATATATTTTTTTTGATTTGATAAATGAAACCGGTATCTGGAAATTCGAGTATTTTAAGTATATATTTTTCAACTAATGAAGCACCAGCAAACCGTTGTTTGAATTTTCCGGCCTTCGGATAAATGTAATTTGAATGAAAGAAAAACCTTTAATTTTAGTGACTAATGATGACGGGATCGTCGCACCGGGGATCAGGGCATTGGTCGAAGTCGCCGCAAAATTCGGCGAAGTGGTCGTCATCGCACCGGACAGCCCGCAATCAGGACAAGGGCATGCCGTCACCATCATGGATCCCATCAGACTCAATAAAGTCAGCGTTTTCCCCGGTATAGAATCATGGGAATGCACCGGCACACCGGTCGATTGCGTCAAACTGGCCACCAATGTCGTTCTCAAAGGCCGTAAAATCGATTTTTGCCTGTCAGGGATCAACCACGGCAGCAATGCCTCCATCAATATACTTTATTCAGGAACGATGTCCGCAGCCATGGAAGCAAGCCTCGAAGGCATCATGTCGCTGGGTGTTTCTTTGCTGGATTATAGCCAGAATGCCGATTTTTCAGCGTCAAAAATTGTCCTTGAAAAAATCCTTCAAAAATTGATGGTCCGCAACGGCAGCAAGCCATACCTGCTCAATGTCAACATTCCCAATGTGCCCGTCGAACAGATCCGCGGGATCAAAACCTGCAGACAGGCGCAGGGCAATTGGGAGGAAGAGTTCATGAAGGCAAAAGATCCACGAAATCAGACATATTACTGGCTGACAGGAAAATTCGTCAACTATGATAAGGAAGTGGATACCGACCTTTGGGCGCTTGAAAACAATTTCGTTTCCATCGTTCCTTCTCACCACGACCTGACCAACTACAGCGCTTTATCATCATTGAGCTATTTTGATGAAGTGGATGTTCATGGTTGATGACATGTCAAATCAGATTAATTATCCGGAGACATTATTAAGCTTCGGTCTTAAGATCTAAATTGCTAAAAGACTGTATATGAAAATTAATGTAAATTTATTGATCGGCATCGGACTCGGAATAGCCATTCCGATCGTAGGTTACGCCATTATCATGATGATTTTTGAACAGTTGGTCAGCGCAGGACTCATGAATGAACCCGTTTCTGACCTGGGTATACTTAAACGTATGCGCACGATGGGGGTTTTGGCCATCGCTACGAATCTGATCCCGTTCCATCTGTACAACCGCAAGCGCAACTTCAATGCTTCGCGTGGCATCCTGCTCAGTACCATCATCTATGCCGGTATATGGGTGGTTTATTTCTGGGATAGCATCATGATGTAGGAAAATGGCAGGCAGGCATTGGTATATTATTGCCGGGGAAGCATCCGGTGACCTGTATGGAGCGCGTTTGATCGAATCCCTGAACCGACTGGATCCGGAAATGCGGTTTTATGGGTTTGGCGGGCAAAAAATGGAAGCAGCCGGATGTAAACTGAGCCGAAGGATCGAACAACTCGAGATGATCGGTTTTGTGGAGGTTGCCAAAAAACTGCCAATGGTATTGAGCAATTTCAGGGTTGCAAAAAAAGACCTTTTACGCCTTCGACCGGACGCATTGATCCTCATAGACTACCCGGGCTTCAATCTCAGAATGGCTGAGTGGGCATCCAAAATTGGAATTAAAGTTTTCTATTACATCGCTCCTCAAACCTGGGCATGGAAAGAAAAACGGGTTCGGTTGATGCAACGATATATCGATCACTTATTTGTGATTTTACCTTTCGAATACCACTATTTTAAGGAAAAGGGCATCCGGAACGTGTATTTTTACGGGCATCCGCTGTTTCAGGAAGTCGGTCAACATGTGGCAGATGGAGATTTCAGAAAACGGCATCATTTGGAAGGCAAAAAACTTGTTGCGGTATTGCCCGGAAGCAGAAAAAACGAACTGGGCTTTTTCCTGCCTGTATTGAGGGAACTGATCCTTTCCATGCCTGAATTGCATTTTGTCATTGCAGCCATGCAAAAGCTGGACAATAGCATGTATGCTCCGATAGAAGACTTACCAAACGCCACCCTGATTCATGGGCAAACCTATGATATTCTCCGCCAATGTGAAGCCGGCTTGATCAAATCAGGTACTTCCACCCTGGAAGCAGCCTTGTTTGACCTGCCGCAGGTGGTGTTTTATAAATTGAGTCCGCTATCAGCAAAATTGATCCGTTGGTTCATCCGGATTCCTTTTGTGGCATTGCCCAATCTGATCATGGGAAAAAAAATTGTTCCTGAATTGCTCCAGAAAGATTGCACTCCGCAAAATCTGATGCTCCATCTGAGACAAATATTATCCGATGACACGAGGAACGAAATGCGCTCCGCCTACCATGAATTGCGCAATCTACTCCATCACGATCAAAATGTCTCGGATCTCATTGCGGCCAGAATGATCGGGTGTCTGGATGATAAGGATTGACCGGATGTAATTACTTTCAAATCAAATATGAAAACCGGTTTTTGCTCGTTTTAATTTAAAAACCAATGACACTATTACAAGAAGATCTGACTGCCGGTATCCTGAAAACATTTTTTGATGTGTATAATGAATTGGGTTATGGCTTTCTGGAAAAAGTATATCAAAATGCGTTATACCTTGAACTCAGGAGCAGAGCTTATGATGTTGAGGCTCAAAAGCAAATAAAAGTTTATTACAAGGGAATCATGGTTGGGGAGTATTATGCGGACCTGGTTGTTAACAATATCGTAATTTTGGAATTAAAAGCTGTAGAAACCATTTTGATCGACTTTGAATATCAGCTTCTCAATTATTTAAAGGCGTCAAATATAGAAGTAGGTTTATTGCTCAATTTTGGAAAAAAACCCGAGTTCCGAAGAAAAGTTTTTGAAAATGTAAATAAGCAAATAGACTGAAAATAACCGTGAAGTATTTATTTTCAAAACTGTGATGGAACGCGGATGACGCGGATATTCTAACGCGGATTTGAGCGGATTTATCTTTCACTATTCGAAAAATTTTCAGTTATGAATAAACTACTTTTTAATCGAATCTCAAAATTCCTCGGATTTGTAAACTGGATCCGCGCTGCTCAGCATCCGCGTCATCCGCGTTGCCATCATATCACTATAAATTGAATTTTCACCTTAAAAAACATGCCTTCCGGGAATTATTTTTATCGTATGTTTCCTGCCTTGGACTCATGTGCTTACAAATAAAATAAAGATGTTTGAATAGAATGTTTTTGAAATCCTGATTGGAACACGGATGACGCGGATGCTTTGCAACACGGATTAAAACGGATCTATTTTTTTTATTTGAGGACTTTTGCATCTATTAACAGACACAACAAATGTTTCGCAAATTTAGAATAAAACCTGTTCAAATCCGTGTTAGAATATCCGTGTCATCCGTGTTGCCATCATATCACAAAGTATTGATTTTTCACCTTAAAAAACATGCCTTCCGGGAATTATTTTTATCGTATGTTTCCTGCCTTGGACTCATGTGCTTACAAATAAAATAAAGATGTTTGAATAGAATGTTTTTGAAATCCTGATTGGATCACGGATGACGCGGATGCTTTGCAACACGGATTAAAACGGATCTATTTTTTTTTATTGGAGGACTTTTGCATCTATTAACAGACACAACAAATGTTTCTCAGATTTAAAATAAATCAGTTCAAATCCGTGTTAGAATATCCGCGTCATCCGCGTTGCCATCATATCAATATCTAATGAATTTTCATCATAAAAAACATGCCTTCAGAGAATTATTTTTATCGTATGTTTCTTGCCTTGGACTCATGTGCTTACAAATAAAATAAAGATGTTTGAATAGAATGTTTTTGAAATCTTGATTGGAACACGGATGACGCGGATGCTTTGCAACACGGATTAAAACGGATCTATTTTTTTTATTTGAGGACTTTTGCATCTATTAACAGACACAACAAATGTTTCGCAGATTTAAAATAAAATCTGTTCAAATCCGTGTTAGAATATCCGTGTCATCCGCGTTGCCATCATATCACTATAAATTGAATTTTCACCATAAAAAACATGCCTTTCGAGAATTATTTTTATCGTATGTTTCCTGCCTTGGACTCATGTGCTTACAAATAAAATAAAGATGTTCGAATAGAATGTTTTTGAAATCTTGATTGGAACACGGATGACGCGGATGCTTTGCAACACTGATTTGAGCGGATTTATCTTTCACTATACGAAAAATTTTCAGGTATGAATAAACTACTTTTTAATCGAATCTCAAAATTCCTCGGATTTGTAAACTGGATCCGCGCTGCTCAGCATCCGCGTCATCCGCGTTGCCATCATATCAATATCTAATGAATTTTCACCTTAAAAAACATGCCTTTCGAGAATTAATTTTATCGTATGTTTGTTAGATCATCGGACTGAATATTCACACACATAAAAACGTAAAACTATGAAAATTAATATCATTCTTGACGATATCACCAAACTGAAAACGGATGCCATAGTCAATGCTGCAAACAGGCAACTGGCTGGTGGCGGCGGTGTCGACGGAGCCATTCATAAAGCCGGGGGAAGCACCATTCTGGAGGAATGCAGGCAGATCGGTTATTGCGAAACAGGGAAAGCCGTGGTTACAACAGCCGGTAATTTATTATCCAGATACCTCATACATACCGTTGGTCCCGTCTGGCATGAGCATCCGGCACTGATGGCAGACCTGCTGTTGTCTCTCAGTTATCGCAATTCGCTCCTGCTGGCAGACCATCTGGCCTGTAATACCATCGCTTTCCCGAACATCAGCACCGGCATTTATGGTTTTCCCAAAGACCGTGCGGCAGAACTGGTAAGAGAGGTCGTTCAGCATTTTGAGCCTGAAAAACTTGAGATCCTTACATTTTGTTGTTTCGATCAGGAGAACTATGATATTTATAATGAGCTATTTAAGACTTTTTAGTTCAATAATTAGTTGAAGTAAAATGGAGGTTCGTATTTTGTATAAAACCGCTTAGCTTTTGTAGCTATTTAGTTGGTTAGCTAATTAGTCCGTTAGGCTTGTTTGTCTCTTTGAATTGAGCAAGTACTTTGAGCAAAAAACTCTAAATTTGTCCTGGAATCAGAGGTATTAAACCTTGGTATAAATCATTAGCTAATAGACTAAAGACTAAAAGACTATTGAGCTAAACAATTACTAACTTCTTATAATTAATATCGTTAAATGGATGAATTTGGCTTAAATTTCGATATTTCGAAAATTAATCTAATTTTGTAATGATTTGGAGATATTTCCAATCAGCAGGATACAATTCAATGTAATGAGCGTAGCTGTATTTCCGGGGTCATTCGACCCGATCACCTTGGGCCATGTGGAAGTTATTAAAAGAGTTTTACCCCTATTTGATCAGGTGATCATCGCTATCGGGATCAATAATTCAAAAAAAAGCCTGTTTTCTGAAGAACAAAGACTTGAATGGATCAATGCCGTTTTTGCGAATGAACCAAAGGTAAAAACTGCAACTTTCAACGGGCTTACGGTGGATTACTGCAAAAACATAGGTGCAAAATTCATCGTCCGCGGATTGCGAAGCGCTTCAGACTTTGAATACGAAAAAACCATCGCACAACTCAACTTTGTCCTCGGAGGAGATATAGAAACCATATTTATGATCAGCCGACCAGTTTATTCCCACATTTCATCAACCATCGTCAAAGAGATCATCCGCGTCAACGGAGACGTCAGCGCCTTTGTTCCGAAAGAAGTGAAATTATACAACCCGGCCACAGGTCTCGGCCTGGTCCATTGATTTTTGCAAGCTTTGCACTGTTTCCAATAGTGAACCACAAATCATATTTTATTGTACAATAAAAGTAGTTATTTAGGTGGTTAGCTAATTAGTCTGTTAGCATGTTAGTCTTTTTGAATTGAGTGAGTACTTTGAGCAAAAGACCCTAAATTTATCCTGGAATCAGAGGTTTTAACCCTTGGTATAAATCATAAGCTAATAGACTTAAGACTAAAAGACTTTAGAGCTAAACAATTACCAATAAAAACAATAAGTGTGTATTTTCAACATGAACATCATTTTGAGGAATAACTCAATATTGATTAGAGATCTGAGTTTGAACTTAATTTTTTTTGTGCATTTAACAAATAGACAAAACTAATCCCAAAATCATTATTAATGTGGTCTGTTATAGATAATATGAAGGTCAATGCAAAAGGATTCTCCTCCCGGTAGTATAATTGGCCTATTCCAAAATTGGATGTTAAGCTAAGAAATATTTTTTCGCTTATTAATGAAGTTATTCCACCACCAACTTGAAAATGCCATCTTTTTATCCGAGGTATTTCATAGCGGCATATATTACCGGTATAAACTTGTATAAAGGAATTTTTCGTATAGTATGTAGATTTGAACTCATTGCTTAGATAAAAATTCGCATTAAAAAAATAATTTGGTCTGAATCCTAAGAAAAACGAATAGCTATTTGATTTGATCAAAAAATTATATCCGAAATTTAATTGCAAATTCAATTTGTGATATTTGTGATCTTCATGATAATGATCTATAAAATATGGAATTTTTTGGAATCTTCTATTGTCGTATTCCCTATCGTATTTTATATTGGTCATTTGGTATTGGAAGGATGTGTTCACATAATACTTGTCTTTTATTGAAATCTTGAATACAAGTCCAAAAAGCGGCTTGGGTACGGGCGTTGATTTCTTAGATATTGTAAATCCGTCATTACTCTCAATGATTTTGCTGACAGGAAACTTTGGGATATAACATCCTATTTCTGCACCAAAGTGATATTTTAATTGGGCATTGAGGGAAAAAGTACAGAAGAAAAACGATAACAATAAAACTAATGGTACGCTTTTTTTTCTAAATTGGAATTCCATAGCAAACTATTTTCAATTATTTAGGAATTGTAAATAAATAAGATATGCAGAATTGGTGAAACAATTTTGTTCTTTTTCAAGGCGTGAATGAGGCGAATAACGATAGCTATTTAACGATTTTACAACGCAGAAAAAGGGCAAAAGAACAAACCAAAATGTATAGGTTATTTCTTTACAATTCCTGATGTCTGATTTTTTTAAAATTTAAAAATAATGTTTTACAAGCATTTAAATTTAAAATGTTGGTTAAAATGAATAAAATAAGTCAAAAAAATATTTAAATCAAATCATATTTTTTTCAATAGTGAGCGGCAAAACCTACAAGATTTTTCGCTCTGACTAAACCTCTCCAAAACGAATTTAGTGTCGGAAAAATTGAATTCGTGTATTATTTGGCAGAACTTTAAAGAAAGTTGATGTAAATTGATGCCTCACTGAATATCGAACCCCCCTACGGGCAGGCTCATACGGGCAAGCTCTACAGGCAGGCAAGGATTAACGATTTTAGATTTTAGAATAAATTACCAGATCTTAAATCGTTAATCGGTGTTCTTTGCCTGCCCGTATCGGGGCCTGCCCGTACCGGGGCTTGCCCGTATGAGCTTGCCCGTAGGGGTTCTTAAATCAATTTCCTCTTTGGTTCTGGCTTGTCCAGCTTAGGGTTTTCTAAACCATAATGCTAACTTTAAAAATTTTGTCGGTCAATAATGATATTCAAATGTTATTGAATTGCAATGTGCAATGTCCTCAATCATTCTGATTTTTCAATTTTTCAGGTCAGAAGAAAAAATCAGATTTTAACCACTTTGAAAGAATAAGTCTTTCCACTGCTGCTGAAAATCAAGAAATACATCCCGGAGGACAGACTTTCCGCGTTCCATCTGATCAGATTTTCACCTTTTTGGAGCACACCTGTATCAAAACGATGCATTAACATCCCGGAAGGCGTGTACAAGGCCAGTTCTGTAACTTTTGCAGGATCCTCACAATAAAGTTTAATATTCAGCAACTTGCTGAACGGATTAGGAAACAGGGTCAATGCTTCTGCTCCATTTTCTTCTGAATCCTCAACTGCAACCAATTCAGTTTCATCCTCGCAATTCGGACAAAAATAAGTTGAATCTTCGAGGCAGAGGAAAGCGGTGTAACCGGATAAAACTCTTTCTGTTATGCTCTGATAGATGATATTGTTGACCAGATCATTGGTAGGAGAATTTTTCTCCATCTCCCTGATCCATTGGCCCACCCAAATTTGCTTTGAGATCGTGTCACATTCATAGGTTTCACTTTCTTCGATTTGAGTTTCATTCGAAAAGAATTCATTGTCATAATTGCCTGAGATCTCGATGTTAAACGGAAAAGATCCGTAAAATTTCCCGACCTGTACGATGACATCATTTAAATAGGTGAGGTTGTCATTTCCGTAAACATTATACCTGCTGAAGCAAAACCCATCTTCCAGGTCAGTATGCAGATCAAATGAATTGATGGCGCCGTTCAGGTGCTCAAATCCATCAGCTACGGTTTGGGAAATGGAAAAACCATCCAATAGCCTGAAATAGGAACTTCCTGTCAGCCTGGATAAATTGGTGTACAGGTACTCATTGCCCCTGAAATACTGGTTGTTGAAATAATAATAAGGTACACTGATGGTTTGAAAATCTGTGATGTGCATCTGGATTTTCACATCCATCAGTCCGGTGATGTCCTTGATCAATGTATTGGCTACACTATATTCTCCGTAATTGTCTGAATCGGAGATCAGCAGTATTTTTCCGTCATTGCCGTGTGTTTTGACAAAATCGATCCCGTTGCCCAACAAAGAAGGCAAATTACTATAGGCTGACAGTGGATTGTTTAATGATTCAAATGCCTGCAGCAGATTGCTTTCTGTGGCTGAAACCCATCGGTCGCTGTATCTTAAGATATTTAAATTGGAAAAAATAAGGTTGAATGAATCGACCGGATTTAACTGATTCAGCATTTCAGTTTTGATGATATTCAATAATTCCTGTTGGGTCACATCCGTGTTGGACGCATCATAATCTATCAAAACTGCGATTTTGCGGATGCTGCCGGTTTCGAGAAAGTAATTCGGGTTGATGACGAGTTGGTATATGCCTTCAGTATCATCCTCAAACCGGGACAGATATACCCCGTTTTTCATCGGACTGTCAAACCGGATTTTGGTGGTTTTAATGAATTTATTTGCCGGGATCGCTGCTTTTTTAAACTGCCCAAAATCCGGATGAAAATCATCCTGAAATGACTGTGATCCTCCTTCGGAAACCAAAGACGGGTTTTTCCATTCCTGACCTGTCCAGGTAAATATGTAGAATTGGTCGGGTAAAATGAATGATGTATGAACGATGGGCATGGGCAATTCAGCTTCCACACTGTTTTTGTTCCATGTCGCAGGCATCAGGTAAGTGATTTTAATCTTCCTTTCTTCTGAACCAACCAACGGAAAAATTCTTAATTCATAATGTGTGGATGATGTTTTGGTAAGGATGGAAGGATCTCTGCGTCTCTTGACGATGCCTTCATAGATGGAAGAGGCAGACCATTTGTCCAGGATCTGAGCCTTGACGATGTCATCACCGATCCACAACCAGGAATCTATAACAATGGCTTCTTCCGGCAGATCAAAATTCATGACGATTTCCAATGTGTCCGAGGATTGGTTCCAGGGAGATCCTTCAGAAGAAAAAGTCAGGTACAATCCATACTCGAGGTAAGCGCCTTTCGGATGGATCGACATAGACGCTTCACGAATAGTGCCGGGATAGGAATACCAGGAATTGCGCGGATCGCTCACCATCAATGAATTCCAGGCATAAAGACTGAACATTTGAAGAATGAACAGTACGATCAGAGAAGTTTTTTTCATGATAAAGTTTTTCATTTTATTGACAATAGAAGTTTGTTTTACTTCGCAACCGGATCAAATTTATTTCTGATCCGCACATATATAGGGGAAAATGGCTTTATGCAGTTCAATTTTAATTGCCCACTAAGTTAACGTTTAAAAAAGCCTAATGTGAACTTTAAGTTCAATTATTTGTGATTAATATTTTGGCGCTTAGTGTCCTGTCAACACTACTTTAGCCGACCCAAGTCTTGATCTTTTTCCTCATATCATCAAAATAAATCCTTTACGTAGCAACGGCTATGCGCAAAATTCCTTTTTCGATCTGAGAAAAAATCCCTGCGACTTAACCGACACAGTAGCATTGACATGACACTAGTATCCAAAACTTACCTCCAAGTTGTTTGTTTAAGTTGTTGGTGATACACATTTTTCTATTCTAACATCCCACTCTACGACTTTTTTGGCTTATCCCCAAAAATCACATTGATACTTTCAGATTCAACCCCTTCCGGGTTGTATTAATTGATGTTCTTTTTCAAGGCATCGCATGCCTTGTTATTGATATTCAACCACTTTGTGGTTTTTCATTTGCGTATTTGTATTAATAAATGCATATCAAAGTAAAAATATTCAACTCTTTCATGGTTTTTCATTTGCGGATTCCTAATGAAAAATTCATATCAAAGCGATATTATTCAACCATTTCGTGGTTTTTATTTTTCCTACATATAAACCCTGAAAGGGTTAAATATCAATAACTTTGGGTGAAACCTAAAGTAATGGTGGTGATCTCATACAACCCAGAAGGGGTTGAATTTCTCGTGAATCGCCTTAAAATTGTACAATATTTAGTGTCTTAAAAATTGAATTCGTGTATTTTTTGGCAGAACTTTAAAGAAAATTGATGTAGAATTAAAGCCTCACTGAATATCGAACAAGGATTAACGATTTTAGATTTTAGAATATAAATACAGATCTGAAATCGTTAATCGGTGTTCCTTGTTCTTAAATCAATTTCTTCTTTGGTTCTGGCTCGTCCAGGTTAGGAGCTTAGAAACCAAAACTAACCAAAATGTAGTCTGTTTTCATGGTGATGTAATGTGTGAATTAGGTAAGCAATATCAAAATTAGTTAAAGATCATTTTTTCAGAGCAATTCAGTTGCAATCCCGAAGGGATGACATGATTATAACTCATGATGATGAAACGTCCCTGAAAACCCTGAAAGGGTGGCATGATCATCATATAATCGCTATGGCCCAATGATATTTTTGTGCCAAAAATTCAATAAATAAATCCCTCCGGGATTTTGCTAAATATCCATGAAATAATCATGTTAACCCTTCGGGGTTTAATCCTTCCTCCAACGATAATTAAGGGGTAAGAATGCAATATTTTAAGTTAATAAATATCACTTATTCAATGGAAAATTGATCAGAAGGGTGTTGCCTTTTTTTAGATTACCGAAAGGACTTTCTCAGAAACTGCGATGTCAGGACTTCTTAACCCTGAAATTATTATTTTTCATCCGGAAGGAAAATCTGCATATTGTCAATGCCAAGCTTTTCCTGAACCATGCGGTTGTATAGCTTCATCTCCCGCCTATAGTCTTTCTTTTCGAAAGATTGAATATATTTTGACTTTTCCGACTCAAATCCCTTTAGAAAATCATTGTAAATCAATTTGATCTGTCCGGGATCATGTTTTGAAATTATCAGGTCGGATTCGAGTATTCGTTTTTGAATTTCACACAGATCAAAGAAAATATTGATGAAACATTGTGACGAGCTGTCAGTGGTCAACTGATATTTGCTGTCATAGGGATCAAAAACCGTCGCCAATGTCAGATGGGTTGAATCATCGTAGGTGTTGAGGTCAAGGAAAATTTTTACTGACAATTTCATCCGGTCTTTTAACAGATCAGTTGTTTGACGATCTTTTGTCTGATCATCGGTTGGATCATGTTGCGCTTCTTTGATCCTGAGCCTGTTTTCGGACCAAAGGATGAATTCATGTTCGAAAATGCCATGATTAAAATATTCATTTGGTTTGAAAATAGATTTATTTGTCAATGAAAGCATGTTGTTAAAAAATAAATCGTTGGTGTTTAACCGGTCGTTTAATCTGTATTCTTTGTGATGTTCCCAGAAAAAATCATTGTAAGGGAATGCACTTATTTTCCTGTAATCGCTGATTCCGTGATACTTGAAGTCAAATAACGGTATGAAAAACGTTGATTTATAGTCATAAGCGTAAAGCACCGCATTCGTTTTGACCGTATATTTTTTGGCTTCTAGCTTCTCAAACCTGCTTTCATAATCAATGATATAACTGAAATCCATGTGATTGAATACAGGTTGTTGACCCGAAGTGTTGTAGCTGATGGAAATATTCATCTGAACGCGGGCAATTTTATCCAATTCAAATAAGGGTAAAAATGGGTGAGAAGCGGCATTGTCAAGAATTAATGTGATTTTGGTTAAAGCTTTTTAGCTCTATTCTAATAAACGAATGATTTGTTTATCTTTGTAAAAATATGCAACAATGAATGCACGCGGTGAAATTTTACGGTTATTCAAAAGCATGTCAGAGGATGAGAGATGCATTGTACTTAAAG
>Ga0209573_1004565_pt1 | contig 13460 bp, 13 predicted proteins | sample TNRBio252014_DNA_FD_185870 | JGI IMG/M metagenome (GOLD analysis project Ga0209573, IMG submission 185870) | Wastewater treatment Type I Accumulibacter community from EBPR Bioreactor in Madison, WI, USA - TNR Reactor_6/25/2014_ DNA (SPAdes)... | ecosystem: Engineered > Bioreactor > EBPR >...
CCACACCATCGATCAACGACCGGGTGAAATGGATGAACACGATGGGGAAGATGCCATTGATCAACACCTCGTTCCCGGAGCCTTTCGTCCGGGTGCATTCGATCATGTTCCAATTGGCCACGTTGCACCCCCGATGCTTCAGCACCTGCACCCCATCGAAGTAGACCGGAAGCAGGTTGAGGTGGGTCTGGTCCACATACTGCCCTTTGGTGAAATCCTTGATGCACACCTCGAGGCAATTGGCACCCCACGCGTTGAGCGCTGCCTCTGCGCCTCGTGCCGCGGCCACGAATCCGCCGTTGTACAAACCGCCCACGTAGAGCAGGTCGAAATTCGGGCGGTCCACCGTGGCGGTGGCGCTGCGCCAGTGCGGACTCAGGAGCACCGCTGCGTTGTCCAACTCCGACCAGAGCCAGGCCGGGTCGCTGAAGAAGTGCAGGTCACAGTCCCCGTAAATGACCTTCCGGAACCGAAGGAGCAGATGGACCATCAGCACGGGCTTCATGCTCCATCGGAGCTCGTCGCTGTTCATCGGATACTTGGCTGCGATGGCCGCACCCAGCTCCGTGGCCCGCATCTCCGATAGTGAACGGAATTCCACACCGTATCTTCCACCGTGATCCAAGGAAGCCGGATCATCCACATCCGTAACAAGGATGATGAAGGTCAGGGTGGGGTCCCATTGCCGAAGCGAATCGCAAAGCGCCAAGGCCCAGCCCAGATGGCTTCGGGTGATGATGGTGCAGAAGCAATTCTCCATGGTCGCTTACTTCGAGGGCGACAACTTCCCCAATACACGACGAAGGATCTGATCGACCCAACGTATCATTGACCGCAAAGGTCCACTGTTCCTTTGTTCGGAGCGATGGTGCGTATCCAAGGCCAACCGCAACATGCGGCGTTGGCCCTCCCGAAAGAAGGCGGGGTGCTTCTGGTAAAGCCTTTCGTGCAAGGCTGCGAATCGGGCCTCCTGCGCGGTGGCCCCACCCCCATGCTTGCGGTACCGGGCGGAGATGCGTTCCAATAGGACGAAGCGTGAACCGGCTTCCACCAGGCGGATCCAAAGGTCGTAGTCCTCAATATGCTGGAGGTCCGGTGCTGTATCGAAGCTGCCCGCCTGCAGCACATGCGCCCGACGGGCCACTACCGCCGATGGCAGGATGAAGTTGTACACGGCCAACGAGAGCGGGAAATGATCCTTCTTCCAAGACTCGAAATGCGCTTTGTGCGTCCAGGCATGAACGGGATCGTCCCGGTAGCTCTCCACTGGTGCACAGGCCACATCCGCACCGGGAGCCCCGTTCAGGGCGGCGAGTGCCGCTTGAAGGTGGTGTGGTAGCCATGTATCATCCGGATCCAGGAAGGCCACGTACTCACCTCGACCTGCGCGTATACCCGTGTTCCGTGCCCCGCTCACGCCCTGGTTCATCTCGTGGCGGATGAGTTCCACCCGCTGCTTCACGCCTTGGGCGAAGTCCGAAACGATGCGCGCGGTGCCATCGTCAGGACCATGATCATCCACGACGATCACCTCCCAGCGTTGTTCGGTCTGTGCGGCGATGGAGCGCAAGGCATCACCGATGTACGAACCCATCCGGTAGGCGGGCAGGACGATGGTGATGAGCGGATCAGCCATGGAAGGTGGTAAAGATGCGTTCGATCCCACGCCGCTTTGCCTCGTCGAAGGCTCGGTCCACCACCGAACGCGAACGCTCCTTCAACCAACGTTGATCCTCGAACAAGGCGTCGCTGGGTCGGAGCAGGAGCGCGTTGCCGACTAACCTGACGAAAAATGACTTTGGTACTGCGTGTTGAAGATGACCCTCGTGTGGGTCATGCGAACACAGCACCACCGAGAGTACGTGTCCGTTGTGGTAGCCATCCGCCGCGCACTGCACCATCATCGCTGCACATAGGTATTGACCGCATCTGGTACCAACACGACAAATTTAGGGATCACGCAGCAACCGAGTTTGTTGTAGTGGTACATCACCCTCTGCCCATTCGCAGCGCCCGTGCAATCGCGCGCAATACCCGATCGACGGATCGGATGGACCGCATGACTGGTCCGTTCAGGATGATGCGTAGCTGCACCAATTCATCGGGCAGTGGTTCCACCCTTCTCATGAGCGATGCGGTCAGCTTACCGCGTGCATTGCGAAAGAATGCGGTGTGCTTGGCGTACAACCTGTCATGGAGCCCGTGCATGCGGGCCAGGTCGCGGGATGCAGCCATGGGATGCCTCCGATAGCGTGAAGTGTGCACATCGAGGAAGGCGAATTTCGAACCACGTTCCACCAGTCGGATCCAGAGATCATAGTCCTCAATGTGTTGCAAGTTCGGATCCGTATCGAACCCACCCACTTCCTTCAGCGCGGATCGCCGAACCACGCTCGCTGATGGTTGGATGAAATTATTCAAACTCAACGAGGCAGGGAACATACGGATGTGCCAATCGGTGATGGGCCATACGTGCGGGGCGGGGGCACCTTCTCCTTCCCAGAACGTTTCAACAGGACCGGTGACCACGTCCACATCCTCCGATGTCCGTAGACGCGCCACCAACCGCTCCAAATGGATCGGCAACCAACTATCGTCGGGGTCCAGGAATGCGATGAGATCGCCTTGCGCTGCGGCGATGGCCGTATTCCGGGCTGCACTCACTCCTTGGTTCCGTTCATGCCGGATCAATTCCACACGGTGCTGCGGATGTTCCTTCGCGAAGGCACGAACGATGGCCGTTGTCCCATCCTCCGGTGCATGGTCATCCACGACCAGGACCTCCCATCCAGCGTACGTTTGTTCGGCCACAGAACGTAACGCCATACCGATGTAGGCTCCCATCTTGTAGGCGGGCATCACTACACTGAAAAGAGGGCGCTCCGGCATCGTGTTCACCACTATGAAGACTGCAAAGATGGATAAGTTGGACGGGTATCGATCGATCGGGTGAGCAGCGGGTCACCAACATGAGTACGCACACCTGTCGCGTGCGACACAGGGAAAACGCAGACCGTTCCAAGCGCCCTGTGACCCGACTTCAGTTAACCAGACCTTTCACCAGTCCGTGATCCCTTGACGTTCCAGCTGGGCAAGCAGAAGGAGTCCGCTCCATCGGGATCCAGCCGGTGATCCCAATGGTCCTTGCTCCACTCAATTCCCAATGGTCCTTAAGAAGCGTTCAATGCCATCGCGCCTCGCCGTGTCAAAAGCACGCTCCACATCAGTCCGAGAACGATCCTTGGACCAGCGTTCACCTTCATAAAAGGCCTCACTGAGTCGCAAGCGAACCAGGCGGCCAATGAATTTTGATAGCGTCGGCGGGTCCTGTGCCCGTTGCACCTTGCCACCGTGAAGGTGCATGAGGAACACGCGCGAAAAAGCATGCCCTTCGGCCAACCGCAACAAGTACTCACGTTGGACCCGTGCACGTCCGATCAAGTGGGTCACCTGTAGTTCCGTGAACACCCCTTTGCCCAGTCCCATTTCACAAGCCACCCACGAAAACTCATCATCGCCGCACGAGTTCAGCGTATTGCCCGCGCGATCCAATCGCTGTTTCATCGGATCATCGAGGATGATCCTGCGATAACGGTCTGCGACGGTGCGTGTAACAGCCATGCCAGCACCCCATGGGATGTGCTTGTCCTGAGGATCATTGGACCAGTTCGAGGTAGACACCGTCCGCAGCGCCAGCATGGGCGTGTATGGCATGAGCTCAGGACCAGGATCCTCCTCGAATTCGGGTTCCAACCGCCCCGCTCCGATCACGCCGAGCTGTGGTTCTCGACGCATGATCTGGATCACGGTCGCGAGGTAATCCGTAGCCAGTACGTTGTCATCATCCACGAAAAGGATCAACTCGGTGGTGGATTCCGCGATCCCCCGAATACGTGCCATCGTAAGGCCCAACTTCGGTTCCACGACATGCCGACCATGGCGATGCCACGACAGACCATGCTTCTCGGCCACCGGAGTGGAACTTGCGTTATCCACTACAAGAAGCTCCCATTGTTCCTGTGGAAGGGTCTGTGCCTTCAGGCTGGCCAGTGTTCGTTCCAGATGATCCTGCCGTGGACCATGTGTGCAAATGACTACCGAAAGCTCTATCATGCTTGATTCTGGCCGGAGCAACACCTCCCGAAAAGTCGCCAAATGTAACATGCCGGACTGCCAACGACGAGGCCATGTCCCAGCCATTCCGGCTTACGATACAGCGTGCATCCGTTCGAGCGAATCGACCCAGGATTCCCGTAGCCGAAGCCAGGCGAGGTGAAGTCCTTTCATTCGATGGTTGTCCGAGAACCGTTCGGTGGCCATCCGTTCCAGTATCACCATCCGATTGCGATCCACAAGCGCCTGCTGTGCAGGTGTGAGTTGTGGCCGAACACCTCTGTAGAACCGCAGGAAGTTGCGGTCCTGCTGCGCCGTGGACAGCCCAGTCCATGCGCCGCTGCCCGTGACACGCCACACGGCCATGCTATCCGGCAGCATGGCCATGCGTCCCTTCGAACTGGCCAAGGCATAGATCGCCATATCGCCAAAGGGTACCCGGAAGAACCACTTCGGAAGAGGCAGCACCGTACGTCTCAACAACACGCTGGCGGTGATCACGAAATTGTAGGTGCGCAAGAGGTCGTCGAAGCGGATGTTCAGCGGATCGATGTCATCGGGTATCGGAAATGGCTCCAATGCTCCGTCCATCAGCCGATGCGCCCTGTGAAAGCAGATGGTGTGACCAGGGTTCGCCTCCATGAAATCCACCTGCTTCTGGAGCTTCAGCGGATCGGTCCAATGGTCGTCTCCTTCACAGATGGCGATGTACGTGCCACGCGCATGGCACATCGCATCCGGTATCGGTCGCACCCCCTGCCTGAATTGGTTCTCCTCGTTCAAAATGGCGCGGATGCGGTTGGGATGGCGTTCGGCGTACTCCTTCACGATGGCGGCCGTTCCATCCGTGGATGCATCGTCACGGATGATGATCTCGATGGGGAACGATGTCCGCTGCATGAGAAAGCCCTCGATCGCCTGGCGGATGAAATGGACGTGATGGTACGTTGTACAGCAAACGCTGACCAACGGGGTGGCTGATTCGTACATCGGAGGGGGCTCAGTGCATGTGATTGCGGACGACAAGGTTCGAAACAGATCAACTCTAGGCCACCAGAAGTTGGGCAAGTGCAGGCTCGCAGACTTCGCGACTAACACCTTCGATCGTTCCTAGGCTCATGCACAACTAGCTTCCGACAACGGCACACCGAGCGCATCGATCGGGGGTAAGTGCGCAGTGAATGTCATTTGGGGGTGAGACGTCCGATGTGGCCGAGATGCGCCATTCAGTTGATTGACAGAAGACCCGACGGTCGACCACTGTCCTGACAGTTCCGTTCACCACGACATCGCGGGCGGCATCCCCATACTGTGCCGATGGTCGGTTCACCATCGATGTTATGCAGAACTGGCCCGATAGCACCACCATCAGGCTCAGTGCTTTTTCAAAACCAGGAAGATGGAATCGGCGTATGCCCTATTGCCGTCCTGTTCCGCGAGCTTCTGCATACCGAGGATATGCTCCTTGGTAAGGAAGCCATCCTTCAGTAATTTGTTCAACTGGAAATCCGCAAGGATCTTGAATACGATACCGGCCTCTTCATGTATCCTGAACCCAGCGGCTTGGACATCAGCGCGCAAGGTGTCCAATGTATAGGTCCGGCGATGCCCGTGCTTGTGATCGTTAGGTGTCAAGGCATGCAACGACTCCATCAGCCCCATCTCCTTGGCCAACCTTCTAGAGAGCGCCATGGCATTGGGAACCGTCATGAACACCGACCCTCCGTCGGCCAGCATGCCATGGATATTGCGGAGGATGTGTGCCGTATCATAAACGTGTTCCAGGATGTAGTTACAGGAAACGTAGTCGTATACGGCACCCGTACCCTCATGGTCGTACTCCTCGAAGAGTGCAAGGTGGAAGTGGACATTGTCCGGATGCAGTTCTTTGCGCAACCTGTCAATGAAGATCGAAGAACCGTCCACCACGTCCAAAGAACCCAGGGCTGATGCAAGCCGGTTGGTCTCGTAGCCGTTGGCACAACCGAACTGGAGGCCGCGGGCTTCTACACCTCGCATACGCGAGGGCATCATCTGAACAATGATCTCCTTCTTGATCTCACTATAGGGCGAACTATCCGTGTAGTCCTGAACAAGGCCATTCAAGAACTCCCGTTCCTTGTTAGCATCAAAATTCGCGCTCATACAGCTCTTCAGTATTTCAGTTGGGGTTCTCCGTCTTGTTTCAACTCCTACTCCGTCGACGCATCGACCGCGCGACAGAACCACAGTGGACGCTGGTAGAATTCGCTCCAAACAACTTCCGCATAGCGCTCGGTCAGCCATGTCTGCAGTACCGCGTCATCCACGGGCAATTCACTCGGGTGGAACCGCTCGTACTCGATAGGAAAGGCTCCGGTGCCCTTCCGGGCGAAGGCCACTCCTTCCACACTCCAACCGGATGCTTGGAAGATGTCCTGCGTGTATCGGACCTTGCCCACCTGATCCTCCTTGGCTATCAGCGGAAGGGTCTTGTCCCCTTTCCAGTTATAGCCCATTTGATACACCATGCTGCGGGCCGTTCCCCGGAAGGCACGCAGGTACTGTACGGCATAGTCCCGGTGGTCATTTCGTTCCTTCACATGTGCGGCATCGAAATCGTGGCCAGCATGGTGCAGGATGTTGAGGTGCAAAGCACAATCATGGAGTCCGAACGCGCCCGCATGCGCCAAGTCGGCCGGTTGATCCGTTACGTCCACATCGTATCCACCAACACGCGCCAAGAGTTCGATGATCCGCGCATGTGTCTTGTTCAGTTCACAAGCCCTCACCTTCAGCGCAGGTATATCACCGGCCAAGGATAAAGCGAAGTAGCCCGTGTTCGCACCGACGTCCAACACGCTCCGACAACCATTCTCCTGGATGAACTGGTTGATGAGCGGATACCGCGGACGATCACCACGCCATTCTTCGTTCACTTCGAACTGGATGCCGAGCAGACCCGCTAGCCGTTCCGGTATGGTCTGGTACTGACCATGCTTGCTCGTCTCAGCATAAAGCTCACGCAACTCACTCTTGGCATCTTCAAGGGTTTCCATAATCGGCGGTATTCAACAGTGTCAAGGAATTCAGGTCTTGCAAAGATCGGCACGGAAACAAGCCCATGCATCACGTCGGGCAAAAACATCGGTCCTCAAAGCCCGGACCAAGCTGAGCCACACCAAATGCATACGGTCATGACCATCCAAGCCCATCCTGCTCCGCCATGCCTGAACGACACCACCGGACCAGCAATAGTGTCGCCCCCATCGAACTGGGCCAGGATCCGGTATGGGATGGCCGTGATCCGCTAGGAACGCCTCGACCAGACCCATGTTCGCATCCAGAGTCAGTTGCAAGGGCCCCCAGCAGCGCGGGTTGGCCTCGATCGTCACTGCCCGCCCCTCACCCGTCCGCCGTACCTCCACCATGATGAATCCACGGTATCCATCGAAACGGAAACGGTCGGCGAACAGATCGGCGATACGTTGATCGGGGTAGGCCTGAGCACGTGCCAGGACGATCGATTTCCCCTTCCCTTGTTGCAGCAGGTTGCGTTGCGCACCCTGCGTGATGGTGCCGTCCGCTGCGATGTAATAGAGCAGGTACCAACTCTCTCCGACCACGAACTCCTCCACGTAGTAGTCCGTGGTCGCGATCTCTTGAATGAAGATATCCTTCTCCCTGCCGTCGCGCACCAGATAGGGGTAGAGGATGCGCCCCGATGCGGACAGATTGATCCTTGGTTTTGCTACGAACGGGACATCGATATCGCGGAGCTCCGTTGCTTCCACGATCCGCGGCGGCGGAACCCCCAGTTGCACACAATACGATCTGAATGCTGCCTTTTCGGAAAGCCTTCCGTACAAACGCTCATCGCAAGTGGCCACTGTGACTCCGATCGCCGCGAGCCGATCGCGCATGGGGAACAGCACGAGGTTCAGGTATTCAGAGGTGGGGCAGATGACCCACTCATCCACGCCATGGACCGATCGCGCTTTGGCAGCGGCCGCTTGGATCTCCTCAAAATGCAACGTCTCAGAGGTACGATCCAAAAGGTATTTCGATCCGTAACGACTACGCTTCAGCAGATCACCCTTACCTCTGCCGATCAACCCAAATGGGACCGCATACTTCGACATGCCCCTACAGAGCGCGATCAGCGCTCGGTCGTTCGCTCCCGAAAAAAGCAGGAAGCCGGGCGCCTTAGATCCAGCCATGCGACATTGTCCTGTTCTTCCAATGCAGATCGAAAACGCACCCAGCACCGCACGATCCACGAACACCGATCGAACTAGAGCAGTACTTCATGGCGAACCAAGCTCCGTAATGGTGGGACCGGAACCCGCTTTCATGCATGATGACGCACAATTCTTGAGATGCGGTCAACCTCATCCAAGGCCAGCCCATTGTACAGCGGCAGGCAGATCATCCGGTCCGCTGCGCGCTCCGAATGAGGCATGGTTGAAGGAGACACGTACGGCAGCTTGTTCAATGAGGGGAAGAAGTACCGCCTGGCGAAGATGCCGTTGGAGGCCAACGACTCCATCATCCTCTCCCGCGCGGTAAGGCTCTCCAGGCCGATGGGGTAATATGCAAAGTTGTACCTCGTGCCGTCCGGTACTGTGGGTCGCAAAACATGCCCGTCGAGGATGGCATCGTACGCTTCGCAGATCGCCCGTCGTCCAGCGATGATGGCATCCACGTGCGGAAGCACGGCCATGCCCATCGCCGCATGCACCTCGCTCATCTTGGCGTTCATGCCCAAGGTGAAATGGTCGTCGCCGATGTGACCGAAGCTGCGCAGGAACCGAAGCGCCTTGTCATCCTCGTCGGTGTGGTGCACCACGGCGCCACCTTCCACCGTGTGGAACAGTTTGGTGGCGTGGAAGCTGAGCGTGCTCGCATTCCCATAGGCCAGTATGCTCTTGCCCTTGTAGGTGACATCGAAGGCGTGAGCCGCATCGTAGATCACCTTCAGGCCGTGTTTCTTCGCAATACGGTCAATGGCCTCCACCTCGCAGGGGATCCCGTAGACGTGCGTGGCCAGTATGGCCGTGGTGTCGGGTGTGATCGCCGCCTCGATCAAGTCAGGATCGATGCAACAGGTCCGGGGATCGATGTCCACGAACACCGGCTCGCAGCCTTCCCACAGGATGGCGCTGGTGGTGGCCACGTAGCTGAACGGTGTGGTGATGACCTTGCCCTTCACCCCGAGCATGCGCAAGGCGAGTTGGATGGCCAAGGTTCCATTGGTCATCAAGCGCAGGTGGGGCACCTTGAAACGCACGCGGAGCGTCTCTTCCAACTCCTTATGCACGGGCCCGTTGTTGGTGAGCACATGGCTCCCATAAACCCGGTCCAACCACGCATCATACTCGGCGCGTGGTGGCAGAAAGGTCTTGGTCACGTAAATGGGATCCATGAGCGATGGTGGTTCAGGCAGGCAGTACGGTCGAAACCTGCTCGCGCACGATCTTGGACCAGGTGACGTTGTGGGAACGGACGCGGAACGGGCGTAATCCCTGGGCGCGGCACAATGAGAGTTGGGAGTTGAGCGACCGTACACCCACCAGGATGGAGTAGGTGCCCATGTTCATCTCCAACTTCCCCAGCGGCACGCGCAACCGGTGGGTTCCTCCTCCGAATTCGATCGGCTCCCCGCGACCATCCTTCACCACCACGGCCAGTACCTGACTCATGGCGATGTCATCAATGAATACGGAGACCATGGCCCGCTCCCCATGCTCGATCCTAACCGTGAGTTCCACCGCACCCTCGCTGCCCTGGTCCACCACTGCGTCCGTTTCCGACACGGGTTCTCCCTTCGCCATCAAGCGCACATCGAGCACCTCGGCGCCACCGGTGCCGGTAACACGATGTTCCACGGGGAAATCCCGCATGTAGAGGTCCATGGCCAGGCCCATGTCGTCGGTATCCAGCATGACCCGTCCGCGCTGCATCACCAAGGCCCGGGTGCAAAAGGAGGACACCATGGGCATGCTGTGCGACACGAAGATGACCGCAGAGTGGGCCATCATCTCCCGCACCCGGTTGAGGCACTTCATGGCGAAACCGATGTCGCCTACGGCAAGCACTTCATCGAGGAAGAGGATATCGGGCTCCAGCAGCACGGCCGCCACGGAGAAACCCAGCCGAACGTTCATGCCCGAGCTGTAGTTCTGTACGGGCATGTCGATGAAGTCCTCCAGTTCGGCGAAGGCGATGATCTCGTCGAGACGTTGCCGTACCACGCTGCTGGGGATACCGAGCACGGCCGCGTTCACGAAGATGTTCTCACGGCCGGTGAGCACCGGATTGAAGCCCGCCCCCAAGGCAATGAGTGCTCCAACACGACCCCGGAGTTCGATGCGGCCTTTGTCCGGCTTCATCAAGCCGTTGAGCATCTTCAACAACGTGGTCTTTCCTGCTCCATTGCGCCCAAGCAGGCCAAGGCATTCGCCGCGGCGCAGTTCGAAGCTCACGTCGTTCAACGCCCAGAACTCCTTTGGACGAAGCTCATGGCCACGCTCCCGGCCTACCATTTCCGCTGCCAGGTCACGAACCCCGTACTTCAGCGAGGTGCGCAGGTCGGTACAGAACTTCTTCGAGAGTCCCGCAACCTGGATCAGGGGTTCTTCGCTGCTCATGCGCTGAGTCGTTCGATCAGGATCGGAAGCGCCAATCGATAGAGCAGTCCCCCGATGAACAGGAGAATGAACGCCAACCCCGCGACCACCAGGAAGGGTACGAAGGCCGGGGTTTCGGTTCCAGTGAGCCAAGCTCGCGACGTGAGTACCAACGGGGTGGCCGGGTTCCACCTGAACACCTGGGCCATGAGTCCGGATGAAGGCACCGCGAAGACGACCGGGGTGATGTACATGAAGAACTGGGCCAGCAGGGGGATCACCCGGCCCACATCATTGTATAGCATACCGATCGGCGAGATCAGCAAGCCCACGGCAGAACCCGTCAGCACCGTTACCAACAGAGCGAGCGGAGCTATGAGCAGATGCCAGTCGGGGGTGACCCCTAGAAGGATGATCGCGGGCACGAGGATCAGGAACTTGACGATCAGACTGAAGGCCTGTTTCAACAATCCGGCAACGATCAGGGCTTCGCGAGGAAAGTTCAATTTGGTGAGGAAGGACCGCGACATGGTGACCTGCTGCAACGGGCTCTGTACCGCTTCCACAAGCATCTGCCATATCATGGTCCCCGTGAACACGTACACCGGGTATGGAATAGCGGTATCCGCAATGCGCACCACACCACTGCGGTTAAGCATGATCCACACGGCGGTATTGGCGATGGGCATGATGAACGCCCAGAGGTAGCCCAGAAAGCTCTGACGATATTGCGCACTGATATCGCGTTTGGCCAAACGCCACGCGAGGTGCCATGACAGGGAAACATCGCGGAACAGCCCGCGGAACATCTTCGCCGGACTCCCCATGGCGGAGTCTGGCGTATAGATGGCCACATTGCTTACGGCCTTGGTCGATATGGGGGAGCCTTGCATGCGATCCACTTGTGCATCGTGCAGCGCGACACGCCCCCGCAACATACGAGGGCGCACGATAGCCACTTCAGCACGAAGCGGACAAATATAGCCGGTGTCTGCTGGCCGTTTCCCGCTAATGCCGCGTGTGCATCCTCGGAAGGGCCACGATATGCGCCCGGCCCGGCCGGTGTTCATGCACCATTCGGAGCTCATAATCCAACGGCTGCAACTGGTTGACCAACGCAAGCATGCAGGAGATCGAGTGCACCTCGATGCTGAGCACGGGGCGATCGGTTCGCAGGGTGGTCGATGCACCGTCGAGCACCAGGTGCTCAGCGCCCTCCACATCGATCTTCATGAGCGAGATACGGCCCCATCCACCATCCCGCACCAGGTCATCGAGCCGCCGCATGGGCACCGTGAAGGACCGGAAACCCGCCTTGACGTAGATCCCGGCATCCAACGGGGGCGTGATCCCATCCAAATGCCCGCCGGAGCTGGTCTCATCATCCACATTCCCAGACGAATGGAAAACCACCTCGCCATGGTCATTGCTCAAGGCCAGCTGATGCACCGCGATCCGCTGGCCCAGGGCCGGATTCAACCCGATGTTCGATCGAAAGCGTTCCAGGTTGATGGGATTCGGCTCGAAGGCGAAGACCTTTCGTTCTGGGTACAAGGCCGCGAAGGCCAATGTGGTGTATCCGATGTGTGCACCGATATCCAACACAGCACCATCCTCGTCCAGCGGGGGCAGGGTGGACCACACGAATGCATCATACGTCCCATCACGCATCTCCCGAAAGGCCTGGCGTGTGACATCGAGCAGCAGCCGGGCACCACGCAAAGGGCCACCTTCCACGTCCACAATACGTGGGGGCGTAACCTGAGCCGTGACCGTCCCTACCCTTCGGGGTCGCAGCCAATGCACGATGAACGGTGGAAGAACCGAGCGTGCGATCGATCTGAGCCTGGCCGTGTCCATCCTTGTCCGGGGCATTCCTGATCTGCGAACCCACTTGGCGTCCGCATCAATGCCGGAGATCCTTCTTCGCCTCTTTCCCCTCCCCCTTCTTCCTGGATCGCCGGCCATAACCGTACCCATAGCCGTAACCGGTACCGTAGCCGTACGCATACCGGTAGCCGTAGCCATAGTTGGTATTGTAATAGTACTTGCTCTTCTTGATCCGCACCCCGTTGAGGATGAATCCGGTGTTCTTCGCCGGATCGGTCCCCAACACCTCCAAGGCGCTGTTCACGTGGTCCTTGCTCGCGAATCGGGTGTTCACCACGAAGAGGGTGGCGTCCACGTGGCGCATCATCACCAGGGCATCGGTAATGAGGCCCACCGGTGGCGTATCGATCAGGACATAATCATATTCCAAGGCGGCTTCCTGGAAGAGTCCTTCCAAGTGTTTGCTCAGGATGAGTTCTGAAGCGTTCGGCGGTGTGGGTCCTGCGAGGATCACGGAGAAATGCTCGAACTGCGTGGGGCTCACCGCATCGCGCCAGGCCATTTTCCCGACCAGCACATTGCTCAGGCCCTTGGAACTGGTCATCCCCAGTCCGGTGCCCACCTTCGGTTTGTGCAGGTCGAGCTCGAGCAGCAGCACCTTCTTGCCGGCCTTGGCCAGGATCGCGCTCAGGTTCACCGAGCAGAAGGTCTTGCCTTCGTTGGGCCGGTAACTGGTCACCAGCACCACTTTGCCACGGCCCTCCACCCCCGGTATGTACTCCAGGTTGGTGCGCACTGTCCGGAACGATTCGGTGATCGCCGCTTTGGGGTCGCTGTCCACCACCACATAGTTCTCCTCGGCCTTCTCGCTGGTGATGATCTCCCCGAAGACGGGCAGACTGCTCATCT
>Ga0209573_1004566_pt1 | contig 13460 bp, 3 predicted proteins | sample TNRBio252014_DNA_FD_185870 | JGI IMG/M metagenome (GOLD analysis project Ga0209573, IMG submission 185870) | Wastewater treatment Type I Accumulibacter community from EBPR Bioreactor in Madison, WI, USA - TNR Reactor_6/25/2014_ DNA (SPAdes)... | ecosystem: Engineered > Bioreactor > EBPR >...
CAGTGAGGGCGAAGACCTTGCGTGGGTCGTTGATCTCCGTGACATCGCGCAGGTAGAAGCCGAACGAGGCTGGCTCATCGTTTCCTGCACCGCGCACGGTCATGAGCACGAACTTGTATTGCGGGTGCACGTTGGGGAAGAAGCGGCCCGCCGGGGTGGCGTTCTGGAAATCGAAGAGGGAAGCGAGTTGGTCCGTCTCCACCAGGTGCCCGAAGAACTGCTTGTTGCCATCGTCCGTGGCAATGCCGGTGGGCACGATGAAGCCGCTGCGACCTTTAGGACCAAGTACATGCAGAATGGTCTCCGCGAAGACCGCATAGAGGTTGGTGCGCCCTGATATGGTCATGGACAACCGGCCACTTCCACGCACGAAACGCCTTGTGGCATCAAACGCGTGCAGGGCATCCGCATACTCCTGGTACAGTTCTGGATCTTGCGTCCGCAGGGCATCGATCAGCCTTTTCCGTGCTTCACCTGTTGCAAGTGCGATCTGCTGCCGCCGCTCCGCGAAGAACTCCTTCTCCTTCAACTCCACCTGTTCCCATGGCGGGTTGGCCAGCACCACATCAAAGCCGCCACGCTGCCACACCTCCGGGAACTCCAAAGGCCAGTGGAAAAAGCGTTCGCGTTCGCTCAGTTCAAGGGCCTTCGCCTCCAGCACGGCATTCGAGCTACCCGCGCTGTTCAGTTGGCGCAAGAGCAGTTCGGTGTCCACCACTTCGTTCTCCTTCAGCCCTTCGGGGTAGCGCTGGAAGAAGGCGTAGGTGAAGAGGTCGCAGGCCACCTTGTCCTTCCACCAGCCGCGGTCGTTCTTGTACTTGGCGTAGCGCGCTTCCTTCTCGGCGCGGTCCTTCAGGTCGTCGTTGCGCAGGGCTTCCACGGCCTGGTAGCCGGCCACGAAGCGGTCCATGTCGGCCTCCAGCTTCAGTTGCTCGCCAAAGAGGCCGTACTGCTTGGTGGTGCGGAATTGCTTGTTGCGCTTCTTGCAGGCGCTGGCCGTGGGCTTGTGGTCGCCGGTCACGGGCTCGAAGGCGCCATCGGGCAGGCCCTCGCGCAGGCGCTCCAGCTTGTCCACGCCCACCAGCGCATCGCCGGGGCGTATGCGGTGCTCCAGAAAGGTGAGCGGCTTGCCGGTGGTGTGGGCCTCCAGCCACAGGGCAAGTCGGCACAGCTCAATGGCGGCCGGGTTCTTGTCCACCCCGTGTATGCAGCGGCCGATCACCTCGCGCCGTGCTTCGATCAGGTCGCGCTTGCCGGGGTTCTCGTTGCCGGTGCGGATCTGGGCCAGGCGCTCGCTCAGTTTGCGCGCGGCGGCCAGCAGGAAGTGGCCACTGCCGCAGGCCGGGTCCAGCACGGTGATGCCCAAGAGCGCCTCGGCCTGTTCGGCCGCGGTGCGCTTGCCTTTCAGGCGTTCCTCCAGCACGGGCAACAGCGCGGTGCGGATCAGTTGCGCCACCAGGTCGTGCCGGGTGTAGTAGCTGCCGGTGAGCTTGCGTTCGCTGCCGGCGGTGAAGCTGAAGTGCGGCGTGCCGGTGCGGGTGTCGATCACCGGATGCAGTTCCAGCAGCCCCTCGTAGATGCTGCCGAGCTCCTCCACGTCCAGGTCGTTGTAGTTCACCGCCACCAGCGCGCCCTGTTCGCTGCGCACCAGCGTAAGGCCGCTGAGGATGTTGAGCAGGCTGCGGTTGTCCAGTTGCAGGGCATGCAGGTCGTGGCCGTTCACCTCCAGCGGCTTGCCGAAGAGGTCGCCACCGAGGGGCGCGATGCCGAGCGCCTGGCCGTGGCCTTCGCGCTCGAAGAGGCGGAAGGTGCTGAGCAGGCTTTGCCAGAGGTCGGTGCGGCGGCCATCCACATAAGGCGCGCGCAAGGCCAGTTTGCGCAGGCGGTTGAAGCTGTAGTAGCGGCGGTACACGTCCCGGAAGCGCGCCACGGGATCGGCCTCGTTCGCCGGTTCGGGGTGTACGAGGTCGCGCTCTTCGATCACGATGAGGAAGAGCATGCGGTACACCGTGCGCAGCAGGGCTTGGTAATAGGCGGTGGGTTGCACGCGCCCTTCCACGGCCGCTTCGGCGAAGGCGGGGTTGCAGGCGAGCAGGCCGTTGGCCAGTGTCTCCATGGCCTTCTTCACCTCCAGGCGCAGCTTCTCGCGGATGCGGCTGCCGCTCTCGATGCCCTGCTGGTGGTAGCGCTCGATCAGCGCCTCCTCGGTGGCCTCGGGCTTGCGCGGCATGCGGCTGGCGTGCAGCAGCCGGTACAGCGCCTGGAAGTCGGGATAGATCTCCTGCTCCAGGATGCGCTCCAGATCGAACTCCACGTATGCCAGCTTGCCCAGGCGGGTGCTGTCGCGCAGCAGGCGGATCTGCAGGCCGTTGGTCACCAGGCCATAGACATGTTCGCTGTGGTTCAGGTAATCCTGCAAGAGGGCATGGGCGCTTTGCACGCGGCCGCCGTTGGCGTGGCGTTCATCCAGCGGGCAGCCCATGCCCACGGCATGCACCGGAAAGCCGTTGAGCCCTTCGGCGCGCAGGCTGATGGGGAAGGGCTTCTCGTTGCCATCGAGCAACTCGGGTTCGCTGCGCTCCAGCTCGTAGCCGAGTTCCTGCAACAAGGGCTTGATCCAATGCTGGCGGGTTTCCGCGAAGCCGTTGGTGGTGATGCGCGCGCGTTTGTCCTGGAACTGCTTCCACTTGGTGCGCGCGGTGGTCCATGCCTCGCCGATGGCGCGGTCCACCGTGGTATCGGCAGGCAGGTTGAAGTCCGCCGGCTTCTGCCCCGGTGCTTCGGCGCGCAGCAGCAGGTCCAGCACTTCGGCGCTGATCACATTGCCTTGGAGGTCGGTGCTGGGGTGGTTCATGGGCGGATCAGATGATCGGATGATCGGGCTGGTCGGATGATGGAATGCGATGCGCTTGGGGGGTGATTTGCGCCCGGGCAGGCGGCTTTATCGCCTGCCGGATGCCCGGTCTTAATGCGGTGGTCCGGGGTGGTGCTATTAAAGCATGTTGCTCATTATCAATTGCTTGTGATGCCGTTAACGATTGCATGACGTCTCCTTTACTTGTTTTCTGCCAAGCGGTATTTGCGATGCTTACGGCCCGGTCCATGGACCACATTACCGGAATCGACCAGGGAGCGCAGTGCTTTTTGGATGTCGCGCACATCCACCTCGGGCAGGCGTTCCTGGATCTCCACGCGCTGGGCATCGGGGTGCCTCTTGAGGTCCTCCTCGATCAGGGCCCGGAGCTTATGCTGCTCCATGGTGCGGAGGGTGGGCCTCACGTTGGCCTTTGCGGCCTGGATCAGTTGGGGGTTGATGATGTAGGCCGTGCCCTTGCCTTGTCCTTGTGAACGGATGATCTCCTGGTCAAGCAAGCGCTCGGTGTAGCTGCGCAAGCGGTCATCACCGGTCAATTGAAGGGCTTTGGCAAGATCGGTGGCGGCCAGCTTGGCCGAGCGCAGTACCATACCTAAGGCAATGTGGTTCTTTTGTGAAAGTTCGAAGTGTTGGGCGACATAACCGAGCACTTGGACCAAGGCGGGGTCGAGTACGCTGCTCTGCTGGGTCACCCGGGTGAAGTCGGGGCCGGAATGCACCTCGGGAAAGGGCTTGCCGTCCTTGCTGTCCAACTCGTAAATGAGATCATACCCGGAGCCTTCGCCTTCCATCAACTCCAGGTCATGTAGGATCCGGATCAGGTTGGGGTTTCTGCGGAGCCGCTGGTGCAGGATGTTTGCCTCGGTGACCCCCAGGGGCAACGCGCCCGGACTGGTCACCTCCAAGCGGTCCGGGTGAACCTCGATGAAGATATCGCCGGAAATGGTGTACTTGCGGTGGGCCACGGCGTTCACCAGCAGCTCGCGCACCACTTCAGGGGCGTAGTGCATTACCTGCTTGCGAAACAGGCCTTGGGGAAACTCATGGTAGTAGCGCAGTTCGGTGGCCTGGCGTTCCACCTCCAGGATCAGCTCCCGCGGGTCGTGCCGATGGTCGTGCCAGCTTTCCTTGCGCACTTTGTTGCCCAACCCGTCATGGACGATGTATTGCACGGTGAGCGGATAGGCGATCCGGGCACGCATGGCCGGCGTGCCCAACCAAAGCACGCCGATATTGGTGAGGCCGCCCTTGGTGGCCAGCCCGTAGTGTTCCAGCAGTTCCACATCGTTCATCTCCTTGACGAAGGCCTTGACCCGTTTTGAACCACGGATCTGCGCCGTGAAGCGATGGACGGTATCATCGGCTACATCGGCCAAGCGGGCACCTCGCACCTCCACCAGTTCCCATTGGAAGGCGTTCTTCTCGGCGGCCAACCGGGTGAGTTCATCCCCGGTAACGGGATGGCATTGGTCCTCGATGCGGATGAACACCCTTCCGGTGCTGGTGGTGGCGATGGTGCGGCTGCTTGGCAGGATCCGCAGGCTGAGGTATTGCCCGCCGTTGACATGGGCCAGCACCTGGCTTTCGGCGATACCGACGCAGTCGGTCCTGCTGCGCAATTGGTTCACCACCTTGCTCATCACCTCCTCAGCGATGCGCTGGTCCGGCGGTGGTGCCGACTCCTTGTCCTCGATGCCGATGATGAGCGTGCCGCCTTGGGCGTTGGCGAAGCACACGCAGGTGGCGGCCAGGTCATCCAGGTCGGCCCTGGGTCCATGCGCCTTCCGCAAGGACTTGTACTCCACCTGTGCGTTCTCGCTGCTCATGTCAATTGTACTTGCGGGCGCGGCACCAGGATGTACACGCCCATCACGTCCGGCGGCAGCACGGGGTGCATGGCCTCGAAGCGGCGGCCCCCCACGAGCGTCTTGAAGCGGCCGTGCGCCTCAACCAAGTGCTTGGCGCGCTCTTCGGCCAGGGCATGGAACTCCGGTTCGCGGGTGCTGAACACCTCCAGTTCGCGCTCCATGCGTTCGGTTTGTTGCTCCAGGCTCAGGTTGGCCACGGCCTTGGCTCCCAACAGGAGTTGTTTGGCCTCCGCGTAGGAAAGCGTGCGACTTTCCGCACCGCTGCCGGCATAGCCCCAGAGGTACATCTCCTCGCTGATCAGTTCCTGCCGGCCTTGCACTTCGCGGATCACATTGCGCACCCGGAACTGCACCAGGGTGGTGCGCGTCGTTACGGCATCGGAGACCACCACGGCCGTGCGCGCCACGCGTGCATGGTGGTCGCGCTGCTCGAAGCTGAGGGAGAGCATGTACTGGCACAACTGCTCCACGAAGCGGTGGTTGCGGCCCAGGTAGGTACAGCCTTCGGGCGTGGGGCTGCGGAAGCTGATGCGCAGCTTGTCCTTTTTCGCACCCAATTCGCTCTTCAGGTGCAGCGGCAGGTTGGCGATGTGGGCCACATGGTCCTCATGGTCGCGTTCCACCGTGCCGCCCAGGTGCGCAATGGCCTGCAGCACGAAGGCCTCCACGCTCTTGATGTCGCCGATGGCCTCGTCCACTTCCTGCAGCTCCGCTTCGATGAGCTTCTGGTCCACGCTGTTGTGGGCGAAGATGTCCCGCAGGCGGGCCGCACGCTTCTTCATCTCCTCCAACTCCTGCGTCATGGCATGTTCGGCCGCCTGCAACTCCGGCGCACTGTTGCCGAAGTCGATGCGCAGTTGCTTCACCTGGATGGCGTCGGGGTCCAGGATCAGCTTGCGGACTGCGGCGTCCATCACGGCGGCATTGGTCTCGCCGATGCTGATGCTCACGCCGATGTCGCCTTGGATCTGCTTCACCTTTTCGATGAGCACGGCGAGCACGAACTGGTCCACGGGATTGTCACTGCCGCGCAGCAGCACGGTCTTCACGGTCCTGCTCACCTGCCCGAAGCGGTCCACCCGGCCTTCGCGCTGTTCAATGCGGTTCGGGTTCCAGGGCAGGTCGTAGTGCAGCACGGCGGTGAACTGCTCCTGCAGGTTGATGCCCTCGCTGAGGCAATCGGTGGCCACCAGCACGCGCTGGTCCTTGCCGCCCAGTTCGCGCACGACGGTCTTGCGGTCCTCGTCCGGCAATTCGCTGGTGACGTCGCGCACCTCCACTTTCTTCGGCAGGGCGGCCCGCAAGGCGGCGGCCACGTATTTCGCCGTGGCGATGTAGCGGCAGAAGACGATGGGGTTGTAGCCCTCCTTCAGCAGCTTCTTCACCGCCTTGACGGCCTCGCGCAACTTCAGGTCATGCTCTTCCGTGTGCAAGGCCTGCACCTGATGCCCCAGGTCGCGCAGTGCCTGTAGCTCCGCTTGGTCCAGGCCGGCGAGCTGGATGATGTCCGTTTCCGCCGCATCGCTGTCGGTCTCCATCTGCCGCAGCAGGGTGGTCCCTTCCTCGGGCACGACCACATCACCGTCCTCCAGCTTCCGGCTGTACCGGTTGCCGAGCATGGCCATGGCGTTGGCCGGTGAGCTCACGCAGCCCCGCAACAAGGACAGGGCTGCCCAGTAACGCAAGCGTGCCTTGTTCTCGGGCCCTTCGCGCTGGCTGATGCCGCGTGCATAGCGCACCACGTTCGCATAGAAGGCGGCATGGTCCGCGCTCTGTTCGTAGGTCACTTCATCGGCGATGCGCTCGGGGAAGGGCGTGTCCTCGCCCGCCCAATGCAGGATGTGTTCGCGCTTGCGTTGGATGAAGTGTTCGGCGATGCGTTTCCGCTCCTTGGTCTCCGCATGCTGAAGGTCGATGTCCTGCAGGTCCTTGCGCAACAGGCCGAGCAATGAACCGAATTCCGCGTCCTTGCCGCTGTGGGGCGTGGCCGTGAGCAGGAGCAGGTGCTGTTCGGCCCGCTTGGCCAATTTGTTCAGCAGGTTGAAGCGCATCTGCTGGCCCGCGCTCGTGCTGCCTTGTGGCAGGGCGCAGGTGTGCGCCTCGTCCACGATGATGAACTCCGGGCGCTGGTCCAGGAAGAGCGAACTGTTGCGGTCGCTCTTGATGTAGTCGATGCTGATGACCTGGTAGGGGTAGAAGTGGAAGAGCCGCTGCCCGGCGGGCACCTTTTTCTCCAGCGAGAGCACGGTGCCCGAGCGGATCACGACGGCCTCGATGTCCAGTTTGTCGCGCAATTCCTGCTGCCATTGGTCGCAGAGGTGCGGTGGGCAGAGCACGGCGAAACGTTCGATCTCGCCGCGCTCCATCAGTTCCCGCAGGATCAGCAGGGCCTCGATGGTCTTTCCGATGCCGACGTCATCGGCGATCATCAGGCGCACGGTGTCCTGCTTCAAGGCCATCACCAGGGGCACCAGCTGGTAGTTGCGCGGCCTGAAGCTGAGGCGGCCCATGCAGCGGAAGGGTCCGCTGGCATGGCGGAACGAGAGCCGCGCCGCATTGAAGAGCATGCGGGCCGTGGCGTAGTCACCGAGGTCCTTCACGGTCGGCTTGGGGAACTTGCTGTCCGTATCCAGTTCCTCACCCGGCAATTGAAGGGGCAGGAACACCGCCGTTGTCTCTTCCTCGGCACCACCAAGCGGGCGTATCACCACGAGGTCGCGGTCGGCGCTGGGCAGCACGATCCATTGGCGGCCGCGGAACTCCACCAGGCTGCCTGGCTGTATCTCCTGCTGCTTCATTTCACCTTCTGGAAAATATCCTTCCGACGTTCAAGGAGCGCGTCCAGCTCCTCCAGGTAGTGCCAGGCGATCACATCGTATCCGGCATCGCGCAGGATGGTGCGCTTGTTCTCGTCCTCGGCCTTCTGAAGCGGGTCGTCGTGAACGCTGCCATCGCAGAACACATAGCTCACCTGGGCATCCAGTTCGTAACTGAAGTCGGCACTGATGTAGTGCCCTGTCTCGGCCTTCAGGCTTACTTGCGCGCGGTTCGGCAGGCGAAGGCCTTTCGCGTGCAGCTTCTTGAGGAACTTCCGTTCCAGGTCCGATGAGGGGTCCGTGTGGCCGAGCAGCCAATGGAAGTGCGCATCGTAGTCGCGCTCACCTTCCTTGGGCGATACCTCGCATTCCATCAGTTTCTCCAGCGCCGGTTTGATGGCATGGCGGTCGATCTTCCCGTGATCGCGCTGGTTGAAGTAGCTGAGCAGGTTGCGGTAGCTGGCCTTGGGCTCTTCAGGCTCGCGGTCCTCCTTGGTCGTTGGGTCGAAGTGCAGGAGTTCGTATGCGGTGGTGAAGACCCCGGTCATTTCCCCGCCTTGCTTCACTAAGCGTGAGAGCACTCCGAGCGTTCCTTCCGTGGCTTCGTAGAGCATCACGTTCGGCACTTCACCTTTGCCCATGACGGTCATGCCGATCTCGTTCTCCTCCAGGAAGTACGTGCGTTCAATGGCGCGCTTCAAGGCATATCCCAAGGTCACCACGCCGTCCGCATCGAGCTTCAGGTCGGCCATGGGTTGCACGTAGAGCGTGTCCGCCGTGATGGTGGTGAACAGGCGCACCTCCCGGCTCGTTTTCGGCGGAACCTCCTTCTGGTACTTCTCCACATCGGCCTTCGAGAGCCACTTGCCATTGGCCGGGTCGATGGCGAATCCGTTCTGCGTTTGCGCACGGCGCAGACCTTCGTTCACCTTCACCAGCTTGGTGGCGGGGCCGTGGATCAGGTTGATCAGCTCGGCCCCGTTGTGCTTCATCACGGCTTGCTTCGTACCGGCGATGCCCTTCTCGTAATGGAAGTGGTCGGCGATGAGGAAGCCGGTACGCATGCGGTCCTCCTCTTCGCAGTTGATGCGCTCGTAGGGCCGTGCTTCGGTCTCGTCGAGCTCCACGAGGTTCGCCTTCATCTCCACGGCCGCACCTTCCAGCGCCCCTTTGGTGATGGGGTCCACATTGGCGCCGATGATCTGGTCGTCGAGGAAGGCATAGCCTGTTTGCGCGGAGATCTTCAACTGGTGGAAGCCTTCGCTGAAATGACTGGCCAGCATGCGGTCCACGCGGAACTTGCCGCCGTTGTGGTAGATGACGCTGCGCGGCCCGAACTCGCCGAGCGCCACCGTGCGCGGCCTGCTGAGGAACACCCCTTGGTCCTTGTGCTTGTAGCCAACGAAGGCCCGTACCGGCAGGCGTGTGAAGTTGTAACCGGGCAGGAAGCCCTCGGCGGCGAGGTAACGGAACACGTAGAACTCGCTCTCACCCCCTTGGTCGCGGCTCTTCTCATTGAGCAACAAGGTGCGCTGGCGAATGCTGAATGCCTGATCGCGGCGCGCATCGCGGTGCTCCGGGCTATCAGCGGAGTACGTGCTGTCGTTGATGATGGCCTGCGCCCGTGTGCGCAAGGTCTCGGCATGGCGGTACAGCAGGCGCCAACGATCCAGCGCCTGGTCGAAATTCCTGCGGAAGTTGCGGACTTTCTCCATGAGCCAGTTCTCCCCGTAGCCCCATGAGGCTTCGGCCTTGAGCCGTTCGTGTTGTGCGCCGAGCAATTCCTGGAAGGCGACCATCCACTTGGTGCCGTTCGTGGCGATCTGTTCATCGATGTGGGCAACGATGTCCTCCTTCAGCGGATAGTTCGGTCCTTTGTCCACTTGCAGGATGTCGCTCACGGAGGTGTGCAGTTCCTTGATGCCCATGCTCATGAGGAGATAGGCATTGAAGTGTGTAGCGATCAATTCCTCATTGCTGAGTTCGATGCGCGCTGGTGTGATGCTGCCGCTGACCAGTTGCCCACGCCGCTCGAAGTAGTTGCGGTCGTGCGGGCTCTGGCTGCTGCAATAGGTGAATACCAACGCGGTCTGTCCGCTCCGGCCGGCACGGCCGCTGCGTTGCGTGTAGTTCGCTGCATTCGGCGGCACATTGCGCATGTGTACCACGTTCAGCTCGGCGATGTCGATGCCGAGTTCCATGGTGGGCGAACAGAACAAGGTGTTCACCTTGCCGCTTCGGAATTCGCGCTCGCGTTTCTCGCGCTCGGGTGCATCGATCTGCGCGGTGTGCTCACGGCCCACAACACCTTGGCCAGCGGGCAAGCCCTCCTGGTACAAGCGCTGGAAATACCTGTTCGGTAGACTTGCGGCTGCCCGGTACCGGTACTGCCGCACTTCATCCACCTGTACGTGCTCCCCATCCCCCAACTTCCAGAGCACCTTGTCCAAGCGTAGGCGGTAGCCTGTGATCTTGTTCGGCTTGGTGTTCAACTCATCCTTGGCCAGGAAGTGGCCGGCCACGAGCTTCTCGCACAGTTCCACAATGAAGGCCGCGTAGTCCGCCCCGGTCATGTTCTCCAAGTCCTTCTCACGGTACTTGCGTTTCACATACCGGCCCAGGCCGCTGAGGAAACCGATGCTGCGCGTGTAGATGCGCTTGGCCTTTTCCTCGGCTTTCTCCACCGTCATGTAGCTGGGCACTTCGATGTGCTCATCTTGATCGAGCGACCATAGTTTCTCGCGGTCCAGTTTCTCGTTCAGGTAGTCCTCCGTTGTGGCTCGGTCCCGGTCGATCTTGTGGTAGGTGACCGCGTAGTTGGTGCGGAAGAACGTGAGGACCTGTCGCAGGAAGTTGGTTCGCTCTTCGGCGCTCATCAAGGCCAGCAAGGGCAAGGTTGCCCATCGCTCAGCTTGGCCTGCATACTGTTCGATGCGCTCGTAGTCGACATCCAGCAGTGCGCATTGCTCCAGGTTCGGCAGGTTGAAACGCCAGCCGCGCTTCAGGTCGTAGATGATCCGAAGCAGCAGATAGTCCTTCAGGGCACGCTCGTTCTCCGGGTCCGGCCAGGTGGGGTCCGGTGATGGACGCGTGGCGTACTCTTCCTCCGGTAAGTTCAGATGTTTGGCAACGGCCTCAGCGATGTGCTCAATGGACAAGGTCTTGCCCGGTGCGGTCGCAAGCGCTGCATGGATGGCGGATCGAAGTCGGCCCGTGGTGATGAAATCGTTGAAGTGGCCGCTTTGCAGGGAAGCGTCCTGTCGGTTGTCCGTAAAGCTCAACAAGCGGCGCTTCTCCCTTTCCACGTTCTGCTTGGCCATTCCATTGATCACGGAATAGCTCAGGATGGTGGTCGCCGTGCTTCGGCCCTCGTTACCGAGGCGCATGAGCTTGCCGTTCTCACTGGCGCGGTCGTCGTAGTAGATGATACCAGCTGTGGGATCAACAAGCAGCTTTGCCCCCATGTACCACCCGGTGAAGGGATACTTGGCGCCCTCTTCGAGCGACCACTCACCTTCGGCGTTGAAGAAGATCTTGTGCGGGAGTCGCGCTTTGTAGTACTCGTCCAGCACATCGCCGCTCTTCCGTTTCCTGAACCAGGATGCGGGCAGGTAGTCCTCCTCGTCCGCCGACCACAGCGCCTCTTCCCCCGGTTCCTCCCAAACCAAATAGCCCTTCGGGAACTGGAGCATGTCCATGGGTTTCCCGCTCAGCTTCACTTGCTTCTTGCGGTCGGCCTTCGGGGCGCGCTCCGGCATATCATCGGGGTCGCGTGGTTTCATCCGCCCCTTCTCCGTGTCCAATTCAATACAGAGGAACTCGCGACCGGAGAACCGACTGAACAATACAGGGAACAGTGGTTTGTCAATGCCGTCCACCTGCACATAGAGCGCATCATCGAAGATCACCCTGCGCGTTTCCTTCCCATCGAGCGTTACGCGCACCGTGTTCGTCTGCGCGATGAACTGGTGCATCTTCATCGGCAAGTAGCTTCGCCGCTTATCCTCCAACAGCGCGTTCTTGTTCAGTTGTTCGCCCCACGCGAAAAGTTCCTTCAAGCGTTGTTCGCAAAGCGATGTCGGCATCCCGGTCTCGTTCGCCAACCGTTGCACGATATCGGTCATTGTGGTCGGTGGCCTGCGCACGAAGTCGAGATCGCCTACTTCCTTCAGTGCGACGCTCCTTTCCAACCAAGCCGCCAGCGGATGGACCGGAAAGTCCTGTGCCGGGCCGTTGTGCGGTATGCTCTCCTCCAGCGTGACCTGGAGCTGCGCTTTGCTCAGGTCCTTGACCTTCAGTGTGGTGATCGCGTCCAGTGATTCCTCCACAACCGCTTCCGGACCGAATGGCACTCCGAAGACCGATCCCGCCACTTCCGCCACGGCCTTCTTGCGGGCCACGGGGTCGTCTCCTGTGGCCATGGTCGCCGAGGTGCCTATGCACACCAATGGGCCGTTTACAGCACCTCGGATACGCTTCATCAGCATGGCGATGTCCGCGCCCTGCCTTCCGCGATAAGTATGCAGCTCATCCAACACGATGAACCGCAGGTGGTCCTTCATGCTCGCCCGCATCCAATCCTCACGCTGGCGCGTCATGATCAGCTCCAGCATCATGTAGTTCGTGAGGATGATGTCCGGCTGCTCGCTCCGGATCAACTCCCTCGCCTCATCACCTTCCTGCCCCGTGTACTTCCGAAAGGTGATCGGACATGTCCTACCGGTCCTTTCCCGTAGCTCCTTGATCTCTTGCTCAATGGCTGCCGGTTCATTCGCCTCTGGCGTGGTATTCCCAACAAATGAGCGCAGGTAGCGCATTTCGAACTTCTTGATCTCCTGCTCCTGCGAGTTGATCAAGGCGTTCATCGGGTATACCAGGATCGCCTTGATCCCCTTGGGCTTCGGATCCAGCTTCAGGATGTGGTCGAATACCGTGGCGAGGTAGGTCAGCGACTTCCCCGAACCCGTGCCGGAGGTCACTACAAATCCTTCGCCCTTGGTACCCTTGCCGATGGCCTCCACCTGGTGGTCGAACAACTTGATGGTACCGAACGCACGCTGCGTTTCCGCTCCGATCACGCCTTCAGCTACAAGGTCCTTCAGTTCCTTGTTGCTCCGGAATGACGGGTTGAACTGGAGCAGAGGCTCGGGAATGAAACGTCCGGATGTCATGGCCTTCTCCACCTCAGCCTTCATCCGCTCGTCCATGGGTGGGAAGAATGAGCGGAGGTAGGCTTCGTACTGGCCGGTGACGGAGCTATGTAGGTCGAAGGCGTTCATGGCTGCAATATGCTCAAGGCTATAGTTCTATCATCCATTCGCATTTCGCGTGAGGGATTGGACCGGAAAGCCCACAGGCGGCTGAGGAACGAGGCCGCCGAGGACTTGGAGGGGAAAGCCCGACGGCGCTGCTTTTGAGCGCCGACACGCCCTCCAAACCTCCTAACTCTGATCCAACTTCTTCACCATCGTCAAGATCGTCGCCAGAGCCACCGTTTCCCCGGTCTCATCCACCACATCCACCAACCACTTCACGATCCCCCGCGCCACATCCGAACCCTTCGGCGAATCCGCGGTCTTCGGGCGCTTCTCCTGGTCCAGCTTCTCGCGGCAGGTGAACTTCACCTGGATCGTCGAGCCGGGATAGACGGGCTTCAGGAAGCGGCACTCTTCAATTCCGTAGTTCAGCAACACCGGGCCTTTGGGCGGATCCACGAAGAGCCCCGCTGCGCGGCTTAAAATAAAATACCCGTGCGCCACGCGGCCGGTGAAGACCGTGCCATCGAGGCTGTTGGCATCCATGTGCGCGTAGAACTTGTCGCCGCTCAGCTCGGCGAAGTCCTCGATGTTCTGCAGCGTCACCAGGTGCTTCTCGGTGTGGAGGGTGTCGCCGATGTTCAGC